>Ga0134127_10001087_pt1 | contig 20970 bp, 18 predicted proteins | sample KB31753_FD_96459 | JGI IMG/M metagenome (GOLD analysis project Ga0134127, IMG submission 96459) | Terrestrial soil microbial communities with excess Nitrogen fertilizer from Kellogg Biological Station, Michigan, USA - KB3-175-3 | ecosystem: Environmental > Terrestrial > Soil > Unclassified ... | reverse complement strand
TAGCGCCGATGATAATTCCGGCCACATAACCAACCTGCTGAAACGACGACAGCTTTACCTTTGCAGCCGGGGTATCCGCCAGCTCGGGCAGCAGGGCGTTGTAAGGAATAACGTATGTTGTAATAGCCATAAAAAAGAAAACAAGCATAATTCCCAGCCAAATTGCATTGTTGGTGCTTTCGGCGGCAACCATCGGTCGAAATGAAAGTCCGCAAAAGATAACGGCCGGCACGATGGCCCATTTCATAAAAGGGATCCTGCGCCCCTTTTTATGACGGCTTTTATCGCTAAGCGAAGCGATAAACGGGTCGTATACGGCATCGACAAACCTGCCCGAGGCGGCTATAACAGACATAATATTGATGACCCCAAACAGCATCAGCTGGGGGATGAGCGGCGTGAGCCCGCAGCCCTTGGGCGGCAAATAAAAATAGGGCAGCATCACGATGATCGTGTTATTCATGATGCTCCAGCCTACCATGCCGCAGGCATAGGCAATTTGTTTTTTTAAAGGCAGTTTAGCTGGTGGCATATCGGCTGGCATTATTAACGGGATTACCGGGGATAAGTTTTACCCGTAGTAAAAGCAAAAGAATAGCGGGTTTAGTGAGGCTCAATCGTCTATATTCAGCCGGCGCTGCGGAGGGCCTACGCGTATGGCATACTTTAAACCAACCGATGTGTAAGTATAAAAATAGATGGCTAAAGGCGACTGATCATAATAACCGTCGATCCCCCTGCCCGTAAAATTAAAGCTAAAAGCGAGGTCGACTTTTAAAATAGGTATTTCATCGCGGGTAGCAGCGGTAAATTCATAGCCAATTTTTAAAGGAAGTATAAAATTCATGTGAGGCGGCACGTCTACAGTTTGGAGTGTAACCTGGTCAAGCCGGGTAACCCGGTCATTTATCAGTCCGAGGCCGCCGCCAAAATAGAACGGGGAAATATATTTGTGCAATCCATCCTCCGGATTATCGTAAAAGGATCCGAGGCTTATGTTCGCCCCGAAAGCGAACGACAGGTAATTGTTTACAAAAGTCTTTTTGTTTTTATATAAGGTGGCTGCCGCGGGCGAGCCTACCATTTTGCCGCCCTGCCCCTCGATGGTAAAATTTATGTACGACGTGGGGTAATAGCCGACGTTGCCGCTAAACGCAATGTCGCTCTTATGCACCGAGGCGCCCGCCAAAGCCTCAGTTGTGCCCACTGACCCGCCAATAGCGAGCTGCTTAAAATAATCCTGGGCCTTTAGCTGCAGGCTGGCAGCCAACAGAATAATAACGCAAGTAGATTTGAATGCCATAGGTCGGTACTAAATTAACCAAATAATACAGAAATCGCGTTGTGCAATTCCTGCTGGTTTGTTACGCGCTATCGCACGCATAAGGTATACGATCAACCCGCTTAATAGTTTTTTAATTTTTGGATTAATACGCTATTGCTTTATATTTACTGCCAGCCAAATATAAACCCGTTATGACTAATCCACCTAATGGGTATTGGTCTTTTTCAGTGTTTGAAAATGCCCTGTCGCGATACGGGGCATTTCTTTTAACTACCATCGCCCCAAAAAGAGGATATTTTACCACTATGCCTGCAACCACATGTGCCGCCCCCGCCGGGGAAACCATTTATATAACGTGGCAGCATATTTGCCTGCATGGCCTATGATGGACGGGAACGTTACCGAAACTAAAGAACACCTAAACAAAACCACCAAAACACGGTGCAAAACATGCAACAGGCCTTATGATAAGCGCCTTCGCCGGTCGCCGTGGGTCAGATACCTGCTTTTCTTTTTGCCATTGCGAAAGTATTACTGTTCCACATGCCATGTTATACGGTATGTGCGGCATAAGGACCGGGCAGACGCGTAGTGGTTTGGCGCCTATAGCCCCGAATAATAATCGTATCCCTGCTCGGCCCAGTAATCGCGCGGCCGGTTATTGCTGAAAGAGATGGCGCCGATGCGCTTGAGGTTTTTGATGCCGTATTTTACCGTGACAATCAACCTTAGCGGGGCGCCATGTTCCAGTGGCAGCGGCTTGTCATTTACCTCGTAGGCCAGGATAGTTTGCGGGTGCATGGCGCTGGGCATGTCCAGGCCGACGTAATAGCCCTTGTCGGGTGTTTCCATGCCCACATATTGCATTTTAGTCAGGTCGGTTAACCCGTAATGAGAAATAAAATCGCTGAACTTTACGCCGCCCCAATGCTGTATCTGGTCCCAGCCCTCCACGCATTTAAAGTCGAACACGATCTCGGTTTTGGGCAGCTTTTTCAGGTCATCCAGGGTTACCTGTAAAACGTCACCCGGCTTTTTGATCACCTGCAGTTTCCAGGTAGCCGGGTCGAACTTTTTATTGGTTTCTATGCCGATGTCGCTGTTTACGCGTACACGTTTGGCGGCCATGGATTTAGGGTACGTTTTAACCAGATGGTTATCGCTGAAAACGCGCCTGAAGAACAGCTCGGTTTTGTTGAGCGCCCGGCGCAGGGGTTTGCGCGCCCCGGCGGTAATGCCCGCTGCTTCCTCAGGCGACTTGTACAGCAAGCGCCAGCCTTCGTAAGCCCCGGCGGCCAGCACGGCAAAAGCGCCGAACGATATAAAGTTTCGCCGGGTGATCCGCTGCTCGACTGTGAGTTCCTTTTTCGGGTTCTTATTTTTCTTCGGCGTGCTCATGCTTGGCTATTTGAGTAACAGGTTTTGGGCTTTCGTTCACCACTTCGAAGCCCGAAATAACAGAACTAAAGTTTTTCCACCCGGCCAGGATCACCTGCACCACGTGGATCACGAAAAAGAACACATAGCCCAGCGTAAGGGCAAAATGCAGGATGCGGGCAAAATGGTAGCCCCCGCAAAGCCAGGCCAGGTAATAAAACTGCACCGGCTTGTAAATAGCGAGCCCGGTGACCACCGACCCAACGCCCATCAGGATAATGGCCGTATAGGCGATGCGCTGCGCGGCGTTGTATTTGTTTTGCGGCGGCGCTGTTTTGCGGATGTGCAGGTCGTGCAGCAGCACCAGCCAGGCCTCTTTGAACGAATTCCGTTTGGGAACCAGCTCGCGCCACTCGCCGGATATAGCGGTGTACAAAACGTACAGGATGCCGTTGAGCGTAAAGAACCACATGAACAGGAAGTGAAAAGCCATCCCTTCCGACAGGCGGTGCGGTATCTTCAGCGTATTGTAAAACCAATCCGGGAAGAACCGGAAAAAGGTATGCCCGAAAATTGTGACCGAATATTCGTCGTTGGCCCAGTAGATCAGCATTCCACTCCATATCATGATGGTGAGTATGGGGAAGTTTACCCAATGGCACCACCGCATGGCTAACGAATGTTTTTCTTTGATCTTTTTCATTGTATTATCTCGCTGCGCTTACTTCGGGCATTAAGGCCGCGCGACTAGCCGCGGTAATGGCGCCGGTAGTTGTATTTTGTATAAACCCGATGAGCTCCTGGTTGTCGGTTCCTTTCGGGATGGAGATATTGGCCACCCCGGTTTGACCGTTTAGCGGCACGCGCTGCAGCTTACTCACGATCTGTACATGCGACAACGTATGCCCCGCGTTTTCGCCGCGCATCACTTTTGTTTGGGCATGCTTTTGCACCAGCGCGATCAGCAGCACGCTGTTTTTATCCGCACCTTCGGCGGCGTACTTTATGCTTACCTGGTTTTTGTCCGACTTTACCACCGAGAGGCTCAGCCCTGCCGAAGCCGGTTTTTGCAGGCCGGCGCGGATGGCGCTGCGCAGCGTCCCTTCCTGCGAACCCACAAATTCCGTTTTGCCGTTCACCACGATCTGCGGGGTATAAACCCCCTGCAGGTGCAGGTACCGGGCGTACTCGTTTTGGCGTTTCGAAAAGTCGGCGCTGCTATAGGCATCCTTCCAGCCGAGACGGTTCCAGTAGTCGACATGGTAGGCCAGGATGTACACCGGCATGCCCGCGCTTTCCTTTTCTATCTTCGCCACCAGCTCATCCGCCGGCGGACAGCTGGAGCAGCCCTCCGAAGTAAACAGCTCCACCACCGCGAAGCCCTTGGCGTCGGCGTCTTTGAAAACCTTTGCGCTCATCAACCCGGTCGACGCCAGTGGCCCGGCGGTAACCAATGCGGCAAGGGCCGCTATTTTAAACCATTTCATTGCTTGCAATTTTTGTTGCGCTTACCCTGTTTTCGCGCGGTAAGGCGGCAATCTTGTATAAAAGTAAAACATTATTTCTGAAAATACGATATAGCCGATCACATGGATTTGGGCATTTGTCAGCACCGTATCATTTTGAGAGAGCAGCGGGGTGGAACAGGTGGAACAGTGCCCCCGTCATGCTGAACTTGTTTCAGCATCCCATCAGAAGGGTCCTCCGCATATGCAGTGAACAAGCAGGCGGGAATGTCCTGTGAGGTGCCGAAATAAATTCGGCATGACGTTAGGTCTCATTTGGGCGCCCGGGCGCGCTATCCCTGCCTGCCGGCAGGCAGGCGCTCATACTGCGCAGGCATTAGCCACTTGGCCGGTATCCGCTGCTATCGCTGGCACAGGTGTTTGAATCTCCGGACGAGTCCGGGGACAATCGGGTTTAGGTATGACGGGCTGTGCTGTAACTTGAACAGCGTTGTAAAAAAAAGCCATTGAAATTTTGAAAAATTAAACCGTACACGTATCTTTGAATATTAAATAACACGTGTAATGACAACCAAGCTTACCTTAACCATTGAAGACCGGGTGATCGATTCGGCCAAAGTGTATGCCCGCAGCAAAGGCAAGAGCTTATCCGGCATTGTAGAAAATTATCTCCGGTCGATAACAACGCAAACCGACTCCAATCCGGCGTTATCGCCCAGGGTGGCCAAAATGATGGGCGTTATCAAACTGCCCGAAAACTTTGATTATAAAAATGAGCTCGGCGAGGCGATCGCCAAAAAACATGGCCGGTAAATGAAGCGTATCTTTATAGACACCAATGTGGTTATCGACTTTTTAGCCGACCGGCGCGCATTTTCGGCAGATGCCGCTAAACTTTTTGACCTCGCGGTTAACGCGAAACTAAAAATATACATTTCGGCCGTTTCTTATAATAACATTTACTACATCCTGCGCCAATCGCTAACCCATGCTGCCACCTTAAAACTGTTGGGACAATTGGCCGATATGACCGAAATAGCGGATGTCACAAACGAAATTATACGTACATCTTTTAAAACAGATTTTAAAGATTACGAAGACGCCATCCAATATTACTGTGCGCTTACCGTGCCGAAAATTGAATTTATCGTTACCCGCAATACAAAAGATTTCAGGAAAAGCGCCTTACCTGTTCTAACCCCCGCCGAAGCGATTGTTTCGCTGGGCAATAGCCTATAAAATCATATTTGTTGCACACACGCGGCACGCGCGCGCCAGCGAGAGGCGGTAAGCCGTGTTTGAAGGCTTTCCCGACCAACCTCCTGACGCGGGGAAAGTGATCGGCAATTTGCAGAATAGCGGGTATGCCTGTAAGGGCCCGAGTCTCTTCTCCCGCACGGTGGCTTGCAATTTGTGTATTTTTGTGCATGGCAGAAAAATCCTTCTATTTAATTACGGATCAGCCCACTACATGCCCAATTTGTGGGGCTAGGACGGATAGTATTTCCAGTTTTATTCACACGTTGCTTCAGTTAAATATAAATCAGTGCCTAAATAGCCATTGCAATTTTGTATTTTTCGAAGTAGAAGAATAAAAATGAAAGAAGGCCAAAGGTTATGGACTAGAGAAGAATCAATTTTAGCAGTAAATCTTTACAGCAAAATTCCATTTGGCCAGATGCATTCACGCAATGCAGATGTGATTGACCTTGCAGCTTTAATTGGCCGTACGCCCGGTTCGGTAGCCCGCCGCCTAGGCAATTTTGCCAGCCTTGACCCTAAATTGAGAGACCGTGGAATTAGAGGCTTGGAAAATGCCAGCAAATTGGATGCAGAAGTTTGGCATGAGTATATGCAAAACTGGGATGAACAGTTTATTGAGGGCGAAAAGCTATTAGCCAAAAAGAAGCATTCGACCATTGAAAAAGTAAACCATATCGACCTTGACAATTTAAAGGATATTGAAGGCCAAGAGCGCGAAAGATTAGTTACCGTTCGGGTTAACCAATCACTTTTCCGAAAGATCGTTTTGTCCAACTTCAATTATCAATGCTGCATTACCGGCATCAAAATCCCTGAATTGATTGTTGCAAGCCATATTTTGCCGTGGAGTAAGGATAAAGGCAACCGCCTTAATCCAAAAAATGGGCTGGCATTAAATATATTGCACGATAAAGCTTTCGATTGCGGTTTGATAACGGTTACAGAAGATTTGAAAATTAAAATTTCTTCAAAGTTCTACGCGCAAAAGGACATAGCAAGCATTAGACAGAACTTTATCGATTATGACGGTAAAGAATTAATTGCACCTAATAAGTTTTATCCTGATGCTGAGTTTTTGAAGGTGCATAATGAGGGGTTTAAGCACTAGAGTTAAAACTAATAATCTCCTCAAACTAATTATATTTGAAAAGAATAGCAGTAAATATTTCAATAAAACATATGGACAAAAATATTTCAATACTTGAGGATAGAAAGATTAAAGCTCATAGTGTTTTAATAGAGATGACAATTGGTGATTATATAAGAATAGCCAATATCATCCTTAAAAAAAATCCTTTACAACGGAAGAGGGTCAGAAATTCATCTTCTGTTTATGCGTTGCTTAAGGAAGACTTAAAAAATGGATGTATTATTCCTCCTTTAGTTTTTGCTATAAGTGACCCAGAATATATAAAGTATATTCATGATAAAGAGGAGATACATTATTTTATAATAAAAAACTTTGAAAAGTCAATAATTCTTGACGGATTGCAAAGGACTTATAATATCATCGAAGCTGACGAGGACTTATTAAAGGAGGTTAATAAAATAGAATTCTCTGAAACGTTAAGAGAGACTAACTTAAAGAATCTTGATACTTTTCATCTACACAAATTAAGATTTGAATTCTACCTTGGGATAGATAAAATAGGGATACTATATCGAATGTTGACGCTTAATACAGGTCAAACACCAATGTCATTAAGGCATCAAATTGAGATATTATATTCTGATTATTTATCGCATTCTATACATGGAATTAAATTGTTAAGAGAAGTTGATGAATTAATACCCACCAAAATTGGTGAGTACAAATTCCAGGATATAATTGAAGGATTCACCTCCTATCTCATGAAAGACTACTTAATATTCGATAGGTCGGACATCCTAGACAATATTAAAAGTTTGGAAAAACTGTCTTCTGAAAATCAGGGACAAGATATTTTCGAAAAATTATTATTGCTTTACCATAATTACCTCATCGAAATTAACAAGTTATCTGCCGACTGGACATTTGACCCAGATACGCTAGATTTACAACTTTCTGGAACACCCTTTGGAAATAATGCAATTAGTATTTTCAACAGGTCCCAGATGATAACTGGTTTGGGAGCCGCTGTTAGTTTTCTCAAGAGCAATAATTCTATTACTGGTTTTGACTTCGTTATTGAAGACATAAAAAGTCTATTTTTTTCAAAATCCGTTACCTCTACTTTCAATAATTTACTAACCAAACTTGATGACATAAGAAAAAATGCCACAAAGATTGGTAATGCCCAAAGGGCGTATTTTTACTACTTTTTTAGGGAATTATTCAATCCCATGGGTGACTCATATAGGGATTTAAGTGAATCGGTTGACATCGCATTCCAAAAGTATCGTCAAAATAATTAAAAAGAATGCTCAAAATCCCTACCGATGGCAATAAACACTTGGAATTCCAAGTATTTGACTTTGATAATGGCCAATCTACTGGAAATCTAAGGGCGAATAATTTGCAACTTGACTTGTCAATTGCCTATAATTTACAATTACCAACGAATGGCATAAACCATGATGGCTATAAGGTATATATCTTGTATTCAAATAGATTTAATAAAGAAAATGACATTTTTCAAATAATAGACAAAGCACAAAACAAAAGAATCGGCTGGGTTTATCCAATACAGTCCATAATATCTTTACAACATGACCAAGCTCAAAACAAGCATTTTTTGAATTATAGTTTTGCCGCTTTTTGTAATTTACTTTCTGGAAATTTCAACATTGAGAATGGGTTCAATCATCTAAAATCGGCACCTTTTCCCTTTCCAGACGAGCCATTGCAGTTAAATGATGTTTTTTCTGACGACTTAATTATCGCTTGTTTATCAAAATCAACCCTACCGCAAGATTTTGACTTTGAAATGTATTTATTAAGTTTATACGAACAAGGCTATTATTTTAACAGAAAACCCAACAGAGTATCTGTTGAAAAAATAATTGAAAGACCTAAAGTAACCCTTTCAATTTATCCTATTTGTCAAGCTTTGAAAGATGATTTTTATATAAAAGAAATCTTTAGAAATTACCTTCTTGATTCCTCAAACGAACTGTTTAGATTTCATCTTTTGTATCAGATTATTGAATTATTTATTGATAAAATATTTGATTCAGAATTTCAAAAACTTGTCGTCAAGAATTATCAACCTAGGGAGTTTAGCGAAAAAATTAACAGATTATCTAATGAGAGTCATAGGATAAGTGTACTTTTTAATCAATATACATATATTGACAGGTTGCTGGTATATGATTTTAAAGTGGTCTTAAATGATTTTTTGTCACACTTCCAATTAAAAAAAGGCAACATCTGGGAAGGTCTTTACAAGGCCAGAAATATTATGGTTCATAAGTACAGGGAAGCTATAGAGTTAAGAAAACCGATAGTTACCATTAATGATATGTTTGAAGAAATAATAATCGAGGCAATTTTAAGCTATAAAGATAAAATTGTTACAGATGAAGAAGTTGAAATTGCTTAGCTTACAATCTTAGTTCACTTATATCCGATTGACACGCGGTAATCATCGCCTTATATTGGTCAATGCCCAATATTAAATTTTCTTATCTCTACCGGGACGGCTCTAACTATAAGAAATTCGGCTGCGTAATCTTTGCTAATCCCGATAATGTTGATTTACAAGAGTTCGAAAGTTTTATCAAATCCAAATTGATTTATGAAACTTGGTTTTACGCCGACCATTGGAATTTGCCTGAACTTTTTATTGACTATATTGATTTTAGGGTTGATCCTACCTGGCATGAATTTGAGAATATTGAATATACCGATCTACCCGCAACTTCGAAACCGGACTTAAGCGAGTTAATGGAGCTTATTGGCTGTTATGGCGGCTGACAGTAGGTTTCCTCCCAATAAAATAATTTAACTTTTACGACCGCTTAAATGCTTTTTTTGGGTTTACACTATAAAAAGTTAATAACTTGATTGTCAGGTATTTAAGTCGAAAATCACTGAAAAAGTGTAAACCTTTGTAAACCATGAATAGAATCAAGAGTCAAGGGGATGAGTGGCGGGTAGAGTGGCAGTGGCAGCGGGGCGCTCGCGTTAGCGGGCGAAACGGATACCGCGGTTCGACAAGCTCACCGTGACAAGCCAACCGTCGTATGAGTGCAGCACGCGACCGCGAAGCGAGGAACGCCCAACTTATTAGGCTTACAAAACTTCGGGCGGGTGAACATTATTCGATCCTATCGTTATATTTGTAAGGAGGCAGCGCCTTAACTGCCCGGCTGATCATGAAACATATTTGGATGGTTTTGATGCTTTGCGCATCGGCTTGTTTTGCGATGCCTGTCGGCACGCAGGCGCAGGAAGCGCCGCTTAAGCAAACCCGCAGCTTCAGCATCGCGGGGCAAATAAAAAGGGAATCGGTGATCACGATGGATTCGTTAAACCATTACCCGCTGCACGCCATCGGCGATGTGAAGGTAACCAACCACCTGGGCGAGTTTCAGCACCAGGACGACCAGCTGAAAGGCGTATTGCTGAAAGACATTTTGAGCCATACGGAACTGGCGGCATCGAGCCCGAAACTGTACAGTCGTTTTTATTTTGTGTGTACCGGCCTGGACGGCTATAAGGTGGTGTACTCGTGGAACGAGCTGTTCAATACCGAAACGGGCAACCACGTGTTCATCATTATGGAAAAGAACGGCGTAAAAGCCGATAAGCTGCCCGAAAGCATCCAGATGACTTCGGCCACGGATTTTAAAACCGGCAGGCGGTATTTGCATAATTTGGATAGGATTGTGGTGGAAGAAGCGAAGTGATGCCGACGCCTTCTCCTTATGTCATTTCGACGAGGAATGCGTGCCGGGTTGCCGGCACGGTCCGAGGAGAAAACTATGCACCTGCCAAAAAACTATGCCACGCAAATGCATGTGTATAGGTTTCTCTCCGCCTTCGGCGGATTCGAAATGACATAGTTTTAGATTGCAGCTTAAGTCCCTCTCTACCGGAGAGGGATTTAGGGTGAGGCTTATTACCCTATAACCAGATCCTGCCCCGATAACCCCTCCAACTCCTGTGGGTAATGACTCACGATCAAAACCGTTGTGCCTAATTCTTTGAACAGCAGTTTGAGCTCATGGATCAGTTCTGTGCGCATGGGTTGGTCGAGCGCGGAAAAGGGCTCGTCCATTAACAGCAGCTTAGGCCTGGTGGCCAGTGCCCGCAAAATGGCCAGTCGCTGCTGCTGCCCGCCCGAAAGGTATGCCGGCTTTTGCCCGGTAAATGTTTCGAGCTTCCCCATCTTTAACAGCCGGTTGATCCACGCCGGGTCACTGGTGGCATATTCGAGGTGCTGCTGTACCGTCATGTTGGGGAACAGCGCGTATCCCTGGAACACAAAGCCGGCGAGGCGTTTTTCGGGCGGCACGGAGATATGGGCGTCGGTATCCAGCCAGGTTATGCCGTTCGCTATAATAGTGCCTTTGTCGGGCCGGATAAACCCGGCGATGATCTTTAAAAACGTGGTTTTACCCGCGCCGGACGGGCCGGAGATGCGGGTGATGCTGCCTTCCGGAAAGTCCTGCCGGATGCGCAGCAGCTGCTGCCCGTTGTAGGCGTTGAGTTTATGCCCGATGGCTACGGTGATCATGTGAGCGGGCTTTTGGCGTTATATTTATTGAACACAAACACAGCGATGACCAGCGCGAACGTCACGGAAAAAAGGATAAGCGAATACACGTTGGCGGTGTGATAATCCATTTGCTCGACCGAGTCGTACACCGCGATGGAGGCTACCCGCGTAACTCCGGGGATGTTCCCGCCGATCATCAGCACCACCCCGAACTCGCCCAGCGTATGCGCGAACGTAAGCACCATAGCCGTTAACAGCGACGGCTTGATATTGGGCAGCAGCACATGAATAAAGGTTTGCCATCTTGTTTTCCCCAATGACGCGGAGGCTTCCGACAGCGACACCGGCAACTGCTGCAGCGCCGATTTGATGGGCCCGATCATAAACGGCATGCTGTAAATAACCGATGCCAGCACCAGTCCCTGGAACGAAAAAACGAATTGTATATCAAACACGTCGTGCAGCCACTTGCCCACCCCCTGCCGCGGACTAAACGCCATGAGCAAATAAAAGCCCAGCACCGACGGCGGCAGCACCAGCGGCATCGTGATAATAGCCTCGATGATGATCTTAAAAAACGAGCGCCCCCTGGACAGCCACCGCGCTACCGGTAGCCCGATAGCCAGCAGGACGAAAGTGGTGATGCCTGCCAGTTTTAAAGTGAGCCATATAGGGGTTAGATCCATTCCATATTTTTTACGCCGGCGCCAGTATGAAGCCGATCGCTAATTTAGGTTATTGTACACGATAGCCGTATTCCTTAAAAATAGCCCGGGCTGCCGGACTTAAAATATACCGGTAAAACTTTTCGGCATTGGGATTGCCTGCCGCGTGTTTTAATAGCACCATGCCCTGTTCTATGGGTGCATACAACCTGGGATCGATGGCCGTCCAGTACAAATGCGTTTTGTTGCCGGCATCTTTTACCAGCGATTGCGTGGTAAAGCCCACGTCCGCCACGCCGGTAGTGATGTAGGTATTTACCTGCGAAATGCTCTCGCCGGTAACAACTTTGGCGTAGATGTCATTAAAAATGCCCTTATGCTGCAGCGCTTCTTCGGCGGCTTTTCCATAAGGAGCAATGGCCGGGTTGGCGATGGCTATTTTTTTTATCCGCGCGGTCATGAGCAGGCGTTCCCAGTTTTCGAACCCTATATTCTGGTTGCTGCAAATGATCAGCAGGCCCTGTGCATATACCACCGGCTTTTTTTCGCTGAAACCATCTTTAAACAAGTTTTCGGGGAAAGCCATATCCGCCGATAAAAACAAGTCGTACGGCGCCCCGTTGCGGATCTGCGCCACCAGGTTACCCGACGGGCCTGCAATAGGCTCGATCCCGATACCGGTCCGCTGCTTAAAATCTTTCTGCAAAACTTTTATCACCGGCTGCAGGTTGGCAGCCACCGCTATCTTTAAGTTTTGAGCGAATGAGGGCGCAGCAAAAAATATGCACCCCGCGATCAAAGCTTTTATATATTTTTTTGGCCCGGTATTATACTGTTTGCCTGTCATGTAAATTATTCTCCCTTTAAATATATAAATACGAATATACGTTGCGGCTAAAGCGTATCAGCAATTTTTAATCTTTAAAAAAATAAAAAAGCACACAGCAAATGTATATAACCTGTAAGTGTAATAATACTATATTAGCGTTATACCAACGCTGGAAATTTATTTTAGAGCCAGTTAAAACCTATGAGATCGATCAATTTTATTACTTTAATTTTTGCCTTTGGCGCTATCGTTTTAATGGCTTGCAGTAAAAAGCCTGCAGTTACCGGTCAGCAAACAACGACGGTAGATCACACGTCGCCGAGTCCGCCTATAGTCGTACCCGTAAAAAGCGATGTGGCCATGTGGCTAACCAACTCTGATCAGTCGGCGCTGTTCCAAAAGCAAAACGTGGCGCTAAATTTTAGCACAGCGGCTAATTCCAATACGAACATCACGGTGGATACGACGCAAACCTATCAAACCATTGACGGCTTTGGCTTTTGCCTGACGGGCGGTAGCGCTACCGTGATCAACAGCCTGAACGCCACCGAGCAGGATGCCTTATTAAAGGAATTATTTTTGACAGACGCCGGTATAGGCATCAGTTATCTGCGGATATCTATTGGTGCATCGGATATGAGCGCGGCGGATTTTACATATGATGAGTCGGCTACCGGCCCCGATATTAATTTAAACAACTTCAGTATCGATGCGGAAAAAACCGATCTGATCCCGGTGTTAAAAAAGATCATTGCGCTAAATCCGAACATTAAAATATTGGCTTGCCCATGGACCGCTCCTACGTGGATGAAAATAAATACCACGGGCAACGGCGGGTTTTCGGGCGGCAGCTTAAGCACCCTTTATTACGACGCCTACGCGGCATACTTTGTTAAGTATATCCAGGCCATGAAGGCGCAGGGCATCACCATCGACGCTGTTACGCCGCAAAACGAGCCGCTTAACCCGAGCAACAACCCGGCGATGGTAATGCAGCCGGCGGAAGAGGAAAATTTTATTAAGAACAGCCTCGGCCCGCAATTTAAGGCCGCAAACATCACCACAAAAATAATTGTGTACGACCACAATACCGACCGTACCGATTACCCCTTAACTATACTGGGCGATGCAACCGCAAGCGCTTTTGTCGACGGCTCGGCATTTCACCTGTATAGCGGCAATATCAGCGCCCTTTCACAGGTGCGGAATGCCTATCCGCTTAAAAACATTTATTTTACCGAGCAGTACACGTCGTCTGCCGGCAGCTTTGGCGGCGACCTTAACTGGCATATCACCAACCTGATTGTGGGTGCTACCCGCAACTGGAGCCGCAATGTATTGGAATGGAACATGGCAACCGATGCATCTTATGGGCCGCATACCAATGGCGGCTGTACCGTTTGCCAGGGTGCTTTAACCATTTCGGGGCAAAACGTATCGCGCAACGTATCTTACTACATTATTGCCCACGCGGCTAAGTTTGTGCGGCCCGGAGCGGTAAGGATCGCCTCGCCTGATTTGGCCAGTATGCCAAACGTTGCGTTTAAAAATCCTGACGGATCTAAAGTGCTCATCGTTCTGAATTCGGCAGGCACCACGCAAACCTTTAATATCCAGTTTAATGGCAAAGCGGTTACCAGCACCCTGAATAACGGCGCTGTAGCCACCTACGTATGGAAATAACCCGCAACAATCACATTATGAAAAGTAAAATTTTAAGGGCTTTATTGCTGAGCGTTTTAATTCCGGCAGCGTTATCTGCCCAGCCGGCGAGGTTCATCACCGTAAAGGGCAAGGAAGTAATCGGCACGGATAACAAGCCTTTTATCATCCGCGGCACCAACCTGGGCAACTGGCTGGTGCCCGAAGGCTATATGTTCAAATTCAAGAGCGTGAACTCCCCGCGACTGATCAATGAAGCGTTAACAGAGCTGTTAGGTCCGGAGGAAACAACCCTTTTTTGGAGAAAATACCAGGACAGCTATATAACCGAACCCGATATTCATTTCCTGAAAGCCTCGGGCATGAATTCTATACGTATACCGTTTAACTACCGGCTTTTCACCAGCGAAACTTACTGCGGGCAAAACAATCCGAACCGCGGTTTCGAGCTGCTCGACAGGGTGATCGGCTGGTGTAAAAAGGAAGGTTTATATGTGATACTGGATATGCACTGCGCTCCCGGCGGTCAAACCGGCGACAATATCGACGATGGCTACGGCTACCCTTTTCTGTTTAAGAGCAAGGCCATGCAGCAGCAAACAGCCGCGATATGGCGCCGGATAGCGGATCACTATAAAAACGAGACCATTGTGATGGGATACGACCTGCTCAATGAGCCTATTGCCACCTATTTTAATGCCGCCGAGTTAAATCCTTACCTGGAACCGGTATACAAGGAGATCACCAAAGCGATCCGAACCGTTGATAAAAACCACATTATCATACTGGGCGGCGCCCAGTGGGACAGCAACTTTAAACCCTTCGGGCCGCCGTTCGATAAAAAGCTTGTTTACCAATTCCATAAATACTGGACGAAAACTACAGGCAATGAAGTGATACAGGATTATATCGATTTTAGGGACAAATACAATGTACCGATCTATTGCGGTGAAACCGGCGAGAACAACGACGAATGGTGCGAGGCTTTCCGCAAAACGCTTGACCAAAACAACATCGGCTGGCATTTTTGGCCCTATAAAAAGCCCGATAATACGCGGGGCATCGTAACGTTTAATGCGCCTGCCGGGTACGATAAAGTAATTGAATACACCGAAAAACCCCGGGCTGATTTTGCGGCTATCCGTAAAGCCGCGCCCGAAGACCGCGAGCAGATCAAAAAGGCTTTATTTGGCTTCATAGAAAACAGCAAATTTGAAAATTGCCGGCCAAATAAAGGGTATATGGAAGCTTTAGGTTTTAAAGTGCCATAGCTAACATGCAATTTTTGACTCCCGCCGGCAGGCAGATTCCGCCTTTAATCATTCGCCATTACCCGTGCAGTATTTTTGCCCGAAAAGTATTATTATTGCCTTAAGCAACAACGAATTAGTCTTTTTTGCGTATAACACGTACCAATAATAGATCTAAGCATATGCTCTCACCGCGTATGTCTAAGCTTTTACCGAAATTTTTTGTGCTTGCCGGCATATGCTTATTTTGCCTGGCGTCAACCGGTATTGCCCAGATCCCGGTACGTATAAGCGATACGCTTAAACAACAAATATTAAGGTATAACCAGGTCGCTTACCTTGAAGATGTCAGTAACAAGCTAAGCCTTGGCCAGATTAAAAGCACCGGTCAGTTTAAAATAAATAACGACGCGACACCTGTAACCCGCGATGTCAATGCCGCATGGTGGTACCGTATCAGGATCACCTCCGACCCATCGTCGAAAAACAGCTGGATATTAGAATTTTTTGACCAAACCATTGATAGCATTACGGTTTATTCGCCCGACAGCCGCGGCAAGTATTCAGCGATCTTATTAGGCAGCAGCCGCCCTTTTTCCGCACGGCTTTATCACCATAAAAATTTTAGCCTGAACATAAGGAACAGCCAGGCAGGTACCCTGGATTATTACATCCGCATAAAATCGCACCAGCCGGTTAATGTGATCATGGTGCTGCGGTCGGTAAACTGGTTTATCAGCTACGCGCTCGATGAGTACTTTTTCTTCGGCGTTTTTTATGGAATGATACTCGTGTTCGGGTTGTACAACCTGATGATGTTTTTTGCCATGCGGCAACGACAGTATTTGTATTATATAGCCTATAACCTCAGCATCGGGCTGTATGAAATGTGTGCCGATGGCATTGCTTATGAGTATATCTGGCCCGGCGCTCCTGTCTGGAACCAGTACGCCTATGGCGTTGCGATATTTTCGGCCAGTATATTTTCAATGCTGTTTGCTCGAAGCCTGTTAAATTTAAAGGTAAATGCGCCAAGCTTAAACAGGCTGCTCTGGTATACAATCGCGTTAAGGTGCCTGTATTTTATAGGCTGCGTAACCATTAATCATGCGTGGTTCAGCTACAAGGCTATCGAATTTATACCCCTAACCCTTTCTTGCTATGCGGGGTGGTACGTGTTGATCAAAGGTTATCGTCCCGCACGGTTTTTTGTTATTGGTTATTCATTTCTGCTATCGGGATTTATCATTAAGACATTAATAACTTTTAACATTTGGTGGTACAATGTTAGTGCAACGGCCTATTACACGCTTAGCTTTTGTTTTATTATGGAAATGGTTTTTATATCGTTTGCCATAGCGGATAAGTTGCGTATCCTTAAAAAGAAAGAAGAAGATGCGCAAGCCCGGGTTATAAGACAACTAAAGCTAAATGAGGAGATGATGGATGCGTTGAATAAAAATTTGGAGGACCAGGTGCACGATCGTACGAGGGAACTGCTTTCAGCCAACCGGCAATTGCAATTGCAGTCTGAAGAGATTTCGCGCATGAACGTGCTGCTCGAAAAAGACAATACCATGCTGCATCACAATATCGAAAAGATTACTCACGACAGGGTGATGTCCGCCGAAGTGGATTTCGACGAGTTTAGCAAAATATATCCGGACCGTGAGACATGTTTTAAGTTTCTATCCGATCTTAAATGGGAAAAAGGATATACCTGCCGCAAGTGCGGCAATACGCATTACGGACATGGCCATTTGCCGTACAGCCGGCGCTGTTCAAAATGCGGTTATGAAGAGTCGGTAATAGCTTATACCATGTTGCAAAACACCCGCATACCTATCAATAAGGCGTTTTACATGATATTTTTGATGTACTCCACCAATGGTAAAATATCATCTCATAAGCTGTCTGAAATACTCTCCATTCGCCAAAGCACCTGCTGGGCCTATAGCTCGCGGATCAAAAAAGCGATGACCGCCAGGAAAAAAGAGACCAAAAATGCTGGTGATAAAGGCTGGAGCATGCTGGTGATAGAGCATAACTAGCCGGTAATGCCGCCGCACCTATTATAACCATTGATCTATTTCTTAAAAATTAAGTTGTGAAGCAACCGTATCAAGCGCAGTTGCGTTGGCCGGCAAAAACGGGTATGGCAAGTGTGTAATGCATATTTTACAATGACCCGGCTTGCGCTTGAAGCGTATTAAAAAGCGTATAACATATTATTAATCAACTATTTACAAATATTTTATTTGCTTTTGTGAATTCAATTCACGTAGATTTGTAGTACCTGATATAAACCGGCGAACCCCTATCGTCAAAAAACTATTAAGAAACACCGGGTTGCCCGGTGGGCAATGTACCCTAACTTTTTAAACGAGGGTTAATAACTCTCTGGCCGACGCCGCAGGTATTCGCCTGTAATACACACGTACAATCAATCAAACCAATTATAAAAAGTATATGAGATCAAATTACAAACTAACGGTATTGACGGCGCTTTGTATTTTGCCGGTATTAATTTTTTCCTGCAGAAAGGAATCAGCAAAGCAAGCGCCCGCAACGCTGGCATTAACGCCAAGATACACGGCAAATGTGCGGTTCGCTAATGAAACCGTAAATGTGTGGGAAACCACTACCGATCAAAGCAAGCTGCTCGCCCTGCAGGGTAATGTCAATTTTGCAGCAGATGCAGGCACTAACGCCACCACCATTACCGTCGACGAGAATACCACTTATCAAACGATCGACGGTTTCGGCTATGCATTAACCGGCGGCAGCGCATCGCTTATCAATGGCTTGGGCGCCAACCAAAGCGCATTTATCACCGAGCTTTTTTCGACGGCGCCCGGCCATGTGGCGTCAAGCTTTGTACGCATAACAATTGGCGCATCCGATCTGAGCAACGGCGATTTTACTTATGATGACATGCCATCCGGCCAAACAGATGTTAATCTCAACAATTTTAGCATCAGCAGGGAAATGACCGACCTGGTACCTGTGTTGAAAAAGATCATTGCCGTTAACCCATCCATAAAGATATTAGCCACCCCCTGGACAGCGCCGGTTTGGATGAAAACCGGGGCAGGCGGCAATGGCGGCTTTACGGGCGGCAGCTTAAATACGGCGTATTACGATGCATATGCAAGGTATTTTGTGAAGTATATTCAGGCCATGAAGGCGCAGGGTATAAACGTTTATGCCGTTACTCCTCAAAACGAGCCGCTGAACCCTAACAACAATCCGGCTATGACGATGCAGTCGAACGAGGAGGCTAATTTTATAAAAAATAATCTTGGTCCGCAGTTTTCAGCAAACGGCATTACCACAAAAATTATCGCCTACGATCACAATTGCGATCAGCCCGGTTACCCGGAAGCGGTATTGGGCGATGCAGGCGCTAATCCTTATGTCGATGGCTCAGCTTTTCACCTTTATGCAGGCGATATCAGCGCTTTAACAACCGTTCATAACGCTTATCCGAACAAGAACGTTTATTTTACAGAGCAGTTTATAGGCGGGCCGGGCAATTTTGGCGGCGACTTTGACTGGCACATGAATAACCTGATCATTGGTGCGCCGCGTAACTGGAGCCGGGTAGTTTTGGAATGGAACCTGGCCTCGGATCCTAACTACAACCCGCATACCGCCGGCGGTTGTTCAAACTGCATGGGCGCGGTTACTATATCGGGCAATAGCTACACCCGTAATACGGCATACTATACCGTTGCGCATGCCTCTGAATTTGTATATGCAGGCGCTGTACGCATATCATCGAACACGTTTTCGACAACGGTGCAGGATGTCGCTTTTAAAAACACCGACGGTTCTAAAGTTGTGGTGGCCCTTAACACGTCATCATCAAGCCAAACCTTTAAGATCAAATGGGGAGGCGAATCCTTTACCTATACGTTACCGGCCGGCGCGGCTGCCACATTTAAATGGAATGGGACGCAATCAAGCGGCTCGGGCGCGCCTATTGGGCAAACCATTACGCTCAAAGGCTTTAATGGCAAATATGTGAGCGGCGAAAACGGCACAACCGCCATGACCTGCACCCGCACGACTGCCGGCACATGGGAACAATTTTTAGTGGTTGATGAAGGTAATGGCAATGTAGCGCTGCAAAGCATGGGCAAATATGTATCGTCCGAAAACGGCGCGCAGGCTATTACGTGCAACCGGACCAGCGTCGGCGCCTGGGAAGTGTTTAAATGGGGCGTCAATGCCGACGGCACCATCACACTTCAAGGCAACAACAATGATTTTGTATCAAGTGAAAACGGTACGCAGGCTATGACCTGTAACCGTACCTCAGCCTCGGGCTGGGAGTCATTTGGTGTTAACAAATAGCCCGGATACCCTTAATAACACGCCAATAAAAACCAATAATAATATGAAAAAACAACTTCGTAACTTTTTAACCCGCGCCGGCATAGTGCTCGCGTTGGTATCGATCGCGATATCCTGTAAAAAGGATCAAAGCGCGCCGCTGCAAGCCAATCAGGCCACCAGCATTCACGTTACACCCAATACATCAAGGGCGGTCACGTACCAGCTTATTTGGTCCGACGAGTTTAATGGCACCAGTGTCGACGGTACCAAATGGACCATGGAAACCGGCAACCCGGGTGTGAATAATGAAAAGGAATATTACCAGGCTTCAAATGCCACCGTTACAGGCGGCAACCTGGTGATCACCGCCAAAAACCAAAGCGTAGGCGGTTTTCCCTACACATCCGCAAGGATGAACACATCCGGAAAGTTTTCGTGCACCTATGGCCGTATCGAAGCGAGTATCAAACTACCTGCATTCCAGGGGTCATGGCCGGCATTCTGGATGCTGGGCACCAACATCAATTCCGTAGGCTGGCCACAGTGTGGCGAAATTGATATTATGGAGCAAATCAATACCAGCAGCACCATTTATGGAACCATTCACTGGTATAACAATGGTAACGCCCAATATGGCGGAACAACTACAAGCAGCCCTACGGCTTATCACCTGTATGCCGTACAATGGGATACCAATTCAATCAACTGGTTTGTAGATAACACCTTGTACGCGACTGCTAACATTGCCAATAATATCAATAATACCGGCGCCTTCCACAATCCGTTCTTTATTATATTAAACATGGCCGTTGCCGGCGATTTCCCGGGTCAAACGGTTAATACCGCAGCCTTGCCGGCAAGTATGTACGTCGACTATGTGAGGGTGTACAAGGGTGTAACATCGGGTGGCCCGCCTATCGGCCAAACAATTACCTTAAAAGGAAATAATAGCCAATATGTAAACGGCGAAAACGGGACGCAGGCTATGTGGTGCAACGCTACTTCCGTAGGAGCAAATGAACAGTTTTTAGTGGTTGACGAAGGCGGAGGTAAAGTGGCATTAAAAAGCAACAACAAATATGTATCGAGCGAAAACGGAACGCAGCCGATAACCTGTAACCGCACCACCGTGGGTTCGTGGGAGACCTTTACCTGGGGCACCAATTCAGATGGTACCATTACACTATTGG
>Ga0134127_10001085_pt1 | contig 20980 bp, 27 predicted proteins | sample KB31753_FD_96459 | JGI IMG/M metagenome (GOLD analysis project Ga0134127, IMG submission 96459) | Terrestrial soil microbial communities with excess Nitrogen fertilizer from Kellogg Biological Station, Michigan, USA - KB3-175-3 | ecosystem: Environmental > Terrestrial > Soil > Unclassified ... | reverse complement strand
TCGAGCGCCCGCCGCGTCGCGGCGAGGAGCCGCGCGGCGACGTCCGCGGGTAGGACGTCCTCGAGCCTCGCGCCGACGAGGCTGTCGGGAGACGTGACGAGACGGCTCCCCCACTCGCCTCTGACCGCGCGATAGGTGTCCCCCACCTCCAGCGGATACGGAAACGGCCTGAGCAGTGTAAACGTCTGATCCCGCCACGCCAGCACCTCCCGCGTGATCCCCGTGTTCGCGCCACTCGTCATCGTGACCTGGCCCCCGGCCTCATAGTAGCTGTTGGGGTCCGCATCGTCGGGGTTCGTGTTCGCCGTATCGCCAAACGTCAGCGTCGGGTCCGCGCCCACGCTCGTCACGCTGCCATCGGCGATAAAGCCCAGTCCCGCCAGGTCGGCCTGACACTCCACGCTGGCGACATACGTGGTGCCATTCCAGACCGCATGGCGCCAGGGGCAGATGGGGCTGTACTGCCGCCCAATGCGGGTCTGGAGTTTATCCGCGAGGCCGCGTATCTCGGCAGTCAGCACGAGGTTCTTGCGCTGAATCCGGCCTAGCGCGCCAACGCGCTTGATATGGACGGAATCGTCGAGAGCAAGAGGCGGGTCATTCCACACGTACTCAAAGAGGATAATCTGCGCATCGTCCCAAATACCGGCAGCAATTTCTAGCTCAGTAGAAATATCCATGAAAACTGAACAATCAACGCTATCGACGCTGAGGTCATTAGTAGTATGGGCAGACGTGGGCGCAAGCCCCTGACTGGCACGGTAGACAACCCCGTCGATGGTCACATCCTGGTCAAAATTTGTCCAGCCAAACACCTGCGTATCCGAGCGTACCACCTTCCAGCCTTCAGCGAGATTTGTCACCGCTTGTTGATAGTGCGCGGTCAGTGTAGCGCTAAACGTTTTCATGCAATCGCCCTGGTTTCCATCAGCTTGATCGAAGGCCAGCTAAAAATACCTGGCTCTACGGCCTGAATATCTAACACGTCCGTGACGAAACGCACTGGCACGTCGAACAGGAACGATGCACTCACCACCACGCCACTCCCCGGCGGGCTCGTCATCGTCACCAGCCCCGTTGTGGTATCCACCGTGAACGCCCCGGTAGGCGTGCCGTTCAACATGACCGTGACACTCCCCGCCACGGGCTTCGTGATGACCCGCACGCTGTCGTAGATGCCTATCGTGTAGTGTTTGATGAGCGGGTACGTGTCCTCTACGCCGTCGCCGGTCCCTAGGACTTCCGCCGTCCCTGTATGCTCGCCTGGCACGCGGTCGTAGAACCGGAAGCCATGACGCTGCCCCTGCGCGACCGAGCGAAAGAACTGGCGCAGCAGCGTCGTGGCAGCCAACTCGCGATTGATGAGGCCCACCTCATACACGGCAAGCGGCTGGCTCCAGCACTGATTTCTTTGTTCGGCCCCGCCCTTACTGACTACCACATGCGTGCGGTACATTGGACCGCCAGACGAGCCCAGCGCCAGCGTATCGGGAAAGCGGACCTCTCTGAAGGCCATCGACTAGGACCGTGCCCGTCTGAGGTCCTCAACGACAGACCGATGTATCGCTCCACGCGAGCGCTGAAAGGCCGCGAGGTGCGGTGTCTGACACGCTGCGCACCCCTTGGGCCGTATGGTGACATGCGTACTCCCTGGCCCGTCACAAACGCATTGCTCGATCACCGCCCCACAACTACACTCAATGCGAAAATGGTCTGCTCCATACATCATGGTTGCCCTCATGGATATGCCGGAATGATACACGACGCGACCTCGGACCAGTCGGACGTGCCCCAGTCATTCTGGGCCTTGAACCGTATGGCAAACGTGCCCTCGCTTGAGCGGTCGGCAAAGCCCGAGTTCCCCGTGAACGATATATCGTCCATCGTATCGCCCAGAAATTCCCCCGTGAGCCCCCCGCCATAGGGCACCCAGCCCGCGCCATTCGTATTCGTTTCGGCGAAGTAAAAATAGACGGTGTTCCCGTGCAAACTCGCAGGCCGGTGATACGTGAAATCGACGTAACTGAAAAACTCGCCCGCGTCGTGAAATGTCGCCGTCACGCCGGTAGGCGGTGTCGGCGGGTACGTGAGGTGCTTCACCAGCAGAATGGGCGAGGCATCGATCTTGGCGGAGAGCGTTGTGAAAATCGCCTGATAGTTGTAGCCTGCCCCACGGAGCGTCTCTTCGTACACATTCGCATCCAGCGCCGGGGTGCCTACGGGCACCAGGGTCACGCCACTGGCCCCGCCCTGATAATCGCCAAAGATCGTGTTTTCGGTGTATGGGGAGTCTTCCGGTAAGAGCGGGCCGATCTCGTAGTACGCCCCCGTGCTGGGCAAGTCGGGGACGAAGCTGCGCCGCAGATGCACCGACACCACCGGATCATCGCCCTCAAACGTGGGGATAATCCAGTGCAGCGCGACCGTGGCATAATGCGTCGTCATAAAGCCCGTCCCTGCGGAATCTCCAATCGACGCCAGCGCGGCACTTAAAAAGCCCGTCCCCTCGTTGACCGCTTCGCCGCCTGCGGCATCGGCGCTCGCTTCCCCGGTCGTGCTACCGTCCACTGGCCCACGCGGCAGTTCCACGAGGCGCATGCCGCTCCACGTCGAGATGCCCGGTTCCACGCACGTAATCGCGCAGGCGTCCATGTCGAAGCGCACCGGGACGTGGTAGCGGAAGCTAGCGGTAATCAGTACGTCGGCATCCGGCGCAGGGTCCAGCGTCACGACGCCCGTGCTACTGGACACCAGCACGGTTGTGGTCAACACACCGTCCAGATACACGAGCACGCTGCCTGCGATGGGCTTTAAGATAGGCCGGGAGTACGTAAACGCGCCATCGTCGTAGTGTTTGACGAGCTGATACGTCTGCGTCGTGCCGTCGCCCGTGCCGAGCAGTTCCAGCGTGCCGGTATCATCCGTGGGATCATGAAAGCGGAAGCCGTGCGCGCGGCCACAGGCGAGGCGAAAGAGCGCCAGCAGGGCTGCCGTCTCCGCGTCGGTGCGATTGGCCTGCACCAAATCCCACGCGCCCAACTCCAGGGGCCAGTGGTCCATCAGCGCTTCAGCGCCGCTCGGCGAGGGTGCCACCGTCGTCGCGAAGCGCGGGCCGCCGGTCATGCCCAGGGCGACGGTATCAGGGAAGAGTAGGGATTCGAGAAACACTGGCTGCTCACTTTATGCTATGCTCAGACTACACGACCTCTTTTGGACCAGGAGAATCCCTATGCGCTTTTTCATAGCCCTCTGCGCCTGCGGCTTGCTCGCCGGCTGTGTCGCTGGCCCGCCTACGCTCACAGATGCTCAGCGCGAAAAGGCTGCCCAGATCGCGGTCTATCGCCATGGAGACACACCAACACGGGCGTTCCGTATTCTGGCCCCCCTCGACGCTGCCGACTGTTCAGGGGCAGGCGGGACACGCTTCAATGGACAAGAAGGCAAAGCCATTGCCACACTCGTAAAAAAGGCTGCGGCACTCGATGGAGACGCCGTCGTCGATGTGACCTGTGACGGAGCTCCTTTTGTCAATAACTGCTGGGTCGCGCAAAAATGCGAGGGCAATGCAGTCCAATGGCGATAAACCTTTGCCAACCCACATTGATGAAAGGAGAAAAGCTCGATGGCTATCTCCCTCTTTTTGCTTGCATCCCTCGCCTTTATTGCTGGCTGCGGCTTCTTTGGTATCGCCAAGAGCGCCATCCATGAAATTGAGGGGTTGCTCTGTTTTCTTATCAGCGCAGTACTCCTCACAGGCTCAGCGATTGTTTCTGCTTGCCGCCGAGCTGCATACCTTCCATCCATAGAAGAAGTCCCACTAAGCGACTCATTGCAGGACATCCGCCGGGAGATTCGAGACAACACGCCTCGATGGCGTGGATAAGAGCATAATGCCTCTACATCGCTCGCTGCGCCTGCTGCACCGCCTGCGCAATGCCACGATTCAATTCCCCCCGTGACCGCTGGAAAGACTGTATATCCTGGACGCCATAAATGTTGACGATGACGGGAGGAAATTGCCCCTGGCTCATACTATGCGGCACAATCGTGCCATTCTGCGCCGGGATAAACGTTTCGGGGCCGCGCTCCCCCACGGCATAGGGCACCCCAGCATAGACACTGCCGCCCATCGCCCGGCCTTCAAAACCCGTCAGCACGTTGCCCGCATCATCGACGGTCGCCAGCGGTAAGCTCCCTGAGCCCGTGCGAAAACCCTCAACGGCACTGGCCGCTTCGGTCGCGGTGGCTGCCCCTACGCCGGTCTTCACCAAGCCGAGCGCGGCCCCGAGCCAGTCAATGCCGCCTTTCACCGTCCCGGTCAGTGCTTGTCGGATACCCGACGCATCGATTAGAATACTCAGGAGCAGTTTGTTAAACGATTGCGCGATCTGGGCAAAGCTGATCTTGCTGCCCGTGGCGAGTTCTTCAATGGTCGAAAGAAAAAAGTCCGTCGCCTGCGCGGCAGCCCGCAGTTCTTTATTCCCCTGCTGTAAGCTCTCAATCAGTGCCCGCTGCCCATCCCCGGCCTGCGCCAGGGCCAGCCGCTTTTGCAAGAGCGCATCCGCAGTCAGCGTCAAGCCGTCCCGCTCATCGCCCAGCGCTTTCGCCATGGCCTCAATGTCGCCCACCTGCGTGGCGCGGGTCTCCGCAGCATCCCGGTCGGCTAAAAGTGCGACTTGCTTCTCTCGCAGCGCGGCGACTTCGTGTAAGTCCGCGTCTGTGGCATGGCGTACCGCCAGCTCATAATCTTGGATGGCTTCTTTACTCAAGCCCAGCGCACGGTTTTCTTCAATCAGGCTGCGCACGATGTCATCAATCTGGCGCGCCTGGTCCTGCCCCATCGTCCGTAACGTGTTCGTGGCGAACTGTTGGCCGACCTGCTCTTGCGCTGCGCTGAGTTGTTGCGTCAACGCCAGTTGGGCTTTCAGTGGGTCTTGTGTAAATTGCTTTTGGAGGTCTTGACGCAATGCCGACTGTTTATTCAGACGCTCCACTTCGGTTGCCTGGAACTCTTCAGCGCTCAGGCGGAGCTGATCGTAGTCGGACAAAAACCTACCAAGGCGCTCAATGCCCTTGTCAAAATTGCCAATATCCAACACCTGCAATTGTTTCTGGCGCAAGAGGTCTTGGAGTTGCGCGAGCTGCGTGGTTACCCCGGTCCCCGCCCCCGTCGCAGGAATCCCCCCCGCCGCACTCAGCGCCGCTGTCCGTCCCAGAATATCCTTCACGTAGGCTTGCGTCTCAGGAATCGCGGGAATCTTATAGCCTGCCTGGATGACACGATTCGGCCCCGCATTATACGCGGCCAGCGCGAGCGCCATATCGCCGCTGAACTTGGCCAGCAGCTTTTGGAGATACTTCATGCCGCCGGTGAGGTTTTGCTGAATGTCAAAGGGGTCCGTGACGCCAAGCCCCGCTGCGGTCTCTGGCATGAGCTGCATGAGGCCCTGGGCGCCTGCCCTGGAAACGGCACGCGGATTAAAAGCTGATTCACGATAGGCTTGTGCGGCGACAAGATTGGGGTCCAGGCTATACGTGCTGGCCTGACTCTGGATCAGCGGCAATGCGGCAGCCAGCCCCGCCGCATTGGCTTTAGGGAACAGGCTGGACTGAAGCGCCGCGCCTCCTTGCCCGGTCAGCAGCGGCAGCAATGTTTTGTTGCTGCTTAGCGTGCTCTCAACACTCTTGATGACCTTTTCGAGTTCTTGGATTTGCTCTTTGAGGACTTCCAGGCGGCTGCCCGGGTTGATCGTGACCCGCTCATCGAGCTTGCCCAGCGTTTTTTGCAGGTCGTCATAGCGCTGCTGGAGTTCTTTTTGCAGATCGACCGCTTTTTGTCCACGATCCGGGTCCAGCGTCGGGTCATCTTTGATGGCTTGCGCGGTGCGTTCCCGAATCTCCCCGAGCCGTTGTGACACCTCGCCGATGTTGCGCAGGGCTTCATATTGCGTTTCATATTGCTGACTGAGCCGTGCCACCTCAGCTTCTTGCTGTTTCAGGGCTACTACTGCGGAACGTCGGGCAATGCTGTCGGTATCGCCAAATGCCTGCACGGCCTTCGCCGCGTCTTCTGCGGCATTTTGCGCGGCGTTGAGTTGCCTCACCGTCTCTTGCACGGCTGCAGCTTGCGGGGTGCCTACAATCTGGGCATTCGGGAATTGCTCTTGCAGCGATTGAATAGCGGGGAGTTGCGGACCGTTGACGATTTGCTGGACATCTTTGGCCAGCAGCCCTAACCCTTTGGCGCTCATCGTCGCTAGTTCGAGCAACTTACTCAGTCCACGATTCACGCCTAATTTGTCGAGTTCCACGCCCAAGGCAAACACGGCATTCTTCAGCCGCTCCCATTCGTTCGTCAACGTATGGGCATTGGCCGCCGCTTTCGCGCCGAGCTCGGCATTGGCTTGCCGGGCAAAATCCAGCATACGCGAGGCAGGCAACTCGCCCGCTTCCATCATCTTCGTCAATTCCGCCGTCGTCACGTTCAGCGAGCGGGCCAGGATGTTCATGGCCCCAGGGAGACGCTCCCCGATCTGATTCTTGAAATCTTCGGCAGTAATTGTCCCTTTCGACATAATCTGCTGCGTGGCCAGCAAGATGCCTTTGATACTCTCCTGGCTGAGCTGCAAAGCCGCGCCTGCGCTCACAAGGCCCTTGAAAATCTCGGTCGTTTTCTCCCCTTCGAGCTGCGTCCCTTTGGACGCGGCCACGATGCCCTTATAGGCGTCGGCCAGATCGGTAAAGCTGGCGCCGAGGTCTTCTGCTGTCACGCGCACCGTATCCAGGGCTTTTTGTGCGCCTTGCGACGACCCAGTAATAACCCCAAACGAGATATTGAGGCGCTGCATCTCGACGCCAGACGAGACGACGCCTTCGATGCCCCTCTTCAATGCTGCCAGCGTGACCAGCCCTGCCCCCAGCCGAACCACGCTTTCGCCCAGACCGTTGAGAGCAGTCTGGGTCTCCAGTACGGGCTTTTTAAGGCTCGCTACCTCGCTCCGGGCCTTCGCGAGTCCGCGTTCCAGCTCCTCTGTCCGCGCACTCAGCGAGATCAGGAGGCTTCCAACTAACCCGGCCATGGCTTATCCCTTCGCGCTCAATGGATGGTCCCGCCTGTCTGTTGCGTCAGATTCATGAAAAATGCTTGTAACTGCGCGGCACTCTGGACCGTCTTAACAGGGGCGGGCGTGGGAGGCGTGTAGTGAAAGTCGGGGATAAAATCCCGTGGCAGATAGGGCGGACTGTCGCTCCGATGCCAGCCTTTGACCCAGAGCGCCAGCAGCGTCTCACGGAGTGTCGTATGCAAGTTGGCGATGGCGGAGGCCAGGATACCCATACGCAAGTCGGCACGTGCCTCATCCCAGGGTTCGAGCTGATATTCTATCTGCCAGTCCGTAAACTCCGCACTATCCATGCTGGCCTGGAGTTCTTTTACGGTGCGGCCAAGGGTCCGGGCGAGGAAGAACCAGAAGCGTCGTTCAGGACGAGCGGCTCTTTTTTTTCAGTCTCCTGCGGGTCCGCGTCGTTGAGCTTATTTTTCCGCAAGATTGCCGCCGCCGCGTTCTCCAAAAACAAGCCCGATTTTTCCGTCAGGGCTTCCGCCTCTTCCGTCGTAAACAGCCGTCCCCCCTGTTCATCACAGAGCCCCAGGGCGCAAACGATTGCGGGGAAGGCTCGTAGCCGCTTCCCCTGCTCGCGCGCACCAGTGGATTGCTCAATAAGCCAGTCGCGCTCAGCCCCGGTGAGGAGGCGAATGCCCACTTCCCCGTGCCCCTGCGGGCCAGGGATCGCCTCAATCTCTAGATCAGGGACCGCTAAGAGTTGTTCGCGTGTCAAAAATGCCATACCTGCCCTCCTAGGCCGCCAGCACCATGGTCATTTCGCCGCTAAATTTCACGGTCACCGTGGCCATCATGAGCGCATCGGTGGGCACCGTAATGTCGCTATACGCCGTGAGGAACCCCATACAGGACCAGTACGCCGGGGTAATATCCGTCGGCGCCTTCGGGAACGTCACCGTAATCAGTTCAGGATCGCCATGAATCGGGGGACGAACCTGGGGCGTGAACTGAATATCCAGCGTCATCGAGCCCGGATCAATGAGGCGCCCTGGGATAAAGGTCGCATTCCCCAGCTTCCCCGCTGCGGGCGGTAACGTCCCCAGGTGCGAGGTGGGGAAAGAGTTGCGCGTGAGCCCACTGAGGCGCACCTGCTCCGTATGGATCATCGCCGTAAACTCACTGGTGCCAAAGACGATACTGGCCCCCGTGCCCACATCCACCGGCTGTCCAGGCATACTCCCTCCTTACACAAACGTGGTGACTGGTTGCATATACCAGACATCGGTTTCTAGTGTGACCCGATACGCCATCTGCTGCCCCCCGGCCTGATCATCTTCAAGGCCCGTATCCATCCCGCGTACCAGGACACGCCGGATCGCGACCCCCGCGCTGACCCCCCGGTAGCCATTCATCAGTAACTTAAACGCCTTGGCCACCTCGCGTGCGCTGCGGTGTGTCCGCCCATAGACATCCCACTGATACGTGGCCATCGCGAGCTCGCCCGCGCCCAGGAGGTGCTGCGTGCTCTCGTCGTGGATTTCCGCATAGAGCAGATAGGGCATCACGGCCTGTGTCGGCGCCAATAGTGGGTAGATGCGGTCTCCGATCAGCGGCACGAGCGCAGCATGACCAGCCAGATAGGTCACAAGGGCAATATCAAGGCTCATTTTTCCTGTGCCACCCGCTCAATGCCTGCCCCAATATCCTGGCTGAGCTGCGCCAGTAACCGGCCTTCGTTACTCTTCAATGCTGGCCTGAGATAGGGATGCGGCGGGGTACGCCGTCCCCCAAATTCCCGCCGCCGCGCCCGCAATGCCGCCCGGCCTGCCCCTGGCGCGGCATGCCCCAATTCCACATGCGCGGGGGAGTAGTATTTCCCGGTAATCCCCATCTGCTCGCGTGTCCCTGTCACCACCGTATACCCCACGCGGTTTTTGCTGCGCCGGAGTGGCCGAATGGCCAGCGAGTTGCGAATGCCGCGCACAATGGCCCCTTGCCGCCGCAGCCGGCGCACCTGGCGCCCGGTGAGCGCCTGCCCCTGCTGCCGCCCGCGTACTTGCAGCGGGCTACTCACGCCCGCGCCTACCCGCCGCTGGGCATCGGCAAGGACGGTCTGACTGGCTTTGCGGAACGCGGGGATGAGGACTTTGCGCTCGGCTTTGTCCGTCAGGGCTGCCAGCGCTGCAGAAAGTTCTTTGTCGCCCAGAAGTGCGATATTGAAGCGTCCGGCCATGAATCAGTCCTCTAATCGTTGCACCAGCGGCGAATCAATATGTGGTAACACGCACCCATCAGCAATATCTGCGAATGAAGCATGCTCAATAACCAACTGTACTTGGGTAGGATTCGCGTTAATGCTGATAAGGACTGCATCATTCGGCACAGGATTCTTCACTACCTCATAGCGTCCTTGCCCTAATTGAAGCAATACATCAGTGCTGATCGTAAACAGAGCATGCCGGGCCATACGTCAATTCCCCTCGGTGCGCTCAATCGCTAAGATATTCAATTGCCGGTCGCGCTCGTCCATGTTCTGGCTCTCGGTAATCTCAAACACGCGCGTGCCTTCCCGCAACTGATAGCTCGGCGGCAATACTCCGCCCCATCGGAGCGTAATCCGATGCGTGCCACGGGCGGCCACCTGGCCAGCGACCACGGCCTCGGTCATGCGGACTGGCGTAATGGCGCCCCACACGGGCGTGCCCACCGGACGCATCGTCACGACTTGCCCGCCGTCCAGGTCCGTCGTAATCGTCGGGGCCTCAATAACGAGGCGATGCCTCAGCTTCCCGGCCTGCATGGTTACGCCTTTAACGCACGGCTTGCAAAGATACAGAGGCGCAACTGCGTTGCACTGGTCGCCACGCCCAAGATCGTCGTGAACCACCCGGACGCCAGGTCAGACGCCGGGGCGATACCGCCCGCTGCGCCGAGAATATAGATCGTCGAGAGTACCACCGTCCCGCCTATCGTGATGGTCCCAGCGACCTGGATACGCAGCGGCTGCCCCGCGCTCGCGGCGCCCAGGGCAATGCCTTTCACCTCTGCGGTACTCAGGCTCGCATTGGCATCGGCAACGAGGTAGCGTTGTGTCGTTTCGTCGAGGTAGACCGGAGCCCCTGCCGTGACCGTCCCCCCGGCGATCCCCCGCGCATAAATGGCATCAGACCCCGGAATCACGCTGGCAGGCGTTTGACTAATCTCGGCCATAGGCCCTCCTTAGTTACGGCGATGTATCAAACGCCGGGACAATCTGTCCGCTTGGGAAAATATCCAGCTTGATCGTGTTCAGCGCAGCCCCCACGCCGATATTCGTATCGTATTGGCCGCCCGCGCTGGTATCCTCAATCGGCGTAATACCGCCAGCGGTAATACTCAGCTTATAGAGCTTCCCGACCACTGGCGCGGCGGCTGCTCCCATTGTGATGGTCCCGGCGACCTGGATACGCAACGGCTGACTGGCACTGGCCCCATGCAGAGCGATGCCTTTGGCATTGGCCGTCGCCAGGCTGAGGTTCGCATCCGCCAGCTTCAGCAGCGTATCCACGCTGTCCTGATATACCGGCTGCCCTGCGGTCACGGTTGCTCCAGCCACCCCATCAAAGAAGATGGCATCGCTCCCAGCAATCACTTGCGAGGCCGTAATACTGAGATCCGCCATGTCATGCCACCTCCAATAAGCGGTTCATCCAAAGTAAACTCTCGACGCCCAGCGGTATTTCTGAAAGCGCCTTCTCGACACTGGCCTCGCGCTGTTCATATAAGTGCGCAACCAGCAACAGCATGGCACTCCGCAAGCTCGCATGGCGTAAATAGAACTGCGGCGCCGTGGGCCAGCCCGCCTTATACACGACCTGCACCGCATTCGGCTGGGCATAGACGCTCGGCCAACTCTGCCCGCTCTTGAGATAGATGCGCCCTGGCTCGCTCCGCGTATCCACGCCGTAGACCGTCGTGGCGAGCGTCTGTGTCGTGCCGTCGCTATCGATATACGTGATGCCCAGCGGCTGGGTGGCGCCCAGCAGATCGGTATACGTGCCCGTCAGCGTTTGCAGCGGCGGCTTCGGCAGCCAGAGGCCCGTCTGCCGCGCGTCCCACCCGCTACAGGGCCAGGCGTCCAGGGCCAGGGCCCAGGTTGCCGTGAGGAACTGGCGCCCGGTGAAGCGTTCGGCATAGTCCCGCGCCGCGCTAATGAGGCCCGTGATGAGCGTATCGTCCGTGGCGATGTCCACCCGTAGATGCAGCTTCGCCTCACTGAGGCTAATCGGCTCGACGACCGGGGGCGCGAGGAGCGTCAGAGGGAGGGGCATCGGGTTACCGTTTCTGGATAATTTTGACGTAATCGACGCGCGGGACTTCCGCAGCCCCACCGCCCGCTTTCGCCCCAAGCAGGATGTGCATTTCTTCTAGGCCCGCCAGGGTAATCGAATGCGCCGCGCCTTTAATCCCATTGAGATAGGGCGTAATCGTCCCCGTAGTCCCTGCGCCGGGATTAAATAAAAACCCAATACGATAGAATGTGTTGCTCAGAAACGCCCCGGCGCTTGCTGTCGTCACCTGCGTGCCGGCGTTGCTTGTCTCGAATTGCCAGACCGTCCCGCCATCGACCTTAAACCACACCGCGCCATCATAGGACGCCATCGGCCCAGCGCCGTTGTCCAATAGGCTATTTGCGGCCACAGTATCCGAGAGCCCAAAGATCAGGTTGGCGTCATCAACGTTGGCTTCCGTACAGGCCACTAGGGCTTCAAACCACAATGGCTTGTTTGCCGCAAAAATCCAGTTTTCAGCAATCGAACTGAGATAGTGCTCATCGTTATTATTCACGTCAGTGGGAATACTCAAGACCCCACCAAAAGCATCCAACTGGATCGGCACCACCGCGCCGTCTTTTACCGCTGCCCAATCATTCGTCAGATCAAGCAAGGTCGTAAAATCATTGAAGTAGGTGAAATATAGCGACGGGTCCAGCGCGTTGACATTCGGCGCCAGCCGGTTGCGGCTATGGCTATATAATTTCAGTAAGGCATCCGCAGGCATACACACTCCTCAGCACGGCTGGCGCACGCCAGCATGGCCGGTAGGTTACGCGATAATATCTGCCGTCAGGCCGTCATGGGCAAAGCGCGGTTCGCTCAGGATATACAGCACGACCGCTTCATCGGTCGCGCCGTTCAGTTCGACACTCGCCGTCACATACCGTGCCCCCGTGATGCCCGCGTCGGTCGCTTCTTGCATCACTTCCTCGGCGGTACACTCCAGGTAAATCTGATCGCCCACCGCGTCAGGCGCCGTCCCTAGCGCGTGGACTTTCACCACAATATCTGTCCCGCTGCCATCGGCTGCCGTATTGGCCAGGATGCGGAAGCCATCTACTGTCGCCGTGCCGACACTACGGAAGAGGCCCACGACGAAGCGGCGGTAGTTCTGCATGTCTACCCAGGCTACATCGACCGGGTCTGCCGCGTAGTCAAAGTCATACATTTGGACATGGTTGTTGCTAAAAAAATGGTTTGAGGCTTGCGGACTGGCCATAAAGCGGCTCCTCTTCACTCATAAAAGCACGAAACGTACATGTAAAGGCCAATTAGGCCGCAAGCGCCACATACGGGCTCAGCGTAGGCGCTGAATTCCTTGGAGTGAGCGCGCTGCGCCACCATGGAGCACCGTCGTTCCTGGCGGTGAACCTGAATGTGCGCTCATTGTTGACAAATCTGACGTGTATACTCTCGGCACTTTGGAGCGGCTGGTACGTCGCCTCCAGGTACTGCGACCAATTCACCAGCAGAATATCGCCGAGCGTGCCAAGCGGTTGCATGTACTCGCTATAAAATACAGGCCGCCCCATCAGCGTCGAGGGCAACTCCAACGCGGCATTCTGCGTAAAGATGGCCGAACCGCCCGCCCCCACCGTCAAAGCCATCTGGCCTAACTCCGGGATCACGTTATGGTTCGTGAGCCACACGGCATTCTGATACCGCCAGCAGCGGGCCATCATGTTGAGGATATCGACGTAGGAAATCTCGCCAGCGACTTCACGAGCCACTGCAATCAGCGCAGGCGACTTCATCACGCCCAGGAACTCCCCAACGCCCGTCCCATTCAGACGCTCATCCAGAATCCGGCTATCAAACTCATCCCGAAAGCCAGCCGTCAGGATCGCAATAAACGACTGTGGCGAATCGGTTAGCAGCTCCTCTGTCGCGTAGCTAATCCCCATGAGCGCATTCGCCCGCAGCGTCACTTGCTCAAACTGCATGCGGGAGGCCGTGACCGTATCGGCCTCGGCACGCCGGTAGACCCGCAATCCACCGCTCACGCTGGTAGAATGGTCCTTGTCTACGCGCGCTGGGATATTCAGCATCGGGACGTTCATAGGAATCTGCGTCGTGCGACCAGCAATCGGATCAGTTTCAGCCGACACCATGAGCATCGTTGGGCTAAACCCAATGGGCACGAGATACCCGCCATAGGGATCGCTGAACGTGCTTTGCTCGTCACTCCCGGCAGCAGAACGGAGCTTGAGGTACTGAAGCTGCACGCTCTCCCGCCCCGTCATGGCCGCTTTCATCACGTCCATAAGAAACTCACGGTGATTCGCATACCCTTTTTTCGGGTCTTGCTCCCACAAGACTTTCATCTGCGACACGCGCGAGGGCGCAGGCCGCGACAAGGTCTCCTGGGCAACCGGGTGCTGCTGAAAGCGTTGCTGAATCGCGGCAATCTTGTCACGCTGATCGGTGAGAATGCGGTGCTGTTCGGCCTGCGCAATATGTTGCTCCAGGCCACTCGCTTCAGCGGTCAGGCGGTCGATATCGCCTTGTTCTTCGGCATTGGGAATCCGGCCTTCGGTACTCGCCAGTTCGATAATATCTTGCGCCTCTGCCAGCAGGTTCGCGGCTTCTTTGCGCAGTTCGCGGACATCCATGGTGCCTGTTGGCATGTTAGCGCCCTTCTGGTGCAAGGAATAAATCCACCCCTAACCGTGCTGCCAGGGCTGCCAGGGGCGCGCGAGCCTCAGCATTTTCCATCCGTCGCTTGCGCCGCATCGTACTGGCGGCTTCAAGCGCCTGGTCAAACGACTCGACCCCGTCCAGCAAGCCCAGCGCCTGCGCCTGCGGGGCGAGCCATACCTGCCCGGTCGTCACCGCCTCTAATTTCGCGGCACTGAGCTTCCGCCCCGTGCGTACTGCCGCAAAAAACTCCTGGCCTATGCCGGCCACAATCCCGTCAATTTCATCAAGCAAGGGCTGCGTGATCGGCGTGCCCGGTGCCCCAAGGCCCTTCATGGGGCCGGTACTGCGCACATGCACCACAATCCCCTCCCGTGCTGCCGCGCCACTGGAGTCAATCACCTCGGCGAAGACCCCAATACTGCCGACCTGGCTCAACCGAGTCGCAGTAATACGCTGCGCTTGCGAAGCCACCCAATAGGCCGCGCTGGCGCCCATATCTTCAATGTGCGCCAGCACCGGCTTCACCGTCACCGCGCGCGCCACTTCGTCCGCTAACTCCAGGGTGCCTGCGACCATGCCCCCAGGGGAGTCAATGGCCAGGAGGATGCTCTTAATATCCTCGGCCTCAACCGCCTGGCGTATCGCCCGCCGAGTGAGCACGGTGGACGTGCCACCAAACTTGCTCGGCATCTTGGTCATCTGATCCACCAGGCGAATCACGGCGATATCCTCTACCCGCGCAAAAAGTTCCGCCTCTCGGCGCTGCATCGGCATGGTAGCAGCCTGCGTCGGCAACCGCCCCTCGTCGACCTCCTGGCGAAACGCCTGCGGGAGTGTTGGGGCAAGCGCCTGCGTCGGCCAGAGGCTATGCTGAATGGCATAGACGGCCTGTTGCAACCAGGACGTGAGGATGGCATACAGGCCAATATGCGCCTGGAAGCACCGCCGCGTATCGTCAGGGTGCATAGACGAGCTCCTCTGGCGCATGGTAGCCATTGCGCGCGCCATTTAGAGCAGCGGCTGGTGTCTCCTGGGGACTCAGGGGCCGCTGCGCCTGGCGTGGCTGCCGAGCGGTGCCATTCACAATCTTTTCAATGGTGGAATACTGTATTTGCAGAAAGTAGTTGTCAGAGCCATCAACCGGGTTCATATCTTCAAGTTCTCGAATATCGTTTGGACTATACGCACCAACAGCAAATAAGGCTTTGTAGTACTCCGCCCGCGCGGCCTGATCGCCGCGTAGAAGCCCACGCACGTCATGTTTCACGTAAAACGGCGTGCCGCGTAGGAGTTTCCGGTTGATTTCCTGCTCCCCGCGTACTAGCCATGGCGTCAGCGTGCCGACCACATAATCAATCGCCTGTTGCTCGATATTGGCATACTTGGCATCGGCTAAATGGCCCACCATATGGGGAGGCATGCGGAACCATCTGCACACCTCAAGCACCTGAAAAATCCGCGTCTCTAAGAATTGCGCCTGCTCAGGCGGAATCGTGATTTGCTCCCAACTCATGCCCTCTTCGAGCACGGCCACGCTCTGTGCTTCCCGTGCCTGCCAACTCTCCTTGAGGAAGCGTTGCCCTTCGGGAGAGAGCTTTTGCGGATGTTTGAGAATGCCGCTCGGAATCGCGGAGTTGCCAAAAAACGACGCGCCGTACTCCTGGGCTGCCAGCGACAACCCTAGGCTTTCTGCGGCAATCTGGGCGATACTGTAGCCGACCAACCCATCAGCGCCTGGCCCCTTAATATGGATCATGTCTCGCGCCAGGACCTCTTCAGGGATGTCGGGGGCAGACGACGGCAGCCCGCTCGTGTAAATGTGATACGCCAGCTCCCCACTGTCTTCCCGGTAAGGCCGCACCCGCGCCGGGTGAATGGGATAGATGCCGACCACGTCCCCTTCCCGCCGCGTCATACTCTGATCGTAGAGGATCAGGCCATAGGCATTGCCCCATCCTAGTGCGTGATGGTAAAGCACTTCCCGCCCGATCATGGCCGACATATCGACATTGAGTTCGTCGTGCACAATCGGCCACAACCAGTGCTCCGTGGCTTTGCGCCGTCCCCGGTCCAGGCGTTCGAGCACTTGCAGCGGCAGGGACCCCGCGTCCTCGGCGATCACGCGGATGCAAGCGTAGTACGTCGAGAGCGCCATGCTGCCCTGGGGAGAGACACGCATCCCCGCATGGGTCTGGCGACTGCCCATGAACCAGTCAATCAGCCAGGGGGACGGCGTCTGTGAGTTCGTCACGTCGCCAAAATGGCTAGCCCGCAGGTCGGTCGGCATGGCCAGGCCGCTTGTGGTCAGCGTATAGCCCGGTGGCGCAGTCTCAGGCATGGGCACAGGCTCCAGGGCATAAAAAAAGGCGGCAAGCCTCCGGGAATGGAGACCTGCCGCCCTGTCGGATAGGCAGAAGAGGGTATTTTGGTAAGTGTATAGCTTTTGTTCATGGTTGTAAAGTAGTAGACCGTGCTTTCCACTCAAACACTGAGCAAAGGTTGACATACGCTAGCCTGCTCTATATATTTATTAAGTTTTTCATGCTCCCTGGCAGGCCCGGCAAGGCGCGGCCTGGCGAGGTGAGGCGCGGTGGGGCATGGCTCGGCAAGGCAGGCGCGGCAGTCTGGGCTTGGCAAGGCGTGGTATGGCAGGGCTAGGCATCGCGGCCAAGGCAAGGCTAGGCATCGCACGACATCGCCGCCAGGGCTGCGCAAGGCAGGGCCGGGCACGGGAGGTGCGGCGCGGCAGGCGTGCCAAGGCGGGGCCTGGCGAGGGACGGCTGGGCGTGGCTGCCCCCGGCGTGGCAGGCGCGGCTCGCCCTGGCAGGGCTGGGCGGGGCGAGGCATGGTATGGCAGGCGAGGCGGGGCAGGGCTGGGCCAGGCACGGCGCGGTATGGCGCGGCAGGCACGACGCGGCAATCACAGCGTATTCCATTATTTATTTTTTCATCAGGAGTAAGGAAAATGCCGACAAAAGCAGCATCGAAAATCGTCCCAGCAGTCCCCATGATGAATGGTGCCACCGCCATTCATGAGAGCATTGTCATTCGCCCTCTCCAAGAGGCGATTGTCCAGTTCCGCCTCGTAGGGACGGCCCCGTATATGCAACTCCGCTTTTCGCAAAAAGCCATGAGCAAAATGCAAACAACCCAGGAGGCAGGCCAGCAAGCCCGCTCCAAGAAAGTACGGCAAGCCCGTGATTTTGACGATGATTACCTCCAGGCGATGCACCGGATGGTCGATGACAGCTACGGCATTCCCGCTGCCGCCTTTCGCAATGCGCTCATTAGCGCCTGTCGCACGATTGGCTTCAAAATGACGCTCGCCAAACTGAGCATCTTTGTCGAAGCCGATGGACTGGATGTGATCGACGGCACGCCGCTGGTGACCCTGCATGGCGAGCCCGAAAAGACCATCTTGCCGGTACGCAATGCCACCGGCGTCGCGGACCTGCGGGTCCGGCCCATGTGGCGGGAGTGGGCGATCAATCTGCGTATCCGGTTTGACCGCGAGCAATTTAGCACCACGGATGTGTTTAACCTGCTTGTGCGGGCAGGCGCCCAGGTCGGCGTGGGCGAAGGGCGCCCCGACTCCCGCGCCAGTGCTGGGCTCGGCTATGGCCTCTTTACCGTTGAAGCGGAGGCGGCATGACGCCCGAAGGCTTACACCTCTTGCAGGCGTTGACCCGCAGCGACCCCGAAGGCCGCTTACGACCCGAAGCAATTCTGGAACTGGCCAGTGATCCGGAGAATCCGCTGCATCCCCACTTCGAGTGGGACGATAGTGTGGCGGGGCATGCGTACCGGCTCTATCAGGCCCGCGTGCTGATTCAGAAAGTGACGATTCTCAACCCGGAGGCGTTGCAGCAGGCCCCGCATCCCGTCTATGTCAGCCTCATGGCTGACCGTACCCGCCCTGGTGGGGGCTACCGCGAAGTCAGCACGGTGCTAGCGTCTGACGCGCTACGGGCAGAACTCCTGGAGACCGCGCTGCGCGAACTGGCCGGGTGGACGCGGCGGTATCACATGCTGACCGACCTAGTCAGCGCGGTGACCGCTGCCGCCCAGGGCGAACAGGCGGCTCAGACGGCCAACCGCCCACCCACACGGCGGCAGAAAGTCGCGTAGGACACGGCGGGCAGGGCAGGGCGCGGCGGCACTTGGCCAGGCGGGGAATGGCAGGGCATCGCAGGCTTGGCGCGGCAGGGCCCGGCTTGGCGCGGCAGGGCATCGCAGGCACGGCGAGGCGGGGACAGGCAAGGAAGGCGCGGGGAGGCAGGGCATGGCGGGCGCGACGTGGTCAGGCTAGCGACAGAGATTACACGCGAGCTTGACCTGGACGCTCTCGCCATGAAAATGCAACTCCACATGCCCCACGCCATACCGGCAAATGACCTCCTCATGCGCCAGCAGCAGCGCGACCATGCGTTGTAGGCGCGGCGGCAGCGTGTGCAGCACCAGCAGGTCCAGCGCGGGGGGCGCGTAGGCGGCGGGGGAGGAGGGCGGTGTCATAAGACGAGCATGCCTCGCGTCTCGTAAATGGACGTTTCAGCCTTCGGACGCACCATACAGCGGCCTAACCCAATAATAGCGCTCACGACCGGGTCTATTTTGTCCGCTGACCTGGCCTTGTCAGGCTTCATATTGTTCGCGGCGTCTCGCGTCACAATCACATGCCCTGCCGCCCAGCGTGCGACGGGATTGCCGCCATGATGCAACTCTCCCCGATTCACCAGGCGCTCAAACTCCTGCGTGGGCGCGGCCATCGACATATAGCCAAAGCCCCACGGGACCACGTCAAACCCCGCTTTGACGAGGTCCTGGCAGAGTTGCGCGCCTTGAAAATTGCGGTCTGCGGCAATATCGACAATCCCGTAGTCCTGGCCAATGGCGTTGATCTGCGTCAGGATTGTCTCGTAGTCCGTCTCATCCCCCGGCGTGGTCAAGAGTGCGCCACGCTGGATAAAGTCGAGATAGGCCACGTCACCCTTCTGCGCGCGCTTGCGGGCGGTGACTTCGGGGACCCAATTCCACCAGAGCACATCATACGAGCCGTCATCGTTGGGGAAAAGCAGGCAGAACGAGGTGAGGTCAGACGTGGACCCCAGGTCAAGCCCCGCCCAACACTGCCGCCCCTTGAGCGCGTCGGCATCGACAACCCCTGCTGAGGCATCCCAGCGTTGCATGTCGAGCCAGGCGGAGAGATTGGACGTGCGGACGTTCAGATGGAGGCGTAGGAAGGTCGGCAAGTAGCCGGGCGTCTCATACGCCCGCTGGCTCTCACTCTCCAGATACGCCCGGGACACGCTCACATCTAGATTCGGGTTGGCCATCGCCCAGATACGCGGATCACGATAGATCGCCGGGTCCGTATAGTCCAGGTCCACGCCGTTCTGCCTCGGGGGGGCCTCATAGATCACCGGCAAAAAGCGCGGATTCTGCGAGATACCATCGCGCACTTTGCAGGCATAATCGTAGGTCTCGTTACAGATACTCGGTCGATCAAAGTCTGCCGTCGTCACATAGACAATCAGCGGCTGCTTGCGGTTATTGGACGCCATGGAGGTTTTGAGCACATCGACCAAGTTGCGGTCAGGCTGCACATGGAGTTCGTCAATAATCGCCAGATGCGTATTGCCGCCGTGTTTCGTCTCTGCATCCGCAGAAATGACCTGGAGAAAGCTATATTCGCTCTCGATCACGATGCTTTTGGCCTGCCCTGCTGCGGCATTCCCCCCATAGATTTTGCCGCGCGCCTTCAACTCAGGCTCCATCTCCATCATGCCCTTGCAGTAGCGAAAGAGCTTCCCGGCCTGTTCCCGTTCGCCTGCCGCGATATAGTTCTGCTGGCCTTTTTCGTCATCACAGTAGAGGACGTAGAGCCCTAACCCCGAAACAAGGGGCGTTTTCCCCTGCTTCCTAGGGCAATACAGCAGGACTTCGCGGTAGCGCCGCACCTGGCGCCCTTCGCGGTCGATTACCTGCCAACCAAATAGATTGGCAATGATCGCTTGCTGCCAGGGCTGGAGCGTGAACGGCTGGCCATACAGGGCGCCTTCAATATGGTGCAGGCAGGCAGGGAAAAAGTCGAGGGCATCCTGAGCGAGCCGGGGGACAAAAAACGCATCCTGCGCCGTGGTAATGGCATCATAGCCAGGGATGAGGCGGAGCAGCTTCGCCCATTTCGCCGGGATGCGCTTGGTGGGGGTAGCGGTAGGCATTAGGGAGTCTCCGCTTCCGTGCGTAAAATCATGGCCTGGAAAAAGTACCAGTATTTGCCATCATGCCCTTCCCCCTCGATTACCGAGACGCCCCCGGCCAGCGCGTAGCCTTGACGTAATCGCTCGTTGACTTCCTGCGCCAGTGCATTTGTCGAGTCTGCCTCACAGATGACATAGGTATCCATACGCTACGCGCGTTGCTTGAAGAAGCGCGATTTGTCTGCGCTGGCGTCGTCTTTCTTCGCCTTCTCAGGCGCCACACTCAGCGACGCGCGGGCGGACGCCGTCATGCCGTACTGTTGCTCAAGCCGCAGCAGCTTATCCGCCAGGTCACCCGCAATCTTCACCTCGGCGGCAATGCGCCAGCTCACCACGTCGCCGAACTCGTTCCGCACCGGCGCCAGGCTGCCGTTGGCCCGAATGGCCTGCTCTGCCGCCAGCCAGCGCGTAAAGAGCTGGCAGTACCGCCCCAGCGCCAGCGCGTCTACCGCGCCCACGATACCCATGGCCTTGAGGTGCTTCACGAGGGGCCGCCAGAGCGCCTGCCCGGCCTCGTCCAGCCACTCGGGGCACGTCAGCGTCGCGGCGACGGGGACGGGCTCAGCGGTACGGCCCTTGGCTAATGGGGAGCCACGCATCTGTAAAATCTTGGTGGGAATCTTCGGTGGGCCTTTGCCTGCCATAGCAAGTCCTATGCCAAAGTGACGAAAAACCTTCAGACTATCAAAGAAAAACGCGAAGG
>Ga0134127_10001084_pt1 | contig 20990 bp, 30 predicted proteins | sample KB31753_FD_96459 | JGI IMG/M metagenome (GOLD analysis project Ga0134127, IMG submission 96459) | Terrestrial soil microbial communities with excess Nitrogen fertilizer from Kellogg Biological Station, Michigan, USA - KB3-175-3 | ecosystem: Environmental > Terrestrial > Soil > Unclassified ... | reverse complement strand
TGATGTGACCGGCCTTGATGGTCCGGCCGTGGATCTCGTTGCCGGTGATTTCGCCGGCAATGATGTGACCGGCTTTGATGGTCCGGCCGTGGATCTCGTTGCCGGTGATTTCGCCGGCAATGATGTGACCGGCCTTGATCTGCCGACCGTTGATCCTGTCGCCGGTGAAGGTGGTGGCCTGGATCCGGTTCGCGTGCATGGAGTTGCCTTTGATCACGCTGCCTTCGATGTGCCCGGCATCCAGCCGATCGGAGGTGATGCTGCCCGCGGTGATGCGCTCGGCATCCATGAACCCGGCGGTGATCTTGGACGCGTTGAGCGAACCGATCACCGCCGAATTGGAAGTGATACTGGCGGCCATGAGGCTGTCGGCGCGGATGGTCTTGGCGTCGATCTCGGCGCCGGTGATCGAGTGACCGAAAATCTGATCGCCGGTGATGGTGTTGCTCTTGATCTGGTCGGCGGTGATCGACCCGTCCACCACCAGGGAGCCGTGCAGCTTGCGGCGCATCATCACCTGGCTGAACTGGATCTGCCCGCCGACGTTCACGTCGGCGCCGGCCCGCACGCACAGCGCCACGTCGTAACCCAGGGCCGGCACCAGGGCGGTGCCGGAAAGCTTCACCCAGACGTTGGCCGGGTCGGTGGTCTTGTAGATCTTCGAGTCGAACACCACCGACGTATCAGTGGTGCCTTTCCGGCTGACGTTCATCACCAGGGCCGCGGTGCCGGTGGTGGAGGTGGCCGTCTTGCGCACCCAGCATTCGGCGTAGAACGAGTCGGCAGGGATTTCCTCCGGCTTACCGGCGTTCTGCACAGGCAGGGCCGGTGACACCTGGGTGTTGATCGCGTTCTGCTGGAGGCCGGTGCCCAGGAACCGCCAGACCTTGCCCGCGCCGGAGGCCGGCAGGTCCGATGCGTCGGCCTGGGCGCCCTGACCCACCCACGGTCCGGGATCGGCGAAACCGGGTTCGCTAACCAGGTTCTCGGTGTCGCCCAGCACCATCTTCCCGGCGGTGATGCTGCCCGCCTTGATCAGCGCCGAATCCAGGAACCCAGTCTTGATGTCCCCCGCGTTCAGCGAACCGATCACCCCGGAGGCCGACGTGATCGACTTGCTGGCGATGAGGTATTCGGCGTCCACAGCACCGGCCGAGATCATCTTGGCCTGCACCACACTGGCTTCCAGGAAGCCTTTGTCCAGGCTCACGCCGTTGGGGAACGCCTTGTTGAGCACGTCGTCCCGCACCGACACCCAGGCGGGGACGGTGCCGCCGGCCGGGATTCCGTAGCGGTAGGGCGCGTTGCCGTGGGACGAGTCGTACCACATGTCCCCGGAGGTCATTCCGGTGGTCGGCATCACCGGCTGCAGGAAGACCTTGGACGAGTTCTCCGTCGCGTCCACCGCGGCAGACGAATCCGTCAGCGCCTTGTCGATGTCGTCGGTGATCGACTTGGCCAGCTTGGCCTCGTCGATCAGGTTGTCCGGGATATCCGGACCGGTGACCCCGTCCACCTTGATCTGAGCGGACCCGCTGGGGCCCGACGGGTTGCCGGCGTTGTCGAACGCGATGAACCGGTAGAACCAGGTGGCCCCCACGGTCAGCGGGGCGTCCACCGCGATGCTGGCGACGTTCAACGTGTCGATCGTCGTCACGCCGGTGATCCACAGATTGTCGGCGCACCGGTCCACCCGGATGTGGTCGAAATCCGGCGGCATCGCCCCGCCGCCCGAGGCCTTGCCGTCCCACCGCAGACTCACCGTGCCCAGCCGCGAGGTGGGGACCGGCACCGACGGCACCGGCGGCGGCACATCCTGGTAGGGCATCTTGATCGAAATGACGTTGGAGTAGGAAGATGCCTTCCCCGACTCCGACAACGTCCGCAGCTTGAACTGCCAGGTGTCCTTCGGCTTGAACCCGTCGATGGTGACGCTGTCGTCAGCGGCGCTCACCATCCCCACCTGGGCGAACGTGGACCCGGTGACCACCTTTTTGCCCCAGATTTCGGTGGTCATCAGGTTCATCGCATTACCGTCCTGGTCGCCCGGGGAGGGGGTCCAGGACAGCACCGCCGCCGACTGGTATCCGCCGCCCTCGAGCAGGTACACCGACCCGTAGCCGGCCAGCGCGGTGGGCGCACCGGGAATCCGGGGGTCGGGCGTGCTGGAGGACGGGGCGGTGTAGGTGATGACGGTGGGACCACCGATGCCCTGCGGCCCCAACCGGTTGCGGGTGACCATGAGCTCCTACAGATCGATCGTTCCGGCGTCGGTGATGACCTCGCCGACCTTCAGGCGCACCGGGGTCCGCCCGGACCCGCCGGGAGGGTGGCGGATCTGGGCGGCCCGTACCCCGGCGTAGTAGTCGCGGTACGCCGGGACGAAATCACCGCCACCGACACTGATCCACACCGGGACCGCGCCAGCGGCGTCGCAGTTGACGACCAGCCAGTCGGCCTCGAACCGGGGGCCGTCGGGGCGCACGCGGGCCATCAGAGAATGCTCACTGTGTCGACGGAGTCGATGATGTTCTCGGCCACCGTGGTGATCAGCGTCCATCGCTGGTAATCGCCGGGCTGCAGCTCCACATCACCGCCCGGACCGATCAGCGACAGGATGTCCACGGTGCTGCCCTCGGCCAACAGGTCCCCGGGCAGGACCAACCTCACCTCGGTGAAGTCGGCGACGTCGGGGACTTTCTGTGGATCGGTGTTGTGGTAGACGCCCACCGACACGATGTCCGCCGGAGTGCCGCGCGCCATGGTGATGGCGTTCGCCGTGTACTCCGTCGCGGTGTGGTAGATGGCGACGACCATGGGTCACGCTCCCTTTCTCTGCCGGGTCGGACCCACCTTGAAGTGCCGGCGGGTGGGTCCGGAGATTTGCGGCCTTCTGGTGGGTTCTACGCCTATTGGAGCAAACAACACCACCCTGGTACCGCCCAGCGGGCCGGATCCGGACTTGTGTCGGGTGGGTCCGGGGGTCGGTGAACCACGCGTTTCACCGACCGCAGCTGCCCCTCGGGTGGGGCGGGCCCGGCCCGCGGGACGACGCCGGTTGTTCCCGATGGTGGCGCTGATGTCCAGCCTGGGCATCAGCCCGTCGTAGAAAACCGGGTGGTCGTAACGCATGTGGTGGTTGTAGATGATGAAGATGCCAACCCGCGGCTGGTCGACGTAGGGCCAGCTCTTCTTGTTCTGGTGCAGCGCGGTGCCCTCGGTGTCCCCGTAGAACACCTTGCTGTTGGGCAGCAGCTCGGCCATCAGGCCGCCTGCAGGGCGAACCAGGGGGCCTGGAAGTCGAATCCATTGGAGCCCCACGGATCCGGCGAGACCGTCCCACCAGTGACCTGATTGATCGCCCCGTACACCCCGCTTGCCGGGTCGTACGCGGAGGTCGCGCCGGGGGACCACGGATTGGTCCCCCCGGCGCTGCGGATCGAGAGACCGGTACTGCCGATGTTGTGAATCCCCACCCAGTAGTACCCGGGCTGCAAGGACACCGTGGCGTAGTACTGGTTCACCGACACGGGAAGGATGTCCGGCGAGCTATATAGCAGGCTGCCGGGCAACGGGTAGGCCGCGTCGTTGTACACCACCAGCCGGGCTATCGACCCGACGCCCGGAGCGGTTGTCGTCTTGAACCCGATCTTCTGGACGGCGACGTCCAGGCGGAGCCGGACCGCGGCGAGGGTCGTCGTGGCCAGAGTCTGCGCGTTGGCACTGCCGAATGGATGCTCGTACGCCACCCCCCACCGCCCGGGGGCGGCGGCAAATCCCCGGCCGGCGCTGCCCGGCGCCCACTGGGTGTTGTAGTTGGTGCCGTCCACCTTGGTCAGTACCTGACCGGCGGCGCCGCCCACCGGCACTCCCGCACCCGCAGCACCGGCCGGGCCGGCAGCACCGGCCGGGCCGGTCGGTCCGGCCACACCCGCAGCGCCGGGCGGACCGGTGGGCCCGGACTGTGCGTTCACCCATGCCAGATCGCCGGTGGTCGCGGTGGACTTGGCCAGCACCTGACCGGTGGCGCCGCCGGGCGGGATGGTGTTCGGCGCCCACCCGCCGGGGGAGTCCACCAGGCCGGTGGTGCCCACCCGGATGGTCCGTGACCATGCCGTCGGGCTGTTGTGGGCGTGCCAGCGCTGCACCAGCCACACGTAATTGCCGGGCTGCCCCGGAGCCGCACCCTTCCGGTGTCGGGATTCCACCACCAACCTGCCCTGCCGCTGCGGCCCGGAAGGCAGCACGGCCGGTAGGTTGGCACAACTGACGAAGGTCTCGTACACCCCGTCGATGACCGCGGTGTTGGCGTCAGTGAGGGTCTGGCTCAGGGCCGCGCCGTTGACCGTCGGGAGCCAGAGCGACCAGCCGTAGCCGAAGTCCTGCCGCGTCCAGATGCTCAAGCTGCCGCCGTAGGTCCACTGCTGCAACCGGTAGGTCTGTCCGCCGTGGGCGCCCACCCACATCTGCAGGTAGCCGGTCGTGCCGGTCACGCCGGTCAGGTATTGATCAGGCACCCCGCCCAGCTGGTCGCCCAACACCAGGTACACGCCCGGCGTGGTCAGGGCGTCCACCTGGGCGGTCCCACCCGCGGTGATGTCGATGAAGGTGCCGCCACTGGGCGGGTCCACCCACCGGGTGTTGAAGTTGGTGGCGTCGACCTTGGACAGCACCTGCCCGGTGGTGCCCGCGGACGGCACACCCGCCCCGGTGGCGCCGGTCGCTCCCGGGTCGCCGGGCGGGCCCTGCGGGCCGATCGGGCTGGTGGTCACCGTGACGGTGGTGGCATGGGGCGTTGTGGGAATCGCCCCGATGGGACTGGTGTAGGTGATCTGGACGGGGTTGGCTCCGACTGCCTGTACAGCTGTGGCCTCGCAGGTCCAGGTGTCAGAGGTAACGGTGTCGAAGAGCTGGACCTCGTCGCCGACCCTCATCGCCTGGAACTGCTCGTTCCAAGGGTGGAAGGCTGCGTCGAACACGGAGATGATGATCTTCGAGTTGGCCGTGTCCACCCACACCTGGCCGCTGGTTTCAGTGGGAGATGTCGAGCTCGCAGCCCAGGTGGACTGGATGGTGACATTGCCGGGCCGGCCCTGCGGCCCTTGCGGGCCGGCCGGGCCAGTGTTGCCGGTGGTGCCCTTGGCGCCGGGCAGGCCCGGATTGCCCTGATCGCCCTTGTCGCCCTTCTGCCCCACCGGGCCCTGGTTGCCCGTCGCGCCCGTCGCGCCCGGGAAACCGACGTCGCCCTTGTCGCCCTTGTCGCCCTTGACCCCCACCACGCCCTGCGGCCCTTGCGATCCGGCGGGGCCGGCAGCGCCATCCGGTCCGGTCAGGCCCCGGTCGCCCTTGTCGCCCTTGTCACCGGGAATCCCCTGCGGGCCAGGGTTGCCTTGCGAACCCGCGGGGCCGGTAGCGCCCGGGTCGCCCTTGGGACCGACACTGCCGGCGGCGCCGGCGAACCCTTGCGGGCCGGCATTGCCGATAGGCCCCTGCGGGCCGGGCGAGCCGACATCACCCTTCGGACCCATCGGGCCGGTCGGCCCCGGCACCGGAGGCGCGTCGGTGATGACGTACAGGGTGTTCGGGTCCTTCACCGGCAGGGCGTCGTACGCGGCCTGGGTGAGTTCGACAATCATTGCCACGGCCCCGATCTCAAGTCTTTATGAAGTAGTTGAGGTCCGTGTACTGGGGCACGTTCGAGGATGAGGCCGCGGTCACTGCGGCCGGGGTGGTCGAACCGGTCGCGGCCGGAGTGGTCGAGCCGGAGGTCAGCACGGCGGAGTTGTCGGTGCCGCCTTCCAGCCCGGCGCCCAGGGTTCGCGCGGTCGAACTGGACGCCGCGGAGAACGTCGAGGTGGAGGCCAGGGTCTCCGCGTAGGACGTGACGTTGATCCGGCGGATGCCGACGCCGCTGGTGCTGACCCAGACTTGCGCCCAGCCGTTGCTGGACAGCGGGTGGGCGTGGGCCGGGATCGTGTGGGTGTGCGGGTCGGAGGTGTGGGTGTGCGCGGACCCCGGCACGGAATGGGTGTGGTTGTTGTTGCCACCGCCGATGTTCGGCGTGCCGTTGGCCGCGCCGCGGGGGAACCGGCTGATCAGCATTGGAATCTTGAAGAAGTTGACCGGGTCGACGGCCGTCCCGAACGTGGTACCGATCCGGGCGTACAGCTCCGGGTAGGCGCTGATCAGCTGGTCAGAACCGTCGCACAGCAGCCAGCCGTCGTCGGGGGTGACGTAGGCGGCGGCCTTGATGTCGCCCGGGCTCCACACGCTGCCGAAGTCGGCCAGGCTGTGGGTGTGGTCGGCCCGGGCCACCTGCTCCGACTCGCCGTCACCGCCGAAATCCACGTCGAACTGCAGGTCGCTGTCCAGGGTGCCGCCGCCGAGCAACCCCGGTCCGGCCTGGACGGTACGACTACCCGGCACCGCGCCGATGTCCTCCGCGACCCCCGGGACCGCCGGGGCGTCCGGCAGGTCGGCGTACGACCCGGAGAACGCCACCGCGGCCAGCGCGTCGGGCTGCACCGCCGATTCGGCCAGCAAACCCTGCGATGCGTCGGCCGCCCCGATGTCCTCCGGGGTGGTGATCACATCGGGGACGTTGACCAGCTGGCCGTAGTCACCGGTGAACGCGACGTCGGCCAGCATGTCGGGCTGCACCGCCGTGTCGGCCAGGAGGCCCTGATCCGCAGTGGCGGCGCCCAAGTCGTCCGGAATCTGCGGAATGTCAGGCAAGCCCAACAGGTCGTCATACGCCCCGGAGGTGGCCACCAGGGCCAGGCTGTCCGGTTGTACCGCGGTGTCCGCCAGCACACCTTGCTCAGCGGTGGCCGCACCGATGTCCTCCGTGTTCTGCGGAATGAACGGCGGGTCCAGCAGGTCGCCGTACGACCCGGTGGTCGCCACCGCGGCCAGGGCCGCCGCCTGCGCGGCCCCGTCGGCCAGCGCACCTTGGGCGGCGGTGGCCGCACCCAGGTCGGCGGGGGTTTGCGGGATGACCGGCTTGTTCAGCAGATCCGCGTACTGGCCGGTGCCGGCGACCACGGCCAGGCTGACCGGCTGCACCGCGGTGTCGGCCTTCGCCCCCTGGGCCGCAGTCGCTGCACCGATATCGCCGGGTGCCGACGGGATGGTCGGCAGGCCGACCAGGTTGTTGTAGGCCCCGGAGAAGGCCACCGCGGCCAGCGAGGTCACCTGCGCGGCGGTATCGGCCTTCGCGCCCTGAGCCGCGGTCGCCGCGCCGATGTCGGCGGGATGCACCGGCACCTGCGGGGCGCCGGTCAGGTCGCTGTAGGCACCGGTGGTGGCAACGGTGGCCAGGTCACCGGGCTGCACCGCAGTGTCGGCCCTCGCGCCCTGGGCGGCGGTGGCGGCGCCGATGTCGGAAGGCTGCGCCACCAGTGGTGGCTTGCCATTCAGGGTGGCGTAATCCCCGGAGATCGCGACGGGGTGCACGGTCTGCGGCTGCAACGCGGTGTCCGCGAGAGCACCCTGCGCGGCGGTGCCGGCCCCCACATCCGCGGGGCTGAGCACCACATCAGCGGTCAAAGGCTTGCTGTTGACCTTGCGGGTGTCAGGTACCGCATGGATGTCGGCGGCCGCGGCCGGGATCGCCGGCTTGTTCGTCAGGTCCGCATAGTTCCCGGACAGCGCCACCGGGGCCAGCGCGCTGGCGTCCACCTTGGTGTTCAAAGCCGCCTGGGTGGGCACTACATCGGCTTTGGCCTGCAGCGCCTGGGCGGTGGTGGCGGCGTCCGCCTTGGCCCCGATCGCATCCTCGGTGGCCTTGATCCGGGCGGCGACGGTGGTGGCCTGCCCCGCGGGCAGCTGACCCAGCACCGTCTCGATGGCGATGATGGCGTCGCCCTCGGCCTGGTGCAGGGCTGAGTGGGAGATCGTGTCCTGTCGGGTGGTGGGTAACGGGTCGGGGAAGTCGTCGATCGCGCCCGGGTACACGGCCACGCGGTCACGCCCTCTCTCGGTTCGTGCTGGTCAGGAGGGTATCGGACCGCACTCGGCGCTCACCCAGTCCACCGCGGACTGCACCGCCTGCTGGGCGGCGGCCAGTTGGTCCGCCGGCAGTGCCTGGATCTGCACCTGGAAGACGTTGATTTCGGCCCTGAGCACCTTGATCTGACCGTAGGCCAACTGGCAACGATCCTGCTTGGCGTCATCCAGCTGGTGCTGCAGCCACAGGCCGCCGAAGACGACGGTGAGCACCAGAATGGCGTAGCTGGCGATCAGGAGGACCCGGTCGAGGAGTGGGAGCGCGTACCGACGGCGCTGACCAGACCAGGAATCCCGATCAGTGACCCGCCGATCCCGATCCACAGCAGGTCCCTGGTGATCAGCCCCGTCACGAACGCCGCCGCCCCGAGTACCAACGGTAGGACCAGGCGGAATTGGGTCACCCAGAACGCTTCCCGCACCGGCGTCGACGATGCGCTTGTCAGTGCCGGGTCGGTCGTCGTCACGCGGTGCATTCACGTCCCCCACCCTCAGACTCGGCAACCCATCGCGTTCCAGGTGCGGGGCCCGATGATGCCGTCGACCTTGAGCTTGCCGGTCGGCCCGTTGTACGCCTTCTGGAATCGCTTGGTTGCGGCCTCCATGCCGCTGCCGAACAGACCGTCGATCCTGCCCGTGTACCACCCGATGGCCCCCAGGTAGGACTGGGGGATCTTGATCCGCGAGCGGGTGACCGCAGAGTCGTAGCGCGGGTCTCCGGAGTGCTGCGTGGCCGGACCGCTGGCGACACCGAGCGTGTGCCCCGCGGGCAGCGGCCACACCGGCTTACGTCCCGCCGGGTTGTAGGTCGCGGTCTTCTTGGGCTTGGGGATGCCCGTCACCTTGGTCGGCGGCTTCGGCGCCGGCGGCTTGGGGGCCGGCTTGCCCAGGATCGCCCGGGCCTTGGCGATGTACTGGCCGAGCGTGCCCGGCGCCCGGCAGAACCCGAAGTGCATGGCGTCGTACTTCTGGCCCTGGTACCTACCGCCCCAGTACAGGCCCAGCGACTCCAGATCGGCCACCATCTTCGGCGGCATGTCCGACTGGAACGTGTAGCTGTACGGATTGAACGGGGCGTTGATGTCCACCGACAGGCCCATGGAGTGGCCGGATGCGGTCGAGGTGCCGGAAATGGCGCGGTTCTCGTAGCCCCAGGGACCCCAGTTCTCCCCGTTGTGATTCGACCACACGGTGTACCCGTGCTTGCGATCGCAGATCTCGAAGGCCAGGTTCCACAGCGGCACCAGCTCCCGGCGCATCACCACGAAATTGCGCTGTCCCTTGGACGACGTGTAGGTCGTGCGCGCCAGCAGCCCGGTGGGCACCCCGGCCGGCCAGGCATGGCCGCCGAAGGCGGCGCGGTCGCCGTTGGCCGGGTAGCCGGCGTTGGGATTCGAACTCCCGTAGGCGCTGCGGGGGTAGTTGGTCACGGAGTTTCCCCTTCGGGCTCCCTGATCCCGACGTTCTGGTCGGCCTCGGGGTCGTCCTCGGCGCCGGCCTGCTCCTGGGGCCGGATGACCAATGCGGCCTCGTCGTCCTCCAGGGGCTGGACCTCGGCCTCGTTGGGCTCGTCGTCGAAGTCCTCGTCGTCCTCCTCGTCGGCCAGGGTCAGGGCATCGACGACATCGTCATCGTCGTCGATCTCGACGTCCGGATCCTCGTCGTCCTCGTCGTCGTCGGCGAAATCCTTCTCCAGCCCGGCCAATGCGGTCGGCTCGACGAAGGGGCCATCGGCCGGGGCGAGCTCTTCGCCGTCCGGGCTGGTCACTTCTTGGCCTGATCCGGATGCGCGGCCTTGTGCTGGGCCGCGTTGTGGTGCAGCTCCTGGTTCTCGGCCTTGTTGCTGCTGGCCGAGGCTTTGGCCTCGTCCTTGGCGGCCTCCTCGGCCTCCTTGCCCCGGGCCAGCGCCTGCTCCTCGGCCTCTTCGGCCGGGATGGTCTGGTCATAGGCCTTGTCGTACAGGTGCTCGTTCGCCTCCGCGAAGGCCGGGTCGCTGAAGTCGCCGGGGACCTCGGTGGCTTCGGTCGCGCTCTTCTTGGTAGTCATGATCTGAGAATCCCACGGCCGATCCACACGCGCGTGCTGCCGGCGCGCGGTGTTTCATGAGGCCATCCAGAGGGCCCGTCCCGGGATCTCCCCGGACACCATGCCGTGCGCCCGTCCCAAGCGTGGCCGCCGGAGCAAGACGCGTGCTGCCCGGCGGAGCATCATTCTTGGTACCGGACACGGCAACCGCCGTCGACAGGGAGGAACGAGTCATGGCACTGAGCCAGCAGGACACCGAACTACTCCAGGCCGACTGGGAGGAGGCGACCAGATTGATCGCCTACCAGCTGCCCAACATCACCCCGTCCCACCTGGGCAACGAGGTGCGGCCGGAGCGCTACGCCCAGATGTCGGGCCAGGAGCTGAGCCGGGTCGAGGAAGTGCTCGCCGACGTGGTCAAGCAGCTCAAGGACGAGAAGAAGAAGCGGGAAAACGACAAGGACCGCCCGGTCGAGTTCATCGCCGTGGACAACGCCAAGGAGGCCAAGGCCGAAGCGGCCAAGGTCGAGCAGGAGCGGGTCAAGAAGGCGCTGGTCGAGGAGGAAAAGGCTCGCCAGGAGCGGCTGAAGGCCGGCACTGCGAACCCGCACGAGACGTCCCGCGCGTCCGCGGACACCACAGCCGCAGCTCGGGGCCTGGCCAACCAGACCGAGGCGGACCGGGCGGCCCAGGCCAGGGCCTCGAAGTAGCCGACCCGATGGACGCCGCCGAGATCAGCCGCAGGTTCGACTACCACGCGAACAGCCGCATCGACCATGCCGACGAGCACGCCGGCGTCCGCGCCGGCTGCAAACGCCTGGCCACCGAGCTCGACTCCGTGGTTCCCGAAGGGCGGGAGAAGGCTCTGGCCATGACCCACCTCGAGGACGTCATGATGTGGGCCTCGGCCGGCATCGCCCGCCAGGGCGACTAGCCCCGGCGACCGCCGGGCACCAGGGCGGTACCGCGGGGCCACCGTCGGCCCCCACAGAAAGGACGGGCCATGACGCTCAGCCAGCAGGACAAGAAGACCCTGAAGGAGAACTGGGAGCAGGCCAAGACCCAGATCAAGGCCACCTTCCCCGACGTGGACGAGTCCAGCCTGGGCTCCGAGCCGGACGTCACGACACTCACCCAGGAGGCCGGGCTTCCTCAGGAGCAGGTCGAGGCCCAGCTCCACCAGATCGCCCAGCAGTACAGCCAGCAGAACAAGTAGTTCCCCGCACGCAGCCGCCCCCGTTGACCACTCACGGGGGCGGTGGCGTTTGGCTTGTTCCGGGCTCTTCCCGGACACCATTTCCGAGCGCTCAGGCCAAGCGTTGATACCGGGTCAAGATGCGCTCAGCCCTCGTCCCAGATCGCATCGGTGCCGTAGGCGGCCCCGCCGATCGAGTAGTCGGTGGGGCCGGTGCCGATCCGATAGATCGAGAAGTTGCCGCCACCGTCGTCGGCCGCCCCGCGCCAGATAGTCGAGCCGTCGTAGGACTGCACCGGATCCGGGGCCGGGATCGGGACGTGCAGGTAGTGGCCGTCGTTGAACGTGTAGCCGATCCAGGCCATCTCGGTCGTGCCGACGGCCATCGGTCGGGGCGTGTCGAACAGAGCTCGGACCCAGGAGCCGATGACCACCGGGACCGTCTTGGACTGGTCCGGGGGGAGGGCCAGGTCCGGCTTGGTGTGGTACGGCGTCACATAGAGCATGATCTGCATGGTGCCGGGCAAACCCGTTGCGCCCGCGGGGACGTAGACCCGGCCACCCTTGATCCGCCAACCGTTGGTAGCGGTGCCGGTCCGATAGAACACTCCGGCCAGAGTGATCTTGGGCGTGCCGTCCGCGTACACCGTCAGCGCCGGGGAGAACGGCGTGTTCGGCCAGATGGTGTGCTCGGGCGTGGCCACCACCAGCGGCCAGGTCTTGGTGGTGCCGACGTAGGTCGCATCCACGTTCTGATTGCCGAGCTTGAGCGCGTTGGCAGTGCCGAGGACGGGCATCGCTAACCGAGTATGACGTACAGCGTGTTCGGATCCTTCACGCCCAGCGCGTTGTAGGCGGCCTGCGTCATCTGCACCCAGACCCCCTGTGCGCCCTGCGGTCCCGTCGGGCCGGTGGCACCGGTGTCGCCCTTCGGCCCTTGGGCGCCAGGGTCACCTTTCACGCCCTGGACGCCCTGCGTTCCAGGCGTGCCGGGGTCGCCCTGGTCGCCCTTCGGGCCCTGTGCCCCGGTTACCCCGGGCGATCCGGTGTCTCCCTTGGGGCCCATGAAACCTTGGATGCCCTGGGGTCCCGGGTCGCCCTGATCACCTTTCGGCCCCTGCGGTCCAGCAGCACCAGCAGGACCGGGAACCGTGGAGTCGGCCCCGGCAGGTCCGGTCGATCCCGGGTCACCCTTGTCGCCTTTCGGGCCGGTCGGCCCCTCGGGTCCGGTCGGACCGGGATCGCCCTGCGGGCCGGGAGGCCCGCCCGAGGGTCCGGGCGGGCCCGGTTCACCGGGTGGGCCTTGCGGGCCGGGCGCACCGTCGGCACCGGGCACACCGATCGACACCGCCGGCATGTCCACGGCGACGTCGATGGTGGAATTGGCGACGTCGATGGTGAGCTCGGTGCTCACCGGGTCACGTCCATCACGACGCTGAATCTGCCGGCGACCAAGGTGAGCGCGTCCTCCCCGGGAGCTGCCACCTGCAGGTCCCAGACGCCCTTCCAGGCATCCTTGCCGGCCAGGATCTCGGTGACCGCATCGCCGGGCCACCGGACCACGCACACCCCACCGGCGGCGTTGGTCACGTCGACCACCGCATCCAGCGAGATGGTGTCGATCGGGGTGGCCCGGGCCGAGGCGGTGACGGTCTTGCCGGTGAGGTTGTAGGGCGCGCCCTTGCTGGTGATGGTCAGCGTGACCGCGTTCTGGTCGCCGGCACGCACACCGGTCAGATCGACGGTCGCTGGGCCCAGCGGGACGGTAGCCACAGGCCCAGTGTCGCAAAGTACGCAGCACGCGGCTCAGTAGTCGTGGGTGTACAGGCGAAGGGGCTCGGACCAGGCCTTGCGCCGGGCTTCCTGCAGGGCCTGTTCCCGGCGATCCCGCTGGGCCTCTCGGTAATCGGCGATCAGCACCACGATCGACGCCCCCGTACCCACGCCCAGCAGCCAGCCAATGGCGCCTGCCCCCATGCACTCCCCCTTGTCAGCCCCCATCATCCGGCACGGCCCCGGTGATCGACTCCACCACCAGCTCGTCATTCGGGCTGCAGAAGGCACACGGGATGCAGTGGCTGGCGTGCACCAGACCGCCGGTGCGGGTCTCGTAGACGGTGTCCATCGATGGGCACCGGCCGCCGTTAGCGCGGGGCAGGTCGCATGGGTCGCAGACGCACTGGCGCGACGTCAGGTCGATCAGATCCGCTTGGGTCATCATCACTCCAGGTCAGGGTGGCTACGAAGAAGGCCGAGTGGGCTGAGCCGCTGTCGGCTTCGAGCACCAGGACGTGAGCCTCGGCCACCTCGCGCTTCCAGCGAATCGGCCCCACGACTTCCCAGAGCCCACCGTTGGAGTAGACGACGACGAATGCCTCGGTCACGTCCGGTACAGCCATGTACGCCTCTCAGGGGACAGTCGATCGCGGGTATAGGTGGCAGTGGGGACTTCCACCTCGGCCACGCCGTCCTCGAGCTGGCTCAGCTCGAAGCTCACGGGCAGCAGCAGGATGATCTTCGGCGGGGGGAAACCGTATTCGTCGAGCGCAACGTCGGCCAGGATCGCCCCGTCGTGGTAACCCCCGACCATCTCGCACTGGAACGCGCTCTCGGGTAGCCGGCGGCTCACCTCCACGGCCTGCAGGATGAGCTCCTGGGGGAAGCCCACCTGCTGCAGCAGGGTGACCAGCACGTCGTCCACCACCTGGTGCGGCGCCGGCGATGACTGCAACGCCGCCCCGCCGATGGTGCTGGTGGCACAGCTGACGCTGCGATCGGTGTCCCGGTAGCGCACCTCGTAGGTCCACTCCCGCCGGCCCCACTCGCTCACGTCGGAATGCTCCAGGATGGTCACCGGCGCATTCATCGCCCGCAGCGCATTGGCCAAGGGGGCGAGTGGCCTCTCGGGTGGCTTCATGGCGTGTCCCGCCTACGCTGGTGATCCCGGATCTCGGTGACGACGGCCAGCACCTGAGCCACGTCGGCGTCCTCCTGCTGCTTCACTTCGACCCTGGCCGCCTGCCACGCGCTCCAATGCCCGGACACCAAGGCCCACAGGCTCAATGCCGACACGTAAGCCACCGAGCTAATCCAGCCAGTCACTATCGAGATCGGGATCATCAGGATCCAGAACAGGGTCAAGTATCCGTTGACCTTGCGCATGAAGGCCGGATCCCCCTGGATCGACGCCCACAGGCTCTTGATCACTGCGAGCCTCCAACTTCCGGGCGATCTCGACCAATCGGAGGTTACGCGCCACCAGGTACGCCGACGGGGTGGGCGCGTAGGCGATGAACGCGTACAGGAACTGGGCATCGGTCAGGCCGTTCAGCCAGGCCAGCTTCTCCGCATCGACCTTGTCCTCGGTGTAGGCCGGGCCCAGGTCCACCGGTGGCTGCGGTTCCGGCACCTGCGGCCGGGGCTTGCCGCAGGTGTCGAAATGCTTGACCCGCAGGCTCTCGGTGTCCCACGGCTCCTGACCCGGCTGCAGGAACCGGCAGGTCGGCTCCGGGCCGAAACTGTTCACCGCGACGGTGCCGAAGATGTCCTCCTCGGGGTCGAGCGGGATCCACTTGCCCTTGGGCGTGAGGGCCCATTCGATGGGCGCATCGCACTGGTTGCAGGTGGAACTCACCGGCGCGCCGGCCACAACATCAGCGTCAGGACGGCGACGAGGGCGACGAACACCAGGACGTCGCTCACGGCCACTTCCGCCAGGGTGCGTCGCGGGTGCGCCAGTCCCAGCGGATCTGCTCCCACACCACGATCCCCCAGCCGACGGTCAGGGCGATCCCGCTGAGGATGCACAGGATCAGCAGGACCCATTCCAGTGCGCTCATCGGCCGGCGGTCTTGGCGCCCGGCCAGCGGTTCGGTAGTCGCATCGCGTGCCGGCGCCACAGGTCGGACCGGCGGAGCGCCTTGACCGACGGATATTCCATCAGCACCTCGACCATGTCCGCCCACCAGTCGGGATCGCCGTAGGACCAGTCGCCCCAGTTCTCCTCGATCAGGTCCTCAGCCTGCCCCCAGGTGATGCTCATGATTTGCCCCAGGCCACTGCTCGCCTACCAGGCCGGCCACTGCGCCAGAGGCGACAGCTTGGGATCGCCCGGCCAGCGATGCTGACCCATGTGGCCCCGGGTCAGGCCGCAGACGTAATGCTGGCGACCGCCGTGGATCTTCTGGGCCAGCTTGGGCATGACCACGGTGCTCTCCGCACCGCAGTGCTCCCTGGTCCACTTCTCGTCCTGACGCGCCAGCTGGCTGGGCGTGACCCTGGCCCCCCAGCGTCGGTCCGGCCAGTCGAGACCGCCACGCTGGCGCGAAGTGGCAAAGACGGACTCATAGCTCATGACGGGATCCACTTGATGGTGGTGTGGGTGGTGGTGACGGCCTTGCCCGGGTCGTCGTGGCGTTCCACGAGCACCACGTCAATGAGACCGGGGGTAATGCTGACCGAGGCCACCTGGTTCATGCCGAACCCCAAGGTCTCGAGGAAGGTCGTCACCGCGGCCTGGACCTCGTCGTTGGTCATGGCTTGGTCGCAGCCAGCTTGCCGGCCATCACCTGGATGATCTCGGCCAGCTCGCATTGGCACACCACCAGCAGGCCTGGCTTCACGTCATGCAGGAACCGGGGCAGGTATTCCACCGCTTCGACGATGTCGGCAACGGTGCCCAGCACCAGCTCCTGGCTGGCACCACTGGGGTGACCAGGCCCTCCGGGGCAGCCAATGGCCACTCCAGCCGTGCTGGTCACGGTCAACTGCTGGTTCTCGCTCATGGCTCTCCTTGCCCAGATCTTCCCGCACGAACGGCATTCGCGCAGGTCAGACACACACAACCAGTTGGAGGGTTCCTACAACCGGCTTGTAGGAATGCTCCATTTCTCAAAGCAGCAGCCCCTAGTGTCACTTACGTCCCACGCGTACCAAGTGCCTTGGCTTTCGACAGAGTGCTTCGCGATTTCAGCCCAAGTGCTTCGTATCCGACCGACTGCAGCGTGACCAGCAGCCGTGGTGAACCGTTGGGATACTCGCGCTGCAGGTGTGGTCCGTGGATCACCCCATCGCAGTCATCGGGGATCAGGCCGGCATCCACGAACCCGTCCACCAGGGCTTTCAGCGTCGGGTACAGGTTGGACGTGTCTCTCCTGCGGTTGTCGGCGAACCGGAAGTGGGCCCAGATCACCACTGGAGTCTCAAGTGCTTCGACACCCAGCGCAAGTGCCTTGCGCTTGCCGTATTTGCGCCAGGGATCGGCCAGCCGGCCGTAGACCCGGCTGTGACCGCGCTGGCTGTTGACGTTCAGCAGCTTGCCCGGGAACTCGGTCGCCGGCATCTCGATCAGGATCAAGGCCCTCAGCGCCTCTCTGCCTCAAAAAGGGGGTTCGTCGGGGTAAGCAGCCGGGCTATGGACCGTTCTGTGGCCACCGGGTGTCCTGCCCGGCAGGCGGGCCTGGCCACAGCGATGCGCGGCCAGGATCTGCACCCCTGGTTTGCTCGCGGGCCTGCCCCGCATCCGCCACTGGTCACGCCGGTCCAGCTCGTAGTGATCGCCCCGCCAGCTCAGCTCGAAGGTCGGGATTTCCATGAGCGCGGCCAGCGCTTCGGACTCCGGGGCCAACGGGTAGGGGTCCGCATCGACCGTGAGGGCGCACACGTCCGCGTCCAGGGCCCGGAGCAATGGCTCACCGCACCGGGGACAACTCAGCGCCCTGGCCTTGCGGCTGGCACCCATCTGGGCATCGATGTAGCCGGCCGCGTCCAGGCGTTCGACCAGCCACCGAGGCATGGGGGTAGGGGTCGGACTCATGGCTTCCTCCTGGGTATGACGGGCCGATGACAGGATGACCGGATGACATGTCCCGCTATTTCATCTCTATATACACATAGGTATATAAATACCGGTCTCTCTCACGTGAAGGGGAGGGAATACCTGTCATACCTGTCATTAGGGCCTTCTTCGCTGATCAGAGCCATGACAACTACCCCCAAAAACTCCGCATAAAGCCGTCACAAACCCGTCACCGCTTGGAGCTGGGCCAGGCCACCTAGGTGTCGATGTGCATCGAACTCGGCCAGAGTCGGGAACAGCCGGCCGCATTCGTGACAGTGGTAGCCATCCTCCGAGACCGGCGGGAAGCATGCTGGGCACTGGTGCTCGGCCCCGAACCAGACATTTCCATGCCTGTCAGTGGTCCTCATCGCGTTCTCCAGTCCTCGAGTCTGGGGTCATCGGCCCAGGCGTCTTCGCGTCGCCGCCGGTCGTCCTCGGCCTCCTTGTGCGCGCGGAGCACCATGCCGACGTAGAACCGGGCACTGGCCGTCCTGCGCTGCTTGACGTGGTAGCGGTTCTTCATCTCCCGACCGAACAGGGTCTGGGTGATGGGATCCTCCGACTCCGCCTTGCACCAGCGGGTGTAGCTCTCGTAGATGTCGGAGATGCGGGTTTCCTCGCCCTCCTGGTTGATCAGGCACAGGTCGGCGATGAACCGGCCCAGCGCGTCCTCTTCCTCCGCGTAGGTCTCGGTCGCCGCGGTGACCTCGGCAGGAGCGCGCAGGCTGGTGGTGGTGAAGAAATCCATCGCCCCGGCGATGATCCAGTTGAGGATCCCCGACCCCTCTTCCACCGGCAGCCGCTCCTTCAGCGTGCTGTCTCGCTTGGATTCGGGGACGGTGACGTGGAACGGGATGAGCTTGAGTCGCCGCCAGAACCCCTCGCCGCCCGCTTCCACCCTGGGCTGGTGGTTGCCCATCAGCCAGATGGTCCAGGTGGGTTCGAACGCGAAGTGTTTCGCATACAGGTGCCTGGCCTTGATGGTGTCGCCGCCGGTGAGCTGCTTGACCTTGGCCTCGTCGAACTTGTCCTTCTGGTTGACCTCGCTGGCGATGACGAAGCGCAGCTCGGCCAGGTCAGCGATCGCCGACTCGTCCCGGTGCGCCCCGGCCAGCAGCAGATCGGGCGCAGCCGGTTCGGCGTAGTTGCCCAGCACCCTGGTGTTGGTCTCCAGGAACACGGTCTTGCCGTTCTTGCCCGGCCCGTGCAGGAACGGCAGCACCGCCTCGGACACCACCCCACAGGCCGAGTAGCCGACCAGCCGGGCCAGGAACGCGATCATCTCGGTGTTGCCGGAGAACGCGTAGTCCAGGAAGGCCAGCCACTGCGGGCAACTGGCCGCCCGGTCGAAAGAAGCCTTGGTGACCCGGGTGATCAGATCCTCGGGATCACACGGCCGCACGGCTCCGGTACGCAGGTCCACCGTGCCGGTGGGGGTGTTGAGCGCGTACGGGTCGGCATTGAGTTGTGCCGGTGTCACCCGCATGGCCTCGTCGGCCGAGGCCAGCGACACCATGGCGGACAGCTTCCCCGCACCCAGCGAGGCCTTGCGCCACTTCTCCAGCGCCTCGCTGGTCCCCGGATCGATGCCCCTGATGGTGTCCCGGGCCGCGGTGATCGCCGGGCCGTTGTCGGGACAGAGCGACCAGTGGGTGCCGGTCCAGGACAGCCACTGGTCACGATGCGGTGCGTACCGCAGGTGGTGACGGTGTTCATCCACGAACCGCAGCGCGTTGCCGTCGTCGGTGCAGGAATAGCCGCCGATGACCACCGGTGCCGGTGCCGCCGGCGCTGCTGCTGCCCCGGGAGCCGCAGCAGTGGAGGGGTTGGAGACGACCACGGGTGGCCGGTCGGTCGAGTGCTGGTGGGCACCGAGCTCGCTGGCCACCTGGTCGTCCGACAACGCCGCGGCGCGGTTCTGTCCCCAGCTGAACGCATCGGCGATCTCGCCCGGTGCCTCTTCGCGCTTGTCCCCATGAGTGACCAGCAGCTCGCGGAACCGGGTGACAAGTGCTTCGAGTACATCCTCCCGGCCCTGCTCGCTCAGGCAGCCGTAGCGGTGCATGGCCCCGATGCGCACGCACTGGCCGAGCAGCCAGGGGTGCCGCCCCATCTTCGGCTCATCGGTGGCCCAGCGCTTGACCAGCGACCTGACGTAGCCGCAGACCTGCGGGGCCCACGTCCAATCCTCGGGCGCCGACACCATGACACCCGGATCGTCCATGTCGCTGTGCAGTGCCGGGATGCCGTACTCGGTCAGCACCTCGTCGATCCGCTCGAGGTCCAGTGGTGCCCCGTCGCCCGGCAGTGCCAGCACCGGTTTCGGGTCGGCCGGATTCTTGTGATTCACCGAGCCCGGCATGCGCAGGATGCGCGGCAGGTCGAACACCGAGTCGACCTTGGCGCCGTGCAGCTCGGCCACCCTGGCCACCAGCCGGTGCCAGCGCCGCAGGATGGCCCTGGCCACCGGGCGCGGGATGGGCAGCGTCTCGCTGCCCGGCGCCACCTCGTCGGCGATGGGCTGGTTCTCGACCGTCCAGTACGGCTGAATTCCGTGACCGCTGTAGACCAGCGCGCTGGGCCTGGTGCCCAGCAGGCCGGACAGCGTGTCCACGATGGCCTGCGCGACAGCCCAGTCGGGGCAGCCGCCGACCTTCACGTCCAGGTCGGACCAGAGAGCCGAGAGCCGGGTGACCTCGTCCGCATTGGGCCGAGGGTTGCCTGGTCGCGTTGGATAGCGCACCGGGTTGACCCCGAACCAGTGGTCGGCGTCGGGGTCGAAGGTGGGCAGGTCGTTGTAGGGGTGGACCGCGGTGGTGAACGCGCCACCGGGGTGGGCACTCGCGGTCTGGACCAGCTCACCGGCGGAGTAGCCGAGCAGGTCCAGCAGGTCGGGCAGGGACAGACTCATGGACCCTCCTGGGCCTGGGACGGCAAAGGGCCGCGGCGGATCGGGTGAACCCGCCGCGGCCCCCTGACTCAGACCGAAGGAATGGACCGAATGGCTGCTACTGCGTTGTGGTCGACACCGAGTGCCGCCGCGATCTGCTGGTCGGGCAGTCCCATCCCGATCAGCGCCCGCACCTGGGCCATCTTGGCCTGGGCATCCTCCGGTGCGATCGCAGCCGGAGCGGCCGGAGCAGCCGGTGCCGGAGGTGCGGCAGCCGGTGGGAGCGGTGCAGCGGCCGGGGCCGCGTGACCGTTGCCGTTGCCGTTGCGCTGCGCGCCCCACGGGTCATCCGCGGGTGAGGACGCCTGCCACGGGTCCACCTGGGTCGGAGCCGGTTCGGCCTGGGCGAACAGCCCGGAGGTCGCGGACGGCTTCTGGTAGCGGTACGAGTAGATCTTGGTCGCCGAGAGCCCGCGCTCGGTGGCCGGTTCGTCCCGCACGTAGGTCGCGCTGAAGGTGCCACCGACCCGGATGTCATCGTCACCGGACTCCTTGATCGCGGCCACCAGCGCCTGCCGCTGGCTGCCCCACCACTTGACGTAGATGGAGCGGGTGCCGTCGTCGTCGGGGCCCTCGCCACGCAGGTTGGTGGCCAGCGTGATGACGATCTGCTCGCGCGGGTTGCCGTCGTCCCAGGTCAGTGGGGCCTTGGTCATGAAGTCGGTGGCCTGCCGAACGGCCGTCGCGGTGATCTGGCCGGTGATGCTGTCACCGACCCGGCTGTCTGCGTTGAAGAAGCTCGGGGCTCCCTGACTCGCAGCCAGCATTTCCTTGATGCCCATGCATGTGCTCCTTACTTGGTGCGGAACAACTCCGCAGTGGTGGTGGACAGGGGACGGGGTGCTCCCTGTCCGTAGGGGGGCCGAAAGTTGTTGCAGGTCCTGCAGAACTCGCCGTGACAGTGCGGAAGCTGGTCGATTGCACCTTGCGGGCCCAGCAGTGTTGCCAATGCGTGCAGCTGGTTGGCCCGCTCG
>Ga0134127_10001083_pt1 | contig 21017 bp, 34 predicted proteins | sample KB31753_FD_96459 | JGI IMG/M metagenome (GOLD analysis project Ga0134127, IMG submission 96459) | Terrestrial soil microbial communities with excess Nitrogen fertilizer from Kellogg Biological Station, Michigan, USA - KB3-175-3 | ecosystem: Environmental > Terrestrial > Soil > Unclassified ... | reverse complement strand
TCAACCTCGCCCTTTCAATCGCCAATCCGAACCCTGTAAGCATGGGCCTCAAGGGCTTGCTGAACGGGCTCGTCAACATGGCAAATGCCGCACAAAACTCCACTGGGTTCCGTCCACCGACCTTTGCAGAGGCTATGAAGGAATTTACCCAGAACCTCAAGGATATGTCGCTAAAGAGCTTCTTTGGGCTACAAGAGCCGAATCTGGAGTTTACGGTTCCCGATACTGTCGAACCAGATTTGATTGGCAACGTGCCCACTGGAAACTCATCGAATAACCCTGATTCTCCAGTTGGGGTAAGCGACACGGGCGGCAATCCTAGCGGCGATCCGAGTGATTTCTAATGGGACTCTTTGACGGACTTCTAGACGAGACCCCGACCACAACGGTAGACACTACTCCTCTGCCTAGCAACGACACCCCCGGCTCGATCCTGCCGAAGCTCTTGATGGCGGGCGGCTTGATGGGCTCGGCGCTCAGCGGCAACGATCAGACCGCTAAGATCCTGCCGTTGTTCCTGCGCCAACAGGCTGCGGAGGCCCTTCAAGAGCGCCAGCGCGCCCAGCGCGAGGGCAGTAGTAGCGACTACAATAAGCTCGAAGGCGCTTTGACAAACGCCTATCAGGAATCGGGCGGGGATGCTAACAAAGCCGCGCAGATTTTCAGCCAAACCATCCGTAGCTTACCCCCTACCACTGACCCAGCCGTCGTCAAGATGGGTGTGTTGGCGGTCCAGAAACTTCGCGAGAAGGGACTAGCAGATCAGCAAGAAGCCCGCTATCAGGGGATCGAGAATCAGCTTCTCACACGATTTGCGGATAATCCCCTCGCTGGCGATCAGACCTTCATGGCGGTTGCTACAGCATCCGGATTGCCCACAGATCGAGCCATCAAGCTAAACACGATCCGCAAGAACTCCGTCGAGACCGCTGACAACAACGGCATCCGCACGTTCTCGACTCGCGGCCCGCAAGGGGACGTGATCTCTAGCACGGGCGGTATTCGCATTAACAATCCCGATGCACAGAACCCGACCGGGACCACGATCACGATGCAAGAAGGTCGCCCCGTTATTGCGCCGACGCAGGGCACCGCGACGATGGCACAACCGAAGCCAGGCGAGGGGCTACTGAGCGTCACGCAAGGCGAGAGCGGGCCACCTGTCGCTAGCCCGACTGGTATTTCGGCTCCCCAAAAGGTCGAGAACACCAACGATCTCGTCAACGCCGCCGCATTTCACAAGGTAGACCTTCGCCAACTAGAGCAAGACATGAACTCGCCCGATCAACTGACCGTGGCGAAGGCGCAGGCTGTGCGCCAGGTGCTAGCGACTCATGCACTCGCCGAGAAGCTGTTTACCCCGGAGACGCTACAGCTAGCCGCTAAGACCGGAAACCTCAAGAAGCTCTACGATCAGGTTACGAGTGGCTTGCTTGGGAACATCCAATCCTCGATGTACGGCAACCCGGCAGAGGACGTGGACAAGGCCCGTACAGAACAGAAGGCCACGGAAGCTGGAGCACAAGAGCAAGCACGCAACGCCCCGCTCATTCAGCGGGCACTAGGCGAGATCCCCGGCAAGGTCGATCTCTACAACCAGACGGTTGCGGAGAATCAGCGTCAGCAGCGGGAGGATACCCGCGCCGACAAGAACGCCCAGCCCGTCAACGGGTCTAAGACCTACATCAGTCGCAACACCTTCCTTGGTCCTGGTTACACACCGACTCAGGGCGAAGCCGCCTCAGAGGAGTTTCGCAAGGAATACGCCGATCTCTCCCAGCAAAAGGCCCTCATGGTGGACCGGGCAAATCGTGCCTTGAACACCGTCGATGCCGTGAAGCGCCAGGCCGAAGAGATGAACACTGACCTTGCTCGCGGTGGAGTGACCAAGGTCAAGGAGTGGTTGGGGACCGGTCCCGGCAAGAGCTTTAGAACCCTCGTCTTGGACACGGTGCAAGAGGTTGCACCAGCCTTGACCGGCTCTGTGAGAACCATCGGCTCTCAGTTTGAAGAGAGCTTGAAGAATGCGCCGACCCTCAAGGATCAGCTAGACGTGACTCGTGTCTATGTGGCTCAGCTTAGCTCCATCCTGGACAATGCTCGACGCTCCGCAATGGGCATGGAGGGTGCCAAGATTCCAACTTACAACGACGTACTCAACTCCTACACGACTCAGAGTGGCGTGCGCGGGAAGGTGAAGTAATTGGCTGACAGGTACACCTACGACGTTCCCGTGGGCGACAAGACGGTTTCGTTGGAGTCTGACCACGAGCTAAGCCCCCAGGATCAGCAGTCGGAAGCTCTCCAAATCATGCGGGAGCACCTTGCCACGCAGACTCAGGCAAGCGGTTGGGGCGCAGGACTCCAGCGGTATACCGAAGGGGTCGCCAAGCAGATCGAAGGCGCACCGAACCCCATGCGCGTCAACATCAACCCCACGACTCCTCAGGGCCGTGCAGGCATGGCGGCTAGTGTGGCAGGCATGGGGGCAACGTCTCTCGGTGGCGTAATGGCTAGACCCATCGTCGGAGCCCTAGCGCGCATCCTGGGTGTACCCGCTGCGGAAGGCATTGCGGGCTCGATGCAGGAAGGCGGGGTCAACACTGACCAGCTTGTGCGGGATACGGCAATGAATGCGGCTCCCGAGATCCCAGCACTCGCTCAAACCGGCTACCGCCACATTCGACCCTCTGCCGCACTCCAGGCTGACGACGTGGCGCGCAACGTCTCCGCAGTAAATGCAGGGTTAGAGATGCCGGGGTATGTTACTCCCGGCGCGACTCCCGAGGAGAGCGTTGCTAATATCTCACGCGCTCTCACCCCCGAAAAGGGGGCGGCACGAGAAGCGGTATACGACCGGGCTAAGATTCTACAGACCAACGTAATCCAGCAAGCCGGAGACCCGTGGGTCCATGTTCCTAGTCTGCCTAATGTGAAGAATTGGGCACCTAATGACCCGACGTGGCAACCGGGAGACATTCGTCTCTCTCAAGCCATGGAAGGGTATCGAGACGCACGTCTCGCCGTTTCCCAAGGGGCACCTACGGGGGGAATCCAGGCCGGGGTAGGAAACAAGGAAGCGGTTGTCGATGCCGCTAGGGTCATTGACGACATCAATTCGAGTCTACACAGTCGGGGACATGGTGCGGTCGCTGACACGCTCACTGGTATTAGCGCCCAAGAACGCCGGGGACTAGGCACACAAGAGATTTACACCGGCATGACCAAGCAGGGACAGCAATACACCCCGCTAGGTAATGAGGGTAAAGACAAGCTCGATCTCGCGCAGCTACAACGGTCATTGCGTAAGGCGGTCAATGATGGGCGCTTCACGGCCGACGAAGCAGATGCTCTCTTCAACAGTGCCATCCGCCGTGATGCACAGAACATCGACAGCTACGACACCCCCGGTAGTCTCAATATGTTCCCCTTCATCCGCTTGAATCCAGGCGGCAAGATGGGCATGAGCGTAGGCGAGCCCCAGTTAAAGGGTATCCTCAACATGCCCCGCGCCATCGGCTCACCCCAGCGGCTCGACGCGCTCAACGTGCGCGGCTCTGGACAGTACAACCCCCTCTCAGTTCTCCTCGGTCAGATCCTTTCGCGCTAGCCGCTAGACTAGCTAGGAGCCCTCGTTGCCTGTTAAGACGGAGAAAATCCTTCAATTCTTCCCTGTGCCCGTTAAGGGACTTGTACAGAACCGTCCTGCCTACGCGCTAGGACTAGATGAATGTTGGGATGCGCGGAATTGCCGTGTGCGTGATGGTGTTCTAGCAACACGTCCAGGGGTCACAATGACGTATTCAGACTTTGCGGGCGACCCCACCGGGGGTGGCACATACACCAAAACTGACGGCTCCGTTCGTATGATCGTCATTACGACGAGTAAGGTTTACAGCGTCAAGGACAATGGAGTTACCGTCACTGATCTAAGCGGCGCGCTGACCGCGAACACATCACAAATTGGCCGCATGACCACGCTAGCACTCGGCTCAGGTGGTTCGATCACGAATTACCTCGTCATCACAAATGGGAAAGACACACCGAAGAAGTGGGACGGGGCAGCAGCTAGCGTTAGCGCCGTGGCTGGCACACCCCCGCTGTGGACTGACATCACCACGATTGACGACAAGATCATCGGCATTGTGCCTCCATACAGTATCTCATGGGGCGCAACTCGTGCCATCGACGTGTGGCCTGCGCTTAACTTCAAGCTCCTGGCCGAAACCGCCGATCCTCTCATCGCGATTGTGCCAGGACCGACTCCTGGGGGCGGCACGGTGTATAAGCGCGATTCCATTTGGAACATCGTTCCCACTGGGAACACGTCGGATGCGAGCGCATTTCGTTTCCCTCCAGCAGAAACTAGCGACGGTCCCGCTAGCCCCGCAGCCGTGTTCCGAACACCCTATGGGCATGCGCGGATGACTGCAAATGGGCGTGTTGGTTTGTGGGACGGAACAAAGACAACGTGGATTGCGGATTCAGTGTGGGCCTCGCTACGTGCCGTCTACACTTACAGCATCGTAGACACTGCGTCGATGCACGGGTGGTATGACCCCGACTTCGATGAACTTCACTTTTCGTGGCACCTTGGGGCATATAACGCGAGCTTCCCTACACGGATTCAATACGAATTGGTGTTGACCCGGATTCCGGGGACAACCCAATTTGCATCTTGGCTCAACACCTACAACGCGCAGTTGTACCCGGCCTCGATCTCCGATCCTAACTTGCCTGCATCGATTCGAGAAACTACGCATGGCTCGGGTGGCGGGTGTATTCGTTTCGGGTGTTTCTTCAAAGAGCCAGCAATGTACTCGGCAATGAATTGGCGGTTTGCATCTCACGATGGGGTTGCCAACTCCGGAGCGATCTACTCCGAGAGTGCCTTGGGTGGCTCGTTGGCTGACTACATGGATAACGGTTCGGGTGCTCTAACGAAACATGACATTTACGGTTGGATGGAAACTGGCCTGCAACCCATGCCCGAGCTTGAGACTCACCGGATTGAATCCGTTGAAATTTTCGCGAGTCGAGGTTACAAGTACGGCAAGATTCTGTTGACGCCACGCTACGCCTACACGCTCGCTAAAGACGGGAACATTGTATTTTACTACTACGGCAATCTTGTCCCCGGTCAAGTGGGGAAAGCCGTCAATGTCTCCCTTGAATCATCCCCCGACAGCCATGAGCCAATTCGCGCCGAAGTCGGTCTAGACATAACGGCACGTTTCTTTGGGTTCCAACTCTTTTGGGATACCGCCGATCCGTCCAACGGAGCTATCACATTCCCCATCCCAAAATATCGCGGAGCCATGCTCAAATCCTCACGGGTCACGGTGTAAATGCTGCTTCCCAACTTCCCCGACCGCCGTCCTACGCTCTCGCTAGAAGCACAAGTCGCCGAGCTTTACGATGACTTGCAGCAACTCGTTGCGGCACTTGGCGGTGATTACGTTCGCTTCGGCTGGCCTCTCGACTCCCCACTACTTAAAGCCCGCGCTACAAGTGCCCCTGGTGCGCTAGGAGCCCCGGCTAGCGTCACGGCAACGGGACTCTACCAGCAAATCGCCCTCTCGTGGAACCTCGAAACTAGCCCTGCGTTGCTTGATTTTGAAATCTCACGCAGCGACACGAGCGGTGGGGCGCTCACCGTCATCGGTTACAGCCTCGCCAATTGTTTCCTCGACACGAGCCCGCTCGCGGATAGCACCGCGTATTACTACAAGATCCGTGCTCGACTTCTCGATGGCTCCACGTTTAGCGCCTACTCGTCAGAAGCCACAGCAACCACTCTCGCGAACGACACGACCGCCGACGCTCAGCTAGCCGTCGCGCTCAAGGCCCTCCAGCGCAACACGTACCCCCAGGTCGATCTCACGACCGGAGTCACGGGCACCCTCCCCGTTACCAACGGGGGCACTGGGTTTGCCACGGCGACGCAGGGGGACTTGATCTATGGCTCAGCAGCGAATGTCTTTAGCAAGCTCGCTAAGGACACTAGCGCCACTCGGGTTCTGACGAACACTGGGGCGTCGAACAACCCTGCGTGGGCGCAACTCAACCTCGCCAATGGCGTCACCGGGATTCTCCCCCAAGCCAACGGGGGTACGGGCGCATCGAGTTTCGCGGCTCGCGCCGTCATGCAATTCACCGGCACGGGCGTTAGCAACGTCACCGTCTATCTCGGCAGTGCAGCATCAACGACGGAGCAGGACGTTCAATTCATTTGCCCGACGAATGGCACCATCACGCGGATGGACTCGACCGCCGCGCAAGCCGCTGGGGCAGGGCAGTCGTTCACCTACACCCTTCGCATCAACGCGGCAGATACCGCCATCACCCACACGGTCTCAGGTGGAACGAACAAGGAAGGTAACTCTACCGGCTCTGTCGCTGTCACGGCGGGGCAAATCATCTCCATCAAGCAAGCCACTTCGGTAACAGGCGCAGGCACGTCGCATCGTGTGTCCGTCGCCATTACCCCGAGCTAAAGCCAATGGGTGAACCTACTAACGACACGGGGGCTCTCAACAGCCCCGACCGCATCATCAAGTTCATCAAAGACTTGTCGGCGGCGGTAATTCTACAACTCATTGCCGTGGGGCTCGTGTATCTGCTCGTTGCCGAGATCCGACCAGCCTTGGGCGGCGTGGCGGCGCTGACGACGAGGCTTGCGGCCCACGAGACCGCTCAAGCGGAATTTTACCAGCGGCATCTCTACCTCATGGAAGAGAACATTAGACTAGCCAGGCTCCAATGCGTCACCTATCAAGAATCTCTCAAACGTCCTACCGCGCTGTGCCAAGGAGTGGCTAAGTAAGTGAGTCAAAACAGGATGACCCGCAATGAGATCATCGAGCGGGCGCTAGACATGGTGGACTCCCCCGCGCTCTCTCAGAAAGAGCGGCCCGAGGGACTTGTCCAGCAAGATGCTATGTCAATCGGCTGGCTCCAAGATGCGTTAGACTATGTGCATCGGCGCTATCCCTTCGGTGCAACCATCGCCACGGGAGCCCTGAGCTTCGTCGTAGGCACCACGAGCTACAACCTCCCTAGCAACTACCTCCTAGACGTGCGCGATGGTGTGCTCATCATGCAGACGAGTACGAAGCTGCGGCTCAAGCGCCGCTCGCTGCAATGGCTCCTAGACCAAGACCGCGCTAGCAATGCAACCCCTGACGTGCCCGCGAATTACGTCATCACCGGCTCAACGCTTAGGATCTTCCCCAGCCCCAACGCCGCCTACACGGGCGAGGTTTGGTACTACAGCCTGCCCACCGTGCTCACCGCAAATACCATCCCGAGTTTTCCCGATGATTGGAGCCTCGTGGAGTACGTGCGGCTTCGCGGCACTGAATGGATCGGCCAGGCTCAACCTGGCTCCGCCATGGCCTACCTCGCGCAGATCGTCAACGGGCTCCGTAGCTCGGGTCTCGGCCAGGAATCAGAATCCGACTCATTCCCCCTCGACCGGGGCACCTACCGCCAGACCGGGAACGATTTTGGCTTTAGCTCAAGCTGGCTCGGCGACTCCGTACCCCACTAGGAGACTAGAACATGCCTGCTCTCACTGACGCCCCGTTTCAATACGTCCACCTTAGCGGTGCTGCGACCACGACTATTCGCACCGGGAAAACCTTTCTCATTCGCGTTGTCGTCGGTACGGCTGGGACGACCATTACGCTCTACGACAACACCGCAGGGTCGGGTACTGTGATCGCCGTTATCGGTGCAGTCACGGGCTCCTTCACCTTCGAGGTAGAGTGCCAGATCGGCCTTACGGCTGTTACCGTGGGTGCCTCGACTGACGCCACGGTTATGTTCAAGACGGAGTAAGGATGGCTAACAACCTCGTAGCGAATCCAGGGGCCGGTGGTGCGACATTCAAGACCACCGATAATGCCGGGGTACACACACCGCATAACAATGTCGATACTGTGCCTGCTGACCCCTTCGGGGCCAATGCGGACGCAGCCTCGGCTACCGGGTCGATCTCGGCGAAGCTCCGATTCATCGCGGCCACCGGCATCCCCATCACGGGGACGGTCACGGTTAGCGGCACCGTCACGACTACCCCGCCTAGCAACGCTAGCACCAACCTGACCCAGCTAGCCGGGACGGCGGTAGATGTCAACTCTGGAGTCAAATCCGCTGGCACGTTGAGGGTGGTCATTGCCACTGACCAGCCCCAGCTTACGAATAAGCTCCTCGTCACTCCCGATTCGGTCGCTCTCCCGGCAAATCAGTCAGTCAATATCAGCCAGCTTGCAGGCACGACCACGGACACCAACTCCGGGGTCAAGAGTGCCGGGACGCTCCGGGTTGTCATCGCTACCGACCAACCTCAGCTAACCAACAAGCTGCTCGTCACCCCGGACTCTGTAGCCCTGCCAGCCAACCAGAGCGTCAACGTCGCTCAGCTAGCGGGCACCACGACCGATACGAACTCGGGTAACAAGTCGGCTGGGACGCTGCGTGTTGTCGTCGCGACGGATCAGCCCCAGCTTACCAACGCCCTCAAGGTCGATGGCTCGGCCGTCACACAGCCCACCCAAGCGATTCGGAGCGGCACCGGGACCACGAGCCAAGTCGCGGACAATGCCGCTAGCACCACCATCCTAGCGTCTAACGCTAACCGCCTAGGCGCTACCATCGAGAACGACTCGACGGCCACGTTGTATCTCAAGATGGGCACCACCGCGAGTCTTACCGACTACACTGTCCAGGTCGTCACGAATGCGTACTACGAGGTTCCCTACGGCTACACGGGGCGCATAGACGGCATTTGGGCAACGGACCCGAATACGGGCTCGGCGCGAGTCACGGAGTTTACGTAGAATGCCGCTCTACCCTCCAGCGGGTTCAGGTGGCGGGGCTCCAACTACCTCGCAATACGTCACCCTGGCGACCGACGCAGGGCTCAGCAACGAGCGGGTTCTAACTGCCGGGAACGACATCACCCTCACCGACGCAGGGGCGGGCTCCACGATCACCGTAGCTCGCACCATGAAGGAAGCCCTCGCCTTCGTGTCGGCAGACGTGATTCACGCCACCACGGATACGACCCTCTCCAACATCACGGGGCTCCTCGTCGCCATTGGTTCCTCGGCCACCGAGATTTGGTACTTCGACGCCATCTTGCTAGCCCAATCGAACGGTGCGGCGGCTGACTTCAAGTACGGCTGGACGGTCCCGGCTAGCTGCACGATGAAGTGGTTGAACATGGATGATATTGGAGTAGCTATTGGTGTCGCTGCTAGTGCTGTAGCTACCGAAAGCGGAACACTCTCAGCGGGTGGTAGTAACTTGACAACCATCCAGCGTTACTGCGGGATGATCTTCGGCGGTGGTACTTCGGGCAACGTCCAGATGCAATTCGCCCAGAATACCTCTAGCGCCAACACCACCAATATCCTCAAGGGGTCAACGCTCCGAGCCGTTAGACTCACGCCGTAAAACCCCATGATCCTAACCCAGCTAGTATTCTTCCAGTTCTGGACTGGGGCAGGGGGGACGGTCCCCGGCAATGGTGGGGAGAACCTCAAACTCTTCCTAGGCTGTGCCGCGAGCCTAGCAATGGCGGTTGGATCGAGAACCCCGGTTTTCGCCGAACATCGCACTTGTACTAGCCTAAGTTCTGCGCTAGACGCTAACACGCCGGTCTTTTTTGAAACCCTCGCAGCTTCAAGTTTGGAGCCTAATTGAGCCTACCGCACATCAAAGCTGGCAGCGAAATTTTCATTCGCACCAAGGTCTACGACAACCGGCAAGAGCCTCCGGTGCTCTACAGCCCCGCGACGAGCGTCAAGCTCACCCTCACAGATCCACTCGGGGCAGTACAAGTGAACGACCAGGCCATGACGCTTGTTACCACGGGCACCTACAAATACGCCTACCAATCAAGCACGAGTAGTGCGAAGGGCGTATGGGTCGCTAGCATCAAATCAACCGATGGTTCTTCCATCGTCATCACGGAGGATGCAGATGTTTGCTTGCTTATCTAGAACCCTAGCCGTGCTAGTCCTAGCGGCTCTTTGCAGCGGTTGTGTCGGCAATGGGGCACTTCTCCAAGACATCGAATGCAAGGGGAAGATCACCATTGTCGGAGGGGGCAGCGGGTTCTCAGGACTCAATGGGAACCTAGACTGTGGTGATGGCTTCGTCCTCAAGAGCGGGGAGGAGCGCGGGGCATGACCAGCGTGCGGGCGACCCGCGAGGGGCTGGTGGGACGGCCGACAGCCACGGGCTGGGTGATTGACGCCACGTTCCCGTTCGTAGCCCTGCCGAGTCGCCGCGCCCTCGGCGGCTGGATCAAGCTGCGGAATCCCCTGACCGGCCAGCAGTGCTGCGCCGAGGTGCGCGACGTGGGGCCGTGGAATACGCACGATGAGGCTTACGTGTTCGGCGGCGAACGCCCAGCCGCCGAGCGTGGCGAGTCGGTGAGTGGACAGGGGACGAACCACGCCGGGATCGACCTGGGCGAGGCCGTGTGGCGTCTGCTCGGGATGCGGGACAACACGGCCGTCGAATGGGAGTGGGTCATCCGACCTGACGGGGAGGGGCGCGGCAAATACATCGACAAAGAGTTCAACCCGCCGCGTGATTAGCCTCCTTGTTACGCTCATTGTCATTGGGATACTCGTGTGGTGCGTCAACACCTTCATCCCAATGGACTCTCGGATTCAGCAGATATTCAACATCGTCGTTGTGGTCCTCGTTGTTTTTTGGCTGCTCGGTGTCTTTGGGATACTCCCAGGCCCCGACATTCCGATACCCCGATGGCACCACTAGGAAAGGATTGACGACCTATCGCTAAACCTAAGCCACTCCCCGTCCCACGACCGAAACCCGAAGATCCTCAAGCGCCTTAGCTCAGGTTACCCCGCAAGGGGATCGGGTGTTGCAGGCCCCGGTAACTATCTTACAGGCACTAGAGACACGAACGGCCCCAGAAATGGGGCCGTCTTTGTTTGTGGGTAGGGGGCCGGGTTACTAGGGGGTCTCTAGCTCCCGGATTCCAGCTAGTCATACCCCAACTAGCGTCCCCCTACGTTGAGTGACCTGGGGATTATTCCAGGGAATACGGCATCACCCCCTTTAAGGGTGCAAGGCCAGAGAAGCCAGCGCATAGCGCCAACTTCCCTAGCCCCGCGAGACTGGGCCGTGCGGCCACCCTGTCTAGAATCAGGCAGCACCACACACTTAACGAGCGTCGCGATGGCCGTCGCTAGGCTACCCAGCCGTATCTTCGATATATCGTCCTTCCGGTCCCCAATGCGGCAGTCCAAAGAGCCGTACTGCCGTAATTTGCTGCCATGCCAGGTCCGGGTCCATACCCGTGTTCAACCAGCCAAGCAAGAGGTTTGCATCTGCCACGGCCCGCTGATGCCGCGTGCCCCCGTTCGTATACCAAAGATCGTGCGTGATGCAACATGCCCGCTGCGCCTCGGTCTCCATCGGCACGATGAGTCGCAAGGCCCTCGGCACGCTACAGCCGTCCGGGTAGCGCCCCATTACTCCCGCACCGTCGAGTAATGGAAGTGGTTTTCCTTCGATGCAAACCGGCGCAGCTTCAACACCTGATCCCACCCCAGGCTCACCGCTCGGCCCTCCATCGGGGTGTCTACACGTACCGAGATGCGTGATTCTCCACCATGCTTCTCGGTATATTCGGGAAGTGCTTGGAATGTGACTAGCCAGCTAGGAGAATTGGGACTCAAGCAGTCGTTCCTTGTACCATTCGGGGAGACCCGCGCAAGCAGCGTGTCGAATCTTGGGCCAGGCCCAAGCGTATAGTGCATCGCGAATCTCATCGGCGCATTCCTTCTCGATGTCCAGAGGGACTTCCTTCATCAGCAACCCGATGTCGCTAGGCTCCCCCTTGAGCAGCCCGGCTTCCTTGAGATGCTGTACCGCTTTCGTCCAGCGAGCAGGCGAGCGATAAGCCGTCGAAAGAGTTTGAATAACATCTCCCGCATTGGGGTTGCTTTCTTTCCACGCTACCCCGTGGGCTTCCTTAAAGGCTTCCGACACGAACTTGCCCATGAGAATGTGCTTGTCGAGGCCGTAGCGGCTGTAATTCTTGACGACCAGGCCCTCGACCTTCTGCCCGCCTAGGATGCTAGTAGTGTCTAGCAAGCGGCGGAACTCCTCGGGGTCTGTGATCTCGCCCGAGTGCAAACATGGGACTAGCTCTAGCCCTAGGCGCTCCGCTTCGCGGCGCTTCTCGTCGTAGCTCAGGTAAGTCTCAAGCCCCGTCGAGACATCGAAGAGGATCAGATGCTTCTCGGGTACGCGGTCGTATACCAGCGTGTTGTGCTTGGGCTTCGCCAGGTACTCAGCGCGGTAGGTCCATCCTGGAACCAACAGGGGCTCTAGCTCGCGCACCGTCTCGACCGCCTTGAGAAACATCTTCTCAGGGGCAAAGAGATTCAACTGCGCGCCCTTTGATCGGCAACGTAACTCCATTGATTCACACGGCGGATCGAAGGCGGCGAACTTGCCGAAGCTAAACTGTGACCCGTCTACCTTCTCCTCGACCAACACGGGGTCAAGCAGAAGATCGCGAATCGCTCGATGCCCTAGCGCATAGATGCTAGGGTAGCTGTGCCAGGAATCCATTAGGGACACCCCCACCAAGTCAGCGAGTACACAACCCATGCGACTAGCCCAGCGTCTAGACCTAGCCACGCTGCCAGCCACCAACGGCTAACGGTCATATCGTCGTTCAGATCGTGCGGGTAATGGGCGCGTGTCCACCACGCGCATCGGATTCGCCAGCTTCTCTAACGAGTCGGCGATCTTCTCTAGAGCGATTGCCTGCCGGTCAAACGGTTGATCGACCGTGACGTAGCCGCACTTCGTACACAGGTGTTGCAACGCTGGTTTCTCCGGTTCTCGCGTGGGCAACGCCCACGGACCATCGTCGGCTAGAGGTAAGGGATTGCAGTAGCCGCAACCCTTACGACCGCACTTATCCATTCCGGAAACACCGATCCGACACCTTGACCCACGGGTTCTCATCCGCCGCGCTAAGCCTAGCGACCTCGCACAGCGAAGGTGAGGAGAACACCGGGCTATAGGTGACGGTCGTATGCTCCCACGCACCTGCCGTCGTGATGAAGAACCAGCCGAGGAGAAGGAACTTTCTCATTGGTGTAACTCCTTGTAGGGACAGGGAATGTAATGCTCTAGGCCGTAACTACACAGCCGCTCGCCGTCTTGATCGAACACCGTCATGTTACACACCAGGCAATCCTTGCGCTGATGGAACATGCAGTGGTAGACCATCTCGGCTGCATTCACGCGCAGACCTTGATAAGCCATTGGCCCAATGCGAGCCATTGATCCGCTGGAAACGAGACGCGATCATTGCGGAGGATCAGCGCACCCGAGTCGCTAATCTCAATGTAACGCTCGAAGGGTGGGGGCGGTACTGGACGCTGGGCACCTAGCGCGGCCCACTCAGTTGCGGTAAGCTCAGCCATTGAGCTTCCCGATCAGATCGTTGTGCGCGGCAAGCTCGATTGTCAGCGTTTGAAGCTGAGAGCGCACACCATCGCGGCTAGCCTCGGCTCGTGTCCTGAGAGCCGCGAGACTATCGAGCAAGCTAGTGTGCTCAGCTTGGAGGGACTGAACATTGGTGGTAGGTCCGTAGATGAGATTACGAATTGCCTCAATCATCGCTTCCCCTTTATCTGTATTTGCTCTCCGCCATAGAAGAACTGGCGGCGATTCAAGATCGGAATTTGCTGGACGTTGAACAGCCCCGTTTTCTCGTCTACATGCACCACTGAGAACCCCTGCTGCCAGTCGGGAGACTTCACATACTCTGGAGTCAACAAGCACAGGCACCCGTTCTCATACGCTGCGTGAGGCCCGTCAAGATTCGTGCGGTAGTATGCCCCTAGCCGGTGTGTGTGTCCAATTAGTGTTGAGACACCGTGCCGGTCGAAGTGGGCGCGTGCCGATGCACCACTCACCGAGCGAACCATCGTCCCGTGCGTCACCAACAACTTACCCAGCCGGACACCATCTCCGTAAGGGTGGTAGCTGAACCCGTAATCCTCCAGGTGGAACAGCCTAGGGAACTCTAGCTCGGCTAGCTGGCCGAACTCGGGGGCTCGCTTCCACAGCATGCGGCGAACCCGATCCTCGTGGTTGCCGTCGATCCACACTCGCTCGGGAATATCCCGCAGCATGTCCATCAGCCAGCCTGCCTCGCGGATCTCCTCGACTAGCCCTGCCTTATGCCAGGGGTTCTTGTCGAACACCGAGAGCGTGTAGCAATCCACGATGTCACCGTTGAGGATCACCCCGTCCGGCGCTAGGTTTCGGATGAAGCCTAGAACTAGATCGAGGACTTGCTTGTCCTGGAACGGCATTTGAATGTCGTTCAGGACTACATAGGACTTCACCAGCCGCGCTCTTTTCCTACGTCGGCTGGCTCGTTATCTAGCCCGGTTGTGGCGTGTCGGACGTAGACGAGCGTCCCTCCGTGGACTGGGATGGCGTAGCCGCACCAACCGTTTACCTTAACGTTCCGGCCAATCGAAGCCAGCCGCGCCAAATCAAGCTCCCCGATGATCTCGGGAGTTACGGGTGTGGGTGGGACAGAGATTGTGGTCTTAGCCATCAGCGCAACCCCCACACGCGGATCTCGCGGGCATGGTTCGATACGATGCCGCTAGGCACGCGGTCAACGATCTCCCACATGCGCCCTCGGAAGATCGCGCCCCAGCAATTCGGGTGTGGCGGCTCGGGCAGATCCATGCGGCGCAAGTCGTCGGTGGTGACGGAGCCCCACTCGCGAGCAATGCGGATCGCGCAATCTCTCGCGTACTGGACCCACGTTGTCTTTGACAGGCTGTCGAGTGCCTTATTCTTCAACTGCTTGCCGGTAGGCATTCTAGCCCCTCCGTATGAGGTAGTTAAGGATTTCGACTACGACCACTAGCACTAGGCCCAATGTGAACCAGCCGTCATCAGACACCAGTCCCGAGACTCCCGTCTCGAATGGCACGGCGGATTAGATATGGCTGTGCTTCGTTCGGTGCCCACACACGCCAGCCGTAAATCTCCCATTGCCCAACTTTCGCCTTGGGGTCTAGCACATACCCCGCGAATTTGCCGCTCGCACCGATTGGGTTCATGCAATTTGGTGCGCCGACGTAGAACCCTAGCCCGAGTGCCGCATATCGCTGGTCGTCCCGATCCGGGATATACGGCTGCGCGGGCCACACGAACGGGTCGTTGTTCTCGGGTGGTGGCGTGACGGGCGGCACAACCGGGGGCGGAGTTACTGGCGGGGTGACGACCCCACCGTCCTCCAGCCGAATGGGTGTCTCGCTAGTGAGAACCAGGCGGTAGGACATAGCCGCTAGCCTCTCTCCGCAGCCTTCGCGGTCGCTGCCTGCATCTGCCGCAGGAAGTCGCCGAACACGGGGAAATTCTCGTAGCCGCGCACACCCTTCCCAAGCAACTCCGCGAACACAGGAAACACGTCCATCGAATCCATCGTGAACTGACCCAGCTTGCCCGCTTTGGGGTCGAACGTAATCACTTTTTCTCCTTCTTCGGTGGTGGTGGATAGGCCCTAGCCCTAGCACTGTCCATCGCTAGCTGTGCGTACTTCTCGTGCTGGTTGTCCATGTACCAACACTCGGGACCGATGAACAGGTCGGCTTCTTCTAGCTCGACTATCGTGTGGCCTTGTAGTCTCTTCTCTTCCCAGATCGGCCAGTGGGCAATGTGCTTCGAGACTACGATCACTAGCGGCTTGCTAGTCTTTCCCACTCTTAACTAGCTCGCGCTCAAGGTCATATCGCCCATCGCACCGAATGCGGACCCACTTGTGGCCCTTCTTTGCGGAGTGCTTGTGCTGCTCCTCGGTGCGACCACAGGACTTACACCGCTCAGCCATCACTTATTCTCCCGTGCTGCGCCGGTCGTTTCCCAATCCACCAACTCAAACAAGTCCTCGGACGACCACTCACCCTTGTTTATTAGGTGGAGAGCTTCACCCGCATTCTCAGCTTCCACGTAGGCGTAACCTTGATGAGTGAAGCGAATTGGCACCATAAAATGAGGCATTCAAATACCTCGCAAGTAGTTCACGGCTTCCGGCCAGGACTCGAAGATGCGGTCTGCTAGCGTGTGGAAGATGTTACGCTTCGGCCCGACAATCCACAGGTCACAACCCCGCAAATACGCAACTCCGAACTCAACCTCGCGCCCGCCCGAATTGGAGACGTTCCACTCATCGAGGATGAAGAGATCGGCGTTGCAAATCTCTTCAATGTCTCGGAGCGCCGCTGCCTTCTCATACTCAGGGCTCACATCTTCGCGGTTTGCCGTCTCATCGAGCCACGTCGAGGAAACCGTATGACCTAGGGCGATGATGCGACCTCGCCACTCGATCAGCCTCGCCCGTGCTTCATACTTCCCAGCGATGTAGACGTTCATGTCACTTGCTTAGACACTTCACTGGGAGTCAAGTTACGTCCGTCTGGAAAAAGAAAGTGCCACGAGGCCGAGAGCGTCAGTTTGTGCTTGCCGAATTGGCGCGGCTGCTCCACGATGCGTCGGGTCTCGCCCCAGATTCGGTGGGGGTCCATGCGGGCGAGAAACGCCAGCTTCACCCCGTCATGGCTCGGGAACACCAGACGCGCATCGGGGTACTCGCCTAGGACTTTGATAATCGTCTCGGCTAGAATGTCAGCCTCGGTGCCTTGCAGGAAGTGGGAGATGGCTTCCTTGAATTGCATGTCGTAGTCGCTGCCTAGGAGAGCCCTGCGCCTACCGTAAAGGCTCCTGGACCAGCCCGCCTCGATGGCCTTAGCCGCAAACTCGGCCTTCCACTGGACCATCCCCGGCTTAGCTTGCAGGAAAGCGCGACCAGCCTTGAGGAGATCCGCCATTGTTAGGCCCTGAGCTTCTACGTCCTTGGACTCCATGACGCCGCGCTCGTCTAGCGCGTTAAGCAGCGCGTAGCGGACGGTCTTAGCTAGGTGACGACGGCGGTCTCCGTCGCCCTGCCAGGCCACGAGCCGCCGCCAGTCGGCACACTCTGCCCCGTCCATGATGGCGCTCTTGGTAAGCACGGGGGGATCGGGCAGCTTGAACATCTGGCAACATGTCAGCGTGTGGACATCGTGGCCGAGGTTGAACGCGGCTACGTCTCTAAGATCATCCGACATACCAGCTACGAACTTGGCGTGGAGCGCATCCCAGTCCCACATGAGCCAGTAGGTTCCAGGATCAGGTAGGAACAGGTCGCGTAAGTGGGGGAGGCCGAACTTGTCGGCCTTCGCGTTGTCGGGGAAGTTGATGAGCGGGGGATCGGTGATCGACCACCGACCTACGGATTGGGTAGGGAGATAGTTGGGATGGACCCGGTCTACACTAGCGATGCTAGACGCATAGCGCCGGAATCCCTCGGCTTCGGCGTACTTGAGCCGCGCATGCAGGACGGGGGACTCGTGCCCTGCCTTAACGAGTTTGTGTAGGGTCTCGCCGTCGATGCCCTTGGGGTTGAACTTAGGCATCTGTCCGCACAAGATAATCAGCAGCGGCGCGCAAGCGAGCCTCAGAATGGTTAGACAACAGCCGCTTATTACAGAACCAGCACAGCAAACCGCGAACCTTGCCGGTCTTGTGGTTGTGATCCACGGCTAGCCGCTTACCCTCTTTGGGTGGGCGTAGGCAGATAGCGCATAATCCATGCTGAGCTTCGAGCATGCAGTCATACTCTGGTTCAGTAAGAAAGATGCCCTGCTCCCGCCATTTTGATTCACGCTTAGTAAAACCTTTCCGTTGTACTCGGTTTGGGTGTAGTCGGTGATACCGTTCCCGGTTGTAGCATCGAGAACAAAGGCCCTTAGCTAATTCAAATCGACCAGGATGGCAGCTAGCGTGCGCCTTGGGTTTAGGTGGGATAGGCTTTCCCCAAATCAAATGTCTCCTACCCACTCAACGCCAGCCCCCACGCTTGACCTTCAAGCCTTCGATCTCGTACAATTGCTTCTGCACTTGCGGCGTACTCCCCAGATTCAACGGCCACCCCACGCTGGCTTGAGCCCTAACCGTGTGATCGCCTAGCAAGGCTTCTAGCTGCTCTAGTGCTTTCTTTGCCGCCTCGCAATCCACGCGCATCCCCTCGGTGTGAGCACGGGCAATGATCGGGATGAGCGGCAGCATGCGGCCCCGGTAAATCTCTTTCTCTAGCACTGGGTCTCTAGCGAACTGCTTAGCCTGCTCCTGCCACACGTCCCAGGTCGCCAACGCATCCGCGCCCGAGTACACCAACTCGTTCGACTCCACGAGATGCTTCCACCGATTCGTCCTAGCGGATTGGGAGCCTAGGAAATCGAGATCGTTGGGGAGATCCGACCAGAGGCATGCGTCGGCGAGCATCGTATCTTCAAGCTCGTACCCACCTGGCAGCAGCTTGTCGAGATAGGGAATATCGGCCCACGCATTCTGTAGAATCACCGTGGGTCGCGGCACCACCAATGATTCGATACGGTGAGCGTCTGCCGCTTCTACGACGTAGACATGGGGATGGTCATAACGCCACGCCAGGGAGTAGCGGGTTAGCTCTTTCGTGTAGCGGTTAAACTCTGTGTCAAACGCGGCACTCGCGGGCCAGCTAGCCGGTGGGAGAACTTGAATTGGCGGCATAGGCTCGGGCCACTTCCCCGCCAAGATCCGCTGGACCTTCTGCCAATCCCGCTTCGTTGGGATTTGCATGTGCGGGTCGTGGAACAACGCGGCTAGGTGTAGCGTGGCTAGCACAGGCACGTCACCAGGCTGCGGTGTGTAGATGATTGACTGCTTGCCTGGTTCCAAGCCTGCGGGTTCGAGATCCGGCACGCGAGCTTGTTGGGGGAGGAGCCAGCCCCGCCAGCTAGAGATGGTTCTGTCTTTGCCTAGACCCTCCCCTGTCATGGCGTAGAGCGCGTAAGCCCCCTGTGTGACGATGAGCTTGGTCCCTGGCGGGATCACGCGATGAGCCTTGGTGCAATGCTCTAGCGCAACCCGTGCCTCGATGCTCTGTAGCTCGGGGAGATCGTTCTTGCCGTTGACTCGACACCTGTAGGCGTTGCCGATGCTCACCTGATCGCGGGTCAACCCGGCCAGGGGGAAGAACTTAGTCTCCATCATCTGGCCCGTCTTGCCGACGAAGGGCTTAGCTTCTAGCTCCTCTTCCTTGCCGGGGTTCTGCCCGTAGACGAGGACAGCGGCCCCGTCCCGTAATTCGTCGGGGACAAAGCCGCTGCCATTGCCATAGAACGGACAGCCGAGACAACTACTTGGCTTCGGGAGGCTCACCGGCTACCCTTGGACCTTACACATGTGAGCCACTTTGCGGCAGTTGGCGGCGTGGGCCGTTCCCCACCCAAGGCACTGCCTCATCTTTGCTAGTCGCGAGCCTTCGAAATCTTCGTAACGAACGACTCGCCGGTATCCTTCGACTGCGCGATGGTCAGCATGACCGGGTAGTTGGCGACGAACTGCACCACCTGGGTCTCGCTCTCCGCATCCTCGCCCGTCGTCTCTTTGTAGGCGCGGAGCGCGTAGAGATACTGCTTGTAGTTCCAATCCGGCGTCTGCTCGCCCTCGTCGTTGTCCTTGTAGCGGAGATCGGGGGAGAACCCAAAGCCGATCTTGCCCTTGACAACGCCATCCTTGGCAACCTCGCCGAAGAACCGGGCGCTTCGACGGCCATCGTCGTTGGTCTTGCCATCGACCGTCAGCACGGGCACCGTGCGATACTGACCGCTCGGGAGACCCAGCGACTTGCGCGCCTCGCCCGCTTCCTTGTGGTTGATCGGCTTGTCGAAGATGTCTCGCTCGATCTCTTCCTCGTACATCTGCTCAGTCGTCACTTGCTCTAGATCCTCCGTGGTTTGGGGTTTTACCGCTTCGTCGCTTCGATCAGCTTAGTTGCCAGATCTACGATGTTCGCCCCTAGCTGCACAACTGCCTCGGGCAGTTGACCGGCTTCGAGGAGCGGAGTGATGGACAAGAAACCCATCGCAGTCTCCGTCAGAGTCTTGTAATCCATCTCGATTGAGATGATTGCCCGCGACAACTCCTCTGACGTGATTGGTGCTACTGGCCGGTCGGAGTAGATCGGTTCGTCTCTCACTCAGGAGTCTCCGTGTTAGGGGTTAGACCGCCGAGTAGCAGGGGCTCTAGCTTCTGCCAATCCTGCGCGACCTTCTGCGGCAACAGCTTTGCAATGTGGGGCGGCACCTTCACACCCGCGCCCCAGACCTTGCCACCTGGCGCTAGCTGCCACGTAGCGACTTGCGCGGGAGCGGGCTTACCCGGTGCGGGTGCGGCTTGTGGCGGGCCGACCTCGCAGTAGAGCACCACCGAGAACATGCCCATGATCCGCTTCGCCATCTTGCCGGGAAGATCCGGGTACACATGCGACGTGCCCTTGCTCTGCGTCGGGTCGTCAGCTTCGCGGCCATCCCAACAAGTGAAGTTGACGTAAGCAATCGGCGACGCCATGATCTTATGCAAGTAGAAGGCGAATTGCTCATGTGCATTGGCGTAGCACTTAGGGTCGAAATCTTCCCCCTTAGCGAACGCCCCACCCGATGCGTCGTTGATGTAGGCGGCATAAAGCTTGTGGATGCCGTCACCGTTGAACACATCGAAGTGGCCGAACTTCCCACCGATGATGTCCCAGGTCGCCGTCTCGATCTCTTTGATTAGCGCGGCAGGGCCTAGGGACTTCTGGATCTCCTCTTCCCACACAAAAGCCTTCGTATCCTCGCGGGTCACGTCGATGCTTCCATGCCCGGTCTCACCAGGGTAGACGAGGTAGCCCTTCTGACCGGGCCACGTCGCTAAGCCGCTAGTCTTACGGCTATTCGGTGGACCGACGAGAAGAACTCGGCGAAGGGCTTTCTTCCAGCCCTCGGGGTCCAGCGGTTTGAATGCCAAGGCTAGACGCGCACCAGGCCGGGGAACTTGCCGCCATCGAACAACTCGAT
>Ga0134127_10001082_pt1 | contig 21021 bp, 13 predicted proteins | sample KB31753_FD_96459 | JGI IMG/M metagenome (GOLD analysis project Ga0134127, IMG submission 96459) | Terrestrial soil microbial communities with excess Nitrogen fertilizer from Kellogg Biological Station, Michigan, USA - KB3-175-3 | ecosystem: Environmental > Terrestrial > Soil > Unclassified ... | reverse complement strand
TCGGCAACGGCGACGGCGAGCATCACGGTCCGCCCTGTGAACGACCCGCCGGTTTCCGCAGACGACAACTACACGACGGACGAAGACGTCGCATTGACCATCACCGCTCCTGGCGTGCTGGGCAACGACAGCGACCTGGATGGGGATGCGCTCACGGCCTCGGTCGTGACGGGCCCGAGCCACGGCACGCTCACGCTGAACAGCGACGGCAGTTTCACCTACACGCCTGCCCCCGGCTACAACGGCCTTGATTCGTTCACGTATCGCGCAAGTGATGGCAGTGCTTCGGCCACCGCTACGGCCCACATCACTGTCCGCCCGGTGAACAATGGGCTTACTACCGGCGACCTGTCCGTAGTGACGCCGATGAACACACCGTTGCCCATTCCGGTGTCGAGCTTGATCGCGCTCGCCAACGACCCCGACGGCGACCCGATATCCCTCGTTAGCGTCAGTCCGATGACTGTTGCGGGCGGTCCGGTCGTGGTGGCTGAAACCAACGTGATTTATTTCCCGCCCGTCAACTATCTCGGCGCGGACAGTTTCCGATACGTCGTCACCGATGGCATCTTCATGGCGACCGGCACGGTGCACATCACGGTCATCGCTGCTGCGATCGACATGGTCGAGGAAGCCCCCGTCTTCAATGCGCAGACGGGCCTGTTCGAACAACGCGTCACCGTCTCAAATGGAAGCGCCGCCACGCTTCCCGCCTTCCGACTCTGTGTCAGCAACCTCCGGACGAATATCCTGGTCTGGAACGCCTCTGGCTCGGACAGCGGCACCAATTACGTTCAATTCAACCGGCCGCTTGACCCCGGCCAGTCCGTCTCGGTGCGCATCGAGTATTACGTGCCGGACCGCAGGCCGTTCGCCCCGGTGATCCACTTGAGCGCCGCAATGCCTGCCTCGCTGCCGCCCGTGCAGGGCGGTGGAGTGGTGATTGACCGCACCTTCATGGACATGCGCATCCCGGGCGAACCTCGCTACGTGGTCGAGTTCACGTCCACGCCAGGCCGCATTTACACCATTATTTACAGTGACGACCTGAAAACCTGGAAGGCTGCCACTCCTTCCATCACTGCCACGGCCAACCGCACGCAGTGGTACGACGACGGTGCCCCGAAAACAGATAGTAAACCAGGTGTGAAAAGCATCCGATTCTATCGCTGCATCGAAGCACGATGAACTGCAACATTATGTGGAAACGCTCGCTTAACTGGAAATGGTTGCTTGTCCCGCCCTTACTCGCGCCCGTCGCCACGGGTCTCGCCGCCGACGGCGACATGGGCTCAAGCACGAACAAGAACCGATTCACCATGCGCGGACGGCTTGGCATGAACATTCACGCCAAGTTCAGCAACATCGGAAGCTTCCCGGCCGCCACGGACATCGGTGGCACCGGCAGCGGGCTCGATCACTTCTACGATGACGGATATGTGCGGGTGGATTCGGGCGGGGGCTACCTTGGCCAGACCTGGTACTGGGGTTACCAAAACGCCAGCCAGATCAGCGGAAACAACCTCCTCTTCCATAGCTCAAGCGCCAAGGTCGGGGCGTCCCAGGACGTCACCGACGACCCGCAGTACGGCGTCGAGATGGTCTACAACCGCGACATCGGCCCCCTCGGCAGCGGCAGCAAGTGCCGTTGGGGGATGGAAGTAGCCTTCGGCTGGAACGGCATCGGCATTCGGGACAACCAGACGTTGCACGCCGACCTCACTCGCGTGACCGACGCGTACGCTTTCGCGCCCGGCACGACGCCACCCGCCGCACCGTATAACGGCTCTTTTCAAGGGCCGGGCTTCACGATCAGCGACACGCCGAACCGGAGCATCGCCACTATCCCGGACGGCGCGACCATCAATGGCGTCCGCGATTTGCAGGCGGACCTCTTCGCGGGCCGCATTGGGCCTTACTTTGAGTTCCCCCTTTCCAGCAAGGTCCAGCTCACATTGAGCGGCGGGCTGGCAGTCGGGGCGCTCTACAGCGACTTCAGTTTCTCGGAGCGAATCAGCTATGGGCCCAATTCCATCACTCGCAGCGGGTCGCGCACCGACGGGGACATCCTTTACGGCGGATTCGCGGGCGCGAACGTGACCTATAAGTTCGACGACCGCTGGAATGCGAGCCTCGGGGCACAGTTCGAAAGCCTGGGCAGTCGCACGCATAGCGTCGGGGGACACAAGTACGAGCTGGACCTCACCAAGTCGGTTTACGTCTCCTTTGGCCTGGGGTACTCGTTTTAGCAGCCTGTCCAGGAGCCTGGCCCTGTCGCAATTTTAGGCTTAGGCTTTCTCGCCCCGCCTCTCGATGGGCATCTCGGCGGTAACACCGTTGCAAGCTGGCGGAACTGGCCCAGGCGGTCGAATTGGGCAATTACGCAGTGGTGGCCATCAACGCCAAACGCTACGAACGCCGCTTGGAAAAAGACCGTGGTGAGAAGGTTCGAATAAACCACGTGCTTGCACGTGTTGAATTGTGAGATGTGACCCCACAATGACGACGTGTGTCAAAGTTGCTCCCGGCCCGAAAAAACTTCTTCAAGAGTTCACTTGCAGATTCAGAACATTGAGGGAGGCTTTCTGCGTTACTCATGAAAATCGGTGGGCCATCGCAGAAGGCCGGCCTCCTGGCTGTTGTCTTCTTGCCCCTGTTGGCAAGCTTCGCTCTGCGATGCAGTGCGACAGATTGGCCGCAGTATCGAGGACCGACCCACAACGGCGTCTCCACGGATCGCATTGTCAAGCAGTGGACGGGCGCCATCACCGATCCCGTCTGGCGCATTTCCCTGACTAACGCTCTCAGCAGCCTCACGGTGAGCGGAGGCCGCGTCTTCACGCAAACCCGGCGGGCGATTGGCGGTGGCTCGCGGGAAATATGCGTCGCGCTCGACGCCGCAACGGGCGGAGAATTATGGGCGGTGCCCGTCGACAATGCGTTTTATCCGGACACCGGCGTCGGATTCGATGACGGCCCGAGGTCGACGCCTGTGGTGGACGGCGGTTTCGTGTTCGTCCTTTCCTCGTACCTCAAGCTTTACAAGCTCAATGCGACCAACGGCGCAATTCAATGGGAGCGAGACTTGCGGTCGCTATACGGAGGGAACGTCATTGGTTGGCAGAACGCCGCTTCGCCAGTGATCGAAGGCGGGCTGATCTTCCTCAACGCCAACCCGGCTGTTTCCTCCTTGATGGCATTGCGCACGAGTGACGGCGAACTGCAGTGGCGATCGCAGGACGAGGGGATGACTCACGCCACGCCAGTGCTGGCCACGATTCACGGGGTACGTCAGGTGATCTTCGCGGCGCAAAGTGGACTCGTTTCGCTGGCGCCAGCGTCAGGCGCGCTGCTCTGGAAGGCGCTCTACCCGTTTAACTACGGCACTTCCATCGGGGTTTCGCCTGTGGTGCACGAGGACATGGTGTTTGTCTCCGGGGCGCAAGTTTACAACCTGGGTTCGGTCGCCTACCGGGTCAGCGAGAACAACAACACCTGGACGACCACGCAGCTCTGGTCCAACGTCGGCTTCGCCTCCACTCTGGCCAGTGTCTGGATGACGCCGGTTTGCCACGACGGTTTTCTTTACGGCCAATTCGGCGTTCAGTCTTTCGACAGTGTCAACGCCCAACTCAAGTGCGTGGAGATGCGCACCGGGATCGTGAAGTGGTCCATCAACGGCTTCGGCCGCGGCGCCACGCTGCTGGTGGATGGCGGTCTGCTGGTCCTGACCGAAAAGGGCGAGTTGGTGTTGGCGAACGTCAATACGAACGCGTACGTCGAGGTCGCGCGCTGCCTGGCCATCCCGTTCTGGAACAGCGCAACGAACAAGTGTTGGAACAGCCCGGCGGTGTGCGACGGGCGGGTGTTTGTCCGCAGCACGAGCACGGTGGCCTGTTATGATTTCTCTTCGCCGGCGCTGAAGCTGGAAGTGTTGCAACCGATCTCGCCTGGGCGGCTCCAACTCATGATTCGCACTGTCAATGGCGCACCTGTGAGCGCGGACCGATTTGCCAGCGTGGATCTTCTCGCCAGCGACGACTTCGCTCAACCCCTCGCCAACTGGACGAGACTCACGAATCCGATGGTGTTGACAAATGGGGTGATTCGCATCGACGGCGTGGATTCCGATGTCCGGCAGCAGCGTTTTTTCATAGTGGGCGAGCACGAATGAAAGGCGAACATGTGGCGTGTGTCATTCAGCCAAAATGAGGGCGGAAGGCGGGCATTCACGCTCATCGAATTGCTCGTGGTGGTCGCGATCATCGCCATCCTCGCCGCGTTGCTGCTTCCTGCGTTGTCCGGTGCCAAGGAGCGCGCCCGCCGCTCGGCCTGCCAAAGCAGCATGCGCCAGTTCAGTCTGGCGGTCCACCTGTACGGAGACGACAACGATCAATGGGTGCCCAGTGGCGAGTCCAACAAACCCGAGGACGACCACCTGCCCGTGCTCAGTTCGACCACGAGCAATTCGATTGTCGAATACTCCAATGACGAGCGTATCGCTCATTGTCCGAGCTACGGGGACTACTTCATCAGGGAACAGGTCAACCGCCCGTACGAGGAACAGGAGTATGGCTACGTAGTGGGCTACAACTACCACGGTGGCCACACGAACACGCCCTGGCCGAATTTGCCCGGTTACACGGGCACCTGGGTCTCGCCCCAACGATTGACCGCCGATCCTTCGCTGGTGCTGGTTTCGGACATGAATGATTGGTCGCCCGGGTACGGGCGGACCTTTGCCCCTCACGGCAAATCCGGACCGATCTTTACCGGGTTGGACGCTTCAAACCTTGGTGCCAACGGCGCGTCGTCGGCGGCCGTTGGCGCAGTGGGCGGGAACGTGGGGTTGCTCGACGGATCGGTCTCCTGGCGTCCCATCGGACTGATGAACGTCTATCGCGGCTCGCGCAAGTGGGACGAAGCCGGATGCTGGGCGATGTGGTGAGCGAATGACGAATGAGGAATGTCGAAAGGATGAGGGGCTCCAGCTAGGGGTAGGGCGCGGTGTCCTACACCGTCTCAAAAGATTCTCTCAAAGCGGCTTGACCTTTCGTCCGAAAAGCCCACTCTACGCGGCTCGCTGGGGCGAAGTCCCCGAGCGGACAACTAGACTCACGCATTACGCTTTACGGACTCATGCAGCACATTCGCAACATCGCCATCATCGCCCACGTCGACCACGGTAAGACCACCCTGGTGGACTGCCTCCTCAAGCAGTCCGGCACCTTCCGCGCCAACGAAGCCAAAGCGAGCCAGGAGCGCATCATGGACTCGATGGACCTCGAGCGGGAGAAGGGCATCACCATCCGCGCAAAGAACGCCGCCTTCAAATACAAGAACTACCACGTCAACATCGTCGACACGCCGGGTCACGCCGACTTCGGCGGGGAGGTCGAACGCATCATGAACATGATCGACGGCGTTCTGCTGGTTGTCGACGCCGCCGAAGGTCCGCAGGCCCAGACTCGATTCGTCCTTCGCAAGGCCCTCGAAGCTGGCGCCAAGCCCATCGTGGTCATCAACAAGATCGATCGCGAGAACGCCGCGCCAAAAAAGGTGCTCGACCAGGTTTTCGAGCTGTTCATGGCCCTCAAAGCCACGGACGAGCAGCTCGACTTTCCGTTCGTCTATTGCAGCGCCAAGGCCGGTTACGCCAAGACCGATCTCGACCACGCCAGCGGGACGATGGAGCCGCTGTTCGACACAATCACGAAGTACATTCCCCCGCCGCGAGCCAAGGCGGGTGAAGGGTTTCAAGTGCTCGTCGCCAACCTCGATTACTCCGATTACCTGGGGCGAATCGCCTTCGGCAAAATCGTGGCGGGCAAAGTGAAAGTCGGTGAGCCGGCCGTATGCCTTCACGGTCACGGGAAGGTCACCCCCGGCAAGATCACGATGATCTACCATTTCGAGGGCCTCAAGCGCATCGAGATTGAGGAAGCGCATGCGGGCGACATCGTCGGCATCACGGGTTTTGAGGACGTCTTCATCGGCGAAACGCTGGCCGACAAACCGGAGCGCGGGGCGCTTCCCTACATCCCGATCGACCCGCCGACCATCCAAATGGAGTTCGCAGTGAATGACGGTCCGTTGGCCGGCCTTGACGGCAAGCTCGTCACCGCGCGCCACATCTGGGAACGGCTCACGAGGGAAATTCGCACGAACGTCGCTCTGCGCATCGCCCAGACGCCTGACCCGAAAGTCTTCGCGGTCTCAGGCCGCGGCGAAATGCAGATCGCAATCCTCGTCGAGCAAATGCGCCGCGAAGGCTACGAAGTCCTCGTCAGCCGTCCCGAGGTGCTTTGGAAGAAGGACGCCACCGGGGCGCTTCTTGAACCCATCGAGAAACTCTTTCTCGAAATCCCCAATGAACATCTCGGCGCTATCATGGAAAACCTCAGCTTCCGTAAGGCCCAAATCACCGGCATGAACCACGTCGGCAACATCGTTTCCGTCGAGGCCCTGGTCCCCATGCGCGGCCTCATTGGATTCGAAACCGACCTCGTCAACATGACTCGGGGCCTTGGCGTCATGAGCCATCTGTTCCATGAGTACGGCGAAGACCGCGGAGAAATTGCCGCGCGCAAGAACGGCTCGCTCGTCTCGATGGACTCCGGCGAAGCCACTTCCTACGCCTTGAACATGATCCAGGAACGCGGCCGTCTGATGGTCGTGCCAGGTGACGCGGTCTACGGCGGCATGATCGTCGGCGAGAACGCCCGCGAGAATGACATCCCGGTCAACCCGGTGAAGGAAAAGAAGCTGACGAACATGCGAAGCCAGGGCGACGGCAAAGGCATCCAGCTCAATGCTCCCCTCAAGCTCAGTCTCGAGCGCGCCCTCGAGTATATCGATGTGGACGAATACGTCGAAGCTACTCCAAAGAACTTGCGCTTGCGCAAGAAGATCCTCGACGAAACTCAGCGCAAACGAGCGGAGAAGACACGGGTGTTGAAGTTTCTCGCTGAATAGCTCCTCGGCGAGGGGTCGCTTATCCCGCTGTCGGTCCACTGCTCAAGGGCACCTCGCGCGTTCCGCTCCGTCGAAGGCTTTCAAGTTGAACGAACCCTTCCACCATCACGGTGCGACCCGCGCGCGGAGGAAACGGCCGGTGGGCGGCACGGGGAGTGTTTGGCTGAATTCGAAGTTGCCGTTGGCGTCGGCAGTTCCCGTAGCCGCATCGGTCCATGCCGACAGATTTGTTGAGGTCACCACCGTGACGCCCCGGAACGGCGCCGCCACGACGGTGGCGAAGATTTTTCCGTGCGCGTCCACGTGGGGTTGGTGCAGTGAAGGCGGCGGATGGACGAGGAGTTCGAATGTCGTTTCCCTGGAACAGCCGCCGTCCATAGCCAGCAGGCTGTAAGGGCCGGAATGGCTCGGCTCCACAAATGCAAGGTTGAGCGTCGCGCTGGTGGAGCCGGGCAAGTCGGCGCCGTTCTTTCGCCACTGAAGGCGCAAGGTGGCAGATCCCAGGGCCGGCCCTGTGGCACCGATCTGCACATCATCGCCTGAGATGAGGTGATTGATGTTGAATCGATCGAGAAGTGTTGTGTTCCCATTTCGCGTGATGTTCAGAAAAAGCGCTTGCACGGGCGTTTCGAGCTGGACGAGACAGAAGCTGCGCAGGTTGGTGGTCAGGGCAGTGCCGGCGGCTGGAATCGGGCCCGCGGTGAAAATGGCCGAGATGCCGCCTTGCGTGCCCGCGCACTGGGCCTGGCTCCAGGACGTCAGCGTCCCCGAGGCGTTATTCCAGGCGCGCGCCTGGCACTTGAGTGTGGCACCGGCGGCAACCATGGCAGAAGACGCGTTCACAGGAAAAATGAAGCCAGCGGAAGGGCTGGTGCGGAATGTTGTGCGTGCGATCGGCGCCAGGGCCGAATCCGGCGCGTCGGACGGCGCGGCCCACAGTTCTATTGTGAATCCGGTGCCGGCGAGCAACGTGCCGGTATACGTTTGCGCTCCAGCAGGGATGCCGGATGCCGAGTTGCCAGTCTTCGCGCAAGCGCACGCATCGACACCGAAGACCGGAGCCCGGTGGACGGCGCCCGACATGTTCTCGAACTGAAGCACGCCTTGCGCACGGACGTGTCCGCAGGCCATGGCGCCTAGCAGCAAGAGTACGGCGCCGACCGGGAAGGCGTTTGGATGGAGGCAAAATGATCGCGTCGTGTTCATTCGCTCTCTGGATTTCGATGCTCCGAGTGTCACGCCGAACGGGTAGAAAGTCAATGGTGCGGTCGCTGCGGGCGGAGCGCCTTGTAACTGCCTTGCTCGGCTCACGTTCCTCCAAGGCTTGCGGCCACCGCTCACTCTCGCGTCACAAACTCATCCAGATTCATTATGACCCGGGCTGAAGCAACCAGTGCTTTGTCGGAGGAGGAGAGGCGTGAGTGGGCAGCATAGAGTTGCCGAAGGCGCGCCAGTTCGTCGCGGCTCGGCGCGCGACCGAGGCATTGCTCGAAGGCGAAACGGAGTTTGGCGGTCGCGTCGCCCTTGAGCGAATGCATTCGCTTGCCCAAGGCTTGTGCGCATTCGAAAAAGACGGGGTCATTCAGCAGCGTGAGGGCCTGCAACGGTGTGTTGGACCGCTCGCGGCGTGTGCAGGCCGCGTTCGAGTCGGGTGCGTCGAAGGTCGTGAGCATCGGATAAGGCACGGTGCGCTGGAAAAACACATAGAGGCCGCGCCGATAGCGGTCCGGCCCCTCGCTGTTCGGCCACTTGATCGTCCCGGCATAACCGATCGCCGCGATGTCCGCCGGCAAGGGCGGGCGCACGCTTGGGCCGCCAATCTGCCGTGTGAGCAATCCACTGGCGGCGAGCCAGGTATCGCGGACATTTTCGGCATCGAGCCGGAAGCGTCCCTGCCGGGCCAGAAGCATATTCAGTGGATCGCGATCGCCCAGCTCGGCGCGCTGTAGGGAAGCCTGGCGGTACGTGGCGGAGTTGACGATGAGCCGGATGAGCGCCTTTTGAGACCAGGGGCGTGGTTTCGTTGAATCGTTGAATCGTTGAATCGTTGAATCGTTGGACTTGGTGGAAGCGATGGAGCCTATTGCCGATTGAACGATTGAACGATTGAACGATTCAACGGGGGCTAAGAATTGATTCGCCAGCCAATCGAGCAGTTCCGGATGCGACGGCGCGTCACCGCGGGTTCCGAAGTCGTCAAGCGTGGGCACGAGGCCGCGGCCAAACAGATGGCGCCAAACACGATTGACGGTCACCCGCGCGGTGAGTGGATTGGCTGGGTCCACGAGCCATCGAGCCAGATCCAAGCGGTCGGGCCGGGCGCCGCGGGCAGCGAACGGATGCAGTACCGCGGGCGTGCCGGGTTGCACCGCGTCGCCGCGCCGGAGGAAATCTCCGCGAACATGGATGCGCGTGTCACGCGGCTGTTCTTCCTCAACGAGAATGGCCGCGGCGGGTTTGGGCTTCTTCTTTTCCTTCGTGGAGTCACTGGGCGGCGGAGTGGCCGGGCCGGGCGCTTCGATGTCCTTTTCCGAAGCGTTATTGAAAAACGCATAGAACTGGTAGAATTCGCGCTGGGAGAGGGGATCGTATTTGTGGTCATGACACTCGGCGCATCCGAGCGTGAGGCCCAGCCAGACCGCAGAGGTCGTGTTCACCCGGTCGACCACGGCCTTGGTTCGGAATTCCTCCTGGTCCACGCCACCTTCCTTGTTCGTCAGCGTCTGGCGGTGGAACCCGGTGGCGACCTTTTGATCGTGAGTCGAGCCGGGCAGCAGATCGCCGGCAAGTTGTTCGAGGGTGAACTGATCGAAGGGCAGGTCGCGATTGAGGGCCGCAATGACCCAATCGCGATAGAGATACGCGTAGGGGCGGGCCCCATCCTTTTCGTAGCCGTCGCTGTCGGCGTAGCGGGCCAGGTCGAGCCAATGGCGCGCCCATTGTTCCCCAAATTGCGGCGAATCGAGCAACCGGTCCACGAGCCGGCTGTAGGCGTCGGGCCGGCGATCCTCTACGAACGCGCGGACTTCGGCCGCGCCTGGCGGCAGCCCGACGAGGTCGAAGGACAGTCGGCGGATAAGCGTGACCCGGTCCGCTTCGGGAGCAGGCCTGAGTTTGTCCTTCTCAAGCCGGGCCAGGACGAAAGCGTCGATGGGATTGCGAACCCGGGTGTTCTTCACATCGGGTGGCACCACAGGCTTCGGGGCGACGAAAGCCCAGTGCCCGGCGGCGTGAGGTGGCGCGCTTTCCGCGTTGAGCAACACCAGCGACGCCACGAGGAAACAGGCGGCGACGGCGTTTCGGTGATGCAGCAGGTGCATGGCGTAACAGACGAGAAAACCATGGGTCGCCTTCGATGACTCTACCTGAAATCGGACCGCATCGTCTCATTCGCGAGCTTCTCGCCACGGGACGGTTCCACCAAACGCACGAGGTAGGCAAGGTCACTGTGGTGCTTGCCGGCTTGCGGAATCACGTCACGACCAGACTGTGAACCAACGCACGAACAGCTTTTTTCGTGACAAGGCGGGGTATGGACCTATATTCGCGGACCACTGACGACCCTATCGTCTAGCGGTTAGGACACCGCCCTTTCACGGCGGCGGCCGGGGTTCGAGTCCCCGTAGGGTCGCCACAGTTGGTTTTCACCTTCTGTCAACGAAGCTGGGATTGCTACGCTCCGGAAATGGCAGCAGACAAGACGGGCAAGAAGTCTCTCGCAAGGCGCTATTGGTGGATTCTGTGCCCGCTGGTTGTAGTGCTCATTGTGGCCGTTCCATTCATCCGGCCAATCAAGTTCAATGTCGGCGACAGGACTCTGTCTGTCTGCGTGCAGAGGCTCGCGCCAAGCGGCCCGTTCGCGGAGCGTGGCGCGTTCCTCCGCAGAGGATGGGATGGCCCGACAGGTTCGTTCAGCCACGGCGACACGTTTGGCATCAAGCTGGGCAAGCGGCTGCTTCGCCTGGACATCGTGGAAGACCCGCTTGCCGCCGCGCATCGAAAACTGCCCCGGACGCTCTCGGGGCTAATCGAAACGCTCGAATCCAAAGACTCGTGGTTCAGGTTCTGTGCCTTCCGAGAACTGGCTGACATGGGCGCGTCGGCGCAACCGGCACTGCCTGCTCTTGTCAAAGCCGTGGAGCGTGGCGATTCGCAAGAGCAAGGCGCCTTATCCACCGTGAGCAAGGCGGCTGGCACGAAATCAGTCCCCGCGCTGACAAATGCCTTGGCGAGTCGGAACGCAACGGTGCGCCAGAGCGTCGCGGAAATCCTGGGCGAGATGGGCCCGGACGCAAGGGCGGCGATTCCTTTCCTCGAGGCGCGGCTTGACGATGCAGAGCCGCTCGTTGTCCTCCAAACTGCTTACGCCTTGCGGAAAGTGGACGGGCAAACGCACGGCGCGGTTGCCGTGATGGTGAAGCTGCTGGCGCACGGCAACGCGGAGATTCGCGCGGGAGCCGCCGCCGTCTTGGGCGAGTTCGGAGACGAATCAAGCGAGGCGGTCCCTGCGCTTCTCCGAATGCTTGGCGACGCGAGCCCGCAAGTCCGCGCCATGTCAGCGCGCGCGCTGGGAATGATTGGCCCCGCGGCACGGCCTGCGATTCCCCCGCTGTTGCTTCTGCTGGATGACGCCAACAGCCAGGTGCTCATGTGGACGACCAAAGCCCTCGGTCAGTTCGGCGCGAATGCCAGGGAAGCTATCCCCAAGCTGGCAAGACTCGCCGCAACGGAGGACCTTCCGGCGCGCTGGGCCATCGAAGCGTTGGAGGAGATCACCGGGCAGGAAGTGGAAGCGCTCGGCCTTCAACCGTCGGTCTGGCCGGTGAAGCATTGAAGCCTCAACTCTTCCAGTCGAAAGCCCGTTTCTTCAGTGCGTAAAGGTAACCGACGAAAAGCACGCCCATGAAGGAAACCATCGAAGCGAAAATGAGGTTGCGCGTGGCCGGATCGCCCAGCATGTCTTTGAAAACCACCGCCCACGGGTAGAGAAAGACGACTTCGATGTCGAACAGGATGAAGAGCATGGCGACGAGGTAAAACTTCACGGACATGCGCGTGCTCCCTTCGCCCACGGGCAACATGCCGCACTCGTAGGCGATGTCCTTCGACGGGTTGGTTCTGCGGCGCCAGCCAAGCCAGACAGAGAGAGCCAGCGTGCCGAACGCAAAAGCCAGCGCCACCAGGCCGAGCAACAACACGGGAATGTACTCCGTCACCTGTTCATTCATCGCAGCCCGCACGCTAGGGCTCCCTGCGTCGGGGGAGCAAGCTCATTCCGCACTTCCCAGTACTGCCGATAGTTGTAAAGCAATCGACTCGCCTCCCGAAGCCTGGACAGCGATCTGCCCGCCGGGGCGTAATTCGCCACGGGGTCTCCCTTGACCCTCCGGCGGGCGCTCCCTACGATGCCGTCGCTGTCGCAATGAGAACGCTTGTTTGGTACTGTATCCTTGCTGCTGTCGCCGCGCACGCCGAGCCGATCCGCCGGACGGGCATTGCTGCCATCGCCAACGAATCCATTGTCACCATTCAAGAAGTGGAAATGCTGTCCTCCTCGGCCCGCGACGGCTTGTTCCGCGCGTATGGGAACAATCGCGAACAACTCCAGACCGAGTTGTTCAAAGCCCAGAATGACGCTCTCGAGCAACTCATCGAACGCCGGCTCATCCTCGATGATTTTAAGAACTCCGGCCTTGTGTTTCCCGAGAGCATCATTGCCGATCAAATCAATGACATCATTCGCACTCGTTACGGCAACCGCGCCGCGCTCATCCGGGAGCTCCAGCACGAAGGGTTGACCACCGAGGCCTTCATGCAGCGGCGGCGCGAGGACCTCATCCTGCGCGCGATGGAAGGGCGCAACGTAAAGGATCAACTGATTATCTCGCCGGCGAAGATAGAGGCGTACTACAAGACCAACCTCGCCAAATACAAACTGAGTGACCAGGTCCGGCTGCGCGTCATCGACCTTGGCCGCGACGTGCTCGATTCTCCGGACGCGACCTGCAAGCTGGCCCAGGAAATCCTGGCCAAGCTCAATGAAGGCGCGGACTTTTCCCAGATGGCAGCCGTCTACTCGAATACGGGGCGCAAGGAAGGCGGCGACTGGGGCTGGTTCGAGGAAGGGAAGCTGAGCAAGGGGTTTTCCGAGATCTCCCACGGGCTCGAGGGCGGGCATCACAGCGGCGTCTTCAGCCGCGCGTCCGACGGCAAGGACGCCTACTGGATTTATTTCTACGACGCTACGGGGAAGGTCACGCGCGGTCGCAAATACTCAAACAAAGAGGAGTTCCTCGAAGAGAAGCAGTTCGTCAATCAACTCGGCCACGATGGACTTCCCGCGCAGCCGGAGAAGTTTTACCTGTTGCGAGTCGATGAGAAGAAGGTCGCCCACACGCGACCACTCGATGAACTGCGCGACGAGATTGAAAAAGATCTCATGATCCGGGAGAGAGCCCGCTTGCGCACCCGGTGGATCACACGGTTGAAAGACAAGTCGTTCGTGCGCCGGTTCTAGCCCGGAGCTGCCAATAGCAACCTGCTTGCGCGCCTGCTTGCCCGGAATTGGGATTGCCCTGGCCGCGAGAGAGTGAAAGACTTCGGGCCGTCAACAATGCCGTTTCCAAGCGCCGGTCATGCTGATCTTCCAGGACAGAATTCTCTCCGAAGCCCGATGGCGCCGCCGTGAGTTTCTGCGCGTCGGCGGACTGGCCCTTGGCGGGCTGACGCTGGGAGACTTGTTTGCCGTCCGCGCCCGCGCCGCCTCCAGGCAACTGGCGCTCAAGGACCGTTCCGTCATTTTCCTGTTCATGCACGGCGGGCCGTCGCAGTTCGAAACGTTCGATCCGAAGATGGATGCCCCGTCGACCGTCCGAAGCGCCACGGGCGAAGTGAAGACGACGATTCCCGGCGTCACCTTCGGCGCCACGTTCCAGCGACTCGCCCGATTGGCGCACAAATTCTCCATCGTCCGTTCGTTTGTCACCGGCGACGGCAATCACGACATCAAGCCGGTCCTCGGCGCCGACACGCTGCGGGCCAACATGGGGTCACTTTACTCGCGGGTCGCTGGACCCGCCCGAGCCCGGTCCGCCATGCCCACAAACGTGGTCCTATTTCCGCGCTCTGTGAAGGCGGACGCGATGGCCGCCGTGACCGAGTTCGGGAATTTTGAGGGCACCGGCGAACTGGGCCGGACCTATGGGCCTTTCGTGCCGGGCGGGGGCGCCGGTCTGCAGCAGGACATGAAGCTGAACCTGCCCCAGGACCGCTTGAACGATCGGCGCGCGCTCCTCGCTTCGCTGGACGATTGGAAGCGTTGGGCCGATTCCAGCGGGGTGGTCGAGGGTTCGAGCGTTTTTCAGCAACAGGCGATGGACGCGCTGGCCCGCGGCATCTCCGACGCATTCGATGTCTCGAAGGAGGATCCGCGCCTGGTGGAGCGCTACGACACCGCGTCCCTGTTGCCCAAGGAACATATCAGCAAGCAGTGGAAAAACATCGATCACTACGCGACCAACGCCGCGACACTCGGCAGGCAGTTGCTCCTGGCCCGGCGTTTGTGTGAACGGGGCGCTGGTTTTGTAACCGTTACAACCAGTTTCGTCTGGGACATGCACGCGGACGAAAATAACGCTCCGATGACAGTCGGGATGGAGTACGTGGGGACGCCATTCGACCACGCCGTCTCCGCATTTATCGAGGACGTCGAGGCGCGCGGGTTGTCCGAAAAGATCCTCCTCGTCTGCTGCGGCGAAATGGGCCGAACGCCTTCCATCAACAAGAACGGCGGTCGCGACCACTGGGGAAACCTGGCTCCGCTGATGCTTTACGGCGGCGGGCTGAAGATGGGGCGGGTGATTGGCCGCTCCTCGCGCGACGGCGGCGAGCCCGCCTCGGAGCCCGTAACCATTCGCGACCTTATGGCAACGGTCATGCATACACTCCTCGATATCGGCGAAGTGCGCGTGACCGACGGTCTGCCCCAAAATGTGCTCGAAGCCCTGACCCGCGGCGAGCCGATCAAAGGCCTGGTTTGACCCAGTCCTTTGCGCTCGAAAGTCGAGTGTTAGGGGCCCGTTCAAAACTGTAGCGGCGCTCTGTGAGCGCCGAACAGCGTGCACATTCCGGCCCGATTTCGGCGGTCACGGACCGCCGCTACAATCGCACTTGGAGTTTTTGAACGGGCCGTTAGGAGGCGAAGTTTCTTTCTCCTACTCCTACTCTTCAGCGCGCGGAGGAATCCACCGCTTGTCAAACAATCGAAGTGCGAGCAAATTGCTCGCGTGAAATCCCGTTTGTTGTTCGCAGGATGTGTGTACGGGTTTGTTGTACCCTTCGCGATTTTTGCCTCAGAACCCCGGTTGTCGATCCAACAAGAAGGTGAGGAGCTTCATCTGGCCTGGCCGGCCACGGCCACGAACTGGGTTTTGGAAGTTTCGGAAGTATTGCCCCCTGTTGCGCCTTGGCTCTGCATCATGCCCGAGAATTATCAGACCAATGGCGAGTCGCGCTTCGTGCGAGTGGCGCCGGCAATGGGGCAACGATTCTACCGCTTGCGCAGGCTCACACCATTGGTGCCAGGACTGACTGGCTATTGGCAACTGGACGAGGGGGCAGGGCAGATGTCCGAGGATGAAAGCGGTGCGGTGCTCTTCACCTCCGGCACGACTTGGGGAACTGGGCGCTTCGGGCCTGGAGCGCTCCGATTCAATGGAGCCGCGCAGCAAGCGGGCGGGAGCCGTGCCTGGGTCAGCAACGACCAGTATCGCGTTTTGCCAGCGACAGGCCGGCCATTCAGCCTCTCCTTTTGGTTCAATCCCGAATCGCTGACCACGGGTTCGCGGGGATTGGCGGGCGCGGACTCGGGCGGGGCCAGTGGCTGGCGCGTGGTGCTGCGCACGTTGGGACCGGGTACGAATGATTTGGTATTTGCAGGGGTCGGGCCGGGTGGCGGTTTGAGTGTGACCGGCCGCTCGCTGTTGTTGCCGGGGCAGTGGCGCCAACTCACGGTCACGCACGATGGCGCGGAAGGTCGCATTTACCTTGATAGCGAACTGCTCGCCCGGGGCAGCGGCGCTGTCCCGTCGCAGGAAGGGCGGCTCTACTTCGGCGGGGGCATCGGCGGTCTGGACAGTTTTCTCGGGCGATTGGACGACATTCGCGCTTACACGAACTGCCTGACACCCGAGCAGGTTTCGCTCCGTGGTCACTGGCGATTCGACGAGACTTGCGGTGACTTCGCCACGGACAGCAGCGTGTACGCCCACCACGGAAGTGTTACAGAGCCCACGGCGTGGGCGCCGGGGTACGAAGGGTCTGGGATCAGACTGAGCGAAGGCCAAGTGCGCATCGGCAACCCGTCTTACGCGGTTCTGCCGCCCCGCGGCGGGTCATTCAGCATCTCCTTCTGGCTGCGACCGGAAGCTTTGCCTGTCGGGCGGAGCGGCTTGATCAGCTGCGGAACGACTGCAATCGAGGGTTGGCAATTGGCGGCGGACGTGGAGACCTCCGGTCAAGCCCACTTGCAGTTCGAATCCACGAACTGGGGAGGGACGCTCGATTTGCGAGCGCCCATCACGCTGACGAGCGGAGTCTGGACAAAACTGGAACTCACTTACAACGGGGGTATTGCCACGTTGTATGCCAATGGCCGAAAGCTTCACTCCGCGAACGGGGCCATCCGGGGCAGCCAGTCGCCGCTGGTGACCGGTCCGGCGCCGGGCTTCAATGCGGTTCTCGATGAGCTGAAGGTTTATGGTTGCGAGCGAAGCGAGGCCGAGATCGGCCCGGTGGCGGAGGCAATGTGGGAAACGGTCCTGAGGAACACCGCCACCAACTTTGTTCTGGCTGGTTCCGGGCCCCCGGGCAAGGTGCTGACGTACACCCTTACGCCTGATATTGCTCCGACCAACGGGAACGTGGCCCTCATTGCCGACTCACCGGTTGTCACGTACAGCGCCGGCGGGCGCAAGGGACCGGACGCCTTCACCTACACGGTGAGCGACGGCGAGTTCACCTCACCGCCGGCCACCGTCACGGTGAGCGTGGTCGAGCCGCACTGGTTGTCGCCCGGCGGAGGCCCGGTTGCGCCGCAGGATGGCAGCAGTCCGGCACAGGCCACGGTGGCAGGTCCGGCTGCCGCCCTGGATGCAATCTGGAAGACGAACAACTACTACGACTGCTTTTTCTATGCGCCAGGCGAATATCAGACTCATGGATGGAAATACCTCGAGCGCGGTTCAGCCAACATAGGCTGCAAACATGTCGGAGCCGGCGCCGAAGGCCCTGGCCGGACGACTCTCCGGCTTGTGGATATCTGGGAGGCCTTGAACGAAGAATACCTCTTTGCGAACCACGTCCCCTGCGATGCATTCGAAGTGCATCACCTGGAACTGAACTGCAACGCGGCAAATGTTCCCAAGTACACGCGTGGGGAACCGATCTGGCTCCGGATCCCGTTGGAAGCCGCGATGGTCAACTCCGTCACCTTACGATGGACGGCCGGAAACGTGCCGGGCACGTTTTGGCAGTCAGGACGCGCGGCCGAGTTCAGTCTGAGCCCGCGGCGATTCGGAACCAATACGTTTGGAACGAATGCTCCCACGCTGACCAGCACGGGACAAGTTGACGTCGTGGCCGTTGGAGCCGTGGCGGATGAACTGTATCTCCGGCTCGAGCGCCGCGGACCGGGCATAGACCATTACGGTTTGGCAGAGATCGAAGTGTCGGGTGCGTCGATTAGCCTGCCTAAGGCAACGGTGCCAGGCGGGGGCGAGAGCCGGCTCGACAGCAAGCACGCCGCCCTGTCACTAGCCGACGGAAACACGGCCAGCGCGTGGGCCAGTGGACCGGAAAGCCAGTCGCAGATTGAGCTTCCCCTGCCGCCCGGCAGCGCGGTCAATAGTCTCAGGTTGCAATGGAACTGTAGCACGCTTACAAACATAGGCAGGCTTGGGCCGGCGGCTCTCTACGCAATCCGGGCTCGAGACGAAAGCACCGGCCAGTTCCATGACGTTCCCTTTGTGCGGCAGCCACGCACAGCTGCGGGGCACGAGACCGCGGTATTCGGCGCCGCGCAAGCTCCTGCCAGACTCGTCACCGACCGCCTGCTGCTCCTGCTTACGAGCCGGGAGGCTGGAGTGGATTATTACAGTCTGCGCGAAGTCGTTCCCCAGATCGACAACGCCCCCGTGGATCTGCGGCAGCCCTCGTCTCTCAACTATTTGGATTGGGACGCCGACTACCGGATTTTCCAGGCGGTGGATCGGGATCCTGCCACAGCGTGGTTCAGCGGCACACAGGGCGCCGTGACTGCCATCGCCGTGCACGGGAACAACTTGAAATTCACGCACCTGAAGGTCGTCGGCTTCGGCACCAAGGCGGGTCGGGAATGTTTCCCCGTTTTCCTCTCTCCCGGTCCCTACTCCGGCCTGTCCCGCGTGGGCAATGTGCTCGTCGAGGATTGCACGTTCTCCGAGCCGGCGAACCTCAACAGGGACGGCTTGACGGTTGTGAATATGAGCGGACGTGCTCAACTCCCACTGACCAATGCCGTGCTTCGCCGTTGCACCATGTCGGGACTGAGACCCTGGTTTACCTACTCTCACGCGGCATCCGCCGTGCGCGTGGAGAACTGCCGGGTCGACAATTGCGGCGCCGCGGTGTCTTTCGAGCCAATACCCGGGGAGAACGTTGGCCCGGTGCTCGTCCGGAGCAATGTTTTCGCGAATGTCGGCTCCGGCGTGGATGTTTTGGCCCATCCAGGGGCTTCGATGGACTCCATCACCTGTCTGAACAATGAGATGGAACTCTCCGGCGGTGGTGGCGGCCTGCTCATTTGCGATTTGTGCTTCGGGCCACCCAGCGGCACGGTCACCAACATTACCATGCTCAACAACATCATCCGCTTTCCGGGTTGGGCAGCGCGTCCATTCAGCCAGGACGTGGGATTGGGATACTGGGACATCCAGCACGCGGTGTTCGGGAATAACGTGATCGCCCTGGGGAATTCCAGCGCGCTCCGCGTGCGCCAATGCCCAAACGGCGCGATGCCCGGCGAGCCCCCCGTCGTAGACTGCGACCATCCGAGTCCAGGACCACCGCCGCCCTCAACGCCGGTACCCTGCATGGACGCGCTGCAGCCAGGCTACCGGCGGGCCTGGTTTGATAACCGCGATATTTCCGGCGCGCTATTGCCGGTGCGCATACTCAACAACGGTGCGGACGTGCCCGCTTCGCAGCAACAATGGCCGGAGTAAGTTCGGAGAGGGTTCGTGATGTAAGTCCGAGGGTTCGGATTTGCCTTCTCCAGAGCCATATTTTTGTGGCGCGAAATGAGTGGTGAGGCATTTTAAGGGCATGGCGAACCTCATCGTCCGGCCCGAATGGTTCCTTCCGGAATCGCGAGTGACACCCGAGCGCGCCTTCCAAAACCGTCGGCAATTCCTTCAATCGCTTGGGTTGGGCGCGGCGGGCACGCTTGCCCTTGGCGCAGGCGCGGTCGCGCGCGCCGCCGAGAAATCGGCCGCAGGTTCGAAGTATCCCGCCCGGCGCAACCCGGACTTCAATCCCGGTTGGCGACTCACGAATGAGAAGATTGCCGGGAACTACAACAACTTCTACGAGTTCTCGCTGGACAAGGGGGAAGTGGCTCCCCTGGCGCAACGGCTCACGATATCGCCGTGGCCGATCGAGGTCACCGGTCTGGTCGAGAAACCGATGACTCTCGACGCGTCGGAGTTGGCCGAGCGGTTTCCGCTGGAGGAGCGCGTCTACCGGCTCCGTTGCGTGGAAGCGTGGGCGATGATTGTGCCCTGGACGGGCTTTTCGTTGAGCAAATTGATCGAAGCGGCGCAACCGAAGCCCGCGGCGAAGTTCGTCCGGTTCTTCACCTTCAACCGTCCCTCGGAAGCGCCAGGCATGGTGCGATTGCGGCAGTATCCGTGGCCATATTTCGAAGGCTTGCGCATGGACGAGGCGATGCACCCGCTCACGTTGCTGGCCACGGGCATCTATGGAAAACCGCTGCCCAGGCAGCACGGGGCGCCCGTGCGGCTCGTCGTGCCGTGGAAGTACGGGTTCAAAAGCATCAAGTCGATTGTGAAGCTCGAATTCGTCCAGACACAGCCCACGAGTTTTTGGGAAACGCTCGCCGCGGACGAATATCCATTCGAAGCCAACGTGAACCCGAAGGTGCCGCACCCGCGATGGTCGCAGGCATTCGAGCGGATGATTGACACGGACGACCGCGTGCGGACGCAGCCCTACAACGGCTACGGTGATTCAGTGGCGCGGCTCTACGGGAAGGCGTGAGTCGGCCGACTCCTCTCCCCAAAAGGGAGCGCGTGTTGAGTAGCTGCGACCGTGAGGTCGCAGGCCGGAGTTTCAAGCGGGGGGGGGCGAAATGTTTCGGCAGCCTGCCCCTTGGCTCACTTCCTGCGACCTCACGGTCGCAGCTACACTAAACAGTTCGTCTTGGGTCTCATCCACCGCTTCTTCGTAACCTTGGAGGATTCCCAGCCGTCAAACGTTACACTATGACTCGCGCATTAATCCTTGCCGCTGGACTCCTCGGCGTAATGGCGTTGGCCGCCAGAGCTGCCGACGATGTCAAGACCAACAAGCCCGCCAAGGAGCGGAAAGCGATGCTGAAGGAACTCCGCGACAAGTATGACAAGGACAAGGACGGAAAGCTTTCCAAGGAGGAGCGCAGCGCCTTCAGCGCGGAAGACAAGGCGAAGATGAGGGAGTTCCGGGCCGCTCACAAGAAGGCCAAAGGGAAGTAGGACGCGTTGCGCATGTAGCCGCCGACGTGATAAGGCGGAACGACTTGGCAGCTGCCAACTCGAAAGAGGTGGTCGCCAGCCCGGAGGGAAGCGCAACGGCGCGGCGAGGGTTTTAGGAACTACTAATAGTATCTGGCGCGTCTCCCTGCCCAGTAACCTCCCATCTTGGAAACTCGCAAGTCATTGGAAATCAGGGCAGGCATCCTTTTGTGGTCCAAGCCGGCCAAAAGAGCTCTCGTGAGGTTACGGGGCGCAATGC
>Ga0134127_10001077_pt1 | contig 21074 bp, 43 predicted proteins | sample KB31753_FD_96459 | JGI IMG/M metagenome (GOLD analysis project Ga0134127, IMG submission 96459) | Terrestrial soil microbial communities with excess Nitrogen fertilizer from Kellogg Biological Station, Michigan, USA - KB3-175-3 | ecosystem: Environmental > Terrestrial > Soil > Unclassified ... | reverse complement strand
GAGGAACTAGCCCATGGCCTTCTACCTGAAGATTCCCCTGCCGGCGATCCTGAACGATGCGTTCGTGAAGCTCGTGGCGAAGCTGACCGACTTCGAGGAGATCGGGGCCAAGGCGGCAGAAGCTGCTTATCCCGGGGCGGGTGACATTGTCCGCGCGGCTTACCGTAAGTACGAGGCTCCCGTCAGCCAGGCTCTAGATGCCGTGGCCATTGTCGCCAAGGCCGCCGTGGAACTCGGGGACGCTGCGCGGACGCTCCATGCCTTCGCCAAGCCCGACCCCACCGACTCCGCATAGCACCATGCTGGCGAACCTGCTGTTCGGCATCCTGATTGCCGGGGCCGCCGTGGCCATCGCCTTCCTCATCGTCTACGCACTGGCTCAGACCCTCTCCGAGAAATAGGAGGCACCGTGGCAGCGCCGAAGAAGAAGCCCGCACCGCCGCCGAAGAAGTACCCGAGCGCGAAGGCTGGCTCGTATCGCGCCCCCGTGGACACGAGCGGGATGGACGCGGAGATGATGACCACGCTAGGCATCAAGCGTAAGAAGTCGAAGTAGCTCCCCGGAGGCCGCCGTGAGGGAACTAGTCGATGGGCTAGGCGACCTCGGGACCGTTCTGTTTACCGTGCTCTGTGCGGTGTGGCTGGTCGATTCCATATGGGAATGGCACGAGTACTTCAAGGAGCGGAAGAAGCACCACAACGACCACACGCACGGCGGCCCCATTGACTAGCTACAAGCGCTGGGACTTGGTCGAGGTGGTGTGGGACGACGCGCAGCACGACCCGACATTCGACCAGCCGATAGAGGACGACGAGGGAAACGTCTTGCGGCTGGCGCTGGTGCATAGCGTGGGCTACTACATCGAAGGGGACAGGAAGCACATCGTCCTCGCCTCCAGCCGCGGCCCGCGCAACAGCTCCGCACGGTTCCTGATCGCAATACCGCGCTCTGGAATCAAGAAGATATTGGTCGTGCGGAAAACCAAGGAGGGTGGGCGTGGGCGACCCGGCACATAGTCCCCGGCCGCAGACGAGCCGCGTGTGCAACACCTGCGAGCGCGAGTTCCCCTTCACCGAGGAATACTTCAGGATCGCCTACGGGCGCATCAAGAAAGCCGACGGCACCTACTACCTCCGCGCCAAGTGCCGCCGATGCTGTAACGCCAGGGTCCGTGAGCGGGTGAAGGAAGCCGTGGCGACCGATGCGGCGGTCAAGAAAGCTGCAGGGAGCGCGAAGTGGGTGCCGAAGGTCGTGACCGACGAGGGTCCGACAGGTGGTTTCACCCAGTACCCCGACGACGGCTACAGGTTCGTCTGCCTGCCCGACTCGCACGGTGATCTCATCGACTGGGAAGCCGCAGAGGCTGCCTTAGCCTTCATCCGCTACTACCGCCCGGTGCGGGTATTCCTGCTCGGGGACCACGTCGACTTCGCCGCCTTCTCACGGTTCGACAAGCCGCCCTCGGACAACGCTCGTGTGGCTGACGACGTGGCAGCGGCGCGGAAGTTCCTGGGGCTGGTCCGGGAATCCGCCCCCAACGCCCGCATCTCCTACCGGAAGGGGAACCACGAGGCCCGGCTCGCCAAGCACCTGTGGAAGAACGAAGCCATCGCCAAGATTCTAGAGGCCGATGGGGTGGACCTGCCGCGGATACTGAGGCTCGGGGACCTGAATATCGAATGGATCGAGTCCGGGACAGAGCAGGTGAACGACGCGCTGATAGTGAAGCACGGCCACCTGGTCCGGATGCGCTCGGGCTACACCGCCACGGGCGAGCTGGAGCGGAACGGCATTAGCGGTATCTCGGGGCACACCCATAGGCTCGGGCAGATATTCAAGCGGAGCCGGGTCGGCATGTTGACGTGGGTCGAGTCCGGGTGCCTCTGCCAATATGATCCGCAATACCTCGAAGGGCAGACGGCAGACTGGTGCCACGGACTGAGCTTCGGGACCGTCTCGCTGCGGGGGCGGAGCTTCAGCATTCACACCGCGCCCGTAATCAAGGGCAAGGTCAAAGCACTGGGGCTGGACATCGGAGCGTAGGGGGAGCGGGCAGGGACGCCCGGCGCAGGGACGCGGGGCCGCTGGCGATGCTGGCGGTCCCTCCTCTTTTACGGGCGCTTCCCCTTCACCAGCATCCCCACTCGGTGGTACATGAGATGGAGCAGCCGGTGTTTGGCCGGGATGTCGTCGGGGAAACGAATCGTCGCCCCACACCTGTCGCACGACGCCACATAGCGGCTGGCCCACGAGTAGTCATGGCTGGACATCCGGCATACGAGCCTGCGCCACCATCGCCTCACGCCGCCCTCCCTCTCTTGGCCAGCGCCTCTCGCACGACCGCCCACCGCTCCGGGAACGCATGTCGCCACCACACCCGATGGAGCCGGATCGACCTGTGAACCTGGGCATGGCACTCGGCGCAGACAGTCAACCCGTTCTCGACCAGTAGGGCAACAGAAGGTGCGCGACCGCAGACGTGGTGGCCTTGAAGCTCACCCTTACCCCCGCAGAACACGCACCGATGCCGGTCACGGCGCAACACCGCAGTACGCCAAGCCCTCATGGCCAGCATCTTCCGCTCCCAGCCCAAGGCCCGTTTGTTGGGGCGCTTGCGGCGGCGGAGCGGCTTCTTACGCGGAATCATCTGTCCCGGCCACCGTCTTGCCGATGTACGCGTCCAGTGCCGCCTTCGGAATCAGATACCGAGCCCCGATACGCAGGTGGCGCAGTTCGCCGGATTTGATTAGGCCGTCGACCATAGGCGTGGACACACCCAGCATTTTTGCAACCTCATCCCTGCTGTACGCAAGGCGCTCCAGTGGCGCGCGCATCAATCCTCCAGCGGCTTCACGGAGACGATGGTTTCGTCTTGGTCCGCGTCGTACTCGATGCTCTGCACCAGCAAGCGGATGGCGGAGTCGTCCGGGAACACATAGCCGATCATGCCGTCGATCAGGTTCTTGGGGGCGAGGTTATCCAGGTCCGGGCGCTGCTTGCGGGTGCGGGTCTTGATCCGGTAGTGGAGGTTCACCGCCACCTCGTTCTGGAAACGCGGCTTGCCATTTCGGCACCCGGCGTCGAGCAACAAGACCTGCATCTTCTCCGCCCAGTAACGGCGGAGTCGGTCCCGCTTGGACCAATGGCCGGCGTAGGAAGCATTCAAGCTCGCCGGGATGCCGGGGACGATGAGCGAGAGGATGGTCACGGACGTTCTTCGGATACGAGGATACCGCCGTTGACGAGGACCCGTCCCCCGTGTTCGTTGAAGAACGTGGTGAGTCCGCCCGAGTCCGCGTCGATGACGGTCTTCGAGTGCCACTGGCCAATCAGTCCACCGTGGTAGTCGTAGAGTCTCACGTCGCGGTCGATGCCCACGGTCTGGCTCTGCCATTCCTTCCCGCATTGGGACAGGCACTGGCACCCGGGCACGAGGCACATGATTGCGATGGTCGCGGCCAGCATCGCTTTTGGTCTCACCGATACCTCCTGTAATCGAGAATCGTCGCCAGCACCCCAAGCGCGAGCAGCACCAGATACCCAAGCCATTTCATCGCGCGGCCTCCGTTCGAGCGGGCCGCCAGCCGGTTCCCCACTCCCCAACCGGCTGGCTGACACCCGCCCACTACTCCAGTTCGCGCAGAGCGGTGTAGGCCGCCCGCGCCGCCTCGAACAGTTTCTTGCCCCACAGTCTCTCGTCGTCCGTCATCAGGTAGGGCTGGATGATGTCATCGGGCGTGGTACCGACTCTCACGATCCAAACTCGGTCCGTCGCTCTGTTGCGTACCTCGTGGTAGATGCGGGGGTAGGTCGCGCACTGGCCCTTGGTGTCGGGGTAGGGCCAGTAGCGGGATGACTTGCTGGTCTTGATGTCGAGGTAGTCCCAGCCGCTGTGCTTGCCGTTCACCCAATGGTCGCCCGTGCCACCGCATTGCAACTCCTCGCTCACCACCTGGACCTCGGACTCGGAACCCTCGCGGGTGTAGCCCTCGTCCTCGAACCAGGTGCGGAAGCGGTCGAACCCGTGGACAGACTGAGCGTAGAGGTCGTGCGGTAGTCCCTCGGGGTCCAGCTCGCTCCCGATCATCCATGCTTCGATACGAGCGTGGGTGATGGTGCCGAGGCTCGCAGCCTTGTCCCGCTTCACCTCGGCGAAGTAGACCGGCTCGCCCTTCTCGTTGGGCGGCGGGATGGGCAGGCCGAGCTGTAGGGCCTCGCGCTCCATGGCCGCGTACCAGCGCAGGAGTTGGGGCTTGGCGAGCACGCCGAGAATCGTGGTCACGCCCGGAACGCGCTTCCCGGCGGCATTCCGGTATTGCTGATGTTCTCGCTTCAGGTCCAGTCGCATCCCGTGTGTCCTCCCGTGTCTCGGTGAAAGTGAGTCAGACCCGACGCCAGCCCTTGTTCGGCCTCAGTATCTCGACCCACTGAGACGGTCCAGCGAGCGGGATGCCCCGATTCTTCATCAGGGCCGCGGCCTTTTTCTGTGCCTCGTACCAGGTGGCGTGCCTGAAGTGGAGCAGCACTCCGGTGTCGCTGTTGATCCTGAACCTCGCCATGTTTCGTCCCTCTCGGACTCATCAGCCGCGAGTAAAAAAGGCAGGGCCAGATGTCGGCTGCACATCCCGTCGTTGCCGACCCACGGCCCGAGTCTGCTGCGACAGCCTCGGGTGAACGGGACTGATGGCCAGTTATTCCCCTGCTGGGGCCAATCCGCGGTACATGGTGAAAGTATTCCGGGGAGCCCGCGTCCTTGCGGTCCGTGGCCCGAGCGAAGGTCCCCCCAAGGTTGGCCTCGCTCCCCGGCCTCTACGTCGCTGGCAAGATGCCCGAGGGTCCACCGCAATCAGTGCTGCTTATCCCCGGAGGTTTCAGCCACGGTACGCCATCTCGCCGGTTATCTACTGGGCGGGCTTTGTCCCATTGACCCCCACGTTGCCGTCGCCGGTACTCACCCGCCCACTTCCCGGGCATCCGATCTCCGCTCCCCCTAGCCCCGAGCTTCAACCAGATGCCCCACTTCTTAGCCGCCACTTCTCCGTCTCCTGCGAGGTCCGTCCGGCCTAGAGCCGGTCTAGCAGGCTATCCGGTGTCCGTGGCGGCTTACGCCGTGATTCCCCATCCACCGGCAGCTTCTAGCAAGCAGCCTGAGCATTGGTCTTTCGATGACGGCTGGTCGTCTCGTAGAAGTTCCTGCGAGATGGGCGACCGGGCCCGGCCGTCACAGGCTCGGGTTGCTTTGCGATCATCGCTCACCCACAGATGCGACTTGCCGCCACGCAACTTGTACCACCCGCGATGCATCGCCTTGCCACAGCATGCACATGACGTATTCACGTTACGCTCCGAAGATGTTGTCGCTGTCCTGAGGCCCGGGGTCGGTCGGGTCCCACTGTTCGTTCAGCGTCCGCTCGTCGAAGCCGGGCGGCCGGCCCTGCATCATGTAGACGATCAAGTCCCGCTCGTGTACCCAGAAATCGTTGAGCTCCCGGCCCGAAGAAATCCAGGCACACAGAGCGAGACTCCGGCACTTGCCTTCGGCGATCTTGTCCCAGTTGGGCGCAGCAGCCCTCGGGGGCGGGGCCACTGCGCTCTGCTGCCGGACGGGCTGCGCCGGCCTTTGCTGCGGCGCCGCGCCGTCCTTCGGTGGGCGTTGCTTGCAGCCCTTCACCGGGCAGCAGAAGAAGCCCTCATAGGGAACCGGCTGGCCGGTCTTCGTGCTCACGCCCGGCGGCACGAACTTCACCTGTTGATGCTCTGGGCAAATCCAGTTACTCATCGCACTCTCCGATTTTCGGTTGAGGTGAACGCGCGGCTGGCTCGCGGGACGGGAATCCCAGCGGAGACCACTTTCGCCCCGGGAGACGCCGGGAGTTGGACCGGCACACCGAGGACCGCGCGACAGTTGGATTGCTCCCGTATCTCGTCCCCGTGTCTCATGTCGTAGACGCTAGCATCTTGCGTGGAGTCGGGCAAGGGATTTAGTGCGGGATCGGTGACTTTCTTGCAGCCGGTCCCGAGCATACAGAGCAGGATGCAGCCGGCCGCGAACAGGATCGCCACGGCGTAGAGCGCCAGGTAGCCAACCACTCGCAGCGCCTTCACGGCTTGGGCCCCGCGGCGAGGATGCGGCCCTGCGGGAAGTGCAAGTCCGTGCGCCAGTCGTAGCGCTCAATCGTCAGTCGGCCATGCTCCGCGCTAATGCATGATATCAACCACCATCTGGCCGCATGCCGGAACCACTTGAGCTGGTTCGCGGACATGAACGTCGGGTCTGGTGGCAGCGGGCCGTCGTAGCGGTAGAGGCATTTCGGCGGGCCTTCGTTCTGGACGAATAGCCTGACGTGGGGCGTGACCGCCCTGTAGCCGCCGCGGCTCATGGCTGCTCCGGGGCCGCGAGGTCGGGAGCGGCGGACCCGGTGGCCTCCTTGTCGAACGCATCGACGTCGGCGCGGGCCTGACGAAGCACTTCGTGGGACTCGGCAACTCCGGTGGATTCGTAATCCCGCCACGCCCGGACCTCCGCCCGGAGCAGGTCGCGCTCGGCGCGGAGACGGTCCAGCTCGTCGCGCTCCTTGAGCCATAGCGCGGCACAGTCCATCGCAAAGCTGATGACAACGGAATGCGCCCACGGACGCTGGGGTGGCTCCAGCCTATCGCGCCAAACCGGAAGTTCCCTAGACAGCTTCTCTAGTTCGCAGCGACTCATGGCGTCAGCACTCGGTCAGTCATCCTTCCCCCCTCCCGGCCCGGATGCGGACAGCTCAGTCTCGCAGGCGAGGCAGATCGAGAGCGCCAGCGCCTCGGGGATGACGGCCCGGGCGGCCGATCCCTTCAAGCCCTGGGTGCCGGTCTTGGCTCCGCGCGGCGCGGCTTCGTGGCATTTGCGGCCGTTCTTGCACATCGGGCGCGGTCGCCAGGAGTCCGGGAACCCGCCCCAGAGATCGGTCGGCTTCATGCGCGAGTCGCCGTAGGCGCAGAAGGTGACCGTGATCCGCTCGTGGTCGTCGAGAAGCCCGAGCTTCCGAAGTACGCCCCTGGGATTCTCCAGCACCCACCACCGAGGTTCGCAGGCACGGATAAGCCATAGCGTATGACGAACCAGGTCGATACTGGCTTTTGCATGGTCTGTGCGCGGTTCGTAGGCGCGCCGCCCGCCGGTCCAATGATGGCCGATGCTGGCGACGGAAAAGGCTTCGCACGGCGGAGAGGCCAGGATCACATCGGGGCATCCTATGTTCTCGGGCATCAGCTTCATCACGTCTTCATCACGTCGCAACACCATGTAGGCGAGAAGTCCGGATTCATGTCCACTCCCAGCACCTCATGACCCCGATCACGGAACGGCTTGCTCCATCCGCCGAGACCGCAGAAGAGATCGAGGACCCTCACGCCCCCGGCTCCTTCTCGGCGGGCGCGAGCGAGCGGATGGCGGCGGCCACCTCGTCGATGAGCACAGCGACGTAGCGTTCGGTGTCGTAGGCCGGACAGTATTTGAGGAACGTCCGTCGCACGCTCCGCGCTCCGAACGGGATGGTCTTGGCGTCCTCGCGCAGCTTCGCGGCCCGAGCTTCGACCCATTCGGCGACTCGGAACCGTTCCTTCTCTGCTCCCGCGACCTCGCCAGCGTGACGAGCGCGGGCGATGGCCTCGGCGACGGATGATGACGTGCCGTTGAGCATTCCCAATACTGCTTGGTAAGCCTCGTCGCGGTCCCTCTGCGTGGGCGCGGTCATCGGGCCTCCGCGTCCAGACGGTTGAGCGTGGCGACGACTGCTTCGGCTTCGGCCTTGGTGCCTGAGAATGCGGCGCGGTCTTTGGCCTGCGTGTCAACAACGTGTGCGAACCAACCGCCTATGCGAACTTCCCACCGCGGCTTCGGCTTGCGCGCGGCCAGCGACTCGCGGCCCACCTCTTGGCAAGCCCGAATGGCCTTCGGAGCGCCATCGTAGGACATGGAAAGTTCCTCGCACGCCTCCAGGGCGCGACGGTGGAGATCGGTCACGAGCAGGCCGGCGGATTGGAGGGCGCGGCATACGGATTCGATGGTGCGCCCGATTGGCGGTCCCGGATGCGCGCCGCACCACACAATCTCACCCGAGAATGTAATCCCAGCGGCTTTGACCGCCTCCTGAATCACCTTGTCGTCACTCATTGCGGCGGCCCCCCGATGTAAGCCAACAACAGACAGGACCATAGGAACAGCGTGGCGATAGCCAGGGTCACGAGCCAGCCGGCGAACCGGAGCGCGGCGCGGATCATTCGGTTACCCGTCCTTTCCACCTCTCGTTTAGGTCGGCGAGGCATTCGGCGTGCGTGGCGAATGGTCCCCACAAGCGATGCCCGAGCGCGTACCACCACCCCCGTTTGTAATCGATGCTGTCCTCGGGGAAAAAGTAAACCAGTAGCTTTTCGCTCTCGAAAATCACCGTGCCCGCTCCATATCGATCATCGCCCATAGCGCCCGGTAGACGAGCCTCCGGTGCCGGCCCTGCTGGTGCCCGGCGCGGTGGAGCCAGTAGGTGTATCCGGTGATGCGGGTTTCGAACGGGTCGCCGTCCCACCATGCCTGCTCCGCCGCGAGCTTGCACTTCGCGTGTTTCTCCATGATGCGGCCAGCGATGGCCACGATGCGGTTGATGCGCTGGGCGTCGGTCATGAGTGGGAATCCTCAAGTTTGTGGTAGATGGAGGTCACGCCGGCCGCGATGTACGCAAGCAGAACTAGGACAGCGGTTTGGAAAACAGTGACGGTCATCGTTCCCCCTTCGCTTTACGGATGGCCTCGGACAGCTCTTGGGCCAAGTCGGATTCACGATTGCCCCGGAAACTATTGCCCCGGAGATCGGCATCGATGTTCTCGGAGATGTAGTCGAGGGCGGCGGAGGCGGCGACGATCAGCGTGGCGAGCTTGGCAAGAGCGTCGTCGCGCTCCCGGATACGGTCGTGGATGGTCATGTCCACGGCCTGAAGCGACCCATCGCGCCACGCATCGGCCTCGCGCCTCAACTGTGCGTTCTCGGATTCCAGGCGCCGGAGTTCGGCCTGCTGGGCGGCGATGGTCTCGGCGGAGAGACGGGCGGCCTCGTCCACAGGTCGCATGTCGATTCCCGTTCCGCCGCAGATTGGACACGGCGGTGCCATTAGTGGGTCGCCGTTGCAGGTGGTGCAGAGAAGCAACGAGGCGTGCATGTTCACGGCCTCACCTCCCGGCCACCGTCCTGCGCGAGCGCGGCGCGGACAACGCCACGGGTGTGCGCCAGGATTCAGTCTGGAGCGCCGCCTCCAGCCGCTCGCAGCGGGCGCGGAGGGCTCGGAGTTCACGCTCCAGCCGATCCCGCTCCGCGTATTCCAGAGCTTCGGCCAAGTCGCGCGTCAGGTTCGTGTTCGTGGTGGCCATGGGGTCAGTCTCGCGCGCCGGTTCCGCGCAATAGGTGCGACCGTTACGCTTGATGGACATGTCAATAAGTTCCTTCCCGTGTCTTGAAGTAGTGGCGGACGAGCGCGAACGTTGCGAGCAGCGCCCAGCCGGTGAACAGGTAGAGCGGGGTCCCCGCAGAGCGCGGAGCAGAGCCTTCGCCTCGTCCAGGGAATCGACGACCGCATCGGACGCGCCCGCGAGCGCCCGCTTGACCGCATCGGCCGGAACGTCCGAGGCGACAAAGTAGCGGTCAATCAGGCTCGTGGAAACGACCGCGCCCGATGCCGCGTCGCGGAGTTTCATGACATGGCCGGAAACGTTCGCCGAGTCCACGATGCAGATACGGTAGGACTCGACCGCTTGACGCTGGTAGTTGGCCTCGGAGTAGAACGTCCGATGCTCGTGGACGACTACGCTCCCCTTGCGTGCTGGTACGTGGTTCATGGTCTCGTGTCTCCCGTGTCTCGTGGTGGGTCAGTCGCAGTACTGGTACTTGCCGCAGGTGTCGCACTTCACTCCCAGCGGGGTCTCGTGGTGGTGGCAGTAGTCGCTCGCCCTGAAGGTATCGGCCCGGCGGACGTTCCACTTGATCGGAGCCGCGCCCGCACTCAGCTCGTTGCAGCGCGGGCAACCCGCCGTCCGCTTCCCGAAAACCGGCCCGCCGCAAGTGTGCTTGGTGGTGGCCATTGTGCTCTCCCGTGTCTCGGTCCCGTGTCTCGCGGCGTCCGTTTCGCGCCGTCATGGTCAATATAGACTGATTGTCGGCGCGTGCAACATTTTTCTTTAGGGCAATGGCAGGTCGCTCGCATTCTTGACATTCGTTCTCCGAGAGTGCGTGACGACACGGACCCCGGCCTTCCGCCCAGCGTGACGCTACCGCGCCAATCCAGCGTCACGGAGAGCGAGAACGTCTTGCTTTCGACCGAGGGTCCGCCTAAGGACGTAGACCTGTCTCTGAGCGGTGTCCGCGAGCGGCTGAGCGAGCGGCGGCGCTGCGCTGGACTTGACGTGCAAGGTACTGCTTGCCATTCTCAAGCTCATGAGCGCGATTCGGGTATGGGTTCTCAGGTGGCTCGGCCTCGGCGATGCGCAGCTGGCGGTGCGGGAAGCGCAGGAGGCGGCAAGGGCTGCGCAACGCGCTGCGCACCATGCGCTTAACGCCGCCTCTGCAGCCGCAGCATTAGCGGAGCGCGCGGCCGGCCGGGCCGGGGGGCCAGCGACGGGAGGGCGGGGCGGGCTGGATGAGGACATAGATGTAACTCCATATCCACGGTAAGACTTTTCGCAACACGGGGGTAGCGTGACTGACACTTGGCAAGATACCGCGCTGTCGCTCCAGGCACAGATCGTCGAGATGAGCAATTTACTTGCCGAGGTAGGTCCGCTGGTGTGCATGGCGAGGGAGTTGGGCCCGGACAAGACGCCGTGTGCGGGGGGCCCATACAAGTTCTCGGTGGACGGGAAGCCGTATTACACCTGCGCGGTTCATGCGGCGGACGCCTTCACGGAGTACGGGAACCGGATTACGCACCCGAGGCTGAGAATCTAGCACGCTCAGGAAGGGGCCGCCGCTGCCCCAGGAACGCGCCAAGGAGGGCGGGATGGGAAAGCAGTCACCCGAGGACATAGCCCGCAACGTCGTGGCCTACAGGCGTGCTGGGAGGCCGGAGGCGGAGTTGATGCCTCACGGGGGGCGGGTGGCCTTGGCGGAGACGGCGAAGGGACTCGTCGAGCGGGCCGGCGACCGGATGCGGCAGAGCTTCGCCGAGGACGACCAGTTCATCTCCGACTTCGTGGCGACCCTCAAGGCCGGGGCGTTGGACCGGGACCGGACGTGCGTAAACACCGTGGCCCGGATTTACCGGCTGGTGGACGAGGAGCGGAAGCTGGTGGTCGAGTTCGTCCACTCGCTGGGGGCCAGCTCGGAGGAGGAACTCCGGCGGATGGTCGAGGCGGTGAAGGCGGCTGAGGGGGCGGATGTCCTCGATGGGGTGGAGAGAGCTGCTGCTTACCTGGAGGCTGCCCTGACGATCCACCCTGAGCACCGGGACGCGGTGGTGAGGCGGCTGGGCGGGATGGTGCCGGTACCGGAGGCGAGGTGACGGGGCTGCGCCGGGCCTTCGAGGTGGTCCTGCTCGTGGGGCTGGCACTGACCTGTCCGATCTGGATACCGCTGGCCGTCCTGATGGCCTGCTGGCACGCGGCGGCAGTCCGGGTGACCAAGTGGAGGCAGGGATGAATCCATTCTGGTGGGGGGTGCTCGCCGGGGCTATTGGCTTCGGGGCCATCGTTGGGGTCGCGCTCTGGTTAGTCGGGGCGGTGAACGTCTGGTTCGTGGAGCAGGACAAGTGAAGCGCCTGCTCTGCTGGTTGTCCGGGCATCTGCTCCCTGCCATCCCGCACCCGTGGTGGGGGGACTGCTTCCACGCGGTGTGCGACAGGTGCGGTCAGAAATGCGTCGGCTACTACGACCCCAAGTACGGGGACGTGGATTGGCGGACGGAGAAGTGATGCCCCTGGAGCTGAAGCTCTGGCTGGTCCTGTTCCCGCTGTTCCTCCTGTGCTGCCTGCCCGGCGTGTTGGCGGAGGACAAGCTGGATCGGGAGGGCTGGGAGCGGTGGAAGTGCCCGCACGCCTGTGGCCCGAAGTGTCCCCTCTGCCACCCGAGGTCCCGATGAACGACAGCGCCATGATGCCATGGTGCCTCCTGCTCGGGGCCTGCTTATTTCTGGCCCTCACCTGGTTCGCCATGGGGGCGGACCGCGGGCGGAAGTAGTCCTCGGGTCTAGTCCCGATGGGGGTACGGAATAGCCTTGACGGGTTAAACCTGACGGCGTAGGTTAGTAACTGTCAGGGATGAACCGCTCCGGTTCCCCGGGCCTCGATGCCCCTGACAAGGTTCCGCTGCGGGCGAGCTATTGCGAGTCACCCGCGCCGGGGCTCGGGAACCAGAGCGCTGCGATAGGAAGTCGCATGTACGCGAAGGTTTTTGCCCAAATCTTCGACAGCTCCCTCCGCGAGAAGTGGCAAGCATGGGTGACGTTCGTGGCCCTGCTGGTCCTAGCGGACGAAAACGACGACGTGGATATGACCCTGGAAGCCCTCACCGCGAGGACGGGACTTCCGGGGTCAGTCGTTTCTGAGGGCATCGCATGGCTGGAGAAACCCGACCCGTTCTCCCGCAGCCCAGAATCCGAGGGAAGGAGGATCATCCGTCTAGACGACCACCGCTCTTGGGGTTGGCACATCGTCAACCGACGGAAGTACCGGTCCATCAGGGACAACACCGAGCGCCGGGAGTACTTCCGCATCCACAAGCAGCAGCAGAGAGCATGTCCACCCGAGTCCACCAATGTCCACCCGAGTCCACCGCATAAAGATGTAGATGTAGATAAAGATAAGAACCAATCTATCGCTCGACCTGCGGTCTCGCTGAGGTTCATTGAGTTCTGGGAAGCCTACCCCCGGAAAGTCTCAAAGGCCCTCGCCCTGAAGAAGTGGCTCAAGCTCAACGCCGACTCCGACCCCCTGTTTTCGGCGATCATGGCCGGACTTGTGCGGGCCAAAGAGGCGTGGGCGGCATCGGGGACCGAGACCCAGTTCCTGCCCCATCCCGCAACGTGGTTGAACCAGGAGCGCTGGAACGACGAAATCCAGCCCCAAGAGACCGATGACGACGGCTGGGCTGTCACCTACCGCCCGCCCGGGAGGCCGCAATGACCGACGTGGACCGCGCCGTTATCTGCGACTTGCTGCTCGGAGCCGACCCGATGGAGGTCGAGACCGACGATTTTCCGAACACGCTCCACCGCGACATCCACCGGGCGATGCTCCAGCATGGCCCCGGCTACGACATGGTGAGCCTGTCCCCGCTGCTCTCCCCCCACGCCAGTGTCGAGTTGTCCACCTGCACCGAGTTCGCCGGGACGGCTGCGAACTTCAAGCACCACGTCACGGCCCTGAAGCGCCAGCGGCAGATGTCCGACTTGAAGCGGGCGAGCCTGGTGCTGACGGGCCAGCTCGACGCGGGCGAGACCCCTGAGGCCGTGCTCCCGCTGATCGAGCGGATGCGCGAGCAGGCGATCACCAAGGCTGTCCGGGGTCCGCGGCACATCTCCGAGACGCTGATGCAGTACATGCTCGCCGGCCCCGATAACCCGGTGCCGTGGGGGCTGCGGGCGATGGAACCGCTGCGGGTCGTCGCCTCCGAACTCTGCATCCCCGCTGCCCGGCCCCGTCACGGCAAGACGGCGCTGCTCTGCACCATCGCGCTAGCCGCGGCCCGAAAGGGTTGGCAGGTGCTGTTCTTCTCGCTGGAGATGCCGGCGCGGCAGATTCACGCCCGGTTGGTCTCCGCGGTCTCGGACGTGTCGATGGACAGGACGCTCCGGAAGGACGACGCCGATGTCCCGGCCATCAAGGCGGCGGTCGAGGAGCTGTGGAAGATGGCGCTCTGGGTTGAGGACGACCCCGAGGGCGGGAGTCATACGCTGGAGAGCATCGCTGCGCTGACGAGCCTGTTCACGGAGATGAACCAGGACCGGCCGACGGTGGTGCTGATCGACTACCTGCAGCGCATCCCGACCAAGGCCCGTTACGAGAAGCGCTACGAGCTGCTGGGCCATGTCTGCCGGGGCTTGAAGGACATGGCCAAGCGCTGCCGCGTGCCGGTGATCTGTGCTGCCCAGTTGGGGCGCGGGGTGGAGCAGCACGGGAAGAAGTACCGCCCCCAACTCTCCGACCTCCGCGAGTCCGGGAATATCGAGATGGACGCCGACGAGGTCGTGCTGATGAACCCCGAGAACGAATACCTCACCCGGTTCAACGTCTCGAAGTACCGCCAGGGGCGTGAGTTTGTGACGGAGGTCGTGTTCGACGGCGCGCACTGTCGCTTCGAGGACGTGCCGGAGGGCTGGGAATGAGATCGGATTACATCTCGCTTCGCCGACTGCGAGTCCAGAGCGGTTGTTGTGGCCAGTGCGGTGCCCCGCGCAACGACGATGGCACCGGGACCATGTGCCGGCCCTGCGCCGACAGGAAAGCCCACATCGTCCGCAAAGGCCGGGGCCCGGCCACCGAGCCGGAGAAGAACGGGCACAAGTTCGGGGGACCCCGGAAAGGTTATCGGGACGAGAACGGCTTCACCATCCTGATCTGCGAGAACTGCTTCGAGCCTTACCCGTGGAAGGGTTCCGGGCAGCGGGTGTTCTGCGACCAATGCCTGCCGCATTTCCCCGAGCAGATCGACCACGCCGCGGAGCAAGCCGAAGCCCGGAAGGTCGAACACCAGTGGGCCTACAGGATCGTCGAACAATGGCAGCGGGAGGTGTGATGGACTGGTACCTGACGCTGTGGCTGGAGCCCGTGACCCGCGAGTATCGCTTCCGCATCGAACGCGGGCCCGAGCGTCGTGTCTGCGCCGAATGCACCTGCCACGAGGGCACGAGTCGCAAGGACGCGAAGGAAGCCATGTGGGAGTTCTGGAAGCAGATGACCCACGCGACCCACTAGGCGTACACTCGGCAGCCGGAGGTCACGGATGACCAACCTTGCCGAGCGCATGGACATCGAGGTCGACGACGAAGGCGTGTTCCGCATCATCGGCCACGACGCGGATGACGTGGTGTCGTTCACCTGCGGCGACTTCGGGCGGTTTCTTACCGAGTTCGTCTCGGCACTCCAGTCGCACGAGCTGACCGAGGACCTCCCGGAAGACGACGACCAAGACGACGACCCCTACGAGTTCTGGTCGCCCGAGTGAAGCTCGACCCGACGCAGGTTTTCCTCCAAGCCGAAGCCGGACTCGCCCGGTTCAAGGCCGACCCGATAGCCAACTTCCGGTTTTCGTCGGCTGCCCAGCGCCGGTTCGTGGAAGCGTTTGCCAAGTTCCGCGAAGTGTATCTGCGGGCCGGGAACCAGAGCGGGAAAGCGCAGCCGGTGGACGAACTGGTGGCGACCCCGAGTGGATGGCGGACCATCGGCAGCATCGTCCCGGGCGAGGAAGTGCTTGCCTGTGATGGCACCCCGACGCGAGTGCTCGGCGTCTTCCCGCAGGGCGAGCTGCCCATCTTCCGGGTCGAGTTCGACGATGGGTCGTCCACCCGGTGCACAGCGGATCATCGCTGGGTGCTCCGCGAACACAAGCATCGGTTCCACGGCGTCCCGGGTTACTCGGTGATGGAGTTGAAGGACATCGTTCGCCGCTGGGGACCCAAGCCGCGTGCCCCCTACGCCGTTGAGATACCGACCACAGACCCCGTCGAGTACGGCGAAGAAAGCCTCCCGATTCCGCCCTATACGTTCGGGGCCTTGCTGGGGGATGGCTGCTTTGGCAAGAACTCAATCTCGATGTCTGGCGCGGACGACGAGGTTTTGGACCGGATACGAGCGGAGCTTCCTGGGATGTTCGTGACCTCGACCGCAGAGGACACCTACGACTATTCGATCACCGCGAGCCGTGGCCGGAACATGTCGGTGCAGTCCCGGCCCAAGAATCGCGTGCTCGACGCCGTCCGCGAGCTTGGGCTTGGTGCCCTGCACGCGCACGAGAAGTTCATCCCGCGGAAGTATCTGCGCGGGAGCAGTGCCCAGCGGCTGGACTTGCTGCGCGGGCTCATGGACACGGACGGCTGGGCGGACAAGAAGGGATCGTCCTACTTCACGACGACATCGCCGTTCCTGAGAGATGGCGTCATGGAACTGGTTCGCTCGCTCGGGGGAAGGGCTTCCGTCGGGAAGCCGAAGCGCCCTTGGTTCACGTACAAGGGCGAACGCAAGCGCGGCCGCGAAGCATGGACCGTGCTCGTCAGGCTTCCGGGCGTGGCGACGTTCGGACTAGCTCGCAAGCAGGCCCGCGTCCGGGACAGTCATAGGACCCACCACCGTATTCTCCGCGAGGTCGTGCCGTGCGGCACCGAACAGTGTGTGTGCCTGTTTGTGGAGCACCCGTCCCACGCCTATCTCACCAAGGACTACATCGTCACCCACAACACGCGCGTCGCCGCGACGTTCTTCGTTGCCATCATGCGCGGGCTGACCTCCCTCGACGGGGCCGTGCTCCCGCTCTTGGGGGCCCCGAATGTCGGGGTGGCACTGGCACAGGGCCGCGAGCAGGCCAAGGAGTCGATGATCTCCGCGGTGAAACTCGCCATCGGTGACCATCCCCACCACTTCGAGCAGGCCGGCGGCGCCATCCAAGCCGTGTGGGTCAAGCCGGACAAGTCCCGCTCGGATGACTGGCGCGACTGGTCGTGTATGAAGTTCTTCGTCGAGGATGGACAGTCCGTGGCCGGTATGCGCCTCGATTGGTGCTGGGCCGACGAGCCCCCGAAGTGGGAGATGTGGCGAGAACTTCGGATGCGTGGCAAGGCGAACCGGCTGTTCCTCCGCGCCATCACCGCCACCCCAATCGACATCCTCCGCTGGCGACCACTCCGCGACGACTTCAAGGGCTGCTCATGGCCCGCCGGCAAAGACGGCAAGGTCGAGATTCGCTTGAGCGTCTACGACAACAAGGCGCTGTCGAAGGAACATCTCCGGCAGGTGGAGGAGGACAGCCAAGGCCCCTACCAAGACGCCGTGCTGATGGGCGAGTACGTCAACGCTGCAGGAGCAAACCCGTTCGACAAGGAAGGCCTGAAGCGCTGGACCGCCCGCTGTACGCCGGGTGTCGTACGCACCGGATCATGTCCATCTGGACATCCATTCCGATTCGAGACTTGGGGCGAGGTGGAAAATGGGGAAGGGTATTTCGTCGTCGCCGACCCGTCCGCGGGCATCGAGGACCGAGAGCACAAGCACGACCCATCCGGCTACGTGGTCGTCAGCCGTTCACTCCCGTACACAGTCGTGGAGCGCTATAACGGCTACCTGGACCCTACCGACCTGGGTTGGCTATCGGCTCAACGGGCGACCCACTGGAACAAAGCCATGCTCGCCTGGGAGCACAACTCCGGCTACGGGGAAGCGTTCTGGAAAGGCTCGGGCCAGTACTCGAACCCCTACGTCCAGTTCCAGTCCGACCGCCGGAACCTGAAACTCTCCGAACGCATTGGCTGGCTCACCACCGCGAGCACCCGCGGCACGATCATCGGCGCGCTCCAGAAGGCCATCAAGCAGGATGGCCTGATGGTCTACTCGCTGGAAGCCGTGGAGTCCCTGGGGTCAGTGGTGCTGAAGCGCGACGGGCTTAGACCCGAGGCGGGGGCGGGGGCGCACGACGAGGACATGATTATCCTTGGGCTCGCCTGCCACCTGCTGGAGACCTTGCCGTTCTACCGCAGACGCGAGCCCGGGAGCACGACGCTGATGCGCGACCTCGGGGTGCGCCCGAGGCAGGTTGGAGTGGCGCAGAATGACCCGTTCGCAAACCCGTGGTAGCGTATAGGGGTCGGTGGCACGACACCGGCTCCGCCATGGCCAGCGGGGCTATTTCCCAAGGAAGGGTACCCCAATGAAGAAGATTCTCCTTGCCGCTCTGGCGGCGCTCACGCTGGTTTCGACGGTTTGGGCGGCGACCGTGATCGTCGCTCCGACGCTCCGGTTCGACCAGCTCAAGTTCCGCACCCACGCGGCTGCGGGTTTCGCGGGCCAGGCTGGGGCGGTCAGTGATTTCGGTCTCTTCGATGCCGTTGATTCGACCGTTGCCATGCGCGTCGGCGTGGCGGGTGCGTCGTGGCCGCTTGATACGACCACGGCCATCTCCACTGACGGCTGGGCTGTCAACGACAACAAGTTGCTGGCCGACTCGACGGATTTCTGCACGTTCTTCATCTACGATCAGGGTGGCAATACCAATACGACCCAGACCGGCGTGGATTCGATGTATATCGCCTGTCAGGGTTCGGTTGACGGAACCCTGTGGGTGACGCTGAGGACGTTCGTTGGTGGGACGATTTCCAGCATCACGGATCGCCTCGACCAGACCAACGTCACCGGAGCCTATCGAGGCGTGCTGACCTCCAATGGCGCTTCTCTGGCCAACGGCGGCCCCGTCTGGATTCAGCGTTATCGGCTCAAGGACACGCCGGTCGCGCAGGAGCCGTCGGACGCCAAGCTCGACTCTTGGCCGTACCTGCGCTGGATTTTCGGTTCGCATGATGCCGGCGGCTACAAGGTCAAGTGCGGTGTGTCCCACTACGCCGCAGACAATCGGTAACAGCAGCATCGGGGCGGCGTAGCAAAGAGGCTACGGGGTCGGGGAGAAGTCCCTGGCCCCACCCCGACACACCAGACCCAAGGAGGGGTTTGATGGCCGTTGCGCGGTCGAGCCGGAAGATTCACTCGCTCGTCAAGCGCCGGCTGTTCCACGCCCGCGAGCACTGGCGCAATGACAACTCGCGCTTCGGAATCCTACTCGCCGAAGCCCTGTTCCTGAACCACTACGCGAACGACTCCGAGCTGACGAAGGACCGCCGCCGCATCAAGCCCAAGACGCAGAAGCAGTTCAATCTGCTCCGGCACAAGGCGTCCATCCTGCTTCGCTCCATGCCCGAGTTCGACACCCACGCGGTGCAACCCGGTGCCGACGCCGCTTCTGCGGAAGTCTCGCTGCGCGTCATCAACAACATCTTCTTGGACCCCTTGAAGGGCTACCACGACGCGCGCAGCCGGATGGTGTGGTCGGCTCTTGCGGCTGAGCGCGGGGTCATCTGGATCGACTGGCACCCCAAGTGGGGCGTGTGTTTCCGCTTCGCCGACCCGCGCCGCACCCACATCACGCCCGGGTTCGTGTTCATGCACGACCCGCGCAATCCGGTTCTTCTCGAAGAACTGCCGATGCGGATGTCGGAAGTCCGCAAGATGAAGGCCGCTGGCTGGGACATCCCCTCCGACCTGACCGGCGACGGCGGCATGAAGGACTTCGGCGAGAGCGGGACGCGCGATTCTGACGGTATCGAGCGCGACACCGGGAGCCACTGGCCCGGAATCGACGAGGACTCGGCGGACGATCCGATTGTCACCATCTGCCGCTCGTTCTGGCGCGAGGACCCGTTCGGGCCGGACAACAAGAAGCTCGCCCAGTCCGATATGTCCGAGGCCGACTGGCACTTCGTCGACGACCAGACCGGGCAGCGTGTGCCCTTTGACCCGATGAACCCCACTCCCCCGACTTCGCCCGTGACCGGCGCTCCGATGCGGTTCGTCACCAGCAAGGCGGAGATGTACGACCAGGGGGAATACGACAAGGGCTATCTCTGCATCACCGCGCCTTGGTATCAGGGCGAGAAGCCGCTGTTCGAGGGCTCGTGGACTGAAGGCGCAATCAATCCCGACGCGACGCTTTCCGCCTTCCCAGCGATGGAACTCACGAGCTACAAGCACCCGCTGAGACGTTGTGGAATCTCGGACACGGAACTGACGCACTCGCAGGTGGTGATCGACAACGTGTCGAAGCGCAACGCTTGGGACCAGATGAACGCCACCGGCGGCATCATCATCACCAAGCCGGGGAGCTTGAAGGACTCCGAGGGCAACCAGTTCCAGTTCTCGAACGAGCCCATCAATATCGCCTACGCCGACGACATCCTGGCAGCAGAGTCCACGAAGTTCTTCCAAGCGCAGGGAATGAACCCGGCGACGGGCCAGATGCGCCAGATCGTCAACGACGAGTGGAACGCCATCGGGACCGGAGACTTCTCGGCGAATCTTGGCCCCGAACGCTCGAAGGACATCGCAGTTGGTACCGCGAATCTCTTGCAGCAGATAGGTGACTTGCCGACGCAGTTGCACCAGCAGGATTTGGACTTGCAGGAAGCGATTGGTGCCCGCGTCGCCCTCGACTGGTGCCGCGCCTACATGGGCGACCAGGTCATCTCGTGGGTCACGGACGAAGGGGAGGCGGCTTACGCGCAGGTGCGCGGCTCCGACTTGGTCCCACTCAATGTCACGGTCGTGAAGAACAAGGAATGGCGCAAGCAGGACGTGGACCGCGTGCAGGCGACGGCGCAGTTGCTGGGGATGATCGCCAAGATGGGATTGCCGCCCGCAGCGATTGGGCCGTTGCTGAGAGAGGCCGGGATGTCCGCCTCCGTGGTCATGGCCATCACTGATGCAATGGCGCAGCAGCCCCCACCGGGAGCTGGGAACGCGCCACCCGGGGCAGTAGCCCCGCCGCAACCGGGCGGACCCCCGGCGTTGTCCGTGGTTCAAGGAGGTCAAGTCAATGGCTGACGTTGCTGGGACGCCAGAAGCCACTCCGGAAAGCAGCCCTGCTGCGAAGCCGGTGGAGGCCAAGGATGACAGCGGGCTCAACGCGCAGCAGAAGCAAGAGTGGATGACCTTGAAGCAGAAGGCGGAGCAGTTCAACAAACTCGAAGCCGAGTTGGCCGCTGAGCGTGCGAAGACCGAACAACTGGCGAGACTTGCGTATGGCGGTCAACAGGCCACCGACCCGCGCATACAGCGCATCGCCCAGTTGCAGGAGCAGGCTCAGTACGACCCGGTCGCGGCCGAGGTGCTGGACACCAAAAGGGAAGTCCTGCAAATCGGTGCCGAGAAGTGGCTCTCCGACCAACTGCTCGAAAATGAAGTCCCCAAGGCGAAGCGAGAGAGCGTCAGCGCTCTGATTCGGGCTGCGGGTTACGCGATGAGCGTCCAAGACGCTCTGAGCCGCGTCACCGACCCGGAAACGAAGACACTCGCGGGCCAACTGG
>Ga0134127_10001076_pt1 | contig 21075 bp, 21 predicted proteins | sample KB31753_FD_96459 | JGI IMG/M metagenome (GOLD analysis project Ga0134127, IMG submission 96459) | Terrestrial soil microbial communities with excess Nitrogen fertilizer from Kellogg Biological Station, Michigan, USA - KB3-175-3 | ecosystem: Environmental > Terrestrial > Soil > Unclassified ... | reverse complement strand
TCGGAGCGTTTGGAAAGTCCTCGCAACCCAGCAAGGCGAGGACGACCCACACTCTGTGCGATAGGACTCGGCCGGCCAGCGTCATGACCGCGCTCATCTCTTCGAAGAAAAGCAGAATTCCCCACGCTCAGCTTAGAATCGATTCTTCGACACGGCTATGACGCTTTGAGCGGCTGCTCGCTGCTCAAGTGGGGATCCGCAGCCTCGCCGCCGGATCCCCGTACACGAGATAGTTCTGCGCGTCTCCCCGCGTGATCCAGGTGTCGACGAACGTGCTGAGACTCTCATCGGTCCAGTTCATCGTGCCGCGCTGCACGCGATCGCTCGTGTTGGTGATCATCGCGTTGCAGACCGCGTAGCGCTCGTTGATCCGCTCCATCGCCAAACCCGACGGCTGCACGCCGAGCAGCTGATCGACGGCGCGCTTGAACGGCGCAATGCGCGTGTGCCAGCGATCGACCGTATAGGGCTGATTCGCATCCGCAAACCCGTGCAGAAACGCGGTGTCGAGATGCCCGATGAACGCGATCGGGCCCTTCGGATTCGCGAGCAGCTTCTTGGGCAGCGCCGCCACGAAGTCCCGCGGCACGTTGGGCTGCACCTTCCCCCACGACTCGGGCAGCCAATGCGCGTACTCGCTCTGCGCCGGCGTGCCATACCCGTAACAGGCGAACTGGAAGAACACAGCGCCTTCGCACATCGCGCCGTCGCTCGGCACGTCCTCCGCGGACAACAGCCCGTCGAGCGTGAGCGGGCCATCCTGTTGGCAGCAGATCGCTCCGTTGAAGCGCTCCTGCACCTCCTGCGACTCGGACGTGGCGCCGAGCCCGTGACTCGCGGTGTAGACCAGCGCGGCCTTGGTCTTCTGGAGCGCTGAAAGCAGGTTGGCTTTCGTCGCTTTTTCTCCGGTGATCTCCGTGGTCTTCAGCTTGAGATCGTCGCGCACGTGCGCGGCGAGCGGCTCGGCCATGTACTTGCGACTGAAAAACGTCGGGTCCTGCTCGCCGCCGTCCGTGGCGAAAAACAACGATTCGCGCTGGACCGTGGGAGCCGCCGCTGCTTCGAGGCGCAGCAGTTTGGCGCCGTAGGCCGCGAGGTCTTCGATGCGGTCGAACGCCACGCGCCCCACGCCGGCCACGCTGTCCATCATCGACTGGAATCCGAACGGCACCTGGTCCGGGCCACCCACCACGAGCACGTAGGCGGGTACTTTCTTGCCGACGAGATCCAGGGCGTAGTAGCGATCGGTCATCCAATCCGCCCAGCCGTCGGGGCCCGACGCGTCGAAGAGCAGCGGCTTTTTGGGATCGTCCATGCCGCGCGCCTTCGCGAGCGGGGCGAGCGCCTCGATGTACGCCTGCTTGTTGGGATCCTTGTCGGCGACGAGAAACGTCCAGCCCGCCGCCTTGGGGTCGCCGCGATCATCGACGCGTCGCGCCTGTTCTCCCCGGAACACCGCGCCCCGCGTCGCCGCGCGGCTCTGGCGCTGCACGCGCGGCGTGTTTGGCACCAGCGCCTTCAGCAGCGCCTCGCGCACCACCGCTTCATCGAGTGTGGGGAAGAGCCGCTTGCCCCTCCAGTCGAGTCCCATAGCGAAGATCTGCATTACGGCCTCCGTGTCAGCTCGCCAGCGACAGCACGAGCGAGTGATCGTCTTTTGCCAGGTACTGCAGCGCGTAGTGGTATTTCCTGGTCGCGTACTTCTTCTGCAGTTTCTTGTCGGCAGGCGTGTGATTGGTCAACACGAGCTTGATCTTGCGCTTCGCCGTCTTCGCGGCGTCGACGATCCAGCTCAAGGTCGAGTAATCGGGATTGCCGTAGCGGCCGTTGGCGGAGACGACGTACATCTCGGCCGTCACGCGCTCGAAGAACTCCGGCGTGACGTCGAGCTCGCTGCCGTGGTGTGCCAGCTTGAGGACATCGACGTGGCAATGGCCGTCCGCATCGAGCTGACCGGCCATCTCCAGCCCGTCGAGCAGGTGATCGCTGCGCCCGTCCCCCGTGAGCAGAATCGTTTTGCCGTCCGCGGCCGCGATGAACGCGATGCTGCTCAAGTTGGGAACCGACTGATCCGAATTCGCCAATGTCATCGGTTCGTCGCTCGCCACGCCGGCCTCGTGTTTGTCGAGCCAGGCGATCCACTCTTCACGAAGCTTTTCCAGATTGCGCCGCGTGGGGGCGACGATGCGCAGGCTCAGATTCCCGAACTCGACCGGCTCTCTCACAGCGTCGACGGTGATGAGGTCCACGGTGGCCGACGACTGGAGTAGATCGCTTGCCGGCACCGAGCGGTTGATCGGAACGTTCAACAGACTCGCTTTGGCGCGCAGCGCATTCCCTTCATTGATTCCCAGCGTGGCGTTGGTCGCATTGGGCATCGCCGCGGTCCGGGAGGCGGTCATCAGGGCCTTGAGCCGCGACGTGACTGCGCCATCCGGGTCGATCGCGCGTCCCCAGGAGTTGTGCCACAGCTCCTTGGGGCGGGGAAGGCCGTTCGTGCCGCTCTGGAGCTCGGCGAAGTAATCGACCAGACCGATGACGTGATCGTTGTCGACGTGACTCAGGATGCACGCGTCCAGGACTTGGTTTCGCTGCGCGAGCTCCCGCAGCACCGGCCCCAGGTGGTCGTCGAACGTGTGCGGTGGCCCGCCGTCGATCAGGGTGAAGCGCGGCTTGCGCGCGGTCCCGTACTCCAGCACGAAGCAATCACCGAACTCGGCCTGGACCACATGCAGCCGGAACATCGCGGAGGGCTCTAGCGGACGATCGTCAGGGGACTGGTCAGGCGACCGGAGACGACGACGGCGACGTCTTGCGGAGGACGGAGGATATTGGTGGCGACGATGGCGAGCATGTAGGTCCCGGCCGGCGCATTGTCGAGACGGATGATCTCGACGTTGTTGTTGGCGTCGGGCCCGTTGAATCCGCGCGGCACTTTGGCGTTGCCGAAGAGCTTGTTGGGCGCGCCCGGGACCTCGAGCAGCAGATTGAGGTTGTTCTGGACGCCGCGACCGGGCTGGTCGGTATAGGCCATGCAGATCCGGAGCGGGCCTCCCGCGGCCACGCTGACCTGGAGCCGAATGCGCGTGCCGGTGGCCTTGAAGTGCTCATTCGGCGACTTCCAGTTGTCGTAGAACTCGAGCCTGAGGGATGGGTTCGCCGGATTTGGAACGGTGTCGGGAAGGTAGATCGCGCCGAAGCCCTGGTGGTAATTGGGAAGGTCAGGGTAGTCGGCGATCGCGTCCTGCCCCGAGAGCCGCCGCGTCCCATTGATGAGCGTAGCCTTGAGCAGGGCCGCGCTCGGCTCCCAGGACCTTTGCTTTCCATAGTACTGGCGGACCAGAGCGGCACACCCCGTGACGAGCGGGGTCGCCATGCTGGTGCCCCCCATGTAGGCGTATTTCGGATTCGTGTGGGGTCCCCAGAAATGGCGGAGCGGCGCCTTGACCGACCGGCATGACAGGACGTCGGTCCCCGGCGCCACCACGTCCGGCTTGATGCGGTACTCGTCGCACGGCCCGCGGCTGCTGAATCCCCCCATCGACTCGGCATCGCCGGACACGGGTGCCTTGGCGATCGGCGCGTCAGGGAACGTCTGGCCCCACAACTCCCCGTAGGTGTGGGGAGCATACGCCGCCGCCGCCCGGCTGCTGCGGCTGGCCCCCACCGTGAGGGCGTTCTTGCAGGTGGCGGGTGAGCCGATGCTGAGCCAGTCGACGAATCCCTTCTTCGCGTTTCTGGGCTGGAACGCCGACCCTTCGTTCCCGGCCGCGATGACGACCAGCATGTCGGGACGCCGCCGGACGTATTCGTCCACCTCGTTGCTGGTGATCCGATATGACGATTCGGTAGCGGCACCCCAGCTGTTGCTGTGAATTCGGGCGCCGGCCTTGTACGCCTCCTCGAACAGCTCGCCTAATTCGAACGGCAGGCCGCCCAATCCGTCATCGCGATCGAGCAGAGATTGGAAGAAGACTCGCGCCTTGGGCGCGGTGCCCTTGACCGCGCCGCCGGAGGCCGAGCCATCGCCCAGGACCGAGCCGGCGACGTGCGTGCCGTGCCCGTTGGGATCGGACCCGTCTCCGGGCCGGCCGCGGGCGACGACCTTGGCGATTCGTCCGGCGAAGTCGGGGTGCGTCTCGTCGAGACCGGTGTCGGCGATCGCGACCAGCACGCCTTCGCCCGTCAAGGGCAACGACGCGGCGGCGCTCGAGCCCCGGCCCGGATCGATGCCGAGCAGCTGGCGGGCGACGTCATTGAAAAACTTCGGCGCGACGTAGATCTCGAGTCGCTCGACCCACTCGGTCAGCCCGCTGATCTCGTCGAGAATGGAGCTCTCCCTGAGCGCATAGATGCGGACCTTCCTTCCCTGTGAGCCGGCGACGGGGACGGATCGTTTTTGCAACCACTTCACCAGTGGAGCGCGCGCCTTCTCGGTCGTGAGGAGAATGTCGTAGGGCTCGATCGGAGTCGTGCCGGTCGACGGCGCGAGCGTCGTCGCGTCGAAGGTCGGGACGGTCGCGGCGGCGGAGTCGAGCGGGACCGGGGGACTCGCGAGGAAGGGGAGCTTGCGGAGCGCGCGGACGCGACCCGGCGCGATCCGAATCCGCAGCGCGAAACCGGGGAGCGACTCGAGGATGGTGCCGCCGGCTCGCTCGATCTGTTTGCGCCACTGCTCGAGCAGCGGGCCTTTCAGGACGACGCGAAACATGTGCGTCGGTTTCGCGCCGCGCGGGCGCTTGCCCGCGCCTCGCTTCGTACCCGCGCTGAATGTCCGGAGTCGGCCTGAAGGCGCGAGCGGCGCGGCCGCCGCGGGTTGCACTTCCTGAACGATCAGCCCGCGCGCGCGCAGCGCCGCAATCGCGGCGTCATCCGCTTCTCCGACGACAAAACTCTGCGTGACTTCGCCGCCACGAATCGCCTGCGCTGCTTCCGCGATCTCCGGCTCGTGCATTCCGAACGCGATGACTCGTCGCACGCTCATGGCCGCTCAATTGTCGACCGCAAAAAACAAAACGGCAATTAGAACAATTTGAGCAATCGCTTGCCAACTGTTTCGGACTTCGTATATCACCACCGTCGTCGAATCGCTCAACACGACAATCGGAGCGCGTTTGGTGAGCAGCGAAGTTGCGGAGACGGAAAGTCGACTCACCGACAACTGGATTCGTCCGGCACTGGGACCGGATGTTCAGGTGGTGATCGGTCCGCCGAGTGACTCGGCTCCGGCCGACGCCACCGCGGTGACGCTGACGCTCATGGACATTGCGCCGGCACCGCCGGCGCGCACCGCTGATGGCGTACCGCCGCTCAAGCTGCGGGCCCGGTATTTGGTGACGGTCGCCGCCAGGAACGCGATGACGGCGCGGCAAGCCCTCGCGGATTTGGCGTTCGCGGCGGGTCCGACCGAGGACGTGGAGCTGCAGGCAGGCGCGCCGGCTCCGGAGCTGTGGCAGTCGCTCGGCGTGCGCGTGCGGCCCGCCGTCGTCATTTCCGTGTTGTTCCAGCGAGAGCGCCAAACCCGACCGGTGCCTCGGGTTCGGCAGCCGTTGATCACGCGGTGGTCGCCCTCACGGGCGGTGGTCGGCGTCGTGCTCGGTCCCGGGAACGTTCCGATCGCCGGCGCGCTGGTCGAAGTCGAAGGCGTGGCGCAGTCGACGTACTCGAATCATCGAGGCGAGTTCGCGTTTCGCGCGGTGCCCGGTTCCGAGCCGGCGCCGGCGTTGGTGATTCGAGCGAAGGGCACCCAGGTGCGGGTGCGGGTCGAGGGTCAAGCCAGCGAGCGTGCCCCCCTCGTCATTCGAATCCCCTTATCGGAGTCCTGACATGCCGAACTACCGCGCTCCAGACATTTACGTCGAAGAAATCTCCACCGGGGCACGTCCCATCGGTCAGGTGGGCACGAGCACACCAGGATTCGTGGGCCGGGCCCCGCTCGCCTCAGCCTTCCCCAACGAGCCCCGCGCGCTCAACAACTGGTCTGAGTTTCTGAAGGAATTCGGCGGCGAGAATCCCAAGAGCACCGATCTCTCGCACGCCGTGTTCGGGTTCTTTCAGAACGGCGGCACGCGCTGCTTCGCGGTGAACATCGGCGACGCGAAGGGCGTCGCGCAGGGGCTCGCGGCGCTCGAATCGCTGGATGAGATCGCGATCGTCGCGGCGCCGGGATTTGCGGACGCCGTTTCCTACACGGACTTGATCGCGCACTGCGAGAAAATGAACGACCGGGTCGCGATCTTCGACCCTCCGGAGCAGGTGACAAAGATCGACCAACTCACACAAGTGGCGGTGCCCAAAGAGGCGCCGGCGCCCAGGGCCGAAGGCGGCGCGAAGCCGCGCGTGCGCGCGGCCGACGCCGACTCCGACGGTCTACGGCCAGCGCAGTCCGACAAGGGGGTGGGCGCGTTCTACTTCCCGCGCATCATAGTCCGCAATCCGTTGAGTCAAGACGGCGAGCTGGTGGCGGTCCCCCCGTCGGGGCACATCGCGGGGATCTGGGCCCGGACCGATGCCACGCGCGGCGTGCACAAGGCGCCGGCGAACGAGGTCATTCTAGGCGCGCTCAACGTGACCCGCCGAGTCACACGTGCCGAGCAAGAGGTGCTCAACCCGGCCGGCGTGAACTGTATCCGATTCTTTCCCACCGAAGGCATCCGGGTTTGGGGGGCGCGCACGATTGCGCCCGAGGCCAGCGAGTGGCGCTACCTCAACGTCCGGCGCCTGTTCAACATGATCGAAGAATCGATTGCGGAGGGCACGCGCTGGGTGGTGTTCGAGCTCAATGACCGGCCGCTGTGGCAGAGCATCAAACGCGACGTGAGTGCTTTTCTGCGGACGATCTGGCACGATGGCGCCCTCATGGGCCGGACCGCCGAACAGGCGTTCTTCGTGCAGTGTGACGAGGAGACGAATCCCCCGGAGTCGATCGACCAGGGGCGCGTGATCATCAAAGTCGGGATCGCACCGGTCAAGCCGGCGGAGTTCATCGTCTTCCGCATCGGCCAATATGCCGGCGGCGTTGAAATCGAAGCCTGATCAAGGAGCGAATCATGCCCGAACCGACCCAACCGCCTCCCAAAAAAGCCGCCGCCGCCGGATTCAAGGATCCGTACGGCACGTTCAACTTCAAAGTGCTCATCGAGGGGCTCGCCGAAGCCGCCGCCGGGTTCACGGCCTGCTCTCCAATCGGCGCCGAGACGAAGGCGATCGAGTACCGCCAAGGCGGAGAGCATCAAGTCGTGCATCGCCTGCCGACGCAGGTGAGATATCGCGACGTGACCCTGGAATACGGGCTCACCGACTCGAAGGAAATGTGGCACTGGATCGATGCCGCGATGAAGGGGACGCCAAAACGGCGCAACGTGTCCATCGTGGTACTCGCTCCCGATGGCTCAACGGAAGCGGTGCGATTCAATCTGTCGAAAGCGTGGCCGTCGTCCTGGGTGGGCGCGCCGCTCAATGCGCTCTCGAACGAGACGTACATCCAGAAGATGACGATCGTGTACGAAACGCTCGAGCTCGCTTAACGCATGCGCCTGCTCCGTCTCGTGGCGGCTCTGGTCGGCGGTACGTTGCAGCGACTGGGGCGCGTCCTCCTCTCTTGGGCGGCGGTAGAAAGCCGCCAGGACGCGGACCAGATCGGCGACCAGCATGGTGGTCCACCGGAGCATCTGGTTCGCTATCTCCGCGAGCGAGCGCCGTGGCTCTTGATCGGCGATCGGCCGCTGCCAACGCGCGGCGCACCCAGGCTGCACCCCGCGCCGGCGGGTGGTGCACCGGCCGCGAGTACCGTCAGCGCGATGCCCCGCTCGCAACCTGACGCAGGAGCATCGTCCCACCGCAACGCGGACCCGGTGCAACCGCGTGCGACGCAAGCTCGGGTCCCACTGCGCCGCGCTGAGCCCGATCACACCGTTCGCCAGCCAGCTGAGCCGACGATGCAAAAGCGTATCGACAGCCCGGCGACTCAGCGCGCCGCAGTCCCGCTTGTGCGGCCGTTGAACGCCGAGTGGCGACCAACCCCCATTGCCGAGGCCCGACCCCTGTCGTCACGGGAATCGACGCGCCGTGCGGACCAGCCTGACGCAACACCCAGGTCGACCGAGACAAGGTGGCGTGAGTCCAGTACTCCGGCGGTTACGCACTCGGCCCCAATGGTGGATCTCTGGGTCAGTTTGCCGGCGCCGGTGTTCCGGGTCGACGCCGTGGCGGAACGAGACAACGCGGCGCCTACCGTTGCTGTCGACGACGAAGCGAGACCCGAGTCTCGTCAACGACCATCGGTATTTGAGCCGACCCCGGACCGTGGAATTCGGTTTTTGCAGCCGCTTCCGGCGCCAGGCGACGCCGCTGATGTCGGGCATTGGGCCACGCTACCAGACAGGGGATTTGAAGAATGGGAAGTCCAGTCGACCCGGTTGTTGCTCCGGGAGCAGCTCCACCTGATCCGCCTGCTGGCGGAACAGGCGGGCTCCTCATGGAGCGCGCCGCTTTCCTGATCGAAGGGAGCGGCGAGCGCATTCCGTGTCTGCTCAATCCCGCCAGCGTCGTGGTACGGCGCGCGGCGGGAGTTCGACCGCGCTTCTCGGTAGGTGGCCCGCTTACCGGCGCCGGCGTGACGGACACGCCGCTGCTGTTCACCGGCGGCGGCACCACGGAAATCACGATGGACCTGTTGTTCGATGTATCGCTGGCGCGGTCGGATCCGCCTCCCGAAAACGTCCGCGAGCTCACCGAGCCGCTGTGGCAGCTCGCGGAGAACGAGGCCCAGGCCGGCGAGTACGGCCGCCCGCCCGCGGTGCGATTCGTCTGGGGCAAGGCGTTCAACATTCCCGGCGTCGTCGTGGCTGTCTCGGAGCGGCTCGAGTACTTCACGCAAGCGGGGACGCCCCAACGCTCGTGGCTGCGGTTGCGGATGCTCCGGATCACGAGTGTGGAACCCGTCGAGGACGCCACACCCGCAGCGGCTGGCGCCGAGCCCGGCGACGAGACAGACGTGCTCGGGGATTGGCCGACTCCAGTGGATGAGAGCGACGTCCAACGTTACGACCTCCTCGGCGATGGCGAGGGGGCGGCAGAGCGTCCCGATACCATCGCCGCGGCGTGCGGTTTCGCGCCGGAGGATTGGCCGGCCATCATGGAATTCAGCGGCATCGACGATCCCACGGCGTTGCGCGCCGGGCAGACGATTCGCATCCCTCCGGCGAGATCGCTCTGAGCACCATCGCGGGAGTGGGACCGCTGACGATCGAGCTCGCGGGAACCGGTCTCGGTCCCGACGAGGCCGCGTGTCTTGCCGGGCTGCGCGTGCGGCACGCGCTGTCGCTCCCGGCCCAGTGCGAGCTGGCGTTCCAGGGCATCAGCGATGCGCTCGCCGACCGCGCCGCCGGCCTGGTCGGCAAGCCGCTCAGCGTCAGTGGCGAGGATGGCGCGGCATTCGAGGGCGAGGTCACCGCGGTCGAGCACGGTTACGGGCCCGATGGTGCCCGCGACCTCCGCGTGCGCGGCTACGACGTGTTGCATCGCCTGCGCAAGAGACAAACGGTGCAATTCCGCAACGACATGGATGCCGGCGCGCTGTGCCGTCAATTCGCCGCCGATTTGGGATTGAGCGCGGACATCGCCGAGGCCGGCCCGCGCTGGCCGCGGCTGGCGCAGTGGTACCAGACGGACTTCGATCTCTTGGCCGGGGTCGCGTCGCGGGCCGGACTCTACTTCGCCGCTGGGGACGGCAAGCTCCGCTTGTTCACGCTCGCGGGATGGGGTGACGCGATCACGCTCACGCTCGGGGACGATCTGCTCGAAGCAAGCTTCGAAGCGAACGGCGATGGAGCGTGGTCGGAAGTCGTGGCCGCGGGTTGGGATCCGTTGACCGGCAAACTGTTCGACGACACCGCTGGGAGCGCGCGCTCCGGTCGCTCGCTGGGCGTCCCTGCCTCGACCGCCGACATCGGCGGCGCGCCGCGCCGCAGCGTGGTCAACCTGCCGCTTCCCGACAGCTCGCACGTGCGAGCCGACGCGCAAGGCGAGCTCGATCGCGCGGCGGCCAACGCGCTCACCGTTCGAGCGGTCGCGGCGGGGCGGACCGATCTGTTGCCGGGCGGCAAGGTCGAGCTGGCGGGGGTGCACGCCAAGCTCAGCGGCTCGTATGTCGTAGCCGAGGTGGTGCACACGCTGAACGCCGAACGGGGATTCGTTTCGGAGTTCTCCAGCGCCGTGCCCAGTACGGCGCCGCGGATGTCAGCCGCGGTCGTCGCCCAGGGCGTCGTGAGTCAAGTCGATGATCCCGACAAGCAGGGCCGCGTCACTGTAAAGCTGCCGGGCTATCAGAAGATCGAGACGGGCTGGATGCGGGTCCTGCTCCCAGCCGCCGGGAAGAAAAAAGGATTCATCGCCTTGCCCGACGAAGACGACCAGGTCCTGGTGCTTCTTCCCAACGGCGATCCAGCGGTTGGCGTCGTGCTGGGAGGACTATTCGGAACCGACGGTGTGCCCGATACCGGTATCGGCGGTGGGAGTGTGCAACGCTACTGCTGGCGCAGCCCGCAAAGCCATTACATCGAGATCGACGACGAGAAGGATCAGATCACCGTGAAAACCGAGAACGGCAGCACGGTTCGGCTCGGCAAGAACAAGTTCACGATTTCCTCGGCGACGGACCTCGAGATCAAGGCGGCGGGCAAGTCGATCACGATCACCGCCGCATCCGTGGATTTCCTGAAGGGTTGATGCTCTTCATCACCGAGGACGTCGTCATCGTGTGCGCCCATGCGACGGGCACCGTGAAGAGCTACAACCCGTCCCAAAGCTGGGTCACGGTAAAGGGACGGCGCGTGCTGATCGCGCCGGACACCGTCGGCAGGACGATCACCTTGTGTCCCCTGGTGCCGCCCCAGAAACCGTGCACCACGACGCTCGCCGTGATCACCGGATACTCCGCGCTCATACGAATCGGCGGACGCCCGGTCTGCATGAGCAACCTCACCGGCGCGGTCGACGCCCCGGCGCCGCCGTACACGGTCAGAACGGCCGGGCAAACGCTCGTGAGCACGGATACATGAGCGCGACGCCCTCCTGGCGTGGAGTCCGGTTTCGGATTCCCGGCTTCGACGTGCCCGAGCCGCCGTCCCCGCCGCCGCCGCGCGCCGGTCCCGATGAGCTGGGTGGTCTCGCGCTGACGCCGCGCGGCGGCCTCGAAACGGTGAGCGATCGCGCCGGCGTGCGGCAGGCATTGTTACTGCTTCTCCTGACCCGGCCTGGCGAGCGCGTGTTGCGCCCGACCTACGGCTGCGAGCTGTATCGCCTGATGTTCTGGCCGAACGATGACACCACGGCTGGGCTGGCCATCCACTACGTGCGGCAGGCGGTCGAGCGCTGGGAACCGCGCGTCGACAACCTTCGCGTCGACGCGCAACGCAGCCCCGACGACCCCTCCCGGCTCGATGTCACGTTGGAGTACCGCGTCCGCTCGACCGGGAACGAAGACCGCCTCTCGGTTCAACTCGATCTTGGCGCGGGGACTGGGTGAGAGGCCGAGTTCCTCCCAAGCTGGACGATCGCTCGTTCGAGCAGCTGCGCCAGGAGGCGATCCAGCAGCTGCACGCGGCGTGCCCGGGGTGGACCGACTTTTCGCCCTCGGATCCGGGCATCGCGCTGGTCGAAGCGTTCGCCTACCTGACGCAGGTGATGCTGTATCGGCTCAACCGCGTTCCGGATAAACAGTACAACGCATTCCTCAGGCTGATCGGCATCACGCCGCTGCCGCCGGCGGCGGCGACGACCGTGCTCGTGTTCCAGCGCACCGGCGCGGGCGCCGACCGCATCACGATTCCGGCCGGGACACGGGTGGCGGCCGGGTCGGTGCAATTCACAACGATCAGAGCGGTGCGCATCGAAGGAACCGCCACGCAGGTCGAAGTCCCCGCGTTCCATGGCGAGGCGATCGAGAACGAGATGGCGGGGAAGGGCACCGGCGCCGCCGGTCTGGAGGTCCGGATCAGCAAGCCCCCCATCGTGGCGCCGATGAGCGCTGGCCTGGATCTCGTCGTCGCGGTCGAGGAGACCGAGCCGATTCCGGCGGACGCGCGCGCGCTGAAGGTCGGCGCGAAGACGTTCCGCGTGTGGACCGAGGTGGCCAACTTCGCGAACCTGCGCGCCGAGGAACGCGTGTTTGCCGTCGATCGCCGCGCGGGGCTCATTCGATTTGCGCCCGCCGCCGAGATCTCCGACGAGCGCGGGGAGCTGCGGCACGACGCCGCGCCGCTCGGTGCCGTGCCGCCGCAGGGCCGGGACATTCTGGTGAGCTATCGCACCGGCGGCGGCGCCGCGGGGAATGTGGCGGCGGGCTCGGTCACCACGCTCCGCGACCCGATTCCCGGCGTCACCGTGACGAATCGGGCGGCCGGCACCGGCGGGCGGGACGAGGAATCGTTCGACAACGCGCTGATCCGCGGGCCGACCGATTTCCACCGGCTCGAGCGGGCCGTGACGGCGCGGGACGTCGAGACCTTGGCGCGGCGCAGCAGCGGTGTGGCCCGCGCGAAAGCGTTTACGAAATCGGAGTTCTGGAAGTACGCGAAACCCGGGATCATCGAGGTCCGGCTGGTCCCCACGCTCGGCACTGACGCCTCGGCGCTGCGGCCGACGATCGCAGACCTGCGTCCCGAGTCCACCGACGAGCTCGACAAGGTGCTCCGCGCGCTCGAGGTCGCGCGGCCGATGGGCAGCAGCGCCGAGGTCGGCTGGACGAACCTGAAGGACGTGAGCGTCAAGCTCGAGGTGGTCGTGTCGCGCCAGGAAGACCGCGTCGCACTCGAGCGCCGCGTGTCGGAGCGGCTGTACAAGCTCATTACTCCGCTGCCACGCTCCCCTTGGGACGACGGGTGGCAGTACGGGCGGGCGCTCCGCCGCTACGACGTCGAGGGAGCGATCCGGGCCGAGCCCGGCGTGCTGTACACGAACCGCGTCGAGCTGATCGCGGACGACATGCCGACGGGAGAGATCACGTCGATCGCGATCGACGAGCATCAGCCCAGAATGTGGTACGCCGCGTGCGGCTCGATCCTGTATCGCACGGTCAACGGCGGCGACGGCTGGGAAGCGATGCACGATTTCACCACCGGAGACGGAAGCGCCGACGAGGTGGTCTCGGTGGTACGCAGCAGCCGCAAACATCCAGGCCGCATCGCCGTGGTGACGCGATTCAGCGACATCAACGAAAAACTCGTCACGAAGCTCTACCAGTCGGCGGACTGCGGGGAGACGTGGACGTTCGTCAATCGATCTTCGTTCCGCGTGCGGGATCTGGCGTGGTCGGATCGGAACGGCGTCCCGCTCGTGTTTCTCGCGACGGACGGCGGTTTGTGGGAGCTGCTGCTCAATAGTGAAGCGGGCCCTGTGCAGGTGCCGGTGACCGACAAGGCCGATCAGGGTTTTGTGGCGGTCGTCACGCACGAAGATGTGCGCGGCGTGCTCTACGTGGCGGTGGCCGCCTCGGATATGGGCGGCGTGTACCTGTCCCGCGCGGGTGGCGCGTACGCGCAAGTCGGTCTCAGTGGGCGCGACATCGGCGAGCTCGCGATTCAACGCGAGAATGTCCGCGCTTTTCTATGGGCCGGACTCACGATTCCGGGAACGGGTGCCGTGCCCGGGGGCGCGCTCCGGTACGAGCTCCTGCCGGATGCGCCCGCCGAGGGATGGGTCGAGTTTCTGGACGGATGGAAGGGCGGGAGCCTCCTAGCTATCGGCTTTGCGCCCGACGGCACCGTGCTGGCGGGCACTCACTCGAAAGGCGTGGTCTGGCTCCCGCCCGGCACCAAGCGCCGCTGGCGCGTGCCCAAGGACGATGTCGGCGTTCCGGTGCGCGGTGAAGAGATCGCCGGCACGGGAGAACGCGACCGCGATTTGCACCCGATCGCGACCCTCGGCGTGGACGCGACCGGCACGATCGCTGCCGGGACGATCCGCGGTGTGTTTCGCGCCCTGGAGCCAGCAGGCCGCTATGTCGCGGTGACGTTTCGAAACGAGTTCCCGCCCGAGCTGCGCGAATTCGTGACGCTCCCGCCCACCTGGCTGTTCCGTTCCGGTGAACACGTCGTCGCGGTGAAATCGGAAGATGAAGTGACCGACGTTGGGGAACCGGGGCTTGGCGGGGGACCGGCATGAGGGGCGCGGATGTCGCTCGGCTGCTGCCCGAGATCATTGGGCGAACCCACGCGCGACACACGCCGCTCGCGGCGATTCTCGATACGATGGTCTCGCTCCTCGACCCCGCGGATCGGCGGCTCAAGCAGCTCGATGCTTGGTTCGATCCCTATCGAGCGCCGGACGCGATGGTGCCGTACCTCGCGGCCTGGGTGGATTTGGCATGGCTCCCGGTTCGCGCGGAAGTCGGCGGCGAAGGACTCACTACGGAACGGCTCCGTGCCTTGATCGCCCATGCGCCGCGACTCGCGGCCACACGCGGGACCGCCGCGGGGCTGCAGCGCTTCCTGTCGATCGCGCTCGATCAGCCGGATGTCCGAGTGATGGATACAGATCCGCGGCGGCCATTCCACGTCGTGGTCGAGGTGCCCAAAGTCGCGGAGGCGGAGCGTCGCCTCGCTGACCTCATCGTTCGGTTCGAAAAGCCAGTGCACCTGACCCACGAGGTTCGGGTCGCATGATCGTCACTCTCTGAGGGAGAACGCGATGCCCGCCTTCGACGTCACAACCAATCCGACCAAGCTGCCGCCGCTCAAGCCCGGGGATAAGGCGCCTGTCGTGGTGACCGCCACCAACCGTCTCGCGCGAGCGGTGACGGCGCGAGCGAACAAAGTCGTCGATCCGAAGTCGTTCGACGCGTTCGTCAAGCCGCCGGCGAATGCGCAGCGGACATTCACTCAAGCGGGCGCGACGCAGGACTTTCAGTTCACCGTAGAGATCCCGGCCGACGCGAAGGCCGGCAGCGCCACCGTGCGGTTTGATGTAGTGGATGTCGACCAGCCGGACGACAATTTCGGTCAGAGCTCAGGGTTACAGGTGGTGGTCGAAGTTCCGCCGCCCGCCCCGCCGCCCGACAAGCCCAAGGTGCCGTGGTGGGTTTGGCTGATCGCCGCAGTCGTGTTGATCGGCATCGGGATCGTGGTCTGGCGCGTCGTGTCCGGCGGGAAGGGGAAGATGCCGAACGTCGTTGGAATGACATTCGCCGACGCGAAGGCCAAGATCGGTATCGACAGCACCCGGATCACGCGTTTCGACACCCTCGATTTGGATACCGCTGCCTGGAAGGGCAACGTCGTAATTCGTCAACATCCGCCTGAGGGAACGTCGCTCAAACCCGAGACGACGACCGTGCGGTTGGCGGTGCAGAAGCCGTTCACCTTGGTACCGGCCATCGGCGGGCTCGCGGGCATCGAAGCGGGCCGGCGCTTGGGAGATGCCGGTCTCGGGATATCCCTGAGGTACAGATGTCAGACGACGGCATCCCCACAGGAGGGCCACGTCATCGACTTCACGCCGGGGGTGAACACTCTCGTGCCGCGGAATAGTGCAGTCGCGGTCACGCTACTGACGGTCCAATCGACCTGTTTCGTCATCGTACCGCCGGCCGTTCAAGAAATGATCCTGCGCGAAGCCGAACGGAGGCGCACGGTTCGCATGGCCCCGGATTCTTGAGATGCCGTCATGAGTCCGAAGACTCTGCTGATCATCCTCGTCGTGATCGCGGTGCTGGTCGGCGCCGCGATCTGGCGAGGGCAGCGGGAAGAACCTCCTGCTGACAGCAAGGAGAACCGGGAGCATCCCCCGGGCGAGAATTCTTCGGTCTTCAAACTGTTCAGCGGTGGCGGCGACACCATTGCGATCGCGCGCCTGAAGGGATGCAACCGCAGCGGCCGCGTGTTCACGTTCAGCGGCAACTGCACCGTGCGAATCATCGGCGTTGAAAAGCCGCGGCAAAGCCGCTTTGTCCTGAAGGCGTTCTCGAAGACGGTGCTCGCCTGCTTCGGCTTCACCATGAAGCAATTCGAGGACTGCAACGGCGACGACGACAAGAAAGGCTGGCTGAAACCGGACGGGAAAAGTCGTTTCGTGGTCGGCCGGGACGAATCGATTCTTGGTCTTTACTGCAAAGCCAGCAACAACAACTGCACGGTCACTGTGGAGTGACGGCGCCGGCCTGGTTGAGCCTGAGATTTCTGACGATGGAGATGATGCCGGACACGAGAAAAATGATTGCCCAGATGATGGCCACGATGAACGCAATGATGGCGCCGATCGCGTCGGTGATGCTGGCGAGGACGCCGGGCGGGAAGCCGTGGAGGAACGACAGGAGCAGGGCGAGGCCGATCGAACAGGCCAAGAGCACCATCAGCATCTTGCCTTTGAGCACCTGCTCGCTGCCGACCACGAGACAGAACACACCGGCCAACTTGACGAGCACAATGAGGCCGAGCGTCGCGCCCGCGGCTCCTTTGGGAAAAGAGCCGTACACGGCCATGTAGACCGCGGTTCCGAACGGCACCGCGAGCAGCAAACCGATCATGAGCATGAGTGCCGCGATCGTCACAAACAGCAGCACGAGACTGCCCAGACAACCCAGGAAGGAAACGATGACGGAAGCAATCCCGTAGATGCGCCCCACGCCGGGAACGCCAAGCGAGTTCAGCGCCGTGACGATGACGGTGAGGACCACCAGGATGTCGAGCGCGGCCAGGCTCGGAATACCAAGTCCCGGGCGCGGCGCATGGGCGAGCCCGGCGACCGGCACCTGGACCCACAGTCGAGAGCCCGCCTCCACCGCAAATGCCGCCGCAAACAGAATGAGGGCGGCGACGACAAAAGGCTTTCGGATCAGAGCGGTCACGCGCCCCTGCCTTGGATGATTTGCCAATATGCCAACCGATACCGGAGCACGCTATGACCGACACCAGTAAAGTTCTGGGGACGATTGCCGTCGCGCCGATCGCCGCCGGACTCGCGATGACGATCATCGCCTTGATCACGGGCCTCGCGGCCGGATGGATGCTGCTGATCGGGCTGGTGTTCGGACTGCTCTACGGGTTGATGGCCGGCCTGCTGCGATCGTACGATCTCTCGACGCCCGCCGGCGTGGGGTTGCTGCTCCTCGATCTGACCTGGAGCGTGATCAGCACGATCGTCGGATTCGTCCTGGGTAATGTCGTCTACATCTTCTTCGGCACTCCCTCGCGCGCGTTCAGCGAGAACCAGGGATGGATTTCCTACGAGCCGCGCGGCACCTCTGGATTCGGCGTCGACGTGCTTCAGACCATCGGCACCGTGAACCTCGGAGGAGAGGGCAAACACGAGAAAGTGCACTTGCTCCAGGCCCGCATCCTCGGGCCGCTGTTCATTCCGCTCGTCATCGTCAGCTACATCATCACGGGCGCCATTCAGATCTTTTTCACGATCACGCTGGGGGCGATCCTCAAAGCCACAGGCGCCCGCGACACGGCGTATCTCTGCCCACCTGCGGGACCGGACGGCTCGGCCGTGCCGGGGTTTTTCGGCTGGATCTACTATGCGACGCCGATCGAGCTGTGGGCGTATTCCACGGAACACTGAAGAAGGGAGCGCTGATCGATGCGGGACGCACTTCACCGCCTCTACCAGGAAATTTGGCGGGTCCGCTGGGCCCTCGTGATTTCCATCGTGGTGCTCGGCGCCAAAGCGTACGGTTGGTTGCCCCCCGATCATCCGCTCGCGGTGATCGCAACCAAGGCGTCGAATGTGACGCTCGGATTCATTCTCGCGCATATCCTCAGACAACAAACATTCCCCTACATCAGGCTCAAGGACATGCTTGCCGAGAAGGATCCGGCATTCGGATACACCTTCATCGGGGTCTCGCTGCTGTACGGAGCGATCATCTATTCGGTGGCGTTGAGCCTGTGAACGCCCGAAACACCGCGGTCGGATGTCTGGTAGCGGTTCTGCTGGCGGGCTGCCGGAACGAGAACGAGGGCGCATCCCCGCCGCCGCCGCCGCTTCCGCCGGCGCCGCCAGCCGCGCTCCCAGCCGCGCCACCACCACCCCCGGCGGCGGTCGAACGCCCGACGGCAATTCCGCGCGAGGCGCTCGCGCATCGGGACAACTTCATTCGGATCTGGCGTTTCTATTTCCAGCTTGCCGAGTCGCCCGTGATCGGCTTCTCGCAGGTGCATCAGGAAAGCCGGTGGCGCACGGACGCCAAAAGCGCTTACGCGAGTGGCATGGCGCAGTTCACGCCGGCGACCGCCGCGCAGTACGCGAAACTGTTGCCTCCGGAGGTGCGCGCCAGGTGCCCGAGCCAGATGGGATGTCCCACGGACCCGAACTGGGCCCTGAACGCACTTTCGCTCTACGATTACAACCTCCATCGCGGCTACGGGTGGGCCGCAACGGCCGACGACCGTTGGAGACTTACCCTCGCAGCATACAATGGCGGCGCGCACTGGCTCGAGCGTGAGCGCGCGCGGGCGAACAATTCGGCGCGGTGGCTGGACATCGCGAACGCGTGCATGCGGTCGGTGGCGTCGTGCACGGAGAACCGGAACTATCCGATCAAGATCCTGGAGACGTGGCGCCCCTACTATCGGACTTGGCTGGGACTGTAGCTCGAGCGCGGCGGCCGCGATCGCCGCGGCCGCCGTGAAGACGAGATCAAGGTTTGGGTGGCGACCAGAACCAGGGGAGCACGAACACGAACCCCAGCGCGAGCAACGACGCGACGACGAACGTCGCCTGCGTGTCGAGCCCGAGAGCGGCGAAGGGTCCGGTGAAACGTTGCGTCAGCGTGAGCAGGATGAACGCCACCGTGGAAACCGCTGCATCGGCCGGGCCTTTGTGCTCGACCATCCGTCCGATGAAATTGATCACCGCGCACCCAGCCACCACGACCAGCAAGAGCCATCCAAATTTCGTCGCCACTTCCGCGGGGGTCGCGGCGAGGCTCGAGACGAGTCCGATCGCGAGAACGTACAGGCCGAGCGTACGCGCGGGGATGAGCTCGCGGAGACGGTCGATATAACCGGCAAGCGTTTGTGACGGTTCCATCGTCGTTGTTGTCATTGCGTTCCTCCTGGTAGATGAACTGCAGTTACCCCCACATGGCGAGCGCGGGGCTCGCGGTTCCGGGGACATGACTCTCGGCGAGACGCTCCGAAAGCGCGTTGGCGCCATTACGAATCACGTTCTCGTCGAGAGCGCCGATTAGGTGAAACACGCTGCCAAAGGCGGCGAGGTTCAGCGTATGACCGGATTCATGGTCTTCCGCCATGCCGCCGTAGTTGACGTCGGCGAAGGCGAAGTTGCCCATGTTGAACGCGGTATCGATCGGGTTGGCATTGCTGATCCACCCGCCTCGGGTGAAGAGCGTGCCGGTCTGCCAGTGAAACACGATTCCTTGCAGCTGGAAGAAGGTTGCGCCGGTGAGGCCGATCAGCGCTCCGAGCAGTCCGAGCAGAAAGAACGCGAAGCCTAATCCCACAATGAGCCACGACATCGGCAGCAACCAGTTCAGATAGCCCAGCAGGCCCGAGTAGAACGCATTCCGGGAAACAATGGGGATAATCGACAGGAAGGCGTAGGCGCCCACGATCACGGCGAGAATCGTTCCTCCCGGGCTGCCGAACAGCTTGCCGTACACGAGCGAGGCGAGTCCCAGATTCATCGCCGCGGTCGCGCCGATCAGCAGGCCGCGGCAGAATTCTCCCGCGCTGTCGCCGACGGTCAGCGAGCCGATGACGTACGCGACCAAGACGATTGCCGTGTAGATCCCAAGCAGGATCAGCACGCCGAGATCCACGACGAAAATCGACGGAAGAAGGAAGCTGACGGCGCCCACCGCGCCGCCGATAAACGCTGGAACGGGCTTCAGATCAAGCCCTGTCGCTGTCGCTGTTGCCGTCATTGCGCCTCCCGGTGACCTAGTGTTGCATGACGCCATGCATTTCGAAGCACCAGAATAGTCGGGAGAGGATGCTGGAACGGGCTAGTACAATTTGAGCACGGCGTTGCCGATCTCCTTGGCGGAGTGCATGCTTTTTCCCCCGACGATGCTCACGCAACTCTTGTCTCTGGTACGGAACGCCCGTCCGTCGATGACGCTGATGCCTCGCGCCGTTGTCGAGGCCATTTCGTTGACCGAAGGATCGATCGGGAATGCGGAGGACGTTGCGCGCCATCTCGGCCTGCCGAATCGGTTCAAGCTGGCTCGTATGCTCAGAGATGCGGGACTACCGCCACTCCACCGGCTCGCGGAGTGGGCGACTGTGGAGTCGTGGGTTCTGAGTGCGGAGCGGCGCGGTGTCTCGCTGTGTCACATCGCGTTCCGTTGCAGACGCCATCCGAGCGCGTGCTATCGTCTGGTACGGGAGGTCACCGGGCTGCCTTGGGAGCAAGTGCGAAAGCGTGGCTCAACCTGGATTCATCGGCGCCTGCTCGCGGAGATCAGGAATTCACAGCTGCGACACACGTCACCCCGACACACCTCGTACAGGGAAAACTGATTCTCGCGCGAAAGGATCAATCCCGCGGCGACATCACGCTTTGACTCGTGTTCAGGGCCCGAAAAACACCCCCGCCACAGCCCGCTCCCACCCCCAGTAAATGATCGCCAGCGCTGTGAGATCGAACGCCGCGTGCGCCACCATGAGCATCCAGATCCGCCCCGTGATCGCGAAAATCGTCCCGAACACCAGCCCCACAATCGTCGCCTGTTCGACGCCGGGCGTCCCTTGCGCAGCATAGTGAACCGCACCAAAAAAGATGGCGGTGAGGCCGACGATGAGCGCCTGGGACCAGACGCCGGGCCGCAACAGCTTCCCGAGGCGCTCGAACAGATAGCCCCGAAACAGGGTCTCCTCCCCGAACCCCGCGCCCACGATCACCAGATACAGCATGACGGGCAGCGCCGCGGTGTTGCCGACGAGATGCTGGTAAGCGGGATTGATGGGCGGCGCGCCGAGCAGCGGCATCACGATCGCCTTCATCACGAGCTTGAGCGCGATGCCGAACGCGAGACCGATCGCGACGGTGCGCGGCCAATGCACCGGCCGCACAAACCCGAGCTCGTGCCACGGCGTGCCGGATCGCCAC
>Ga0134127_10001073_pt1 | contig 21080 bp, 23 predicted proteins | sample KB31753_FD_96459 | JGI IMG/M metagenome (GOLD analysis project Ga0134127, IMG submission 96459) | Terrestrial soil microbial communities with excess Nitrogen fertilizer from Kellogg Biological Station, Michigan, USA - KB3-175-3 | ecosystem: Environmental > Terrestrial > Soil > Unclassified ... | reverse complement strand
CGCCGCGAACGTCCATCCCGCCCGCGCGTATCGACTGCAGCGCCTCGCCGGTCGCCAGGCGAAGGAACGAGAGTGGCGTACCCTCGATGACTGCATCGGCCGGCTCGTCGGCGGCGGGCCGGACCGAGAGCGCATCCGCGGTAGCCGCAAACCGGATGCGGAACGGCGTCGCCGCGAAGCGCAGCTCCATCGAGCGCCCGTCGAGCCCGGCGAGCAGCGCACGCGCGCGGCCGGAAGCCGCGATCTGGCGGTTGAGCGCGCGCTCGAGGGGGCGCAGGAGCTCGGAATTCACGCTAATGCACGACGCCGACGTGCAGCGCGACAATGCCGGCCGCGAGGTTGTGCCAGCGGCACTCGTCGAAGCCCGCGTCGCGGATCATGCCGGCGAGCGTCTCCTGGTCCGGGTGCATGCGGATCGACTCCGCCAGGTAGCGGTAGCTCGCCGCGTCGCCGGCGACCATTGCGCCGAGACGGGGAAGCACGTTGAAGGAGTAGGCGTCGTAGGCGGGCCGTAGCGCGTCGATGACCGGCTTCGAGAACTCGAGCACGAGCAGACGGCCGCCGGGACGAAGTACGCGCCGCATCGACGCGAGCGCCGCAGGCTTGTCGGTGACGTTACGCAGGCCGAAGCCGATCGTCACGCAGTCGAAGCTCCGGTCGGAGAAGGGAAGGCACTCGGCATTCGCGATGACGAAGGAGACCTCGCCGGCGATGCCGCGGTCGAGGAGCCGGTCGCGGCCGCGCTCGAGCATCTCCCGGTTGATGTCGGTCAACACAGCAAGTCCCTCGCGCCCGACCTGGCGCGCGAGCCCCGCGCCGAGGTCGCCGGTGCCCGAGGCGACGTCGAGCGCGCGCTGTCCCGGCCGGAGCCCGGTTTGCGCCAGCGCGAAACGCTTCCAGAGCCGGTGCAGGCCACCCGACATGAGGTCGTTCATCAGGTCGTAGTTCGAGGCGACGGAGTCGAAGACGCCGCGCACCCGCGCGCTCTTTTCCGCAGGCGTGACCTTCTCGAATCCGAAATCGACAGTTTTCATGGGAACCCGATTTTACGGGTTCGCGGCCCGGTCCGCTCAGGCGGGCGGCTTGCGCTCGTAGCCGAGCTTCTCGCAGCGCTCGAGGTAGCGCGCCCACTTGCGATCGTACTGCTCGCCGAGCTCGCGCAGGTACGCCCAGGTGTAGAGGCCCGTATTATGGCCGTCGTCGAAGTGCAGGCGGACGGCATAGACGCCGACCGGCTCGACCTGCGTGATGCGCACCGCTTCCTTGGCGAGCTCGAGCTTACCCTCACCGCCGCCGTGGCCCCGCACCTCGGCCGAGGGCGAGTAGACGCGCAGGTACTCGAAGGGCAAGGCGTGCATCGCGCCGTCCGGCCAGGCCACCTCGACGGCGCGGATCTTCGGCTTGACCGTGATCGCCGTCGGCGCGTCCATCAAAGGATATAGCGTGAGAGGTCTTCGTCTTTCGCGAGCGCGCCGAGGTGGCGGTCCACGAACTCTGCAGTCACGTCGATGCTCGTGCCGTTCTTGTCCGCGGCGTCGTAGGAGGCCTGCTCGAGCAGGCGCTCCATCACGGTGTGCAGGCGGCGCGCGCCGATGTTTTCGGTCTTCTCGTTGACCGACCAGGCGATCTCGGCGACGCGGCGGACGCCATCCTTCGCGAACTTCACGTCGACGCCCTCGGTCGCGAGGAGTGCCGTGTATTGCGCGCAGAGCGAGGCGTCGGGCTCGGACAGGATTCGCTCGAAGTCGCCGACCGTGAGCGCGTCCAGTTCGACGCGGATCGGGAGGCGCCCCTGGAGCTCCGGGATGAGGTCCGAAGGCTTCGCCATGTGGAACGCGCCCGAAGCGATGAAGAGCACGTGGTCGGTCTTCACCATCCCGTACTTGGTGTTGATCGTGCAGCCCTCGACGAGCGGCAAAAGGTCGCGCTGCACGCCCTCGCGGGAAACGTCCGCGCCCATCGTCTCGGTGCGGCGGCAGATCTTGTCGATCTCGTCGATGAAGACGATGCCGTTCTGCTCGGCATTCGCGAGTGCGCGGGTCTTCAGCTCCTCTTCGTTGACCATCTTCGCGGCTTCCTCGTCCGTCAGCGCCTTGAGCGCGTCGCGGATGCGGAGCTTGCGGCTCTTCGTGCGGCCACCACCCATGTTCTGGAACACCTGCTGGAGCTGCTGCGTCATCTCCTCCATGCCGGGCGGCCCCATGATGTCGATGCCGACGGGCACGGCGCGCAGCTCGATCTCGACCTCGCGCTCGTCGAGCTGGCCCTCACGCAGCATCTTGCGGAATTTCTGCCGGGTCTCGTCGCCGTTCGAGAGCTTCGGCAGCATCGCGTCGAGGATGCGCTCCTCGGCGGCGTCGATCGCGCGCGGGCGGACCTTCGCCATCTCTTCCTCGCGCGTCAGCTTCACGGCAACGTCGACCAGCTCCTTCATGATCGAGTCCACCTCGCGGCCGACGTACCCGACCTCGGTGAACTTCGTCGCCTCGACCTTGATGAATGGCGCGCGCGCGAGCTTCGCGAGGCGGCGCGCGATCTCGGTCTTCCCGACACCCGTCGGCCCGATCATCAGGATGTTCTTCGGCGTAATCTCCTGGCGGAGCGGCTCCTCGACCTGCATGCGCCGCCAGCGGTTGCGGAGCGCGATCGCGACCGAGCGCTTCGCCGCCGCCTGGCCGACGATGTGCTTGTCCAGCTCCTGGACGATCTCGCGGGGGGTCATCGTATCCATGGTCAGCCCGTCGCCAGCTCGTCGATGACGAAGCTGCGGTTCGTGTAGATGCAGATGTCGGCGGTGATGCCGAGCGAGCGCTCGACGATCTCGCGCGCGGAGAGCTGTGTGTTGGCGGCGAGCGCGCGGGCCGCGGCGAGCGCGTACGGCCCGCCGGAGCCGATGGCCATGACGGCGTCCTCGGGCTCGATGACGTCGCCATTGCCGGAGATGACGAAGGAGGCCTGCTTGTCGGCGACGCAGAGCAGCGCTTCGAGGCGCCTGAGCGCGCGATCCGTGCGCCAGTCCTTGGCGAGCTCGATCGCGGCGCGCGTGAGGTTTCCGTATTTCTCGAGCTTGCCCTCGAAGCGCTCGAACAGCGTGAAGGCGTCCGCCGTGCCGCCGGCGAAGCCCGCGAGCACCTTGTCGCCGTACAGCCGGCGCACTTTCTTGGCGTTGCCTTTCATGACGGTGTTGCCGACCGTCACCTGCCCGTCGCCGCCCATGGCGACAGTGCCGCCACGGCGCACCGACAGGATCGTCGTGCCGTGCGGATCGAAATCGGTTTTGTTCATGCGTTCAGCTACTTGCGCCTTCTCGCCCGCGGATGAGATTCGTCGTAGATGCGGGCCAGGTGAGCGAAATCAAGGTGCGTGTACACCTGTGTCGTACTGATGTCGGCGTGCCCGAGAAGTTCCTGTACGCCGCGCAGGTCGCGGCTCGACTCGAGCAGGTGGGTCGCGAACGAATGCCGAAGGAGGTGAGGGTGGACCGGCACGTTGAGGTTGCTGCCCGCGGCCCAGCGCCCGATGCGGCGCTGGATCGCGCGCGCCCCGAGGCGCCGGCCGTTCTGGCCGACGAAGAGGGCGCCTGCGCCATCCTTCACGATCGACTTGCGCTCGCCGAGCCAGGCGCGCAGCGCCGTCACGGCCTTGCCGCCGACCGGCAGCACGCGCGTCTTCGAGCCCTTGCCGAGCACGCGCACCGTGCGATCGGCGAGGTCGAGGTCGGTGACGTCGAGCCCGGCGAGCTCCGCGAGGCGCAAGCCCGACGAATAAAGCAGCTCCAGCATCGCGAGGTCGCGGCGCGAGAGCGCATCGGTCGGCTTGCGCTCGAGCAGCGTCGCGACCTGGTCGACGTCGAGCGTCTTCGGCAGGCGCTTTGCCGCCTTCGGCGCACGGATGTCCGCGGCCGGATTCGACTCGAGCACCTTCTCGCGGATCAGGTAGTTGAAGAAGCCGCGGAGTGCCGACAGTCGCCGCTGCACGCTGCGTGGGTTCAGGCCCTCGCGGTGCTCGCGCGCGGCGAAGGTGCGGACATGGAAGTTGTCGAGCTGCTTCCAGGCGGCAATCTTTTCGCCGTCGCAATATGCGACGAGCGCGTCGAGATCACGCTGGTAGGCGGATTCCGTGTGCGGCGAAAGGCGGCGCTCGGTCCTGAGGTGGGCCAGGTAGCGCCCGATCCATGCCGCCGCCTTCGGCTGCATCAGTCTCCCGACAGCGCTGCGGCGATCAGCTCCCCGATGTGGGCGAGGAAGTCCGTGCTCATGGTCGGGTTGAAGCGATGGCTGTCGTGTGAGCCGCAGGCAAGGAGGCCGAGGCTCCCCTTGGCGCCGAGCGGCACCAGCGCGACCGAGCCGACTTCGGCGGCGTCCGCCCCGAACAGGAACTCGCGCTGCGAGTCCCGGAGCTGGCCGCAGCGCGGCTTGCCGGCGTTGAACAGCGTCTCGAAGGAGCGCAGGTCCGGCGTCTCAGCCGGGACGATGCGCAGGAACCGGCTTTCGGCGAGGCCCTGGGGCGCCCGCGCCGCCGTCAGCACCAGCACCGACTGGCCCGCACCGAAATCCTCGCGGAGTGCGGACTCGATGGCCGCTATCCTGGCGGCGTGCTCGGGTGCGGCGATGAGGCGGCGAGCCATGCCGAGCACGCGGCTGCCAAGCACATCGTTCTCGCGCGCGACATCGACGAAATCCTTCACCTTGCGCTCGAGCTGGCGGTTTCGTTCACGCAGCACTTCGGCCTGGCGCTCGAGCAGCGAGACGGTCGACGGGCCGCCGCGGGAATCCGGCAGCCGGATTTTCGCGAGCAGCTGAGCGTGGCGATCGAAGAACTCGGGTGTCGCGGACAGGTAAGAGGCGACGGCGGACTCGTCGATCTCTGCAATCTCGACGCCGCGTACCGGTCTTGTCGTCATAAATTCACATCCCCCTCAAAAGCGCGTTCAGCAGGCCCGGTCATCCAGATCGGCTCGCCCGGTCCCTTCCATTGTATGTCGAGGCGGCCGCCAGGTAAGTCGACTGTAACATTCTCGTCGAGGAGGCCGTGCCGGCGTCCGACCGCGACCGCGGCGCAGGCGCCGGTGCCACAGGCGCGGGTCTCGCCCGTGCCGCGCTCGTGAACCCGCAGCCGAATGTGACCCCGGTCCACGACTTGCATGAATCCGACGTTGGTGCGCTTCGGGAAGCGGGGGTGATGCTCGATCGCCGGCCCCAGGCGAGCGACCGGCGCGTCGGCGACCGCAGGCACGCGAATCACGGCATGCGGGTTGCCGACGGAGACGGCGCCGATCTCGACCTCGCTCGCCCCGACGGACAGCGGGTAGACATAAGCTTCGCCGCTCGCCTCGAAGGGGAGCGATGCCGGCTCGAAGTTGGGCACACCCATCGTCACGGAAACCTGCTCGCCCTTCATCTTCGTCTGGACAAGGCCGCCCGGGCTGTCAAGCACGAGCTCGCCGCCAGGCTTGCCGTCACGCTCGCGGATGTACCGGGCGATGCAGCGCGCGCCGTTGCCGCACTGCTCGACCTCGCGTCCGTCGGCGTTGAAGATCCGGTAGAAGACGGCGGTTCCGGCCTTGTGGGGCGGCTCGAGCATCAGGGCCTGGTCGAAGCCGATGCCCGTGTAGCGGTCGGCGAGGCGGCGGAAGACGTCGGCGGAAGGCACGCCGCCCTTTGGCGCGTCGAAGATGATGAAGTCGTTGCCGAGCCCATGCATCTTCGTGAAACGCATGCTCCTGATTCTACCGGTAAAATACGGCATGGCCAGCAGGAATCCCCGCGTCGGTTTCGTGAGCCTCGGCTGCCCCAAGGCACTCGTGGACTCCGAGCGTATCCTCACGCAACTGCGCGCCGAGGGTTATGAGGTTGCGCCGACCTACGACGCGGCCGACCTCGTCGTCGTCAACACCTGCGGCTTCATCGATGACGCGGTGCACGAGTCGCTCGACGCGATCGGCGAGGCGCTGGCGCAAAACGGGCGCGTGATCGTCACCGGCTGCCTCGGCGCCAAGCCCGAAAAAATCACCGAGCGCCACCCGGCTGTGCTCAAAGTCACGGGACCGCATGCCTACGAGGAAGTCGTCGGCGCAGTGCACGAGCACCTGCCGCCGAAGCACGACCTGTTCATGGACCTCGTGCCCCCGCAGGGCGTGCGGCTTACGCCGCGCCACTACGCCTACCTGAAGATTTCCGAGGGCTGCAATCACCGCTGCCGCTTCTGCATCATCCCCTCGATGCGCGGCGATCTCGTGAGCCGCCCGATCGGGCAGGTGCTGAACGAGGCGATCCGGCTCAGGAACGCCGGCGTGCGCGAGCTGCTCGTGATCTCGCAGGATACGAGCGCCTACGGCGCCGACCTCAGGTACCGCGCGGAGCCGTGGGGCAGCCGCGAGATCCAGAGCCGCTTCATCGACCTCGCCCGCGAACTCGGTGAGCTCGGTCCGTGGGTGCGCCTGCACTACGTCTATCCGTATCCGCACGTGGACGATGTGATCCCGCTCATGGCAGCTGGCAAGGTGCTGCCTTACCTCGACGTGCCGTTCCAGCACGGGAGCCCGCGCATCCTGAAGCTGATGCGCCGGCCGGCGCACGCCGAGAACACGCTCGCGCGCATCCGGCGCTGGCGCGAGCAGCTCCCTCGGATGACGATCCGCAGCACCTTCATCGTCGGCTTCCCGGGAGAGACCGAGGAAGACTTCCGGATCCTGCTCGACTGGCTCGAGGCGGCGGAACTCGACCGCGTCGGCTGCTTCCGCTACTCGCCGGTCGAGGGCGCGGCCGCAAATAGGCTGCCGGACCCCGTGCCGGACGCGGTGAAGGAGGAGCGCTGGCATCGCTTCATGCAGGCGCAGCAGAAAATAAGCGCGCGCCGGCTTGCGGCCCGCGTCGGCAGGACCATGCGCGTCCTGGTCGACGCGATCGAGGACAAGACAGCCATCGCGCGGAGCGAAGCGGATGCGCCCGAGATCGACGGGGTGGTCCGGATCCTCGGCCGCGGCGCGGCCGCGCTGCCGGTGGGCGCGTTCGCCGACGTCGTGATCACGGCGGCGTCGGAATACGACCTCGAAGCCCGGGTCGCCTGAATGCTCGTCGAACCGCCAGGCCTGCGCGCCATCCGCGCCGACATCACGACGCTCAAGGTCGATGCGATCGTCAACGCCGCCAATGAGACGCTGCTGGGCGGCGGCGGAGTCGACGGGGCGATCCACCGCGCGGCCGGGCCGGAGCTCCTTGCCGAATGCCGCCGGCTGGGCGGATGCGCGACGGGCGACGCGAAGATGACGTCCGCTTACCGCCTGCCCGCACGGCACGTCATCCACACCGTCGGGCCGGTCTGGCGTGGTGGCGATCGCAACGAGCCGGAGCTGCTCGCCTCGTGTTACCGGCGGTCGCTCGAGATCGCGGAGGCCGCAGGGTTCGCGACCATCGCCTTCCCATCGATCAGCACCGGCGTCTACGGCTACCCCGTCAAGCCAGCGGCGCGCATTGCGGTCGAAACCACACGCGAGTTCGTCAAGTACGCCAGACGCTTGCGCGAAGTTATCTTTTGCTGCTTCTCGGCTGCCGACCTCGCGATCTACGAGGAGGTGCTGCGCCCATGATCGACGGCGAGGTCCTGCCCACCATCGACGCGCCGCGCGTGCGCCTGCGCCAGCTGGCGGAAGCGGACGTGGACGGCCTCTTCGCGGTCTTCTCGGACCGCGAGATGATGCGGTACTGGTCGTCCCCCGCCATGGAGGCGCGCGCCGAGGCGGAGGCGCTGCTTGCGCGGATCGACCGTCAGTTCGCGGAAAAATCAGGCTTCCAGTGGGGCGTCGAGCGCAAGGAGGACAAGCGGCTCCTCGGAACTTGCACCATCTTCCACATCCACGCGAAGAACCGCTGCGGCGAGCTCGGCTACGCGCTGAAAAGCGAGCACTGGAAGAAGGGGTACATGGGCGAGGCGCTCAAAGGCCTGCTCGACTATGCTTTCGGCCCAATGAACCTGCGCCGCCTCGAGGCGGATGTCGATCCGCGGAACTCGAGCTCGCTGCGAATCCTCGACAGGCTCGGCTTCAAGCGAGAAGGCCTGTTGCGCGAGCGATGGGATGTCGAGGGCGACATCCAGGACTCGATCTTCCTCGGCCTGCTGAATCGCGAGTGGAACGGCCGGCAGGCATGAGCGGGGTCCGCGTGGTTCAGTTCCGGCGAGAATACGCGGCGGACTTTCGCCGGCTCAACCTCGACTGGATCGATCGACTGTTCAAGGTGGAGGCGGCAGACCTCAAGGTGCTGGATGACCCCGAGCAGGCCATCGTCGCAAAGGGGGGCATGATCTTCTTCGCGCTTGACGGTGACACGGTCGTCGGCACGGTCGCCATGGTCCGGGACTCGGGTCAGCGCTATGAGCTCGCCAAGATGGCCGTCGCGACGACGCATCAGCGGCGCGGCATCGGCGAGATGCTCGGTGCGGCCGGGGTGGACTGGGTTGCGGAGCAGGGTGGGCGCTCGGTCTTCCTCCAGTCGAACACGAAGCTCGACAACGCGTTGCGGCTTTACGAACGGCTGGGGTTTCGTCGTGCGGTCGACCCGAACGCGACGGAGTACGCACGCTGCGACATCTACATGGAATTGACTATCAGCGGGCGTACGGCGCAAGGTTGACGTACGCCCGGTGAGCTTCCGAGAAGCGCCATGTCCTTGACTCGACCGCAGTTTCTGCACCGATTTCTTATGGCCGTGTTGGCCTTGGCGGCAGCCCCCGTTGGTGTGATGGCTGATGACACCGCGTCGGTCGTTGTCATCCGGGGCGGCGAAGTCGGCTCGTGGTCGGATTCGCAGTCGTCGTCCGTCGTCGTGATGCGTCCGGAGAGCGGCAGTTTCCTCCGGGAAACCACGCGGCTGGCGGCGGAGGCCGAGTCGCGGGAGGAACGCCTGGCGCGTCAACTGGAACGCGAGAGCGGCCTCGAGATCGCGGAAGCGCTTCGCGCGTTGCAAGCGACTGCCTATGCGTCCGCGAGCATGACGAGTGCGGCCACCTGGTGGCCGGTATTCCTGCCGGTCAACGACCCTCGGCCGCTGCCGTCGCGGCCTCGGGCGCCCGCGGCCCTGTCGATGCCGAATCGTTAGTCTCGGAGGTCAGACAGGTCATGCACAAGAGCCGACTCGCGGGCTTCATCATCGACTGCCGCACCGACGACCTGCACGGCGCGGCGCGCTTCTGGTCCGAGGCGCTCGGCATGGCGACCGAAGTCCTGCCGGGCCAGGAAGGCGACAGCTACGTCAAGCTGAAGGTCCCGGACGAGCGCATGCACATCGAGGTCCAGTCGGTCGCTCACGACAGCCGCGTGCACCTCGACATCGAGGCCGACGACATCGAGGCCGAGGTCCGCCGGCTCGAGAAGCTCGGCGCGAAGCGCCTCGGGAAGATCCAGACCTGGGTCGTCATGGAGGCGCCGACCGGCCAGCGCTTCTGCGTCGTGCGGCCCCAGAACAAGGACTTCGACCAGAACTCCAATCGCTGGGACTGAAGTGCGCGTTCCCTTCGTCAAGGTCTGCTGCATCGCGGATCTCGACGAGGCTCGGCTCGCGATCGGCGCCGGAGCGTCCGCGATCGGCCTCGTTTCGGCGATGCCGAGCGGTCCCGGGCCAATTCCCGAAGAGACAATCACGGCCATCGCTGCTGCCGTGCCGTACCCGACCGAGACTTTCCTGCTGACGTGCCTGACCGATGCCGAGGCCATCGCGGAGCAGCAGCGCCGCTGCGGCACGACGGCCGTGCAGCTCGTGGATGCAGTTGCCGAGGCTGAGCTCCGCCTCCTGCGGCGCCTGCTACCAACGACGCGGCTCGTGCAGGTGATCCATGTCGCGGGCCCCGAGGCTGTCGATGAAGCGCGCGCTGCGGCGCCCCTTGTCGACACGCTGCTGCTCGATTCCGGCAACTCGCGGCTCGCCGTCAAGGAGCTGGGTGGCACGGGCCGCGTGCACGACTGGGGCACGAGCCGGCGCATCGTCGATAGCGTCAGCGTGCCGGTCCTGCTGGCGGGCGGGCTCAACCCCGGCAACGCGCGCGAGGCGTTCGAGCGCGTCCTGCCGGCGGGCCTCGACGTCTGCAGCGGCTTGAGGCCCAATGGACGCCTGGACGCGGACAGGCTTCGCGGATTCTTCGCCGCACTCCAATGACCGGGAGACACACATGATCGGATACACATGCATGGGCACGAACGACTGGAAGCGGGCGCTGGGGTTTTACGATGCCCTGTTCGCCGACCTCGGCGCGAAGCGCGTCATGGACTACGAGACCTTCGTCGCCTGGAAGCAGGCAGACGGCAAGCCGGGCTTTGCGCTCGTGCAGCCGTACAACAAGAAGCCGGCGACGGTAGGCAACGGTTGCATGGTGGCGTTCGAGGTGAAGAGCACGGCGCAGGTGGACGCGCTCTACAAGAAGGCGATGTCGCTCGGCGCGACCGATGAAGGCCCGCCCGGGGACCGCGGGGACGGCTACTACGGCGCCTATTTCCGCGACCTCGACGGAAACAAGCTCAACTTCCATTGCTGGACATGACGGAGAAGGCGTTCTCGATTTCGACGCTTGCCGCCTGGGCGGACATGGACGCGAACGCCCATATGGCGAACTTCGCCTATCTCAACAAGTGCGTGGACGCGCGCATGGGCTTCTTCAAGGCGCACGGCTTCCCGGTGACGGAGTTTGCGAAGCGGCGCATCGGCCCGGTGGTGCGGCGCGACGAGCTCGAGTATTTCCGTGAGATCGGGCTGCTCGAGCCGATCACCGTGACGCTCGAGCTCTCGGGCCTCGCCCCGGACGGTTCGCGCTTCCGGCTGCGCAACGAAATCCTGAACGGCGACGGGAAGCTCGCGGCGCGCATCACGAGCGAGGGCGGCTGGCTCGACCTCGCAAAGCGCAAGCTGATCGCGCCGCCCGAGGACCTCCTGGAGGCGCTGCAGGCCATGCCGCCTGCCGCCGAGTTCGAGCGCCTGCCTTCGAGCATCCGAAAGTGAGCGTCTACCGCGGGAATTGCCACTGCGGTGCGGTCGGGTTCGAATACCGGACCGAGAAGCCTGTTGGCGAATGGTTCGTGCGTTCCTGCGAGTGCAGTTTCTGCAGGAAGCACGGCGCCATCTACACCTCGGATCCCGCGGGCAGCACCCGTTTTGTTCACAAGGATGTTTCGGCGCTCTCGCGCTACCGGTTCGGCCACAAGACGGCCGACTTCGTCTTCTGCGGCCGCTGCGGCGGCTATCTGGGCGCCGTGATGGAAGAGGGCGGCCAGGAGCTTTTCGTCATGAACATCCGCGCGCTCGACCCGCAGCCGGAGGGGCTGCCGGCCGCGAAAGACATGTCTTACGAGGATGAGACGGCCGAAACCCGCGTGACGCGCCGCTCGTCGAGGTGGACGCCCGTTCGGTCTTGAGTCCAACACTTGGGAATATGTCACCCCTGTCTTCGCGATAGCCCATGTCGCGGACTCCCCAATTTTGTGACGCCAGGCCCGCGCCTCGGGGATCGGGATCTTTAGTCTTCGCCTTTAGCCATGCACGAATTCTTTAGCAAAGCATTCAGCCTCGCGAAATTGCGGCAGCTGTGCGTCAACACGACGCTCAGCAATTTTGTCGCCTATCTCGCAGGCTCGCTCGTGATGCTGCTGACGACCTACGAATCGGTCGAGCGCAGGGCGCTCAGGAACCTCTTCGGTGTCCTGCCGCGAAAGACCGTGGTCGTGCATCTGCTGCCCGAGTGGCTCGAATGGATGCTGGCCGTGCTCGTCGGGTATCTCGTGATGGAGCTCGTGCGGCACATCATCAGCACCAACAAGTATTTGCGCTTGATTGACAGGTCAGCCCGCAATCAGGCGCACGGGAACGGGGAAAAGCCGACCACCGCCGGCATACGCTGATCCACCAGCGCTTCAGGATTCGACCGTGAGCGGCTCGACCATGAGCTGCTGCCAGCGCGGGTTATCGTGCAGCGGCCGGAGGAACGGCGAAACGCGCATTTCCACCTGCCAGGACCAGAGCTGCGAAGCTTCGGCGCGCTCGTTCCGCTCGATTGCGTCCGCGACGCCTAGAAGCGCCTTGAACGCCTTTTCCTGCATGCCGCGGTAGGCGTAGACCTCGGCCAGCCGGACGTCGACCGGGGCCGAAGCCCGGGCGACGACGCGCGCCAGAGCTGCATCAGCGTCAGTTTCCCGGCCTTCGGCGTGATACAGCAGCGCAAACGCATGGTCGCGATTCCTGCCCTCCGGCAGACGAGCGGCCAGCTTGTGCGCGTCTTCGATCAGCTTCTGGAACACCAGGATGCGGACGATTGCGAGGTCGAGTTCCTCGCCGAGCGCCGGGTTGAGCTCGCGAGCCGTCGCGAGCTCCGCTTTCGCGTCCTCGAAGCGGTCGGCGGCCTGCAGGAAAATTCCGCGATTGGCGTGATTCGCGGCGGAACGGGGATCGAGCGCGACGATGCGGTCGTAGCGCGCAATCGCCTCGGTGACTTCGCCCTTGCGCATCGAGATTCCGGCGGCGAAAGTCAGCACGAGCAAATCGTCGGGATCGAGCGTTAGCGCTCGGTCGAACGTGCGGTAGGCAGCGGGCCGATCGCCGATGTCCCAGAAGTACTGGGAAAGCCGGGCATGGGCGACTGCAAGCTTGGGATCGAGATCGGTCGCCCGTCGGGCCGCCTCGCCCTGCCTGGCCAGCGCCTCCGCGCGCGGCATGTTGCCTTCGTAAGCGAGCAGGGAGTAGGCGCCCGCGAGCGATGCCCAGGCCCGCGCATACGACGGATCGGATTTGAGTGCTTCCTGGTAGTACTTCGCGGCCCTCTCGATATCGCCCGGCGCACGGCGGTTGTAGAAGAGCTCGCCTTGCAGGAACAGGTTGTGCGCCTCGACGTTCGGGACGTGCTCCTGATGACCGGCAAGCGTCGTGTTGAGCGCGGTCGCAACGCCGTCGGCGACTTCGTCCTGCACGGCGAAAAGGTCGGTCAGTTCGAGATCGTAGGATTTCGACCAGACCTGGGAATTGCTGGCAGCCTCCACGAGTCGCGCGGTCATGCGGACGCGATTGCCGGACTTGCGCACGCTGCCTTCCAGCACGTGCGTCACGTCGAGCTTGCGCGCGATCTCCGGGATGCTGATGGTTTCGCCGCGAAACGAAAACGACGACCTTCGCGAAATCACCCGCAAAGTCCGGGTCTGGCTGAGCCGGTTGATGATTTCCTCCGAGACGCCGTCGGAGAAGTGCGCCTGATCCTGGTCGGGGCTCAGGTCGTCGAAGGGCAGCACGGCGATCGCGTATTTCGTGGCGGCCGCGGGGCGCGACGGCTCGGCCGGGGCATGGAAGGCGCGATAGCCGACGATCGTCGTCAATGCGGCAACCAACGAGGCCGCGATCCACATGGTGGCGCGACGGGATGCCGGCGGCGCCGCGTCGAGCGCGAGAGGCATCACCTCACCGTTCAGGCGATACCCGCGCTTCGGGATCGTTTCGAGCACGGCCTTGTAGCGTTCGTCGCCGCCAGCGAGGCTGAGCTGTCGTCGCAGCTCGTAGATGCACCGCGTCAGCGCGTCGTCGCTTACGACCATCCCAGGCCAGAGCTGCGACAGCAGGTCCTCTCGAAGCACGACGTGCCCCGCGTGCCGGGCGAGCATCATGAGGACGTCCATGACCCGGGGGTCGAGCTTCTCGCGGCCCGCGGGTCCAACGACTTCGCCCGCATCCCGATCGACGGTCAGGCCGTCGAGGGTGAATCCTCGTTCCAGTGATTGTTCGGCGGGAGATGGTGCCGGAGCGTTCATCGAGGCTGCTGGGAACTGCCCATGGGGACGCCGGGAAGGCCGATATTAGACCGTTATCAGGCTTTCATCAGGGCAAACGCTCCCCGTTCGCGCGACCGTCGGCCGTGACGGTTTCAACCCGCGCAAGGAGGAAAGCCATGAATTCCAAACCACGCCGGCTGCTCAGCTTGCTTCTCACGCGAATAGGCGTCCGCAGCGAATTCCTAAAAACCACCTCGGGGAGAATCACATGAAAATGCTTCGTTTGGTTTTTGCAGCCCTGTCGTTATCGCTGGTCCTGGCCGCGCCCGCGCGTGCCCAGACTTACACCGCCATCGACGTTCCCGGGTATCCGTACACCCACGCATTCGGCATCAACGACTTCGGTACGATCGTGGGTGATTGCGATTTTGCGGACGGGTATGTCAGCGCGTACGTGCTTCGTGGCGCCAACTTCACGATCTTCGACGCGCCGGGGGCCGTGGGAACGACAGCCTGGGACGTCAACAATCTCGGTGTGATCGTGGGCGACTATTACGGCGAGGATTTCCTATTTCACGGCTTCCTGTACATCGACGGGAAGATGACGACCATCGACTACCCGGGAGCCGTCCACACATCCGCCCAGGGCATCGACGATTTCGGGCGCATCGTCGGCATCTTCATCGACCACAAGGGGACCTGGCGGGGATTCGTCCTCGTCGGGAAGAAGTTCCGCGTGGTCGAGCCGCCGGGTGCGGATTTCACGACGGCCGTCGGCATCGCGGGCCCGGACATCGTGGGGTCAACGGAGATCGACGGCTTGCAAACCGGCTACATCCTGACGGACGGCCGCTACTCGCCGATCGTCTATCCCGGCGCGGGATTCACGACTGCCAACCACCTGAACTACTCGCGCGACATCGTCGGAACCTGGGCCGATACTCCGGAATCGGAGGCGGGGCATGCCTACGTGCTGACGCAGAACGGATTCACGTCGCTCGACTTCCCGCGCGCCACGCAGACGACCGGGCGGGACATCAACGACCAGGGCCACATCGTCGGCTCGTACCGAGACGAGGCCGGCTACGTGCACGGATACCTGCGCGTCCCGCGGAAGGCGGGACAGCGCTAGCGCTGGCGGACGTAGTCGCCGGGCGCGTCGCCGAGCGGTGCGTGGCCGTCGGCCGACGCGCCCAAGGTGGGCGGCGCAACGCGCTCGGGCGTCGACTGAGCCTTGAGCCACTGGCCCCAGTCCCCGTTGCGCAGCTCGGCGAGAAAGATATCAAACCTTTATCGGGCCTTCGTCAGGATCTTTGGCGGGCCAGCCCGCAGCCTTGTACGCGTCGACGTCCTGACATCGAAGGGAGGTATATATGGATCGCATTCTGCCCCTGCTGATTGTGGCTGCCGGCCTGGTTGTACCGTTGGCACGGGCGGGAACCGGAGACCTCGACCCCGCGTTCGCGGATCACGGGCGCCTGAGCCGGATCCCCGGCGCCCGCGGCCCCATCAAGGCGATCGAGCTCACCAAGGCTGGCGATGTGTTCGCGGTCGGGGGCGGGTTCGACATCCTTTACGGCTGCAGTCCTTTGATGGGTGAGCCGTTCTGCGAATGGGAGGCATCCAGCTTCACACTGCGACTCGGCGAGGATGGCGCAGCAAATCCGTCGTTGGTCGCCGCGGACGTCGCACCGATCGAAGCCGACGGATTTGAACGCCAGTCGGACGGGAAAATCGTGGTGGTGGGCCGCAGGCACTGGCTGAACAGATACCGGAATTTCGTCTATTCGTTTCCGGTGGTGTACCGCCTGCTGCGGGATGGATCTCTCGACGTCACTTTCGGCACCAATGGCGTGGTTGAACTGAGGAACTACAGCCTCGTCCGATCAGACTCGGTTGCGGTCCTGTCCGATGGCCGCATCGTGATTGCAGGATCGGGCATTGCCGGAGAGAACCAGCCCGAGCACCTATTCGTAGTTCGACTGATGCCGGATGGAAGTCTGGATGGATCCTTCGGCGACAGTGGCGCCTTGGTCGGGCCTACCAACAAGCTGGCCCGGGCCCGGCTGGTGCGTAGCGACAGCAGGACCTTTCGCGTGACGCTCCAGACCCGGGAGGGTTGCGCAATTGCCGGCTTCACTGCCAATGGACGGCTTGACCGGGATTTCGGGGCTGCCGGCATCGCAACCGTGCCATCCCCGCGCGGGAAACAGGTTGTCTGCGGTTCGCTTGAAGCGCTGGCCGGTGGCGGGTTACTCGTGGCAGGGCGGGACGGCAAGAAAGGCTTCGTCGGGAAACTGCTTGCCAACGGTACAACGGATCCTTCCTTCGTCGCTGATCCTGTCATTTCTGATGCATTCACTGAGATCACCGCAACAGCGGCGGGCATCGATGGCGGACTGCTCGTTGCCGGACAAGGGTTTCAGGGCACGTTGGTCATGCGCCTGGCCGCCAGCGGAACCATGGATTCCCGGTTCGGCCGCGAAGGCCGTACCTTCATCGAGCTGAACTCCAAATTTGGAACGCGGCCCGTCATAACGGATCTGGCCGTCGCCGACGACGGCACCGTGATTGCTGCAGGTGGTGCCGCCGCGATCGATTCCCCACGTAGCCGCTATGTTCCTTTCTTGGGCCAGTCTTTGGACGACACGCCATTCCTTGTCCGGTTGCTGGGTAGCGACGATGTAGTGAGCCCGGGTGTCCTCAGCTTTTCGGAATCCGATGCAACGCCTCTGGAGTCCGACGGCCGCGCGGTTGTCCGCGTGCGTCGAAGAGGCGGCAGCAATGGCGAAGTGAGCGTGAGCTATCGGACCAGCGCAGATGGTGGCGCGACCGAAAACCAGGATTTCGCGGCGAAGACCGGGTCACTGACCTGGAAAGACGGCGACACGTCAACGAAGCAGATCGCCGTCGACGTCCTGCAGGACAGTGGCCCGTCGGAGTCATTTGAATCCTTTCACGTCGCCATTTCTGGGGCTCGCGGCGGTGCGGGCCTTGGCACTCGCAATGCAAAGGTCACGATTCAGCCAGACGGCTCGCCTGCCGGCCAAATCGAAATCGATACGCAGCAATTGGATGCGACGGAAAACTACAACGCCCAGTTCATCCTGCGCCGCAGCTTCTACTTTGAAGGCCGTGTCTGCGTCACGCTGACCGCGGAAGCAGGAACCGCGGTCGCGGGAGAAGACTTCGATGCAACGCCAATCACGTCTTGCTGGGATGATCAGCAAGAAGACTGGGAGCTTCCCGAGATACCGATCGTCGACGACGACGAGAAGGAAGAGCGCGAGTCGTTCACGATCCGGCTTTCGAATCCGACCGGCGGCGCAATTCTTGGGCCAAACGTCTCGGCAACCGTGACGCTGCACGACAACGACTGAAAGTCCGGCTGCTGCATTCGATCAGGGCTCAATGGCAATGAGTCGCCGCCAGCGCGGGTCGGCGTGCAGCGGCGTCAGGAACGGAGACAGCCGCACTTCAGTGCGCAGGACCCCGAGATAGGGTCTGGAATCCGGCTGACCTGCGAGCTCGTCCTTTAATTTCGTCAATGCAATCAGCGCAGCGTCGGATCGGCCGCGGTATGTATAGATCTCGGCCAGCCGAAGCGCGTCGATCACGTAATGTTCCCGCGTGTCCTGGGGCATCGGAACATTAGTTTCGAGCCTTCGGAGCGCTGCATCCGCCTCGTCGCGGTAGGCCAGAGACGAGGCGAGGAGGGCGAGTGCCTGGTCGCGATACTTGCCGCCCGGCAACTGCATGATCTCCGTTGCTGCGTCGTCGAATCGACCCAGCAAAGCCAGGATGCGTGGGATGTCGGCGCGGGTGTCCAGCTCCGCCTGCGGGTTCATCTCGAGGACGGTGCGATAGGTGGCGAGACTTTCGACAAACTGGCCGGCGGCGAGCTGCATGACGCCGAGATTCTTGCGATAGATATTGTTCAGCGGATCGCGAAGCAACGCGTCTCGCTGCAATGCAATGCCTTTGTCGAGCTTCCCGGCACCTATCGCGTCCCAGGCGCGGTCTGCGATCATCAGGGGATTGTCCCGATCCAGCTTCTGCGCGAGGGCGAATTGCTTCGCCTGGTTCTCGGTGTCGCCGCTGTCCTCGTAGTACTGGCCGAGCCTCCGATGGGCGATGCCGCTCGCAGGATCGATCTCGACGGCCCGGAGCGCGGCCTCTCCTTGCTTCGCGCGCAGCATGGGGGAGGGTGGATCGACGGTCCAGGACTGGAACGAGTAAGCGGCTGCCAGGTTGGCCCAGGCCCGCGCGTACGCCGGGTCGATTGTCACGGCGCGCTCGAAGAGCCGCGTCGCAAGTTCCATGTCTCTTGGCGCGCGGCGCCAGTAGAAATACTCGCCTTGGAGCACAAGGTCGTAAGCTTCGAGGCTGGAAGGTGGTTTGGCGGGCGACCCTCGGCTGGTTAAGCTCGTCTTCAGCGCGGTCGCGACTGCCGCTGCGACATCGTCCTGGATCGCAAAGACGTCACCGAGCGTCCGGTCGAATGTATCTGACCACACGTGCGAGCCGTCGGAGGCAGCGATGAGCTGCGCCGTTACGCGCACCTGGTTCCCGGACTTGCGCACGCTTCCTTCGAGCACATGGGTCACGTTTAGGCGTCGCCCAATTGCAGGTACGTCGAGCGGCTGGTCGCGGAAGGTGAACGACGAGGTTCGGGCGATGACCCGAAGGTCTGGAGACTGCGCGAGGCGGTTCAGGATCTCCTCCGATGTCCCGTCGGAGAAGTAGCGCTGGTCCTTGTTCTCGCTCATGTCCACGAAGGGCAGGACGGCGATCGAGTACAGAGCGGCACCCGGCAGTTTCGGCGACTCGGAGGACGAGCGAAGGACTTGATAGGCAACGAGTGCAATCAAGGCGGCGATCAAAGCAGCGGCGAGCCAGGTCGTGGCGCGGCGGAATGCGGGCGGCGCTGGGCGCGGTGGAGAAACCGGCAAGATTTCACCGTTCAGGCGATAGCCGCGCTTCGGCAGCGTTTCGATCAGCGCCTTGAACTCGTCGCTGCCGCCCGCGAGGCTGAGTTCACGGCGCAGCTCGTAGAAGCAGCGCGTCAGCGCGTCGTCGCCGACCACAACGCCTGGCCAGAGCGAAGTAATTAGCTCATCGCGCGTGACGACCTGGCCGGCGCGTTTCGCCATGAAGACGAGCACGGCCATGACTTTGGGGTCGAGCTGTCGGGTACTGCCAGAGCCGGTCAGCTCGCCGGCGGGCGGATCGACGCGGAGGTCACCGATGCGGAAACCCCGTTCGAGGGCACTTTCGGCCTCTGGCTGCGGCCGTGTGCTCATGAGGCGCTTCAGCGCTGCAGCACGTAGTCGCCCGGCGCATCGCCGAGCGGCGTGTAGCCTTCCTTGGTATTGCCCATGGGTGGCGGCGCGACGCGCTCCGCCGGGGAATGTACGTTGAGCCACTCGGCCCAGGTGGGCCACCAGGAGCCGGGCTTCGGCTCCGTCGTCGCGAACCACTCGTCCGCTGGCAGCGCTGCTTCGCTCGCTTTCTGCGTCCGCACGCGGTGGCGGCGCTTCGGGTGCACCGGGCCGCTGATGATGCCGGCGTTGTGGCCGCCGCTCGTCAGCAGGAAGATGAACTCGGGCGAGGAGGTGAGGCCGCTCAACTTGTACACGGATTTCCAGGGCGCGACGTGGTCGGTCTCGGTGCCGACCACGAACATCGGCACGCGGATGTCCTTTAGGCTGATGGTCTCGCCCTCGACCTTGAAGCTCCCCTTGGCGAGATCGTTGTTGAGGTAGAGGCCGACGAGGTACTCCGTGTGCATCTTCCAGGGCATGCGCGTGCCGTCGGCGTTCCACGCCATCAGGTCGATCATGTTGTCGCGCTCGCCCTTGAGGTAGGACTTCACGGCCGGCTGCCAGAGCAGGTCGTGCGCGCGCAGCATCGTGAACGCGCCGCCCATCTGCTTCGAGTCGAGCACGCCCTCCTTGTACATGAGCGCTTCGAGCATCTCGACCTGCGCAGGGCTGATGTAGAGCGCGAGCTCGCCCGGCTCGCTGAAGTCCGTCTGCGCGGCGAAGAGCGTGATGTCCTTGATGCGGGTGTCGCCCCACTGGGCAAGCGCCGCGGCGGCGATCGAGAGCAGCGTCCCGCCGATGCAGTAGCCGACCGCGTGGATGTCGCGGTCCGGCACCACGGCGCCGACTACGTCGAGCGCGGCGTATACGCCCTTGCGGAGGTAATCGTCCATGCCGAGCTCGCGGTCTGCCGCGGTCGGATTCTTCCACGACATCATGAAGACGGTGTAGCCCTGGTCCACGAGCCAGGCGACGAGTGAGTTCTTCGGCGAAAGGTCGAGGATGTAGTACTTCATGATCCAGGCCGGCACGACGAGCACCGGCTCGGCACGCACGTCTGGCGTCGTCGGCGAATACTGGATCAGCTCGATGAGCTCGTTGCGGAAAATCACCTGGCCTTCAGTCACCGCGACCTTCTCGCCGACGCCGAAATCCTCCGTACCCGGCGCCGCGCCGCCCTGGATCGTGCGATCGATGTCGTCGAGGAAGTGCTTGTAGCCGCGCGCGAGGTTCTGGCCGCCCTCGGCGATCGTCTGCTGAATGACCTCGGGGTTCGTCAGCGGGTTGTTGGCAGGCGAGAGGGACTCCCCCGCCTGCTTCGCGGCGAACTCGACGAGTTGGGCGTTCCGCGGCTCGACGCCGGGTACGTTCCGCGCCGACTGCTCGAGGAGCGACATGCCGTTGCGGAAGGCTTGCGCCCAGACGTTGAACGGATACTGCTGCCAGAGCGGATTGGCGAAGCGCTTGTCGCCGTTCTCGGTCGGCGCCATCGGCTTGCCCTGCGCGGCTTCGAGGTTGAAGCGCCAGAGGTCCATCGCGTTCTTGAGCGCGGTCTGCTGGAGCTCGGCCTGCTTCTCGGGCGACTTGGCGAAATTGAGCCACCAGTCCCAGAAAGCCACGCCGTAGTCCTGCGGCGCGAGTCCCCCGGTCATCTTGGCGAGCATGGCGCGGAATTCGCGCTCGACGACGTCGATCTTGTCCATCCGCCTACATTATAAGGTGTCGCGCAGGGCAAGGCGGTCGTCGGCGAGTTTCGAGACATCGGGACGCGCGCGCTCCGCGATCATCTTGCGCGCAGCCATGAAATCCTTGGCGTGGTTCACGGCATCGAGCGCGATGAGCTCCCCGTCGCGCAGGTAGCAGCAGCTGAACGAGCGCGACGCGGGATCGCCGCGCAGGACCACGCTGTCATAATGCTGGCTGAGGCCCACGATCTGGAGCTTCAGCTCGTACTGGTCCGACCAGAACCACGGCGTCTTGTCGTGGGCGATGTCCTTGCCGCAGATGTTCGCGGCCGCGGACTT
>Ga0134127_10001072_pt1 | contig 21085 bp, 20 predicted proteins | sample KB31753_FD_96459 | JGI IMG/M metagenome (GOLD analysis project Ga0134127, IMG submission 96459) | Terrestrial soil microbial communities with excess Nitrogen fertilizer from Kellogg Biological Station, Michigan, USA - KB3-175-3 | ecosystem: Environmental > Terrestrial > Soil > Unclassified ... | reverse complement strand
TTCCAGTGAAATAATTTGCTGAACCTTTGGTTGAAGGCTGTGAACCGATTTTTTTGATGTCCAATCTTTTTCACATTATTCCTTAAGCGATGCCATGTCAATAACAAAGCGATATTTTACATCACTTTTGAGCATGCGTTCGTATGCTTCATTGATATCCTGAATCTTGATTACCTCTATGTCTGAAATAATTCCATGTTCTCCGCAAAAGTCAAGAAGCTCCTGGGTTTCAGCGATGCCACCAATATCTGAACCTGCTACTGATTTGCGTTTCATGACCAGAGAAACAGTGTTCAGAGGTGGCTTATCAAGATTGCCTGGGAACCCTACCAAGACCAATGTCCCATCAAGCGATAATGATGAAATATACTGATTAACATCGTGGACATAAGGCACAGTGTCGATAATCAGGGCAAATTTGTTATTCACTGCGGCCATTTGATTTGCATCGGTAGAAATCACTATATTATCAGCACCCAATTGACGTGCATCTTGCTCTTTTCCTGGTGAGCGAGTGAACAATGTAACATTTGCTCCAAGAGCTTTAGCTAGTTTCAGCGCCATATGTCCAAGACCACCAAGACCAATTACTCCCACGTTAGTTCCCTTTTCTACTTTCCAATGGCGAAGTGGAGACCAAGTAGTTATACCAGCACATAGCAATGGTGCAGCGCCTTTCAAGTCCATACCATCGGGGATACGCAACACAAATTTTTCTGAGACAATGATCTTTTCTGAATAACCGCCGAAGGTGGTCGTGTTTTCAGCCCTATCTTTGCTATTATATGTAAAAGTCGGTCCCTCCTCGCAATATTGTTCTAGCCCTTGCTTGCAGGCTACACAGTGCTGACAAGAATCAACCATACAACCAACACCAACATGATCTCCTTGTTTGAAGCGAGTAACATCTGGCCCAATATTTGTCACACGTCCGATTATCTCATGTCCTGGCACCAAAGGAAAAGTACTTCTTCCCCAATCATTTTGGACATAATGAATATCAGTATGACATACCCCACAATAGAGAATCTCTATAACTACGTCATCAGATCGTATTTCACGACGCTCAAATCGATATGGTTCTAATGCATTTTTGGCAGAAGGTGCAGCATAACCAAGCACATTCATTGTCATAGTTTATATCTCTCCATAATTGGACTGGGTTGATTATGTTATTTAATAACAATGTATTTTTTGTAACTATCTGCAACAATAATAATTTCCATCCTGATGGCGTTAAAAATTATAATTATATATATGCTCTTTGGTTCTTGACAATTTATTATCACTTTTAATAATAGGTAATTGTTGATATGCAAAAACCTCGATGGTAATCATGGGGAGAACCATATACAAAAAGCCTAATTGTTATTTGAAAAAGTTAACAAAAGATTGATCTTCTATAACTACAAATAATTACAAAAAGTACATGTGCTTAAAATAGTAAATCTGTGTTATAATTTATATTGGAAGATCGCGATTCAAAATCATCATCGCCAAAAACAACATCTAAAATCAATTCTTCTTCGCAACGCTCATCGATAGTATTAGCTCTAGTAACTCTGGCACAATTCATGGTAGTAGTGGATTTTACAATTGTACAGGTTGCATTGCCCTCAATTGGAAGTGAATTTAGTGTGTCTATTAGCGGATTGCAATGGATTGTAACTGCTTATGGCCTGACTTTAGCAGGTTTTCTGATGTTTAGCGGGCGTGGAGGAGACCTCTATGGTCATAAGAAATTATTTATCATAGGAATTTTACTTTTTTCAATTGCCTCTTTGGTAGGAGGTCTTGCTTCTTCTGAATTTGTTTTGATCCTTTCAAGAGCTGCTCAAGGACTGGGCTCTGCAATGGCTTCTGCGACAGGATTATCAATTATAGCCACCATCTTTCCTGAAGGCAAAGAAAGAAATCGCGCCCTTAGTATTTTTGCGGCAGTGACTGGTTCAGGTTTTGCTGCTGGAATGACATTGGGTGGAATAATCACAGCAACCTTGGGATGGCGATGGGTTTTTGAAATTAATGTGCCAATAGGAATCATTGTATCTTTGCTATCCTTCAAGTACATTTCAAGTAATATAGGACGAACCTCAAAAGATAAACATCTAGATATTTTTGGGGCAATTTCAATAACAGCTGGGCTAATGTTACTTGTTTATTCTCTTAATATAGCACAGAATATAGGCATCGGATCTTCAGAGACACTTGAGCTTCTTTTATTGTCATTCATAGTCTTGGCTACTTTTGTTTTTATAGAATACAGATCAAATGCACCTCTCATACCCATTGGCTTTCTGCGACGAGCCTCGATCTTTGGTGCAAATGCACTAGCCTTGATTCAGGTAGCAGCATTTGTAGCAATGACATTTATTATGACTAATTATTTTCAGCAGGTCAGAGGTTACTCTGCTTTCTTTACCGGCCTTGCATTTATTCCAATGGGTATTGTATTTTTAATAATTTCTGGATTTTTGTCTGCTCGATTAGTAAATCGCTTTGGTGTTAGACCTATCTTAATTTTGGGGATGGTTTTACAGACTATCGGCTATCTTTTGCTTTCACATATCTCCTCCTCGCTTAATGAAAGCTACTTTGGAGGATTGCTTGGACCAATGCTCCTAATAGGGTTTGGAACTGGATTTGGATTTACTGCAATCAACATAGCCGGCCTCCAAGGGACTAAAAGAGGCGAAGAAGGCCTCGCTTCGGGATTAATAAATACTTCTCGTCAAATCGGAGGCCCAATAGGTCTAGCAGTACTTTTGACCGTTGCAAATTATGCAACGCTATATCCAACAGGTCAGCTGGTACATTCAACAATAGCAATGGTAACAGGATTTGGTTATGCCTTCTTGGCAGCTGCATTAATAACTGGAATCGGAATTATTTTTGCGTTTTCATTGAAATATGAAAAACAACAACAAATGAAGATAAAATAAAAATGCCTTGAGTTTATCAAAATTAAATCTTTGAGCAAAGAATACGCAATTAACAACACAACATCTATATAAAAAAATGCTGTCTAAATTTGTGCTACTCCTCCATCTACAAAAAGTTCTATACCAGTAATGTAACTGCTATAATCTGATGCAAGAAACAAGACAGCTTTTGCTACTTCATCAGGGCTGCCCATCCTTCCCAAGGGAGTGGATTTTAAGACGTTATTAAGGAATTGTTCATTTTGATGTTTACTCAATACTGGATTCAAAAATGGAGTGTTAATTGAGCCAGGGCTGACTGTATTGACGCGTATCTTTCTGTGTTTTAGATCGTGTCCAACAACGGGCAAACGAACGTATTGCAGCCTTGGTAGCATGGTAAATACTTAACTCTTCATCTCCTTTGAATGCACCAATTGAAGCAGTCAAAATGATAGAACCACCATCGCGAAAAATTGAGTGCTTTTTGTACTGTAAATAGCAGTTCCTTTACATTAATGCCAAATACCTTGTCAAAATGTTCTTCTGAGATTTTCCAAATGGGGCGAATTGTATAATGCCAGCATTTGCAAATAGAATATCTATATGACCGTCCTTATCTTTCACAACATCAAATGATCTATCAAGATCTACTAAATTGGATACATCACTTTGAATACCGCTGCTAACATTTTTGCCTATTTATGATATAGCTGTATCAAGTTCTTTTTTATTACGATCTATTATGAAAACATATACTCCCTCGGATACAAATCTCTCTGCAATAGCGTATCCAATGCAGATAGATCCTTCAATTATAGTGTATATCTCAATCGTGTATTTAACTAGCTGAATAGAAACAATCCTCACAATTTACTTCATCCTTAACTTTAGTTATTATCACATTCTCTTTCTTCCAATTTACAGCATCTATCCGCATCTCCCCGTCAATCTTTTTTTTATGAAGATGATCGGGGTTTGAGTTAAAATATGTCCTACCTTGTTTGCTTCACAGTAATATAAATGTATCTGTACTATTTAAACGTTGTGATTGGCAGAGGACATATCTATATAATATATATAATCTATATAGTAAACTGAACTTTTGGTTTTTATTTGCTGGATAGCAGCCAATCATGTATATATTTAAAAGCAATTTAGAATATGTACTTTAATGAACATATTGGTATAAATTAAGAGGTAATATATCTCATCAGACAAAATAGGTACACCAGACACAAAACCCCAAATTATTACCCTAAATATATCTATAGTGAAAGCGCATAAAAATATAGATTATACCTTGATTTTATCTTTAAATATTTTCTAGATGATTTTTTGAATTTGGATTTGTATAATCAATCTATTATCCAAACCTTTCATATTCTGAATTTTCCATCTAACCAAAAGGTTTAAATAGCACAGGTACATTTATATTACCTTGAGGTAAAAGAGCAAAATCCACTTTAACTCAAACCCCGATCATCTTCATAAAAAAAAGATTGACGGGCAGCTGTTGTAGATGCTGTAAATTGGAAGAAAGAGAATGTGATGCCAAACAACATATTAAAGTGGTCAGTTCATGATAGATTACAAATAGATTAATCCATATCGAATTGAACATACTTAAGTTTACTTTTAGTTTTCTTTTGCTGCTGATGACGATATTACTGTAAATGATAATGCAAGAAAAATAGTCATCAAGTTAATGGGTGCCATTTTATACCATATATTGTATAATTGGTATAAACTCCTATGTGACCATTGATATATCAATTTCATGTCCTTTCATTGCTCATATGATGGGCTATCCAAATAACTGCTACTGCTTTTCAAATCATTCACCGGTTTAACACTTCGATGATGTTTACAATAAAGAAATAACAAAAAAAAGATATGCTAAACATGAACTACAACATCTATCATCCAAAAGAAAAACTGTTAGAGAAAAATCGGAGCGGGGAGATCTTTCAAACTAGACGTAATAAACAGATTTTTAATGCTTTTAGTTTACTATTATTGGCTTTACATAACCTATATCCTAGCTGGTTTTTTATTTAATCTAGACAAAAGTATTTTGTATATATATTCAAAAGATAGAAAGTTTGATTAGAAAATGTTTGCCAATTCTTCAAAAGATATACAACATGACAAAAAAGAGGCTGCGAACCACTGATGAAGTTGACAAATACTTTTCTGTAGACTTATTTGCTTTTATATATTCCACACATAACAACAAATCCCAAAACCTGTTGACAAGAATAAAAGAAAAAAATGTTCTATCCTGGAAAGAAAAAGAAACATGGAATAAAGCCACAGCTTATGAATAACAGTCGCTGATTATCATGCATAAAATAGGTTATAAAAAAGGAAGAAGAGGCATGACTATGACATCTATAAAGAAAATCGACCTATTACTCCAAAAGAGATTTTAAATGTATTTGACTTGAGATATCTTGGCATGAAAAAGGATTTCCCAAGACAAATATATCATCCATACCGAAAAGAAAGAAGAGGAAAAGTATAGGACTATCACAAGAAGAAATAAACTTCAAGCAGGAATATGCTAAAAAGAGAATATCGTAGAGAATACCATTTGCTGGAGATTGAAAAAAATGTATGATAATAAGTAATGTGTTTAGAAATACATTGAGGAAATATGACAAGGTATTAGATATGATAGCAGGCTTGGTAAACTATAGAATGATGACATTATAACTAGAACCAACACAAATCTATAGAAAGGTGTAGATAATTTCTAATTATACAAGAGATCTGTCGTATACAAAAAAAGTTATTTTAAAAAAGTTTTTGTTGGGTTGAGTTATTTTTTGCTAGTTGAGCTTCAACTATATCCTTATATCGATTTAGGCAAAACTAGAATTTGGCCAACCATATTAGGCATATGTAAATGGCATGTATAATTTATTGTTCCAGATGAGTTTGCAATGAATGATATTGTGTGAATTTGCCCTCTACTTAATGGAAATGTTTCAATCCCATCTAAAGTAATCATATGATGTGCACCTTGAACTCCTATAAAATGAAGTGTGACTTTATCACCTTGGTTTACTATGATTTGACTTGGTGAAAATGCAAATGATCTAAAGTCCCATGCTCCAACTTTGTTGGGTTCTAGCAGTCTAAATCCTCCTCCAGTAGGTATTGTTGAATTTAGTGGAGGTTTCTCAGCTGGATGTGTTGGTGTATTTTGCATGCAAGTATCGCATTTTACTCCTGCATTGATATTTGTCAATCCATCAAAATGAACCGTATTTATCCAGAATTCTTTATTAGTTGCTTTGGGTGGATTAACCAATACCATAGAAGAAGTATTTGAATTAGGCGATGAAACCGCATTAGAAGAGATATTTTTATATTCGCCAGGTGATTCTGCTTTATATTCTTTATTTATTTGTCCCATTACATATTGTTGAAAGTTTTGGATGCTGACGCTACCTAATATTGCACTTGTTATCATTGCTACAGATAATATAGCAATAATTGTTGTTTTTGTTTTGGAATTTGTTTTTATATTCATTTTCCTTATCTGTTTTTTCATTTAATTTTCTATTAAAGAAGGATACAAATTTCAAATCTGAATTTCAAATCTGAATTTCATAAATGGAATTTGAGGATCTGTTTTTAAATTCCTTTTGGCAATATAATTTGTTGTCAAGAAATGGCTGGGATTTAATAAAAGAATGATACAACCTCAATTTTATAATCTCATCCAATCGATTGCTTATTTTATTGCTGCCATAGTCCCAATTTATTTTATAGTAAAATCAAGAAAAAATAAAGACGGTAGAAAATCTTTTGAAAATATTTCGATATTACTAATAGGTTTTATTCTAATTCAAGGAGTATATCACATTTTAGGAATGTTTGGATTAAAACTCTTATCAAAAGGATTTCTAGAACCATTATCAATCATAATATTGCTTTTATTTGGGTTGACTTATTTTTTGTATACAAAGAAAGAAAGAAAATCGTACAACTTTAATTAAAGTGTGATATAAATGATAGAAAGCATTGATACAGTTAATCCTGATACGATATATTCTATTGGTAATATAACATCTCTCCTTATTTTGATACCTCTAATCATATTCATATGGCTGGCCATAAAATCCAAGAATATTAAAAGTTTCCAATTTCAATTAATGGTATTTATTTTAATGTATCTTGTAGGTCAAATAATAGAGAATAATGGTGATAGTATTTTTTTTTCGGTGTTGCCAAAAGATTTTGGTTCTCAAATACATGTTATTGCAGCTGCATATTTTACTATAGTTATGCTATTTAGATTTTATTATGCTAATCCAAGGAAAAAGAAAATGATAGACAATCCTAGAGATAACATTGGTTAAAACTTTAATTTTTTCTTATTCTATAGAATAAAACCTTGACATTGTCTTTTTTATGATATCATAATTTTCCTCTGCTTCTATAATAACATCTTTATTTTCATATTTTACATTAATTGATTTTAATACTGAATGAAATAGGCTAAACTTTTTTCCTTCTTTTGTTATCACAATTTTGTCAACTATAACAAGCCCTTCTTCTAAAAGCCATTTTACTTTTCTATAGCATGTGGTATATGCAATATTTGTTTCTCTAATTATTTCATTAATAGATTTTGAATAAATCATAACAGAATCCAATATTTTTACCATCTCTTCATCAGCCAAAGAAGCCAATATTGCTTTCTTTGCTCTTTGGCTTTTGATTATCATTATATTTGCTTATTTTATTTTTATTTTATTTCTTATTTTAAGATATTATAATATAACTAAGATAGGATGAAAAGTGCAAATGTTCATCGGATTAAATACAGCTTCCCATATGGGCAATTGTTTGCTATAGACCAGATAAACTCCAACAGGTTGTGGGCTTGATGAGATCCATTAAACTCTATAAGAGAGCCTTTAGATTTTTTTAGGTTAATTTGAAAAATATCTGTGTGATGTCGTAAATTATCCTTGGCTATTCCATTTTTTAAAATGTCATATCTTTGGAGAAGGCAATGTACCTACCTTCATATAGGTAAGGGCTACTATAAACAAAAAAGCATCTTTAATGCGCGCTTTCACTTACAGATAATATCTTGGAAATTTATTCGATAGTATAGTACGATATATTCATATTTAGAAATACATTATCTCCTTTGAACTTTCTATCTATTTCTTGTTTGTAAGAATATCATATTTGTCTCAAAGAGATGGATTATCGATGTTATAACCAGGATAACTGCAGCTAAAGACAGAATTAGGGTATTTTTTATTTCTTTGACTATCCCCAAGACTTCATATTTGATCTCTTTGGGTTATTTTAACAGTATTTCATCTATGCTCAGGTTCTTATTTTCAGGCTAGAGAGATAGTATTTATCAAGGCAGTAAAAGAATATAGTTTTTTGTTCTTGTAGTTTTAAGTGATGCTAGAAAAGCACTATAAGCAAGAATTTGTTCATAAGAAGAAGCGTTAAAGATATTTCATCTACTATATTTTTCTTTATGCCGATGTTCTATTACCAAGATATAACATAGATTCTTTAGGATTTGAACAAAGGATACCATTTCCTCAATTGTTATATGCAGAATCATAAATAACTTTTTAATCCATAATCAAATAATTTGATTGATGAGATTGGAATATTAAAAAAAAAGAAAAGGATTTTATCAATAACTCATCAGCAAGATGTTGATGGTTTATTTTGCGGAGCAATTTTAAAGAATACATTCAATGACACTTTAGTTTATCTTACAAATTATGGTTATGATAATATGTTAAAGATATCAAAAACAATTGAAGATAATGTATCGAGATCAAAAAAAAAGGGTATAATAATAATAAGTGATTTGTCCATAGATAATTTAGATGATCTCAAACCGATAGAATGTGCAGCAGTAAAAGCAAAAGAGTATGGATGGGAATTTATTTGGATTGATCACCATTATTGGAACGAAATTATAAAGGAAAAAGTACAATCTTTTGCTACTTTAATAGTGTCAAAGGATGAAGAACAAAAATGTGCAGCCGAAATTATTGTTGAAACTTTTAAAATAAAAAGAACTGCTTGTCAGAGAATGGCAAAATTTGCTCATGCCGCCGATTTTAGATCAAAAGAAATTAACAAGTTTCCTCCTTTGCCAGAAATTATTCGCTATTTTTTAACCCTTCCTGATGCCTATAAAAAATTACAAACAATAGTTAATAAAGCATCTAAAGGAATATTCTGGGATGATGATTTGCAACAAGTTTATGAAAGTAACTATATTCCAATAAAAGAATCATTAATGCAAAAGACGTTGCAATCTTTTACTATACAAAATATTCACAATTATAAATTAGCAATTGTTGAATCGCCCAAGATTTTATCCAAAAGTATTATTGCAGAAAGAATATTTGAATTACAAAAAGATATTGATTTGGTAATTATGTTTGCTCTTGATGGAAAATTAAGCATAAGACGAAAGCCAGAATCAAATATAAAATGTGATGTAATAGCTCAAAAATTACATGGCGGAGGTCATAGTTATGCTGCAGCTGGAGTAATAAAGCCTAGAATTGATGATGATGGAGAAAATATTAAAAAAATAGATATAGATGATGTTATTGAAGAATTACAAAAGATACTGTGATATAATTTTAATATCATTTATCTTTATTGATATTGTTACAATAATTTATATTATGATTTTCTTAAATGTTTATAGTTTTTTTTATTATGATATTGCAGTTTATTTTTGGTTTTAGAATTTGAATTTACATTGTTTTTTTGACTATTAGATGAAGTGTTCCATTTTTCCTGTAGGTGTCCCCTATAATGTTAAATATGTTTCCTTTCTTTAATAATGATTTAGGACCATTATAGTCAAAATAATCCAATGATGCATACCATTTCTCATTTATAATTACAATTGCTTTTCCAATTAATATTTTTTCTATAAATATTGAGTATTTTCTACCAGGAATAAATTTAATAGTGTCTATCAATGCAATAGTTTTTTTATTAATCCATATTATTCTCTTTATCTTCTCTAAATTTTTAATTGCCTTTTCTATAGTAACATGATCAAATTTTACTATTTCTTTTAAATAAGATATTTCTAAACCCTCTTTTCCAGCTCTTGCAAGCAAATCATGAATTTGTCTTTGAGCTTTTCCAATCATCTTTCGACCGTCTATAGCTAGTGATACATCATACAAATGCTCCAAATCATTTATTGAAAAAGAGACTTGATCATTGATGTCTTTTCTCTTATAAGATAGTTTATTGACAAAATATTTTATTTTTTTACTTGAATTAGATGCTATTGAATCGACGATTGGATTAAAGTTTTCAAAGATCTCTTTATCAATATTGTTACCTTTACTTTTGATATTGTTTTGATTAAAGATATCAATGTCTGTTGCTTTCATTGTATCAGGAATACTAAAAGATCTTTTATTTTGCTGATGTAGTATAAGATTGATATCTTTTAAATTATGTTTCATCTTTAAAATTTTCTTTTGGGCTATCTCTAAATATTTTGAATCAATAGAATCATTGGCAACTAAAACAACAACCTTTCCATCTGAAAACCTGCCGGTTCTTCCCTTTCTTTGAATAAATCTAATTTCACTGGGAACAGGCTCATAAAATATTACTAAATCTACATTGGGAATATCAAGACCCTCTTCTGCAACAGAGGTTGCAACCAAAACAGGAAAAATACCTTTCTTAAAATCTTCTAAAATAGATATTTGTTTATCTTGACCAAGTCCTTTTTGATCTTTTTTATTTGATTGGCCATAAAAACCTCTACATGGAATACCATGTTCATCTAAAAGATTTGTGATTACTTCTAATGTATCTCTATATTGAGAAAAAATCAATATCTTTTTTTGATTAAGATTGGATTTATTTTCTTCATCTTTTTCATAAATAGGTGGTATAGGAGATTCTATAATGACATTTTCTTTTGAAATGTAAAGGAAATTTTTAACAATTGATATAAGATTTGAAATCTTGGGATGCGAAAACAATATTTTATCATTTTTTAAAATTTCTATAATTTTTTGAATATTTGGATCAAATAATAGTTCTAAATATGTTCTGTTAGGAATATCATTTTGAAATTTATCAAAAAACTTTTTTAAAGAAAAACTTCCCTGTGATTCTATTAAATCACGACAATAAAGCAGTATCATTGACATGGATTGATATTTTAAAGCGGCAAATAGAAAAAAATTTTTACTATTATTTGTTTGAGTTATTTCGGTTTTAAGATAATTTCCTAAACTTAGTAAATCTTTTCTATAAACATTCTCTACTTTTTTCTTTTTTATTAAATTGTTGTCAATGAGCCATTTTATTTTATCATCTATTAAAGATTGTATAATACTCGAGATTTCTTTATGTTTAGTATCTATATCAAAGCGTTTATGTTCTATGTCAATATTGTATACATAAGGTAAAACATCTTTATCATCTTCAGATTTTATAATAGTCTGTTCGATGTATAGGTTAGAACATATTTCTTGAATTTTTTCCTTACTTGAACCAGGACTTGCAGATAGTGCTAATTGCATTGGAATTTTCTTGGAATCTTTATTATCATAAAATTTTTTTGATATCTGGGTATAGCTATAATCCTTAACAGCTCTATGAGCTTCATCAAATACTATTAAATAAAACTCATCCTTTTCTAAAAGATTGTTATCCAAATCATTTTTTACAAGTTCTGGTGTAGCAAAAAATACTCTAATTGATCGAGATTTCCAAATTGTTTTACGAATATCCGGAGATATTTTTCCAGTAAGACCAAAACATATGTTTTCAATTTTTGTGAATCTTTTGAATAAATTAAGGTGTTGACGTACAAGCGGACGGGTTGGTGCAAGTATTAATATTTTTGATTTTTTCCAATTAAATAATATATCAATACAGATTAATAATGTAATAATGGTTTTACCTAATGAAGTTGGAACTACAATTAAAGAATTTTTATATAATGCCTTTACTGCTATTATATTTTGATATTCTCTAAATAAAAGAGAGTTCTCTACTAATAATGGATGATTGAAATAATTATGCTCCAAATTTGAATTTAAAATTAAAATGAATTTAAAAATAAACTGTTAATTTATATTTCAAATACATCATTTGAATCATTTTTTATATAAGGTTTTCTTTCGGGGTTGACTTCGTCTATAGATTTAGCAAGTTGTAAAACTTTAGAATTATTGATCAATTCTAAAATAGAATTCAATTCTTCAGATGATTTGATGACAATACCTCTTTTCTTTGATGGAAGTCCATTTGCATTTAATGGATTAATTTCTATGGCAAGTGTAGGAGGTCGTCCACGATATTCGGGTAATTTAAATAAGAAAATGCCAGATACATTGGTAGGTTTGCGCTCCCAATCTTTCCCTTCTTCTAAAAACTGACCTAATTTTTCTCCGCTCGACATGTTGCGCTCATTAATTGTCTAACCGATCACCATTATAATTTTATCTAAAATATTTTGTTTGTAGTATAAAATAAAAATAGATTTAAATTAAATTATTAGATTAATTATATATATATCTACTAACCAAATTGTTGAATTAAGATATGATAAAGGAACAATAGTTGTTGATAAAGATATTTCCTTTCCTTGTTCTGTCTATGACCCTAGAGTAAATAAAAATAGAGCCCTTGCTAGATACTATCAAGATATTGCAGACTTTTTAGACAAAAACAATATTAAATATATTGATAAGGTTAAAGACTATGTAAACTTTCCACTTTATAATAATGTTATTGATATTAATAACTTGAGAGATTATCAAAAAGAAGCCCTTGAGTGCTGGAATAAAAATAATAAAAAAGGTTGCATTGTTTTACCAACAGGAGCAGGCAAAACAATAATTGCATTAAAGGCGATTATACAGACAAATTCATCAACTCTTATAATAGTGCCCACAATAAATTTAATGGAACAATGGCTTGATTCTATAAAAAAGATTTTGAAAGATCACTCATTGATAGGCATGTTAGGTGGAGGCTATGAGGATATAAAAATGATAACAATAACAACATATGATTCTGCATATTTGAAGTCATCCTTTTTGGGTAACAAATTTGAATTATTAATCTTTGATGAAGTTCACCATTTGGCATCTGAAAAATATAGTTTGATAGGAGAAAATTTTATCTCGCCTTATAGATTAGGCCTAACAGCTACTATAGAGCGAGAAGATGAAAGACATGTGATTCTTTATAAATTAATTGGGGATATAATATATAAAAAAGATTTTTATGAATTAGCTGAAAAAAATTATTTAGCTAATTTTGTTTTAAAAAAAAGGACTATAAGCATGCTACCTAGCGAAATAATGGAATATAATAATAAAATAAATCAGTATAGAAAATTATTAAAGTCTTCGAATATATTTTATCCAATCAAATTAGAAAAATTAGTCATACTATCAGCTAATAATACCGCATTAAGAAATGCGCTATTGTTAAGAAATGAAGCTTTAGAAATAGCTTTAAACAGTACAGCAAAAATTTTAGAATTAGAAAAAATTTTAAAAGAAACCAATTTGGAAAGAAAAAAGATCCTAATTTTTACTGCATATACTAAACTTGCTTATACTATTTCAAATAGATTTTTAATTCCAGTAATAACACATAGAACAAAAAATGAAGAAAGAATTGAGATATTAGAAGGTTTTAGAAAGGGACAATACAAAGTTATAGTGACAACCAAAGTATTGGATGAAGGTACTGATATTTCAGATGTTAATATGGGAATAATACTGAGTGGATCTGGAAGTAAAAGAGAATTTGTACAAAGGTTGGGAAGATTATTAAGACCGAAAAACACTAAAGAAGATGTAGCTGAGCTTATAGAAATTGTTTCCTCTGATACTAGTGAAATATACTCCAGTAATAAAAGAAATACTGGAATTAAAAAAAGGATCAAGTGATTTTTACAAATATTATCAATTACTTTTTATAATAATAACTAAACTATTAGTTTACCCAAATAGATATCTATTTGATAAAATATGCTACCCTCTGATCTTTTAAGATATAAAATAGATTACAAAAATAACAAAATTAATCCTATATTGTGTAATATTGATAGTTATAGCCCTGAGTATCAAATAGCAAAAAAAATACTTGAAATTTTTGATGAATGTTATGTAAATAGATACAATAAAGCTAAATTAAATTATATGATAAAAGCATTAGAATACTCTCAGAAGGATTATAAATTGATAAGAGGGTTATACTCTATTATAGAAAAAAGATGCTCATTTAAGTCTACTTATGAATATAGTAACGCAAATTTATTGGATCCTTCACAAGTAATATTTGTAAATTCAAATCCAATTGATATTCGGAAATTAATTTTTCAAGAATCTGCCAAAAATAATATTGCCATTTCAGAGGAAAAGAGAAATATGATATTAAAGGAAATTTCTAATAAATTAGATAAAGATGTCAAAATAATAGAAAAAATCATGTGGTCTGATTTAGAAGAAAATACTATTTTAGATGATTATTATCCTATTGATGCTAGAGAATTGCTATTTAATTATAATGTTTCTCTTATTCAAACTTTACTTTTTAATTGTCTTAGAATTGAAATTAAAATTAATTCAGTGAAAAGCGTTGGTTTCCTCTGGAAAGATCTTTTAAGAAGTATTAAAAGAATGGGTTTGATGTATTGGCTTGAAATAAATTCTGATACTATTGAAAATAGTAAAAGTAATATTGTATGCATAGTTGAGGGAGCAATGAATATATTAAAACTTACTGAAAAATATGGTAATTCTATAGCAAAACTCGTTCCTTTGATTATAAAGGCTTCTGATTGGAACATAAAAGCAAATATTTTACGAGTCTCAGGTAGCGGAAATAAAGTGATATACAATTTTGAATTCTCTGATCAATCTTATCCTAATCTGATTTCATCTAAAGTATTAAAAGAGATTCAAGATAATCAGCATAATTTAATAAAACTTAAAAAGAGCTTGAAAGAAAAAAGAGATAAAATTTTAGTAGTAGAAAAGGATGTACTATTAGGTAAAAATAATCAATTTCTTAATAATAAATTATATTTTGATGATATTGACAAGCCGTCTTATGATAGTAATATAGAAAGGATATTTGCACAAAAATTCGAATTGTTTAATACTGGATGGTCTATAGAAAGAGAACCTGAACCGCTATTAACAAAATTTAAAACTGCTTTTATTTTGGATTTTATTTTATCTAAATATAGTGCCAAAGTGTTGGTTGAAATTGTTGGATTTTGGACTGTAGAATATCTTGAAAGGAAACTTGAAAAAATAATGCATGTTATAGAAAATTATAACAATGAGGATTTTTATATGATATTAATCATCAATAATGAAAACCTGGCAATCTATGAAAATCAAAAATTTTCATTTTTAAATATACAAAATAAAAATAATATATTAATAATATCTTATAAAAATGAGAATAATATTTCATTTAAAGAACTAATATCTTTTTTAAAAGAAATTGAAACAAAGTATATACATAGAAATTTTGAAAACAATATTGAAAAAGATAAAATAATAAAAGAAATCGACGAAAACATAAACTCATTTAAAAGATCAGCCAATACAAATATTTCACTAGAAAATTTTAATAAATCGATAAAAACAATGCAAAAAAGCTTTGATCAAAATTTTAATATACAAAAAATACTTGAAACTAATAAGGATTTTAAAAACTTAATTGAGCGGAAAATAAAAGAAAATGATCTTGCTCTAGTAAAAGATTTAATCTTTAAAGATTCCTTTATAAAAGAAATTTGCAGTGAATTAAAAGATAAGGAAATATCTAGTTTAAAAGAAGCATGTGATTTTCTATTAACAAAAAAAATTCCAGAAAAATTACTTATAGATTTATTAATGTTTATGGGATTTCAAATAAATTGGAATGGACTTGATTATAATGAGTCTAAAATTAGCTTTTAATTAATAAAAAGTTGAATTAATAAGAAAACAGTTTTAAAATAAGTATTATATATAGATGTTAATAGTAGATGAAGTATAAGAAAAATTTACAATTCTCAGACGAAACAAAAACAAATGAAATTACGGCAGATTTTCAAAAACAAGATGAAAAAAAAGATAAATGGTTAAGAAATATTAAAGAAAATTGGAGAAACGTTCAATGCATCTGTGGAAGTAGCCATTACTTTGATGGAAATATTGATAAACTTTTTGAATGGGAAAATATTCATCTACGACATTTTGCTGCTGATTCTGATAATCATTCGATAATCTCTTTTTATCCTACAGATATGATAATATATTATCATTCGAAATCAGGCTATGTAATAGAAAGAAGAAAACACAAAAGTCATGAGATAAATGAGATTAATCAATCATTATCAAATGGTAATGTTACACTAACAGGAGTATAGTCTAAACGGTATTGAATATAGATAGTGGGTATAAAGAATACTGATATTGTTATTATAGGGGCTGGAATCTTAGGAACAACCTTATCTTATATCATTTCTTCTTTATCTAATGCTAAAATTGTTTTAATTGATCAAGAAAACAAAGTTGCATATCATACTAGCTCTAGAAATACCGGAAAAGTTCATGCTCCTTTTATTTATGACCCAGAAAAAAAGAAAGTTTTTGCAAAGGCAGCTTTATTTGGATATATGTTTTGGAATAATTATTGTAATATTAAAAAAATTTGCTTTAAAGAAGATGGCATAATAGAAGTAGCAACTGATGATAGGGGCACTCAGACAGTATATAAGCATTTCAAATGGGGTATAGATAATGGGTTAGAAAAAAAAGATATACAAATATTGGAAAAAAAAGAGGTTGAAAAATTTGAGCCTAATGTAAGATGCCAAACAGCAATATTTTGTAAAAAAGATGCTTCTGTTGATTATGGGGAAATAACGAATTCTTTGGCTATTGATGCTATTAAAAATAAAGTAGATGTAATTTTGCAAGCAAAAGTTAACAAAATTACAATTAACCAACAATTAAGCAATAAAATTTCTATAAGATATGGGCAATTTACTAATGGAGATGCTGAAAAAGAAATTAAATGTAATTTTTTGATAAATGCTGCAGGAGGCGGTGCTTTATGTTTATTAAATAATCTAAACCCTTGGCTTGGATATAAAAATCTTTATTTTAGAGGAGAGTATTGGATTGCGCCATCAAAATATAAAAATTTAACAAATCGTAGTATTTATTCGGTTCCAAAATTCCACAAATTTCCATTTTTAGATCCACATTGGATAATTAGAACAAATGGAAATAGAGAAATAGGGCCCAATGCTTGTCTTGTTTTTTCACAATATGGATATGATAGTAAAACAAATCTAAAAGAATTTTTCCCCAAAATATATGAATTTGTTAAAGGCTCAAAAATTAAAAAGATAAAGAATATTCTATTTAATAAAGAAATTACAGAGTTGATTTTAAAAGAAATGCTAAGTAGCCTGTCTAAAACGCATATGATAAATAGAGTAAAGAAATTTTTACCATCAATAAAACCTAGTGATTTTATAACAAAAGGAACTGCTGGCATACGTGCAAATTTAATTGACAAGGATGGGAATTTTGTTTTGAATCCTTTATTTTTGCTTAGTGATAGTGCTCTGCATATTATAAATTATAATTCGCCAGGAGCTACAGGATCTTTTTCAATTGGCTTTGCACTGTTCTATAAACTTGTAGAAAAAGGAATAATAAAAAAAGATAAAGAAATGGATACACATTATTTTAAAGAAAAATTAATTTTAGATTGTATTAAAGAAGTAGATATTATATTATTTAAAATTTAAAATTTTTTCTAAAATAAAAGCCTTATCGATTGTTTAAAATTATACTCTTAGATAATACATCAAAACTATGGGATCATAGTCTAGCTTGGTATGATGCCAGCCTCGGGCGCTGGAGGTCGCCGGTTCAAATCCGGCTGATCCCATTGCCTTTTAATATAAATATATATGTGATAATTATTTTTGTAGATTCAAAACTTTATAAAGTTGACTCATAACTAAGAGCCTATTTCAAAATTCATCTGAAATTTTGGTAATGGCAGCTTTGTTCTTAAACATGTTGTGATTCCAGCAGAAAAAGCTGAGTAATATTGTATAAATTCAATAAAATTAACCATTAAAAATTGCTCTGAATTACAATATTCTGTATAAATATGCTCTGCTGTTAGTAACCTAGTTGACTAACAAAAAGATATACAATTAACCTATAATACTTGTCTATTACTTCATAATTAGTATTCAAATTATATATTCAAAATTTATGGATTGAGAAAAATTGGTTTACTTTTCTCAGAAAAAATCATTGTTACTCAAAATTTTGTTTTATGAATTCCTGACGGTTTGAACTTGCAAGGCGCTGCACCATTGCTATGTGCAGATATTACCACTTGGTCTACACTATGTCATTGGGCTATAAGAGAAGTTAAAACTCTAAATAAACAGTTATATAAAACAATAAAGTTCTAAGGTGTTGGCTGAATTCCATAAAATATATATATATAGATGAGACATGAGGGCTCTGTTAACTTAAGGAAAAACCTATAGATTTAAAATGATCATTCCTAGTATGTCTTCTAGAAATAGAACACCTTCACAAATTATTGGTTATGGATTATACTTGTACTTTCTTGGTTTATCATTTAGAAATACTGCAAAAGCATTGTATTTTCTACATATAATAAAGATAAGTCATGTTTCCATTTGGAACTGGATACAAAAGTATAAACCAAAGAAAATGTCCAAGAAGAAAAAGAAAATCAATGAATTTATAATTGATGAAACTGTAGTAAAAGGTGGTTCTGAATATATCTGGCTTTGGGTGGCAATTGAACCACAAGGTAAAGAAATCCTTACAGTTGATCTATCAAAAGAACGAAATATGTTTGTTGCAGACCGATTTCTGTCTGATGTAGTTGAAGAATTTGGTCATCATCCAGTTTCAACAGATGGAGGTACTTGGTATCCACAAGCCTGTAAGTTTCTGAAACTTAAACATCATATTCATTCTCCATTTGAGAAAAGTCTTATTGAGAGAACCATGCAATATATCAAAGATAGAACTGAAGGGTTTGATGACTACTATCCATGCAAGAAAGAGTATTGCAACCTAAATAATGTTAAAAACTGGATAAACTTGTTTTCAGATATGTATAACAAGAATATAATAAACGCTTAAGTTAACAGAGCCGACATGAGCTCGATTTCTTCTATATTTAATGTTTTAGGTAACTCATTAGTGTTAGTAGATTATTCATTACTAGTTGCTTCAGCCTTGATAAATCCTTTAGAACCATTAACAGTGGCAGTAGACGTTACATTATTATAAAAAATATCGCCTACATTGATATGATCTCCTAAATTATTGGGTTTATTTGCATATGTTATAGATCCGTTTAGGTTGTTTTTTATAGTGTCTGGAGTTGAATATAGATTGATATGCAAAATTTTTGTAGCAGTATCAGATAAAGGTATTTTTATTGTAAGTGTAATACTAATTAAAGAATAGTCAACAATTACTTCATCGCTATTATCAACAGGATATACAAAACTTAAAGGCTGGTCGTCTATTTCTATCAATGGTTTATCTGTAAATTTGTAAAAATTTTTGAGAGCAGCATTTATTTCAAGATTTCCACTAATTTCTATTTTTTCTTTACCAGTTAATTTTGTTATATTCAAAGTTACTGGTTGTTGAGCGAAAGAAATCTGGGAAATTGATAAACATCCAAAAGTTATGATTATGCTCGTCATTAACAATATTATAACTCTATTCATATTTTTGTTAATTTTAGACAATTTATAAAAGGTTTTATTTACTCAAGTTCCATTTATCATAAAATATTATAAAAGTTTATACTATGATTATAAAAATTAATTGCTTTATAGTTAAAAGTAATCCATAGAGCCATAACTTAACCTATTATTTGAAATTGAAATCTATTAAAAAAACCAATCAATAATCAAAATACAATGACTTTAAGTAAAAATATAGATATTGACGAATTGATTACTCTTGAAAAAGAATTGATAAGAATTGCTAACGAAGTTAAAAAACATTTAAACAAATATAATATAAATTATACAAAGGATGTAAGATATTCGATTTTTGATAACCTTTCTTCTATAATAAGCTCTTTGGAATTGTATTTTGTTTTACAAGGCAATTATTTACTAAAAGATGAATTCTGGACGGCTTTAAAAAACTTCAAAAATTTCCAATAACTGAAGATAATTTTAACGATGATGCTATAATAGAAATTAGAAAGGATTTTGATGCCTACATAAACATAGGATTATATTTTATCAGTTTTTCATTTATTGAAAGCAGATTTAGGATATTTTATAATTATGTAATCAATAACAATGAAAAAGGTAAGATATCTGAAATAAAAATTTTTAAATTGTTTGATACTTTAAATGAAATATTACAATTTTCTGAAAGAATATTATGCTTTTGAGCTATTTAGAACTATAAGAAATACATTTCATAATAATGGAGTTTATACAGAACACAATACAAAAGAAAAAATAGAAATTTTCCTATCATGACTACAAGTAATAATTGTAAATATGATATGCAAAGTAAAAAGATAACATATGATAACACGGTTTTTGATCTACAGTATAATAAAATTCAAGATTTTGGAAACTCAATGAATCTTTTAATTCCGAATGAGTTAAACATCAAGAATACAATTTAATGGAGATAGAAGATGATCTGTAATAATGACTAGCCTATATTATAATTTAACTTTATACTAGATCTAACTGTTGATTATGGATAGTTTGTTTAAATCATCAATAAACAACCATTAATAGAACGGAAAAAAGAAACATGTTTTCATTGAAAAAGATTAACAGTTGTGTAAAGAAGATTATGTGCTCTTTTGTAAACTAATACTGCTTGTTTTCAATAACAAAATTATTGATGTATTTTAATTACTTTGTTGAAACAGTTTTGTATCTGACACATATAATAGAATAAATGCCATCAAGAACATAATAGGCTTCAGGTTCATTTGAATGAATATGTAAAACAGGTCATGTATTTGGAGGATGTATCATCTCGATCAGCGAATATTTGCCTTCAGAATCGCTCCCT
>Ga0134127_10001071_pt1 | contig 21087 bp, 17 predicted proteins | sample KB31753_FD_96459 | JGI IMG/M metagenome (GOLD analysis project Ga0134127, IMG submission 96459) | Terrestrial soil microbial communities with excess Nitrogen fertilizer from Kellogg Biological Station, Michigan, USA - KB3-175-3 | ecosystem: Environmental > Terrestrial > Soil > Unclassified ... | reverse complement strand
GAAGGACCGCATGGCGCTGCAGCGCCTGAAGGAGGCCGCCGAGAAGGCCAAGTGCGAGCTCTCGACGACGCTGCAGACCGAGATCAACTTGCCGTTCATCACGGCCGACGCGAGCGGACCCAAGCACCTCGTGCTCACCCTCACCCGGGCCAAGCTCGAGGCGCTCGTGGCGGATCTGGTCGAGCGCACGCTCGGTCCGTGCCGGCAGGCGATGCAGGACGCCGGCGTCGCGCCGAAGGACATCAACGAGGTCATCCTGGTCGGCGGCCAGACGCGTATGCCGAAGGTGCAGGAGGCCGTGAAGCAGCTCTTCGACCGGGAGCCGCACAAGGGCGTCAACCCCGACGAGGTGGTGGCAGTCGGCGCAGCCGTGCAGGGCGCCGTGCTCACGGGCGAGGTGAAGGACCTGCTGCTGCTGGACGTCACCCCGCTCTCACTCGGAATCGAGACGCTCGGCGGCGTGATGACACCGCTCATCACCCGCAACACGACGATCCCGACGAAGAAGAGCGAGGTCTTCACCACCGCGGCCGATAACCAGACGTCGGTCGAGGTGCACGTGCTCCAGGGCGAGCGGCCGATGGCGCGCGACAACCGGACCCTCGGGAAGTTCCATCTCGTCGGTATCCCGCCGGCGCCCCGCCAGGTGCCGCAGATCGAGGTGACGTTCGACATCGACGCGAACGGCATCCTGAACGTCGCGGCGCAGGACAAGGCGACGGGGAAGCAGCAGAACATCACGATCACGGCGTCGTCCGGGCTGACCAAGGACGAGATCGATCGCATGGTGAAGGAAGCCGAGAGCAACGCGGCGGAAGACACCAAGCGCAAGCAGGAGATCGAGGTCCGGAACCAGACGGACTCACTGGTGTATTCCACCGAGCGCACGCTCGGCGAGCACGGCGCCAAGCTGGCGGAGGACGACCGCAAGGCCGTCGACGAGGCGCTGACCGAGGCGCGCGAGGCGCTCAAGGGCGAGGACATCGATCGGATGAAGCGCGCGCAGGAAAACCTGACCCGCGTCTCGCACAAGCTCGCCGAGATCATGTATCGCGAAGCCCAGGCGCAGGGCCAGAAGCCCGGCGCGCCAGGGGCGCCGAGTGAAGGCGCCTCGGGCCCGAAGGAAGGCGAGGTCGTCGACGCCGACTTCGAGGATCTGGGCGACAAGAAGAAGTAAGGTGCCGATGCGTCGCGACTACTACGCGGTTCTGGGTATCGCGGCGACGGCCGGGCCGCGCGAGGTGCGCCGAGCCTATCAGCGCCTCGCGCGGCAGTACTCGCCCGACGTCAACTTCTGGGACGAGCGCGCGCGCGAGCTGTTCGAGGAGATCGCCGAGGCCTTCCGGGTGCTGGGTGATCCCGCCGCGCGCGAGATGTACGACCTGTACGGGAGCGTGGCCCGGGCCGACGAGGCCCTCGGCGAGGGACGGCGCGGCGACGACGCTCACGCGGTCGCCGAGCTGACCTTCGCCGAGGTGGTTCGCGGGGCGCAAGTGCGGCTGGACGTTCAGCGGTTCTCGCCGTGCGCCGAATGCCGGGCGACGGGCGCCCGAGACGGCGGCCGGTGCGCGGCGTGTCTGGGTCGCGGTGTGCGCCGCGTTGTCGAGCCGGTCGGCGTGAGCGTTCCCGCGGGCGTCGACTCCGGCGCCCAGATCCGGGTGACCGGCGAGGGCAATGCCGGCCCATTCGGGGGACCGCGAGGTGACCTCATCGTCAGCACGCGGGTCGCCGAGCATCCGTTCTTTCAGCGGAAGGGCGACAGCGTGCATTGCGACGTGCCGATCAGCGTGTGGGAGGCGCTCCTGGGCGCGCGCATCCGGGTCCCGACTCCGTCCGGAGAGGCGGTACTGGTCGTGCCGCCGGGCACGACCGGTGGGCAGGTGTTTCGCCTGCGCGGTCAGGGCCTGCCCAAGCTGACGGCCGAGTCGACGGGGGACCTCTACGTGACCGTTCGCCTCGAGGTTCCGACTGGACTGGACGCCCGGACTCACGAGCTGGTGCGTCAGCTCGAGCGGCTGATGCCGGTCGAAACGCGTACCGCGCTCGAACGCTACCGGGGAGGTGCGCAGTGACGGATCGCGGCAAGCCCCTCTACATGATCGGGGTGGTCGCCGACATGCTGAACGTCCACCCTCAGACATTGCGCTTCTACGAGAAGAAGGGGCTCGTGCGTCCGAGCCGCACCGTCGGCCGGACGCGCATGTATTCGGCCGAGGATGTCGACGAGCTGTCGCGGCTGCTCAGGCTCACGCGCGACCTCGGTGTGAATCTCGCTGGGATCGAGGTCATCTTAAAGATGAGACGCCGCATGATGGAAATGCAGAAGCAGATCGAGGACCTGGTCACCTACCTCCGCGAGGACGGTGGCGAGACCGCGGGCCAGGGGCGGCCCCAGGCGCCGCGCGAGGCTCTCGTGCGCGCGGCATCCGGCCAGCTCAAGCCCGTCGATCTGTTCTGAGATCGAAGGGAGACATATGACTATCGAGCGCGACGAGAAGGAACCGATCATTCCGGACGTGCTGGGAATTCTGCCCCTGCGCGGAACGGTCATCTTTCCGCAGGCAGTGACGCCGCTCGCGGTTGGTCGCCCCGGGTCCGTGAAGCTCGTCCAGGAGGCGCTCCAGGGCAGTCGGATCCTCGGGGCGGTGATGCAGCGCGACCCGTCCCTGGACGATCCGGGGGCCCAGGGGCTGCACGCGATGGGCACCGTGATCCTGATTCACAGGGCCTTGAAGCAGCCGGACGGTACCGTTCGCCTCGTGGTGCAGGGACTCTCGCGCTTCCGGGTCACCGACGTACTCCAGGAAGCGCCGTTTCTTCGGGCGCGTATCCAGCGCCTGAGCGACGACGCGCCCGCCACTCTTGAGGTCGAGGCGCTCGCGCGCACCGCCAGCACGCTCTTCCAGAAGGTCGTGGCACTGTCGCCGACGCTGCCCGACGAGCTCCAGAACGTCGTCGGCGCCGCCGAGGCGCCGGGTGTGCTCGCGGACCTCATCGCCGGGTCGCTCTCGATCCTTCCGACGGCGCTGCGCCAGGAGCTGCTGGAGACGACCAGCGTGGCCGAGCGCCTGCAGCGGCTGGTGGCGGCCCTCTCCAAGGAAGTGGAGGTTCTCGAGCTCGGCTCGAAGATCCAGTCCGAAGCCCAGTCGGAGATGTCGAAGTCGCAGCGCGAGTACTACCTGCGCGAGCAGATGAAGGCCATTCAGAAGGAGCTGGGCGACGGCGACGATCGCACGCAGGAGATCGACACGCTCCGCAAGAAGATCGATGCGGCCGGCATGACCGAGGAGGCGAAGAACGAGGCCACGCGCGAGCTCGACCGGCTGGCGAAAATGCCGCCGGCGGCCGCCGAATACACGGTGGCTCGGACGTACATCGACTGGCTGGTGTCGATGCCGTGGCAGCAGGAGACGGCCGACAACGTCGACATCGCCGCGGCGCGGACGATCCTCGACGAGGATCACGAGGGGCTCGAGAAGGTCAAGGACCGGATCCTCGAGTATCTCGCGGTGAAGAAGATCCGGCAGGCCGGCAAGGATCCGATCCTCTGCTTCGTGGGGCCTCCCGGCGTCGGCAAGACCTCGCTCGGGAAGTCGATCGCCCGCGCGCTGGGCCGGAAGTTTCATCGCATCTCGCTTGGTGGCATGCGGGACGAGGCCGAGATCCGCGGCCATCGCCGGACCTATATCGGCGCCCTGCCGGGCCAGATCATCCAGGGGCTCCGGCGCGCCGGCACGAAGAACCCAGTCTTCATGCTCGACGAGATCGATAAGCTCGGCATGGACTTCCGCGGCGACCCGGCCTCGGCTCTGCTGGAGGTGCTCGATCCGGAGCAGAACGTCTCGTTCCGCGACCACTATCTCGACGTCGCGTTCGATCTGTCGCGGGTGCTGTTCGTCACCACCGCGAACGTGATCGACACGGTGCCGCCGGCGCTGCGCGACCGGATGGAGATCATTCCGCTCGCCGGCTATACGGAGGAGGAGAAGATCGCGATCGCGCAGCGGCACCTCGTGCCCAAGCAGGCGAAGGAGCACGGCCTCGATCCGGCCGCGGACATCGAGTTCACGCCGGAATCGCTACGTCTCTTGGCCCGCGGCTACACGCGTGAAGCGGGCGTGCGCAATCTCGAGCGGGAGATCGCGAGTGTCTGCCGGAAGGTGGCGCGGCGTCGCGCCGAGGGGCATGCAGACCCCGTGCGGGTCAGCCCTGATCTCGTCACGTCGTTCCTTGGCGTGCCGCGGTTCGAGCTCGAAGAGCTCGAGGAACGGACAAGCGTTCCGGGAGTGGCGATCGGTCTCGCCTGGACGCCGGTCGGCGGCGACATCCTGTTCATCGAGGCGACGCGCATGCAGGGCAAGCGCACGCTGACGCTGACCGGGCAGCTGGGCGACGTCATGAAGGAATCGGTGCAGGCGGCGCTCTCGTGGGTTCGCTCGCACGCGGACGAGCTCGGCATCGCGCCCGAGTTCTGGGAGACGTCGGACATCCACGTGCACGTGCCCGCCGGAGCGATCCCGAAGGACGGACCGTCGGCCGGCGTCACCATGACGACGGCGCTCGTGTCGCTGCTCACCGGCCGCCGGGTGCGTCCGGGTCTCGCCATGACGGGTGAGGTGAGCCTCGCCGGACGTGTGCTGCCGGTCGGGGGCATCAAGGAGAAGGTGCTGGCGGCGCACCGGGCGGGGATCCGCACCGTGCTCTTGCCCAAGCGAAACGAGAAGAACCTCATCGAGGACGTTCCGCGGGCGGTGCGGGACGAAATGACGTTCCATCTGGTCGACGCCGTCCCCGATGTGCTGCGGCTCGCCCTCGAGGCCACTCCGACGTGGCCCGAGGTCGAGCAGCTCGCTGTAACTTCCTGATTTTCGTGACATTCGGGTAATTTTCGGGATCGTCTTCTGTCCTTGATGGGGGAGCGGCGCGTCCCTTAACATTGGGGCATGCCCCGATGCCGTCGTAGGGACATGCCCCTACTCGGTTTGATCGTGTGCGCGGTCACGACTTTCCTTGTGACCTCGGCCCCGGCCGGCGCCCAGGTGTACAAGCTGTCCGAGAAGGACGGCACCGTCCACTTCACCAACGCGCCGACTGATCCTCGCTATCGAGGCCTCCCCGGGTACTCGTCCGGCACGGCGGCCGGTTACCTGCGGCTGGCCAGTACCGACACTGTGCGGTACGGCAATGAGATCAAGGACGCGTCACAGCGCTACGGCGTGCCCGAGCGCTTGGTTCACGCCGTCATCCGGGTCGAATCGGCGTTCAATCCCAAGGCAGTGTCGGTGAAGGGCGCGCAGGGGCTCATGCAGCTGATGCCGGAGACGGCCTCGATGCTCGGCGTCCGCAACAGCTTCGACCCCCAGCAGAACATCGACGGCGGCGTCCGGCACCTGCGCGGGCTGATGGATCGCTTCGGCAACGACCTGCCGCTGGCGCTCGCCGCCTACAACGCCGGTGAGAAGGCCGTCATCAACTATCGAGGGATCCCGCCGTTTCCCGAGACGCGCGACTACGTGACGCGCGTGCTCCATTTCTACGATGGCGGCACGAACGCCTCGGCCACGGCCTCGAGCGTCGTCTATCGCACGATCGGCGAAGACGGCACGATCGTCTACACGAACATTCCGCCCCGCGGCCGCCGGTAGCGCGGCCGCCTCGCTCGCCGCTTCACGCCCGCCACTGCCGGTCGAGGCCGCGGTACTGGATGGCTTCCGCGCAATGCTCGACCGCGAGACAGTCGGCGCCCGCCAGATCGGCGATGGTTCGGGCGACCTTGAGCACTCGATCGTGACCGCGGGCCGATAGCCCCAGGCGCGTCATGGCGGCAGCCAGGAGGCGCTCGCCCTCGGCCGGTACCTCGCAATATCGGCGGACCTGCCGGGGTGTCATCGCGGCGTTGACCCGGATTCCGGTCGCTCCCCGGAACCGCGCGCGCTGCCGCTGCCGTGCGGCGCTCACGCGCTCGCGAATCGCCTCGGTCGCGTCGCCGGCGGCAGCCTGCGCCTGAAAATCGGCCGGGGCGAGCGCGGGAAGCTCGACGTGAAGGTCGATGCGGTCGAGGAGCGGTCGCGACAGACGACCGAGGTATCGCGCGCGCTCGGCGGGCGTGCACAGACACAGGTCGAGCGAGGCGCAGCCTCGGCGGCAAGGGTTTGCCGCGGCGACGAGCTGAAAACGGGCGGGGAAGTCGTTGATGCCGCTGGCGCGGGCGATGGAGACACGACCCTCCTCGAGGGGCTGGCGCAGCGACTCGAGCACGTGCTGCTGGAACTCCGGGAGCTCGTCGAGGAACAGGACGCCCAGGTGGGCGAGGGTCACCTCGCCCGGATGCGGCGGCGTCCCGCCGCCGATGAGGCCGGAGACCGAGACCGTGTGGTGCGGCGCGCGAAACGGCCGCCGGGTCATCAGCTCGCCCTGGCGCGGCAAGAGCCCGGCGACCGACCAGATGGTGGACGCTTCGATGATTTCGTCCTGAGTGAGCGCCGGTAGGATCGAGGCCAGTCGGCGGGCGAGCATGGTCTTTCCGCCACCCGGAGGCCCCACTAGCAGCAGGTTGTGAGCCCCGCCTGCCGCGATCTCGAGTGCGCGTTTCGCGTACGCCTGTCCGCGAACGTCGGCGAGATCCAGGTCGTCCGCCGCCGGCGACGGAGGCGTGTCTGGAGCCGGCGGCGGCGCCGGCGTCGCCTCGCCGTTGAGAAGGCCGACGGCATCCCGCAGGGTGTGCGCCGCGAGCACCTGCAGACCGCGCACGGCCCGCGCCTCGGCGTGGTTGGCGAGGGGCACCACTAGCGTGGAGATGCCGTGTCGCCAGCACGCCAGCCCCACGGCGAGCGCTCCGCGCACTCCCTGGATCTGACCGTCGAGCGCGAGCTCGCCGACGACGGCGAAGGGACCGATGCGCCCGCTCGTCACGGCGCCGGTGGCAGCCAGAATGCCGAGGGCGATCGGGAGATCGAACGAGGCGCCTTCCTTCCGCAGGTCGGCGGGGGCCAGATTCACCGTAATGCGGTCGGACGGAAACGGGAAGCCAGCGTTGCGGATCGCCGTACGAACCCGCTCACGGCTCTCGCGCACCGCCGAATCCGGGAGCCCGACCGTCGTGAAGGCGGGCAGGCCGGGCGCCACGTCGACCTCGACGCGGACCAGCGAGGCTTCGACGCCGACGAGGGCTGCGGACATGACTCGCGCGAGCACGGGAAATTGTTCGATCGGTCGGCGGCGCGCGTCAATGTCGCGGTTTTCAGACGGCGCGCGACGCCCGGCGCCGCCGCCGCGCCCGAGCGCAGGCGCCGCGGCCACGCCCGAGCGCGGGATTGGTGCTAGAGTCCCGGCATGGCGCGCCCGGTCATTCTCGTCGTCGACGACGACCCCGGTGTCCGGGAGTCGTTCCGGCTGATCCTCGAGGACCATTATGACGTCGTCGACGTCCCCGACGGTCCGAGCGCGCTCGACGTCGTCCGGACCTCGCCCATGGACCTTGTGCTGCTCGACATCCGGCTGCCCGGCATGGACGGCATCGAGGTTCTGGAGCGGATCAAGGCCATCGACGATCGAGCCGAGGTGATCCTGGTGACGGCGGTGAAGACGGTTCGCACCGCGGTGGCCGCCATGAAGCTCGGCGCGTTCGACTACCTGACCAAGCCCTTCGAGGAGGACGAGCTCCTGTCGCTGGCGAGCCGCGCGCTCGAGCGGCGAACGCTCGAGCGGGAAGTCGCGCTCCTGCGCTCCGAGCTGGCACGAACGCACGATCTCGACGAGATCGTTGGTGAGCATCCGGTGATGGAAAGGCTCCACGGGCTCATCGCGCAGGTCGCCCGCACCTCCACGACGGTGCTCATCACAGGCGAGAGCGGGACCGGCAAGGAGCTGGTGGCGCGGGCCATCCACCGGCACGGGAACCGGCGCGAAGGCCCCTTCGTCGCCGTCAATCCGGCGGCCATCGTCGAGTCGCTCATCGAATCGGAGCTCTTCGGCCACGAGCGGGGCGCGTTCACCGGTGCCCATCAGCGGAAGCTCGGCAAGTTCGAGCTGGCGCAGAGCGGCACGCTATTCCTCGACGAGATCGGCACGCTCCGGGCCGATCTGCAGGCCAAGCTCCTGCGCGTGCTGCAGGAGCGCGAGATCGAGCGGGTGGGCGGCACCCGATCGATCAAGATCGATGTGCGCGTGATCGCTGCCACCAACACCAATCTCAAGGACGCGGTGAGCCGCGGGACGTTCCGGGAAGACCTTTACTATCGCCTCAACGTCGTCCCGATCGTGGTGCCGCCGCTGCGGGAGCGTGCCCAGGACGTACCCCTCCTGGCCGAGCACTTCCTGCGCCGCGACACCCGCGACTTCAACAAGCGCATCGAGGGCCTGTCGCCGGAGGCGGTCGCCGCCCTGCAGGCCTATCGGTGGCCGGGCAACGTCCGTGAGCTCGAGAACGTCATCGAGCGGTGCGTGGTCCTGGCCGACGGGCCGGTTATCCAGCTCAACGATCTGCCGCTCGACGTCCTGCTCCCGCAACAGGCCACCCGGGTGCGCGCGGCCGAAGCGCTCCCGCTCAACGAGGCTACCGACCAGTTCGAGCGCCAGATCGTGCTACGCGTGCTCGAGCGGGTCGGATGGAATCTCACCGAGGCCGGACGCATCCTCGCGATCCATCGCAATTCGCTCCGGATGAAGCTGGCGCGCTGGGGTGTTCGTGCGCCCGGCGGAGAGCGCTGAGCGCCCTGTCACTGGGCGCCCAGTGACAGGGCAAGGCCGCCCAACGATTGGGCGCCCGGCGATGGGAAGCGCGCTCGCGATGACGCGTTCGCCGTCAAGAAACAAGCACTTGGCGCCGGTCAGTAATATCACCTTTACGTGGCGATGAAATTGCTCTACTCCTCGCGGATTGCGGCTCGGAGTCCTCATGGGGAGGGCTCCTCACCTGGCAAGGAGGAGAGTAATGACGAAGGTATGGACGAGCGTTCTGGTGGTGGCGGCAGTTCTCGGCGCGTTCCTGCTGGCCGCACCGGTGATCGAGTCGGGCGCGGGCAGCACGCAATTCTTCCAAGCGTTCGGCACCGCGGACGCGGGAGGAGACTAGGATAGTCGTCTCGAGACGGCAGGGGGGGGCGTGGCCCCCCTTTCATCTGTTCCTGATCGTCGCACTGGCCCTCGCCTGGGGGCCGGTCGACGCTCAGGATCGCGAGGCTGCCGGCGCGGACAGCATCTACCGGAGACCGCTGGGGCAGGATCCCGAGACCCTCGATCCCGCTCGAATCTGGGACATCTACAGCAGATCCGTCGCGCAGCAAGTCTTCGACGGCCTGGTCCAGTTCGATCAGACGCTCACGATCAAGCCGGCGCTCGCCGAGTTCTGGCGAGCCTCTCGCGATGGGCTCATCTGGACGTTCGACCTCCGCAAGGGTGCGCGGTTTCACCATGGTCGCGAAGTCACCTCCGACGACGTCGTGTATTCCTTCACCCGGATTCTCGACCCGAAGACGCGCTCCGGCGGGGCCGAGCTCTTCCTGAACGTGAAGGGCGCGCGCGATTTTCGGGAGGGCCGCGCGAAGACCGTGTCCGGCCTCGCCGCTCCCGACCGATATACGGTACGGGTCACCCTCGAGGATGCGCCCGTTCCGTTCGTCTCCGTGCTGGCGGTCGGACACGCCAAGATCGTGCCCCGCGACGTCGCGGAGGCTCAGGGCGACGCGTTCGGGTCCAACCCGGTGGGCACGGGGCCGTTTCGACTCCTCCGATGGCAGCGCGGGAAAGAGATCGTCCTTACCGCGAATCCAGACTATTTCGACGGCCCGCCCAAGCTCGCTCGGCTGGTGTACCGGATTTTCCCCGGAGACCAGCGGGACGCGATGCACGACGAGTTCCTCAGGGGCGGGATCGAGGATACGCCGGTGCCGACGCGCTCCGATCGTCGGACCCTGACTACTCAGGCGAACCACATCTACGTGAAGCGCCCGATGATCAGCGCGCGCTTCTACGGCTACAACGCCCGGATGATGCCGCTCGGTGACCGCCGCGTTCGGCGCGCAATCGTGTACGCGATCAACCGGGAAGCGATCGTCCAGGACGTCTATCTGGGCCAGCACGCCTACGCCCACGGAATACTCCCGCCCGGAACGCTGGGCTTCAATCCGCAACTCGCCGCATACCCGTTCGACCCGCAGAAGGCGAAGCAGCTCCTGGCCGAGGCGGGGTACCCGGGCGGGCGCGGCCTGCCGCCGCTCGCGATCTGGTCGAGCGTGCAGCGTGAGGACATCCTGCGCGAGCACGATCAGATCAAGAAGTGGCTGGCAGCGGTCGGCATCGTCGCCGAGATCCACTACCACACGAAGTGGTCGTCGTTCTCGAAGATGGTCGAGGAGGGCAAGCTCGCGATGTTCCTGTGGGCGTGGTATGCCGACGTCCCCGACCCCGACAACTTTCTTACGAAACTCTTTCACTCCAAGAGCGCGCGCAACGTCTTCGGCTACGCCAATCCCGCGGTCGACAATCTACTCATGAGCGCCCGGGCCAGCGGCGATCCCCAGGGCCGCGTCGAGCTGTACCGGCGGGCCGAGCAGCTGATTCTCGACGACGCGCCGATCGTTCCCGTCTTCCATCACACCTACGAGCGGCTGTTCCAGCCGTATGTCCGGAGCGTCGAGGTCAACGGCCTCGGCGATCCCTACATCCCGTTCCGCAAGATCTGGCTAGATCGCACCCGATGATCCATTCGCTCCGCGCGAAGCTCCTGCTCGGCACAATTCTGGTGATCGTGCTGGTCATGGCAGCGGTCGTCGTGGTCGTGGAGCACACGCTCCGCGTCGCGATCATCGACGAGCTGCAGCGCCGGGGCGAGGCGCTGGCGCGCAACCTGGCTGCCACCTCGTACGGCCCGCTGCTCCTCTACAACTTCACCGCACTCGAGCAGACCGTCGTGCGGGCCGCCGCGGAGTACGACGTCGCCTACGCCGTCGTGCTGGACGTCGACGGCAAGGTGGCCGCGCACAGCCGCTATCCGGAGCGGGTCGGCCTCTTGCTCCAGGGCGCCGTCGCGGAGCGGGCGGCGAGCGCGAGCGAGCCGCTCACGCAGCAATCGGTGACCAGCGCGGGTGAGGCCGTATACGACTTCACGGTTCCCGTCCTCGTCGACGGCCGCAAGTGGGGCACGGCGAGGCTCGGCCTCTCCAAGCGCCGGATGGAAGCGGAGATCCGGCGGGCGCGGCTCGAGCTGGGGGCCCTGACCCTAGTGACGCTTCTGCTAGGCGGCGTCGCGGCGGCGCTAGTCGCCAGGCGGATCGCCCGCCCCGTGCAGCAGCTGGCCGAGGGGGCCGCGGCGATCTCGCGCGGCGAGCTGAATCAGCGGATCGAGCCCTCGACGACGGACGAGATCGGCCGCCTGGCCGCCGCCTTCAACCACATGGCGGCGCAGCTCTTCCAGCAGCGCACGGCGCTGGAGGAAGCGCACGCCGAACTGCGACGGCAGTTCGAGGAGCTGGCGGATCTCAAGGGCTACACCGACAACATCCTCGGGTCGCTCACGAGCGGCATCGTCACCATCGACCTCGACGGCCGCGTCGTCACGCTCAATCCGGCCGCCGAGCTGATGACCGGATTCTTCCGCGGCGAGGCGGCCGGACGCTACTGCACCGAGCTCTTCGCCCACACGCCGGAGCTGAGTGACCTCCTGACCGAGACCTTGGCCAGCCGCGCGCCGATCGCGAACATCTCGCTGACGCTGCGTCGGCGGAACGGCAGCGCGGTGCCGATCGAGTTCGGCACCGCGCCGCTCAAGGGCGGCGAGGGGAAGGACCTCGGCGTCATCGGCGTGTTTCGCGACGTGACCCTGCTGCGCCAGCTCGAGAGCGACCTGCAGCGCTCCGATCGGCTGGCCGCGCTGGGGACGCTCGCCGCCGGCCTGGCCCACGAGATCAAGAACCCGCTCACCTCGCTGCTCACGTTCAGCCGGCATCTCGAGCGCAAGTTCGACGACCGGAACTTCCGCGAGCGGTTCGGCAGCGTGGTGCCGCGCGAGCTCGAGCGGATCAACGGGATCGTGGAGCGGCTCCTGGAGCTGGCGCGGCCGGCCCGCCTCAGCTTCGCGCTGGTCCGGCTGCCGGAGCTCCTCGAGCGCGCGGTCGAGCTCTATGCCGATCAGCTCGCTGACCGGCACATCGAGATCGTGCGCGAGTACGCGCGCGACGTACCGCCCGTCCAGGCCGACAAGGAGGCGCTCTACCGCGTGTTCGTCAATCTCGTGGCCAACGCGCTCGACGCCATGCCGCGGGGCGGCCGGCTCATCGCGCGCGCCGGCTGGGTGACGGGCGGAGATCCGCTGCCGCCGGCGCGCCGGCGGGCCGCCAACCGCGTGAAGGTCGAGATCGAGGACACCGGGACCGGGATCGAGCCATCGGAGACCGACCGGATCTTCAATCCCTTCTACACGACGCGCTCGGGCGGGACGGGGCTCGGTCTCGCCCTGGCGCACAAGATCGTCCAGGACCACGGCGGGCGCATCAGCTTCACCAGCGCGCCCGGCCGGGGCACGACGTTCACGATCGTCCTGCCGCTCGTCGCCGAGCCGCCGGTCGCAGACGAGGACCGATGACAGCGGAAGGCGGCGCCATGTCTCCCCGCGACCCGAGCGCGGGGCTCGAAGAGGCGCTCGCCGACAACGCGAGCCTGCGCCGCCACGCGAGCAGCGTCGCGCACGACTTCAACAACCTGCTCTCGGTCATCACCGGCTACACCGAGATGATCCTGCGGCGCCTGCGTCCGGACGATCCGCTACGCCGCAATGCCGAGGCCATCAAGCGCGCCACCGAGTGGGGCGCGGCGCTCGCCCAGCAGATCCTGGCCGGCAGCCGCCGGCCACCGGCGGCGCCCACGCCGGTCGATCTGAACCAGCTCGTCGGCAACGTGACGCGCGTGCTGCAGCCGCTGCTCGGCGACAACATCGAGCTGGTGGCGCAGCTCGAGAGCGGACTGGGCCTCGTCAGCGCTAATCCGCACCAGATCGGGCAGGTCATCATGAACCTCGTCGTCAACGCGCGCGACGCGATGCCGCAGGGCGGTCGCCTCACCATCGAGACCGCCAACGTGAGCCAGGTCGTGATGCTGGCGGTGAGCGACACCGGCTGCGGGATGGACAACGAGACCCGCGCCCGGCTCTTCGAGCCGTACTTCACGACGAAGGAGCCCGGGCGGGGCACCGGCGTCGGCCTGGCGACGGTCCACGACGTGGTCACGCACCTCGGCGGCCAGATCAGCGTGATGAGCGACGCCGGCGCCGGCTCCACGTTCAAGATCTATCTGCCGCGCGTCCCCGAGACGGCCCCCACGGTCGAGGCGCCCGCGGTCCCGTCTGTTGGGGCGCGGGCCGACAGCAAGACCGTGCTCGTGGTGGAGAACGAGCGCGAGGTGCGCGATCTGATCCGCGAAATTCTACAGATGCAGAGCTACGTCGTCCTGGAGGCGAGCGATCGGGACGAGGCCCTGGCCCTCAGCAGCCAGCACACCGGCCGCATCGACCTGATGGTCGTGGACGTCGGGATGCCGCCGTCGTCCGCGGACGAATGGATCACCCACGTTCGGACGACGCGGCCCGAGGTGCGCGTGCTCTACGTTTCCGGATATCTCGCCGAGACTGGATCGGTCAACGCGCCGAAGCTGGGTCTCCTGCTGCAGAAGCCGTTCACGGTGGGCGCCTTCACGAAGGCGATCAGCATGGTGATGAACCGGACGAAGTAAGACGCCCCCGCGGCGGCCGGTTCAGCGGAACCGCGGCATGACCTCCCGGGCGAAGAGCTCCATCGACCGGCGCACGCGTTCCTGAGGCAGCCCGCCGAAGTTCATCCAGCAGAGCATCTCTCCGACGCCGAGGCGCCGGAACTGCTCGACCCGCTCGGCCACCGTGTCGGGTGAGCCGAAGGCCACGCTCTCCGCCACCAGCTCGTCGAAGCTGACGGTCGCGAATCGCTCCTGCATCGCGCGGAAGCCGGGCTGTAGCAGCGGGTGGACGCGATCGATCCGCTCGGGGATGAGGAAGCGCCGGAGCGAGTCCTGGTACCACATCTCGGCGTCCCGGGCCTCGGCGAGCGCCTGGGCATCGGTGGGCGCGACGTAGACGTGGCGCGACACGCCCCAGCGCGAGAGCAGGCCGGCGATCTCGGCCGACGTCCGTCCGGCCTTCTCGCACGCCTTCACGTACGTGTCTCGGCTGCGAGCGAGCTGCTCGACGCCGCCGCGGAGGATCGAGTTGAGCATGGGCACGCCGCGCAGCGCGGTGGCCTCGATCGTGTCGGGGCTCGTGCACACGACGTAGATCGGCGGGTGCGGCTGCTGCAGCGGCTTGGGGATGACCCGCACCTCGGGGATCGTGTAGTGGCGCCCCTCGAACGAGAACCGCTCCTGGGTCCAGGCCTTGAGCATGATGGCCAGGCACTCGTCGAAGCGCTCGCGGTTCTCGATCTGCGGCACGCGGTACCCCTCGAACTCGACCGGACGGTTGCCGCGCCCGACCCCCACGTCGAGGCGGCCCTCGCTCAAGATGTCGACCATGGCCAGCTCTTCGGCGAGCCGGATCGGGTCGTGGAACGGCAGGATCGCCGCCGCCAGCCCGATGCGCACGCGCCGCGTCCGCATCGCGGCGGCCGTCGCGAGGACGGGCGGCGAGACCGACAGGCCGTAGTCGATGAAATGGTGCTCGGTGAGCCAGATGCTGTCGAAGCCGAGCTCCTCCGTCCACGCCATCTGCTCGATCTCCCCGCGGATGACGTCGGGGTGCGAGACGGCCGGCGGCGCCTGGAAGAAGTAGTACGTGCCGAAGCGCATCGTGAACGGACTCTACATCATCTGGCCGGCAAGATCATCTAGCCGTGCAGGTCGACCAGGAGTGCGGCGTGATCGCTCGCGTGGCTCGCGCGGGGCCCGACACGCCGGCCCCAGTCGTGGCGGACGTCCAGGAGTCGTGCCCTTGCCGCGTCGTTGACGAACGCCTGGTCGAGCCGGAAGCCGTTGCGCCCATTGGGCGAATACCAGGTGTACGTGCGCGACTGGCCGTACCGAAGACGGTACGCGTCGAGCCAGCCCGATCGCTCGAGTCCCGACAGCCATGCGTCCTCTCGGGGGCCGAACACCAGGGTCTCCTCGTCGATGCCGGGACGGCCCGAATTGGTGTCGCCCAGGACGATCGCCGGGCCGTGGCGCCAGCGGCCGAGAAGCTCGAGCGTTGCCGCATAGAACGCGTCTTTCCGTCCGGTCACGCGGTTGGGGACGTGCATGACCCCGAGCGTGACGGGCTCGGGCGCCTCGATCGAGGCCAGGAGCATCAGCCTGACGGCATCGACGCAGCGCGAGTACACGCGAATTCGCGTCAGCGGCCAGCGGGTTGCGAGGAACAGGCGATTCGCGGTGGGATTCGCGGGCTGCGCAGTCGTGCACTGGTGCGGCAGACCGAGCGCGGCCATCGAGCGCGCCAGCTCGAGGCTCGGCGGCGTCGCGCGGAACTCGCAGAGGGCGACCGCGTCCGGCGCCCAGCGCTCGATCTGGGTCGCGATGCGCGCGACGCGGACCCCGCCGCCGGCCCGGATGTTCCAGAAAACGATGCGCATCGCGGCCGGCGATCCTACCGCGTGGCCAGCGCTGCCTCCAGGAGCTCGAGGGCGCGCCTGGCGAACGCCCACATGTTCTTCTCGCGATCGCCGTGGGCGGTCTCGAGCGTGATGGCACGCTCGACCGGACCGGCCACTGCGAAACAGGCGTGACCGGCCGCGTCGCCGTAGCGATTGCCCGTCGGTCCGCTGGCGCCGGTCTCGGCGAGACCCCAGGTGGCGCCGAGCAGCTCGCGGATCGTCCGGGCCTTCAAGAGCGCGTACGGTTCGCTGCTCGACCGGATTCCCTTGACCGCATCATCCGGCACCCGGAGCAGGCCGCGGCGCGCGGCCTGCGTGTAGATGACGCCGCCGCCCAGGAAGTAGGCGGAAGCACCGGGTACCGCGAGCAGCGCGGCCGAGATCAGGCCGCCGGCCGACGACTCCGCGATCGCGATCGTTTCCTTGCGTTCCTTCAGGCGTGTGCCGAGTGCCGTGGCGAGGGGCGTCAGGTCGTTCATGATTGTGCGACCTTAGGCAGGCGCCCTCCCCTTGTCAAGGGGGCGCGGGACGAGCGGGAGCCTGGGCTAGACGACCCGGCGCGCCGGTGACGTGAGATCGCACTCGGCGATCTTGTTGAGCAGCGTCTTGTAGCTGACCTTGAGAATTCGCGACGCCTCGGCGCGATTCCAGCGGACCCGCTCGAGCACCTCGGCGAGCGCCTTGCGCTCGGCCTCGCGGGCGCCGCGCCGGGCGATGTCCCTCAGGCTCTCGCTGACGGTGGTCGCGGGCCGCGGGGCGACGGCGTGTCCGTTCCGATCGCGGGAGGCCAGAGTGTCGAAGGCCAGCTCGCCGTCGCTCAGCACCACCATGCGCCGGATGACGTTCTCGAGCTCGCGGACGTTGCCCGACCACGAGTATGCGGTAAGGCGGGCGAGCGTCTCGGGCGAGATCTGCTTCTGCCGGCCGTACTGCGCGTTGAATCGGGCGAGGAACAGCTCGACGAGGCCCGGGATCTCCTCGCGCCGCTCGCGGAGCGGCGGAACCTGGAGCTCCACGACGTTGAGCCGGTAGTAGAGGTCTTCACGGAACTCACCGAGCGCCATCTGGCGCTCGAGGTCTCGATTGGTGGCCGCGATCACCCGCGCGTCGACCTCGATCATGGCGTGGCCGCCCACGCGGGCGAAGCTGAAATCCTGGAGCACGTGCAGGAGCTTGGCCTGCAGAGACAGCGGCAGCTCTGCTATCTCGTCCAGGTAGATCGTGCCCCCCTTGGCGTACTCGAACTGGCCGGGCTTCCGGCGATGCGCTCCAGTGAAGGCGCCCTTCTCGTGGCCGAAGAGCTCGGACTCGAGCAGGCCATGCGGAATCGCGGCGCAGTTGACCTTGACGAACGGGCCCTCGCGGCGGGTCGAGTGCGCGTGGATGGTCCGGGCGACGAGGTCTTTCCCCACACCGCTCTCGCCCCGGATCAGGACCATCGCGTCGGTGTCCGCGACGTTTTCGATGATCGTCCGGATGGCCTGCATCTTCGGGCTTCCGTCCACCAGCGCGATGCGCTCAGTTATCACAGGCCCCCCGGATGAGATCTCAGCTGCTAACTCGTCGGCGCAAAATGTTTGCAAGCAAAGCGCCATCTTGCAACGTTCCGGAATGCAACTACTTACGGCGCACAGACGGGGTGGAGTAGAACGCACCGCTGCCCAGATCCTGGCCGGAGTGGACATTTTGGTGCCATACGAAGCAGCACGATCGGGTGTATCCGCGCCGTGTAACGAACCGACCACGGCGCGGTAAGGAGTCGGCGACAGCCCTACGGGCGCGGCAGCAGGACGGTGAACCGGCTCCCTTTGCCCTCTTGCGACTCGGCGGTCACCCGCCCGCCGTGGGCGGCGACCACGCTTCGCACGATGGCCAGTCCAAGCCCCGTTCCGCCGCGAGCACGGTGGGCCTGCCGATACGCATCGAAGATGTGCGGCAGCGCGTCGGCGGGAATTCCGACGCCGGTGTCCTCGACCTGGAGCTCGAACTCCGGCCCGGCATCGATCACCCGAACGACGACCCGGCCGCCGGCCGCGGTGAAGCGGATTGCGTTGGCGCCGAGGTTGACGACCATCTGGTGGAGCCGCTGCGCGTCGCCGCAATAGTCGAAGCTCGTCCCCAGCCGCTCGAACTCCAGGCTCACTCCAGCGTCGGCGGCCCGGGGATAGAGCTCCTCCACGGCGTGGTCCACGACCTTCGCCAGGTCGAGGGAGTGGCGGTCGAGCTGCACAGTGGCGGCGTGCAGGCGCGAGAGCTCGAGGATCTCGTTGACGAGCAGAAGCAGGCGCCCGGAGCTCGTCGAGATGATGTCCATGAGACGCTCCTGCTTGTGGGTGAGCGGCCCGGGCAGACGCTCGCGCAGGAGCTCGGCGGCGCTGCGGATCGAGGTGAGCGGCGACCGGAACTCGTGGGAGACGCTCGCGAAGAACTCCTGGCGCATGTCTTCCATCCGCCGGAGCTGACTTCCCATCGCGTTGAAGGATCGCGTGAGCGCGCCGATCTCATCGCGGCTGGTGACCGCCAGGGGCTCGCGGAACGCGCCCGAGGCGACGTCCGCCGCCGCGGTGGAGAGCCGACGGAGCGAGCGCGTCATGCGGTGGGCGACGATCGCCGTGCCGATGAGCGCGAGGGCGACCGCTGCTCCCAGCGCTCCCAGCACCTGGGTCCACGTGAACGACTCGAGGCGGGCGGCTTCGGCCTGTGTCGCGATCACCCGGCTGTGGGTGGCCGCCATCAGCCCGTCGAGGCTCTCCTGGAGCTCTTCCACACGCAGCTGCGCATCGGTCTCGAAGAGACGCTGGGCGCCGGCGCGGTCGCCGCGCCGCAGGCGCGCGTGCTCCTCGCCGACGACGGCGCGGTAGCGCTCGAACTGTGCGATCGCTTCGGTGCGGCGCCGAGCTTCCTCGGCACTCTGCGTGTACGCGGACAGATGCTCGAGATCGGCGGCGACGCGCTCGGCCCGCCGGGTCCACGCGTCCCGGTAGCGCACATCGCCGAGCGCCGCGGCCTGCGCCTCGAGGCGCGCGAGCGGCGCGATCGACTCGCGGACGGACGCCGTCAGATGCAGCGCGGGAAGCGTGCGGGTCGTGATCTCCCGGTTGACCGACACGAGCCGATCGACCGAGCGCAGGCTCAGGATCCCGACGCCCGCGAGCACGACGATCACGAGCGCCGAAATCAAAAACATCTTTGAGGCTAGTCGCACGACGTTCCCCTCCCACGGTGATGCCACGAGCAGTTGTGCGGAGTCCTGGCGATCCCGCGATGCGGCCGGACTACTCCTGAGACAGAGCTAGGGAGTGGAGGTCAGAAAACGCCGCGACCGGGGAGCCGGAATGCGGGCGGGCAGTTCGTGCGTCCTTCCACGATGCGGCAGTTTATAAGGCTTGGCCCGCGACTGTCAACGATCACGAGCCGTCAGGCGCCGGCGAGGCCGATCGTGCGCGCGACTGTCTCCAAATGATGCGCAGAATCGCCAAATTCCAGGGTAGCAGCCTGGATGCGCTTGTGGATGAGATGCAGGGGGTGCTCCTCGCAGTAGCTGATGGCGCCGAAGATCTGGTGTCCCCGGCGCGCAACCGCCAGGCACGCTTCGCTCGCGTAGGCCTTGGCCATGGCCACGTCGGCCTCGGCTGGTCGCCCCTCACTCATGCGCCAGGCCGCCGAGTGGAGCAGCGCTCGCGAGGCGTCCACGTCGCGCACGAGATCGGCGCACGCGTGCTGGATGGCCTGGTACCCGCCGATCGGCCGTCCGCCCTGAACGCGCGTCTTGGCGTGCTCGACGGCCAGCTCGAGCACTCGCTGCGCGCCGCCGACCATCTCGGCCGTTCGCGCGAGCGCCCCGGCCTGTAGCGCCGGTGCGAGGACGTCGGCGGCGCCGCCGAGACGACCCAGACAATCGTCGTGCCGGACTTCCACGCTGTCGAAGATCACCTCGAAGACTTTTTCGCCGCTGATCGTCTCGAGCGGAAGTCGCGTGATTCCGGGCCGGTCCACGGGCAAGAGCACGAGGCTCAGTCCGCCTCCGACACGCACGGCGACGATGAGATCGTTGACGACGTGGGCGTCCCTAACGAAGAGCTTGCGACCGCTGAGGCGGCCGGGCACCGCGCATGCGAGCCCGATGTCGTCGAGCTCGCCGGAGCCGCTCTCTTCCACGAGCGCCAGCGTCGCGACCCGCTCACCGGCCGCCAGAGCGGGGAGCAGACGCTTTTGCTGCGCCGGGCTCCCGGCGGCGAGCACGAGGGACGTTGCCACCACCGCGCTCGGCACGAACGGGCCGGGCAGAGCCGTGCGCCCCATCTCTTCGGTCAACAGAATGACGTCGAGCAGCGAGCCGCCACTGCCGCCGACCTCGAGCGGGATCAGCAGGCCCGGCCAGCCCAGCTCGGCCATGCGGCGCCAGAGCGTCTCGTCGAAGCCGTGGGCATCGAGGGCCAGACGCTGCGCGAGCTCGGGCGGGCAGTGCTCGCGGAGAAACGCGCGCGCGGTCGAGATCAGGATCTGCTGCGCCGGCGCGGGGCGAAATTCCATCAGCGTTTCGCCTCCACGACCACCTTTGGCTCGGCGGGCAAGCCGAGGCCGCGCACGGCGACCGACGAGCGCAGGATCTCCGCGGTGCCGCCGGCGATGGTGTGGCCGAGTGTCGTCAGGTAGAGGTGCGAGATCTGGCCGCCGAGCTTGGCCCAGCGCGAGCCTTCACGCAACGGGCCCCAGACGCCCAGCAGATCCATCCCGAGGCGCGCCAGCTTCTGTCCCGTCTCGTCGGCGTAGACCTTGGCCATCGCCGTCTCGTAGCTGAGGGGCGCGCTGTCGCGAATGAGACAGCCCGTGCGATAGAAGACGAGACGCAGGGCGGCGATCTCGGCGGCGATCGCCGCGAGGCGCCGTCGCACGCCGGGGTCGCGCGCCAGCGGGACGCCGCGCACCTGCGTCGTGTTGGCGTAGCTCACGAGCTGCCGGAGCACCCGCTCGAGTGCCGGCGCCTTGTAGAAGCGCCCCCAGAACCGATCGGCGTCGAGCCCGTTCAGGAGCGCCTGGAAGCCGTCGCCCTCCGGACCAAGCATGAGCTCGGCCGACACGCGCACATCGTCCAGGAACACCTCGTGGTGGTAGACCTCACCGGTCAGGCTCCGGATCGGGCGAATGTCCATCCCCGGCGTCCCGTTCGCCACCACGAACATGCTGAAGCCGCGGCTGCGTCGCGCCTCACGGCTGGTCCGCGCGAACACGAGCCCGTGCGTCGCGATCCCGGCGTGGCTCGACCAGATCTTGTGGCCGCGGATCACGTAGTACTCGCCGTCGCGGCGCGCTTCGGTCTTGAGGGCCAGGAGGTCCGAGCCGGCGTCGGGCTCGCTGTAGCCCTGCCAGAAGGTCGGGTCGCCCCGGGCGATCGCGGGCAGCACCTCGCGGCGCAGTCGCGAGGTGCCGTACTCGATGATCGCGTCGCCCGTCTGCCAGACGCCGGCCAGCGGGCCGAACG
>Ga0134127_10001070_pt1 | contig 21091 bp, 20 predicted proteins | sample KB31753_FD_96459 | JGI IMG/M metagenome (GOLD analysis project Ga0134127, IMG submission 96459) | Terrestrial soil microbial communities with excess Nitrogen fertilizer from Kellogg Biological Station, Michigan, USA - KB3-175-3 | ecosystem: Environmental > Terrestrial > Soil > Unclassified ... | reverse complement strand
GGAGTTTGACACCTGGGAGATCGAGATGGCGGTGCCGCTATCCCCGCAGGAGGTGATCCGCAAGCGGAATGCCATCTTTAAGCACCAGAGCCAGAAAGACAGGCCGGTATTCCCGGGGGATGACGCCAGGGAGTTTTGGGTACGCGCCGAAGACCGCACACACGAAACGGCCCGCAATTATGATAAGCTGGGCATGGCCGAGTATGAGGCGATAGAGGCTTTTGTGAGGTATATCTACTAGGATTTCACCGATTTGTTTTTGTGATTTCACCGATTTGTGATGAAAATTTGTCTATTGTTACGTTATCTGTGCATCCGCACATTTGCATATCCGCACATCAGAACGCTTCACCCAACGCCACATACAAGCCCTGCTGCCTCGCTTCTCCCGGCCGCTTTTCCCCAACGCCGTAATCCATCCTGATGCTCAGGCCTTTCTGCACATCAAAAAAGTAGCGCGCACCGACCCCAATATCGGGTTTAAGGTCATGTATATCAAACGCCGAATGGAACACTTCTCCGGTTGCAGCGAATCCAACAATACCAAACCGTTTGCTTACCCGATAACGCAATTCTGCCTGCCCGGCTAAAAAATTCCGGTCGCGGAAACGGCCGCTGTAGTAACCCCGCATCATTTCGTCGCTGCCCAGTGCAGGCAGCAAATAAAAAGGCGATTGATCGCCCACCATGCTTTGCTCCTGCACATCCAACCCTAAAACCAGTTGCTTATTTAAGGAGAAAAAACCTGAATATTCGATATTAAAAAAACCGCCCTGGTAATCGCTGTTGGAGAACATACCTTCAATAATATTCAGATACGAGGTAACAATCATCCCGCTAATAGTATATGTGTTATTATTACGACTATCGAAAATTACACTTGGACCGCCAAAAATACTTAGACCACCTTGTTTTCCCTGTACTGACGCGTCGGCGTAATAGATGCTTGCTGGATTACTGTCACTGAACTTGTAGTCGAAGCCACCTCCTACAACACCCAAAAACAAATAATCGCCGACCCTGTTTTCGGCCTCGAAATTCAATTTAAAGCGACGCTCGCCCAGCCTGTCCTGGTTGGCCTCGCTGGTAGCATTTCCGATACCATAGAAGTTGAAGGGATAATTAAGATAACTTACCGACCCCGATAAATGGATACTATTTCCGGGATGCCAGTAGGCGGTGCTTAAAGTCAAATTGGTTTGATCTTTGGTAGTGATAGAGGCGTAGCCAAAAACATTCGACACATGTGTGCTTTTATCCAGCGTATCTGTGTAGAACGAATATAGGGCTGATCCGCCTACCTCTACGCCTGTTTCTGGCGCGCTGCTGAATACCGGCACAATTACAAAGCTGCTGTGTTTGCTGGTATCCTTGCTGAAATACATTTTTCGGATAAACTTTTTAATGGTTTGCACCTGTGCGTATGATGGCGAAAGTGTAATAAGAAAGGCAAAAACCAATAAAATTCTTTTCATTCAGCAATTTATCCAAACGCTTAACCGGATAGGCTAAAGATAATATTTTGCTTTAATAAGCTTTTTAAATTGATACTTTTGCAGCAAAATTTGACAAGCAAAAGATGAGCACCACAAAAGGACCGGTTTCGCAGTTTATTGAAAAGAATTACCTGCACTTTAATGCCGCGGCGTTAATGGATGCAGCGAAAGGGTATGAATCGCACCTGGACGAAGGCGGCAAAATGATGGTTACCCTGGCAGGCGCAATGAGTACCGCCGAGTTGGGCATCTCGCTGGCCGAAATGATCCGTCAAGACAAAATAGCGATCATCTCATGTACCGGCGCCAACCTGGAGGAGGATATCATGAACCTGGTAGCGCATTCGCATTACAAACGCGTGCCGAACTATCGCGACCTGAGTCCGCAGGATGAGTGGGACCTGCTCGAAAATCATTATAACCGCGTAACTGACACTTGTATACCCGAAGAAGAAGCATTCCGCCGCCTGCAAAAGCATATTCATAAGCTATGGAAAGATGCCGATAATGCAGGTGACCGCTTTTTTCCCCATGAATTTATGTACAAAATGCTGCTTAGCGGCGACCTGGAGCAATACTACGAGATAGACCCTAAAAATTCGTGGATGCTGGCGGCTGCCGAAAAAAACCTGCCGATAGTGGTGCCCGGATGGGAAGACAGCACCATGGGCAACATCTTTGCATCGTACGTAATAAAAGGCGAGATAAAACCCACCACCATGAAAAGCGGCATCGAGTATATGGCCTGGCTGGCTGATTGGTATGTAAAAAACTCATCGGGCAAGGGAATAGGATTTTTCCAAATTGGCGGCGGTATTGCGGGCGATTTCCCGATATGCGTAGTGCCGATGTTGTATCAGGATATGGAAATGCCGGAAATTCCCTTTTGGAGCTATTTCTGTCAAATATCTGATTCTACAACTTCCTATGGCTCGTACTCCGGCGCCGTGCCGAACGAAAAGATCACCTGGGGAAAGCTGGATATACATACCCCAAAGTTTATTGTCGAGTCAGACGCTACCATCGTGGCGCCGCTGATCTTTGCTTGGATTTTGGGGCAGTAACCCGCTCTAAATCCCTTCCTGAAGGGAGAAACTTGTGGCAGTGGCTGTTAAATTTTGTTAAACGATTATAAGGCAGATAATAATAACAGATAAACTTTTACCTTTAGGCTGAGGTTTGCTATTTTCGCAACACTGGCAGATATTATTGAGATCTGAGTGCTTTTTCTCATATCTTATATCTCAAATCCGAAAATATGGAAGAATTCGAAGAAAGTGCGTCCGCAAAAAAAACCAAAACGATCTATATTTCGACCGTATTCGGCATTGCCATGGTATTATCGATGGTGGGTTTACTGGGGTTGATACTCGTTGAGGCGCATAACCTTTCAAATTATGTGAAAGAAAATATCGTGCTGAATGTTTATGTGGACGATGCAGCGCATGAGACTGATGTGATCCAGCTAAGAAAACAAATACAGGCAAACCCGATAGTAAAAGATGCACAATATGTGACCAAGGAGCAGGCTGCCCGCAACCTGCAAAAAGACCTCGGTGAAGACTTTGTTAAATTTTTAGGGTACAACCCCCTTTCGCAATCGATAGACGTTTATTTAAAGGCCGAATATGCAAACAACCCGGATATCGAACGTTTTACAGTTGAATTGCTGAAGAACCCAATGATCAAAGAAGTAAAATACCAAAAATCGCTTGTAAATCAGATGAATGACAACATCACTACCATCAGCCTGGTGATACTCGCCTTTTCTGCAATATTCGTGGTACTTTCCGTCGCGTTGATCAACAATACCATTCGCCTGGCGATTTACAGTCAGCGTTTTTTGATCAAGTCCATGCAACTGGTGGGCGCCACCAAAGGTTTTATACGCAAACCCTTTTTACTTTATGGGATATGGCATGGTGTGCTGGGCGCGCTGATCGCCATTTTAATTTTAGTGGGTACATTAAGTCTCGCTTATAAAGAAGTGCCCGACCTGGTTATTTTACGCAGCTACCCTGAGTTCGGGGCCATTTTTGTGCTGATTGTAGGGCTTGGCATCTTTATTTCAGGTTTCAGCACGTATCTTGCGGTAAATAAGTTTTTACGTTTAAAAATATACAATTTGTATAGATAGGTGAAAGCAGAAAGCACAAAGCTATACTGGAAGATTAAAATAGTGATTGATCCGAGATTCGCTAATTCAAAACCCAATAACTCAATAACTCAAAACTAAAGATATGGCTCAAAAACAATTTAAGCCGGCTACACCGGTTAAAACCACTGGCCAGGCGAAGTCTGAACCAAAAGGCTCCGGCACCGGTGATATCCATTTCATATTCGACAGGGGCAACTACCGTCTGCTGATCATCGCTGTGGTTGTTGTTGCGTTCGGCTTCATCCTGATGTCGGGCACTACCGACATTTACAGCACCACAAAGATCGTTATTGCACCGCTGGTGGTACTTGGCGGGTTTGCCATTGGTTTTTTCGCGATTTTTAAAAAGCCGGAGGCGAATAGTTGATTGAGTTGGGTAAGTGAGTGGTTGACTGAGTTGCTCATCGACCCCTTTTTAACTTAGTCAACTTAATGCAACTCTATCAACTTAATCAACCCTACCCAAACACATGAACATCATCCAGGTCATCATTCTTGCTATTATTGAGGGCATAACAGAATTTCTGCCGGTATCTTCTACCGGGCACATGGTTATCACCAGCTCATTAATGGGCATCGAGAAAGACGAATTTGTAAAGCTGTTTGAGATCGTAATCCAATTAGGCGCCATACTCGCCGTAGTTGTGCTTTACTTCAAGCGTTTTTTTCGTTCGATTGATTTTTATGTAAAACTCGTTATTGGTGTTATCCCGGCGGTTATACTGGGTGTTTTATTGAAAAAGAAGATCGATATACTACTGGAAAGCCCGCTTGTAGTGGCTGTCGCTTTTGTTGCCGGTGGCATAATTTTGTTGTTTGTCGATCAATGGTTCAATAAACCTACGATAGATGATGAAAAAGAAATAAAACACCTTACCGCATTCAAAATCGGCGTTTTTCAATGTTTGGCCATGATCCCCGGTGTATCACGTTCAGCAGCCTCAATCGTTGGTGGTATGACCCAAAAGCTGAGCCGAAAGGCGGCAGCCGAATTTTCTTTCTTTTTAGCGGTACCCACTATGTTTGGAGCTACTGTGAAAGATCTTTGGGATTTCCACAAAGAAAATACGTTAACAGCAGGCGCAATGCATGACGACATTAAATACCTGCTCATCGGCGGTGTCATCGCTTTTATTGTGGCATTATTGGCTATAAAAGCTTTTATTACTTATTTACAAAATCAGGGTTTTAAGCTTTTTGGCTATTACCGGATAGTGGCGGGGATCGTCATTATTATCCTGTATTTTGAAACAGGCGCGTTACATCACGCATAATTTGCAGAGATTGCGATGCTCGCGGGCTTGGGTTGCGCTCTCAGTACAATAACTGGTCGTACGGATATCGTGCCACATGCAGTGCCTTCACCTCTTGATATAAAAGCGACCGGAATTCATCCAGGTTTTCTTTTTTTGTTGCCGAGATAAATATCGCCGGGCTGTTGTTTTTGGCCATCCAGCTGTTTTTAAAGTCATTTAGTGTTAGCGGCTCATTTATCCCAGCGGCGTTTTGCTGTTCAGGTTTGTAGGCGTCGATCTTATTAAACACAGTGATCATGCGTTTGTCTATGGCGCCAAGTTCCTTTAACGTTTCATTTACGGTATGTATTTGGTCTTCAAAATTCGGGTGTGAAATATCTACTACATGCACCAAAATATCGGCTTCGCGCACCTCGTCCAGTGTCGACTTAAAACATTCGACCAAATGGTGTGGCAGCTTACGTATAAATCCGACCGTGTCTGATAGTAAAAACGGCACATTTTCGATCACCACTTTTCTTACCGTGGTATCCAGCGTTGCAAATAACTTGTTCTCCGCAAATACGTCCGATTTGGATAGCATGTTCATAATTGTGGACTTGCCAACATTTGTATAACCTACCAATGCTACACGGATTAATTGGCTCCTGTTTTTGCGCTGTGTTTCATTCTGCCTGTCGATATGTTTTAATTTATCTTTCAGAAGAGATATTTTGTTTAATATCAACCGGCGGTCAGTCTCGATCTGCGATTCGCCCGGACCACGCATACCGATACCACCCTTCTGCCGCTCAAGGTGCGTCCATAAACGTGTTAATCGCGGCAGCAAATACTGCAACTGCGCCAGTTCAACCTGTGCCTTCGCCTGTGCCGTTTGCGCGCGGCCCGCAAAAATGTCGAGAATAAGGTTATTTCGGTCGAGTATTTTCACTTGCAGCTCATTCTCAATATTACGCAGTTGAGATGGGGTAAGTTCATCATCAAATACCACCATATCAATCTCCTCAGCGGTAACAAAAGCCTTAATATCCTCGAGCCTGCCCGAGCCCACAAAGGTAGCCCGGTCTGGGCGCTGTAATTTTTGGGTAAATGTTTTTACCGTTTCCGCGCCCGCGGTCATCACTAAAAATTCAAGCTCTTCCAAATATTCTTTCGTCCGCTCATCCGTCTCGCCCTGGGTTACCACGCCAACCAAAACAGCACGTTCCTGCTTCACAGCAGTATCATAAAATTTTTGTCTCATTCAATAGATGATTTAACAATCAGGGTGCCAATTTAGCAAAATGGCGGCGTTTATTTTTAACGGAGAATTTCTTAGTGATTAAACAATGGATTGAAATTTTTAAAACGCTGTAAGTTTTAAGTTTAAGGTAAAAACAAAAAGCCCTCGCAATATGCAAGGGCTCTTTGATCTTTCTATCTTCCGGACTTTTCCGACTTCCTGACTTTTAATACTGCCACAAGTTCACCTCCCAGTCCTGCAACGATTTCTTTATTCGCTCCGCTTCGTACAGTTTGTCTATGCCCTGGGCGTAGTCTTTGATAGCTTCGTCCTTGGCGTTAGACTGTTTGACGATATAACTCGTGAAAATCCGCTTCATAAATATGTCGTCAAAACTCAATCCCGTATTGTCGTTGTCTTTACTCACCACTTCTTTTACCGCCAGTATCGGCCTTGCATCCGGGAAATATATCCAGAATGCCGGCTGGTAATTTAAATCAAGTGAGCCGGCATGAGGTTTCACCATCGGCGCAATGCCGATGATACGAGGCTCGAACACCGAACGCTGCTTGTCAAATATCCAGTCTTCTTTTATCCTGAATTTGATCACACTGTCGGGATTAAATTCACCCGCCTGCATTCTCGATCCAATTTTGGCGCCGGTGGTTTTGTCAAATATATCCACCGTTGCACTGTCTGCCATTTTACTTTTCGCCTGGTCGGGGCTAAGCGGGGTAGAAAAGGAATCGCCGTCAGGATCATCTTTGTTCGGAATGGGATCGTACGCCGTCAATTCACCGTTTGCTATCGCGTTCATCAATACGTCGATCAGCCTCATTTTCGGCGATGCCAGGTAAGCGTTCATCCGCTCGCGCAGGTCAATTTCGCGCCAAACACGTTTCGCATAAGCCACATCCGACTCGCGCAGGTTGGGGTAAGGAAGCACTTTGGCGCTTAGGATATTGGTCTTTTTATAATACCCGTCCAGCGGACGGTCAAACGGTTTTCCGTTTTTACCAAGCAGTTTTTTTGAGGTATCGCGCAAGGTTGGCCGCTGGCTTTGCACCGCGCTGGTTTTGGTGGTATCCACCATCACCGGCTTTGGTTTGGCTGGGGTATTTCTTTTCTTTCTCCGGGTTTGTGCATACGAGGCCGAACAGGCCAGGCACAATACTAAAATTAAAATTTTCGTCTTCATAACATTTTAATTTGCACGTAATACAATGGGGTCCAGTCCGCGTTGCGTACCATCGGGCCCTACTGCTATAATATCCTGGAACACTACCGTCGTTCCGGGTGAAACGGTACTCATAATGCTTCGCATCTGGGCCGAAAATTCGTTACCCGTGGTGCTGTAAGTAATAGCGTCCTGCCGTGGTTTAACCACAACCAATGTAAAGCGGGTTACTTTAAATCGCGCGTCAAATTCAAAATTCTCTAATATGGCAAATATCCTGTCCTGCGCCCGTATATTGGCTGCACTGGTAACGCCACCCGACTTACCGGCAAATTGCGCCTTAGGGTCAGGAATACGTTTAACACGGAAAAGCGTGCTTCCCAATTGCGATACCTTCCCTTTAGTTAATTCGCCTGAAACATTAATTGTTGCCGTACCCAGGGAGCTTACATGCGCTTCGTATTTCCCGTTTGAACCTGATAAATTGCCCTGGCTAATGCTGACACGCAGTGCTTCTTTAGGCACGCCGGGCGCCGAAACCGAAACCGGGTTGGGCACACCGATGTACAAAACGTTCATCTTATCAGGGGATACCACAGCCGATGGTTTCGCAACCATATAGCTCTGGGTAGTGTGATAGGGTGTAATTTTACCATCGTTGTCCTTAACCAGAATTTCAGCCGTCCAAGTATGAAGTCCTTCGCCGCTTGCTGTAACCGAGTATTTGCCTTTACCTTGGTCGACTGGAAGCGGCGAATTATTAACGGTTATGTTTGGCGTCAATTTTGAGTCGTAAGCGGTTAAAAATACGTCTGCAGTATAAGTCTGCCCAACCAATACATAGCTTGTTGGTGCAACCGCTACCGCATCAAACTTGTCCAGATTTACCCGGGCTTTTTGCGCGTTACTCAGTATTTTCTTTACCACTTCATTTTCTGCAGTTTTTGTGTCAGCACGTATTTTGGCCAGGTTGGTCAAAGTGGCGCCAAGCGGAACACCTTCCCCAAAATAGGCTTCCTCCCAACTTTTATGCGGCATGCCACCAGTAGATTGAGGGTCATCTGTATTTAAAGAAAGCACTATACCGGCCCTGTCCTTTGGTCTTAACAAGGACATTAATCTTGCCCGGGTGTCGTTAATTTTAATCTTCAGTGCATCGGCCCTTTTTTCCTCGATCATCATACGCGGAGAAACATCCAGGTTATCCCTGGCGTCAACATCGTCAATATCTGGATTATAACCGCCGCCTGCTTTTGTCAGTTCAGCTGTTACTTTTTGAACAAAAGCGTCAAGTTGTTCGGCAGCATCTTTTGCCATTAACGCCGTATCGTGAATAGGCTTGGCGCGATCGGGCTGATCTTTCAGCGTAGAGTTCTCAAAAGCGGTAAGCGTTTCTTTTAAATCGTTTGTTGCATTTGTAGACGAATTATTCAGGCTGATCTGAATTTTCCGGAAGGCATCCAGCAAATTATCCGGTACGTTAAGGGCGATAAGCCCAAGCAGCACCAGGTAAAGGATACCGATCATTCGTTGTCTTGGGGTTTGTTTACCTCCAGCCATGCGTTTTAGTTGTTATGTTACCGATCAATAGTTTATCAAAAAATTAACTTACACGCGGCTGGTTCATTGCTGACAGCATGTTACCATATATGGAATTCAGGGTCGACAGGTTTTTAGCCAAACGCGATACCTCATCCCTGAATTGCTTCGCATCTGCGGTACTGTCGGTAAAGTTTTTAAGCGTAACGTCCATATCCTGGTAAAACCTGTTCATTGCTTTCAGGTGATTGCTGGAGTCCTGCAGTTCCAGTTCATAAACAGCATTTAACGCCGACAGGTTTTTGGCCATTTTGCTCACCTGCTCATGGTAGGTCTTCGAGTCGATCGACGTGCTGGCAATTTCTTCCAGGTTACCCGAAGCCTTTACAAATGAATTGTTCAGTCTGTCATAGCTGGCTGTGGCTTCCTTTACCTTGTTTGTAAAAGCAACCGTAGCATCGCCGGCATCGGTAACGCGCGATATCCCGGCTACCTTATCGCCAAAGGTCCTTAGCCCGGTGGCCAGGCTGCCGATCAGTTCAGGGCCGATCTTTGCTTCGGCAAGCATCTGATCTAAGGCTGCAGTGTTTGAAAAGCTGTCGCCGCCGGTAACTTTCTTAACTTTGCCCGGCAGTTCGCCGTCATAATCTTCATCTAATTCCGGGTATGCCCTTTTCCAGTCAATTTCAACCGGGTCGCGCTGGAATCCCAACAGAAAAAATAGTATGGCTTCCGTTCCTAATCCCAGCGTAATAAAGATCGTTGCAAATTGCCAGTGCTGGATTTTAAATAATAGTCCGATAATAACGATCGTTGCACCCCAGGATACAATGTTGTTAATCCCATAGGGTTGTCTTCTGTCAGCCATAGTAAGTTTATAGTTTTATTGGTTTGTTTGGTCTGTTCTTTGTTTTATTACCGTTTGTCCTTAATGTCGCGGCCAAGGTAATTGGTTATACAACGGAAACCGATATAAGATTTTGCAGTATCCTGGTATTCAAATGTACGGGTTGAGTTTTGCAGGAAGAAGCCTACATCCTTCCATGATCCGCCCCTAACCACTTTACGTTTCAATACCGGCGGGTCGCTTGGCTTTGCTTCGTAATTCAATGAAGGGGCAAGGTCATGGACGAAAGACGAAGCCGATTCATCAAAAGCGGACAAAGTCCATTCGGCTACGTTACCGGCCATATTGTAAAGGCCATAATCATTGGGGAAATAGGATTTAACATTTACTGTATAAGCGCCGCCGTCATCGGTGTAATTACCGCGGCCGGGCTTAAAGTTGGCCAGCAAACATCCCTTTGCGTTTTTAATATACGGGCCGCCCCATGGATAGTCGGTACCGATCCTTCCGCCGCGTGCTGCGTATTCAAACTGGGCCTCAGTAGGTAATAAATAAGGGGAACGGGTTGGTAAATGCCTTGCCTCTTTATAAGCATCGTTATAACGGGTACGCCAAACGGTAAACGCACGGGCCTGGCGCCAGGTTACGCCTACAACCGGGTAATTGCGGTAAGCGGGGTGCGAAAAATAGCTCTCGGTCATCGGCTCATTGGCAGCGTACGAAAAATCGCTCAGCCACACCAGTGTGTCCGGGTAAACCGGCACAGTATCGCGAAGGATGAAGTCCGAACGTCTTTTAGTTTTATCATCGTGATAGTTAGCCGCATCGCGCAAGCTTAATAAGGCGTAATTGTATTTTAACAAATGTACGTCCAGCTCGTTGCGGTCGAATAACCTGTCGGCCCCCTGGTAGTACATGCCCTGCAGCTTTGCCGATGCGGCTGCTGCACCAGCCCCTTTGCGGGCGCTCATTACCGGGTATTTTTTTACATAGGCCCAGTTGATGTACTTTTTTCCGCTGGCTGGCGCTGTTGAGCCTTTCGCCGGCTTCATATAGTACTTGTCGTCATTCAGGTAATTGGTTATCGCGATTGAATCGCGCACCCAGTTCACAAATTGCCGGTACTGGCTGTTGGTGATCGCGGTTTGGTCCATAAAGAACGGCGCGATGGTAACCTGCTTGGTTTGTGCAATCTGCGCAAAAGTGACATCCTGGTCGGTCTGCCCCATCAGGAACGACCCGCCTGGGATGTAAACCATTCCAAAAGGTACTTCGGCCCTGAATGATCTTTCCGGTACACCCGTCACCTCGCCCCTGTCTCCGCCTTTACTACAGCTGCTCAATATCCCGCAAGCAAGGCCTGCCATTAAAAAGTAAATTTGCTTCATCTTTTAATCAAAAATCAGTTATATAAATATAACACAATGTGACCCCCGAATATATCAATTTTAGCCCATCAAATAAAAAAACATTTCAAAATGTCGATTTTACGGTTATTTGAACGCATAAAATCGCCAATCGGATGTTATTAAACACTTTATCTTACGCAACAAAACGTTTACAATTATGATAAATTGTTTTCACTTATACGTTAATTTACTGAAATAGTTGCATAAAAGACTACTAAAAATCCAAAAAACATTCGCAAAATATGCGGATGTGTACACCGGTTAGCCATTGCCGTACTGCGTTAAAGATAGAGAGGAAAAAGAATGGGGGATGGTATTAATTTTCCACAAAATAACATTCCGGACAAATTCACTAACCTTAATGAATAGACAAATGCAGGCTAGCCTTTGTTTTATTTGTTCACCATTTTGCAGTATTGCTCAATGGCCATGGTCATTGAAGGCGCAACCGGCGTTGGGGCGGGAATATCCAGGATGAGGCCGGCCTCGAGCACCGCTTTGTGCGTTGTGGCACCAAAAGCGGCGATACGCGTATTATTTTGTTTAAAATCGGGGAAGTTTTTGTACAATGACTGGATGCTCGACGGGCTGAAAAAGGCGATCACATCATAAAAAACATCGGCAAGGTCTGACAAGTCACTGCAAACCGTCCGGAACAATACGGCAGGTGTAAAGTTATAGCCGTTTTCCAGCAGGAATTTTTGGGTTTCTTCCGCCGCTACGTCCGAACAGGGGTAAAGGAATTTTTCGCCCGAATGTTTTTTCAATACCTCGGCAAGATCACTGGCGGTTTGTTTGCCAAAAAATATCTTGCGTTTGCGGTATTGGATATATTTTTGGAGGTAGAGCGCGATGGTTTCCGACAAGCAGAAATATTTCATTTCAACAGGCACCTCAAAACGCATTTCGTCGCATATCCTGAAGAAATGATCGGCCGAATTGCGGCTGGTAAAGATCACCGCGCTAAAATCAGGCAGGTTGATCTTCTCCTTACGGAAATCTTTAGCCGGAACACCCTCAACGTGTATAAACGACCTGAAATCAATTTTCAGGTTAAGCTTTTTAGCAAGCTCGGCGTACGGATTCTTATCGTTCTCGGGCTTTGGCAAAGTAACTAATATGCTCTTAACCTTTTTCTTTCTGTCTTCCAAATTCAATTCGTGTACCGCTAAATTCATCTATTAAGTGCCTTTATCAATATCAACACCGGGCAAATTTCGAGGGCACAAAGATAGATAAATAAATAAAACTTATGAAATCTAAAATCCGAAATGATGTTTAAACTCTTACGTAAATATTGCCAAACAAAAATGATGCCCGTAATCACCTCCGAGGTTGCGATCAATTTGGGGATCAATTGATTTGCCAGCAGACTAAAACAAATGGCCACCGGTAAGAGTACAAAGGCCAGGCTGAAGTAAGTTAAATTTAATACGGCGATATACTCACTGATGATGCTGCCGATGTCGAAAATAAAACCAATAAATTTTAGCAGGATGAATTTTAAAGTGATCAGCACGCCGGTAATGCCGGCGAACGAAATGAAAAGATCAAAGCCGCTTAAGGGGTAATTCTTCCTGTAGTACCACGTAAACTGGTATAATACCAGGCCCAGCGCCAGGCAAAACATCAATGTCAAGCCTGCAAAAGCCCATGTATTGATGAGGCCCGCCTCTTTATCCGTTTGAGAAAGTGAGCGTTTGTTGTAAAATGACTGCAGGATATTTTTCATGTCGCTGCCAAAAAAAAGGCTAAGCAGGCCGGCATACAGCAGAAGGCCGATCACCACAGCCATTACCCATTTTTCCCTGGCGGCGCGTATTTTCCCTATTCCAACCTGTTCTGTTCGTTTAAAGCCTGCCGCTTGCTGAAATAACGGGAGGTTTGTACCCATTTTCAGGATGCTGTCAAGCCCTCCGCTTTTCATCCGGGTTGAATCCGGCTCTAAATAGCTCTTGGCAATAGAGTCTCCTACAAATTTTTGGCGGTTGGCCTTGATAACGGAATCGGGTAAAAAAGGGTTTACCGTTGAAGGGTCGACCGGGTTAAGAACAGGTTTTTTTTGGAGAGCAGCCGTGTCGCGCTGGGCGAAAGCCTTAAAACTGCAAATTGACGCTAACAAAAAACCAAAGAGAATAAAGCGCATTACAATAAAACGTTAGCCATTCAGGCGGCAAAGTTACCGCAATAATTGTTTGTTTTTAGCGCCGACAATTAATTTTGTGTTAACCAATTACCCGTATTTTTGCTGCCAAAAGTGATAACATGAACACCAACCCCATCAACCTTGCCGTACGCTTCGCGCTTGAAATACTAATGTTAATTATATTAGCCTGCTGGGGCTGGCATTTAAGCCAAACCTGGACCAGGTACGTTGCGATGGCTGGTTTCCCGGTAATTGCTGCCGTTTTATGGGGTATTTTCCGCATTCAAAACGATCCGAAACCCGCCCCCGTTGAAATACCCGGGCCGGTTAGATTGCTGCTGGAGCTGGCGCTGTTTGGCTGGGCTGTTTGGGCGCTATACAAACTGGGTAAACCCGGATTGAGTGAAATAATGGCGTTAATTGTAATCATACACTACTTAGTTTCGTATGACCGGACCCGGGCGATGTTAAGGAACCGCCCTTATCAGGGTTTTGTAAGCCTGGAAGAGGTGCCAGATATAAAATAAATTAAGGTGACCAATGAAGATTGAATATAAAACAATGAATAATAATGGACATTATATTTACTTTGCCCTGTCGCGGCTTATTCTTATTTAGGCTGTCGTAAAAACATGGCCGGCATTTATATTCACATCCCTTTTTGCAAGCAAGCCTGTCATTACTGCGACTTTCACTTTAGTACTTCCCTAAAATATAAGGGCGAGTTAATAGCAGCGCTGATAAAAGAAATAAAGCTTCAGAAAAATTATCTCACCGGCGAAACCATAGAGACGGTTTACTTTGGAGGCGGTACCCCGTCAGTCTTAAACGCAGATGAAATAAACCTTCTGTTAAACACTATTACCAGCCTGTATACCGTATCCGCAGATGCCGAGATCACATTGGAAGCCAACCCGGATGATTTGGGTAAAGAGAAATTGCAGGCGCTTCGTCAAACCGATATAAACCGTTTGAGTATTGGCATACAATCCTTTTTTGACGATGACCTGGCATGGATGAACCGCGCACATCGCGCAAACGAGGCGGAATCGTCGGTAAAACGGGCGCAGGACACCGGTTTTGAAAATATTACGGCCGACCTGATCTATGGGTATCCATTGCTTACTGATCAAAAATGGAAATCGAATCTTGAAAAAATATTTACGCTCGATATTCCCCATGTTTCCTCCTACTCCATGACGGTTGAGTCGCGCACGCCGTTGGCTTCGTTCATCAAAACAAAAAAACAACAGCCGATGAATGAGCAGCAAAGCGCCGAACAATTTATTTTGTTGATGGATGCCATGCGCGCCCGTGGCTTTGAACATTACGAAATTTCCAACTTCTGCAAACCCGGGCAATACTCCAGGCACAACTCCAATTACTGGAGAGGTGTAAAATACCTCGGGGTCGGCCCTTCGGCACACTCGTACAACGGTGATACCCGGCAATGGAATATCGCCAATAATGCAAAATATATTGCTTCACTTGAAAAATCGGAAATTCCGGCTGAAACAGAGATCCTATCAGAAACCAACCGGCTGAATGAATACATCATGACCTCGCTGAGAACGATGTGGGGCCTCGAACTGAGAAAACTGGAAGAAATTGCGCCGGGTTCGTCGGCAGTGCTCGGCAAACCAGCCGTGAAATTCTTAGAAAAAGAGTGGATAACCCAAAAAGAAAATACCATTTTTCTCACCAATCCCGGCAAGCTCTATGCCGATCATATTGCTTCTTCGTTGTTTTTTTGATCGATTATACGACTGAAAATCAGCCCTTTTATAAAAAGTTGACTGCTTTAAAAAACCGCATTTTTGCAAGTCCCGTATCTTCCTACAAATAACACACAAAAAACCTATGAAGAAATTGATCATTGCGGCGTTTGCATTAGCAGCTATTGCAATAGCGCCCAAAGCACATGCCCAAAGCGACCCGATGGTGGGTGGCGCGGCCATGTACCCAACAAAAAACATTGTTGAAAATGCAGTAAACTCGAAAGACCACACCACCCTGGTAGCTGCAGTAAAAGCAGCCGGTTTAGTTGAAACGCTGGAAAGCGCAGGCCCGTTCACCGTGTTTGCACCAACCAACGAGGCGTTTGGCAAATTGCCCGCCGGTACTGTTGACAACCTGGTTAAGCCGGAAAACAAGGAAATGCTGACCAAGATATTGACCTACCACGTGGTTGCCGGCCGCATGTCGTCACAGGATTTGTGGGACAAAGTGAAAGCCGGTAATGGAATGGCCTCGCTGACTACCGTGCAAGGCGGCAAACTGATGGTAATGGCAAAAGGCAAAAAGCTTTACCTGGTTGACGAAAAAGGCGGCAAATCATGGATTACCATCGCTGATGTGAACCAAAGCAATGGTGTGATACACGTGGTGAATGCCGTGCTGATGCCCAACTAATCAGTTAGCATTGGCAGCTGGCCGTTTGAATGCCGGCGTGATAAAAACATTAATCTACCTAAGAAGGAAAAGCCCGGTTACAAAAGCGCCGGGTTTTTTATTTTGAGTGCCATTTCGTAAGGGTTCAAAATTTTGAACCCTTACGGAAATTGTTTCGAACATGATAGGTTAGGTTTGAAACCCGCTGTTATTAGCCACGTGCCGTCGCATCGCAAACCTGCGCAGCTATAAATCGTTAACAATTTATTAATACGCCGTGTAGTATTAATTCGTTATTTTGTTTCTTCCCGTGTTATTGTTTTATTGATAACTTATATTGATGCGGGAAATAGTTAACATGGGTTTTATTCTCCGTCCGGTAGATATCGTTGAAAATATAAGTCAGGCCGACTTTAAAAAAAATTACCTGGCGCCTCGTCGCCCGCTGATCATTAGGGGTCTTACGAGCGACTGGCCGGCAAGGGAAAAGTGGACACCTGATTACTTAAAGCAAGTGGTCGGAAAGAAAGTAGTTCCTTTGTATGATAATTCAAAGGCCGATCCGTCAAAACCCATTAATTCAGCAGCAGCTGAAATGCCCTTTGACGATTATATCGACCTGATCATGTCCGAGCCGACAGAGCTGCGCATATTCTTTTTCAATATTTTTAAACATGCGCCGCAATTACTGGACGATATCGCCTTCCCGAAGGAATTAATGGGCGGCTTTTTGGAAAGCATGCCTTCCATGTTTTTTGGCGGATCGGACTCGGTTACCTTTTTACATTATGATATTGATCTGCCGCATATTTTTCATACCCATTTCGGCGGGAAAAAGCAGGTGATCTTATTCGAAAACAAATGGAAGCGTCGTTTATACTGCATTCCCAACGCCACCTACGCGCTGGAGGACTATGACGTATTAAACCCGGATACTAAAAAATTTCCGGCGCTTGAAGAAATAGAAGGGCAGGAAGTTTTTTTAGAACATGGCGATACCTTGTTTATGCCAACCGGCTACTGGCATTGGATGAAATATACCGAGGGCGGTTACTCTTTAAGCCTGCGCGCCTGGGATGCATCGGTTAGCCGAAAAGTGGCAAGTCTTTATAACCTTGCCGTAAAAGGTGGGCTGGACAGCGTGCTGAAAATGGCGTTTAAGGCGAAATATGCCCGGTATCGCGAGGCGTTGGCCATTAAACGTGCAAATAAAGCGCTAATGGCCGGTGAACCCTTTTAAACTCCGACTTGATAACCTGCAATGGCGCCGCCAGAGCGTAGCTGAACGCCGATATACCAAAGCGGGATAAGCATCATGCCGTCGACCAGATGGGCGAGTAACTCCATCCTAAAAATTCTTGAAAGCGGAAACAATACCCCGGCTGCGACCAGTAAAATACCCACCCAAACAGGCACAGGTTTTTTAACCGGGAGCATTATGCCAAGCAGCAGGACGCTTAACGGAAAGGCAGGACCGCCGACCCAGAAAATGATGTTTGCCATCACCGGGTGTATTGCCAGGGCTTTCATCATTTCCGCGTGCGATATAGAGAATAGGTTCATAAATATATCGCGCAAACCGAAGGCCACACCGCCGCAAATGCATCCGTAAATGGCCGCCAGCCTCCCCATTGTGGCGTAAACCGGCAACTTTTCTGTCAACAATTCAAACAAGCTTATAAATGCAAAAACATAAAACACGCTGCCGATGATCAGCCAAACGCCGCCGGCGATGGTGTACAAACCATCGGCCTGCCAACAAAACCCCGAAACCAGGTAACAAAGGGGCGCCACGAACAGTGATGTGCGCCGCAACGATATATCCATCAGTTATTTTTGGATGTGTGACGCTTACCATCGCCCGCCGGTTACAACTGTTTATTTTTCGTTTTCTAAACCCGCCAGCTTCTTGCGCGTGTCAGCGGTTTCCTGCAGGCTAAGTGATTTTTTATAGGCTTCAATAGCCTTTTGCTTGTTGCCCATGGCGGCATAACATTCGCCGAGGCTATCCCAGGCATTGGCGCTTTGCGGGTAATTGATGGTGTTTCTTTTAAGCAGCGCACAGGCCTTGTTTAATTTGTTAATACCCATATAGAAATAACCAAGGTCATTCACGTTACTCTCTCCGGGCAAAACCTTTAAACCCATCATTGCAGATACCTTTTCAAAATGAGCGTTTAACAGCGAATCCGCATTTAAATCCGGGTTTGCTCTTAGCCGGCCCATATCAAACCGGTAAAAGTTGAACAGGTACCGCAACGCATCATATTCGGCATTTAGCTCGACAGAGCCATGCCACTCGTTGGGATAAAACTTGGATCCCCATACCAAGCCTTTAGGATGGGCGCTGCGGAGTGCCTGCACAAAAGGGAAAACTGCATGAGTAACGGGCGCGATAATTGATGTATCCTTAAAAAGGCTGATGGTATCTATACCCGCAGGGATGTTATTGGCCATGGCCACAAACAAGCTCTTGTTGCCAAAGTCCCGTTTCGACAATTCAGGTTCGTATTTTTTTATCCATCGCTCATGGTCCCACCACACGCTCGGGTCGATGGCGATATAGGCGTTAAACAAATTGGTATGGTTAAAAAAAGCGTTCATCACGGCCAGGCCGCCTAACGAGTGCCCGCTAAAAACCCGGTAATTGATCGTTGGGTAATGTGCATCCACGTAGGGGATCAATTCCTTTTCCATAAAAGCCATAAAATTTTCGCCGCCACCGGAATGCTTCGACTCATTAGGATTAAGCAAGGCATACGGTTCCACATGGGTGGGTGTAAGATCGCGCTCACGATCAGTATTGGTGATACCGACGATGACCATTTTCGGTATGATGCCCGATATTTGTTCAACAATAGCTACCGCCGATTCGAAGTGATTTTCGGCATCAAGCACATACAAAACAGGATAGCGCTCGCCCTTGTTACCGGTAGGTACGTGAACGTAAATAACCCGTTTCTCCCTCAATACATTCGAATATACGGTATCCGCAGTACCAATCACTATCCGGTTATCCTTCTGCGCAAAAGCCGGCAGACAAATCGCTAAAAGTATAAATGTTATAATCGTCTTCATCCTCTAAACATATAATTCATTTTTACCGAAAAGTTTTGCCTGCAACATGTTGTTGGGTAGCCTCAATAGATGACTCCGAAAAAAATTCGATATGATCAGCCAGTTCTTCGCAGGGTTGCTGAAAGATGTATATTTTGCGGATATTTTGGAAGATTTCGACCATTGGTGATATGACGTGCAAAATTGCAGACTGTTACAGTGGTAAACCCCGGACGCGCTGCGTGTATAGTCTCCGCTCGTCCTGCGCACTGAGGCAGAGCGAGAAGTCGAGAATCAATACACAAAACGGGAGGATTTTTTTTATGATGCAATTTCGTTGAAATTTTATCTATATATATGCGTTTAATGTTTGATTTTCAACCCAAACCGAAATGAAATACCTGATCCTTAGTTTCTTGTTGTTTGCTGTTGCCCCCGTTGCAATAAAAGCGCAGCAGATAGATGTGAATGAATGGGGAGCTCATATCGCTGACTCTTTGCAAAATCTCAATATAGATACAATTGAATACTACCATGAATTTTGTGGTGAATGTGAAGTAGTATCAAAGCCTCCGAGCGACCCCCCCCATTCCCATTTGTGTCAAATCAAAGGTAGTTGGATGGAGATCACGAATGTGATTATTTATAAACAGAATGGTAGGCTCTACTCTTTGGCTTTTGATTGCAATTATCCGCCGATTAAAAAGTCGTTAAATAAGGTTGAATCTCTCGATTATTTTGTCTCAATCATTCCCATTTTAAATAAGCGTGACAAGGTCCTTCGAGAAAATCAAAAGAAACATCTTTTTCCTGAACCGGTAATTGTAGATGGCGACTACCAACAGGCTACACTGTATCTGCATGGGAAGAAAAAAACCGTCTATCTGCACGAGGATTACATGAAAAAAGTTAAGCCTTTTTGGCTTGACTTTGAACTTACACTTGTTCGGAAAATCGAAAGGGATACAAGTCCAAAACTGCCAACTGCTCACTAAAGACTTCCAACTGATTTTTGTCATCCTTTCATAACAATTCATCTTTAACCCGTCCCTCCCCAAACTTTTGCCAAAAATTATCCGTTCCTTTATATTTAGAAAGGGTACCCCTATGCGTGGTTTTGAGTTTTCGAAGTATAAACCCAGCCAATTGCCGAAAGGCGGTTTTGAAGATCTGCTTAAATTATTCCTTGAATTGCTGAACTATACCGCCGGTGATGCAGGCGAAGCTTTGGCCTGGATGAATGAACTGGACAAGCAATACAATATTACCAACGACCAATACGGCATGGGTAATTTTATTGACGACCTGAAGGAAAAAGGCTTCCTGACCGAAGAAAACGAAAAAGGCGAGTTCCGCATTACCGCCAAAACCGAGCAAAGCATCCGGCAGTCGGCGTTGGAGGAAATATTTGGTAAGCTGAAAAAATCAGGGCGGGGTAACCACCGGTCGCCTCAGTCGGGCCAGGGGGAAGAAAAAAATGCCGAACGAAGGGAATTTGAATTTGGCGACGGTCCCGACCAAATCGACATGACGCAATCTATCCACAACGCCCAGGTTAATCACGGCATCGGCGATTTTATGATGACCGAACGCGACCTGGAAGTGGAGGAAATGGACTATAAAACCCTCACCTCAACGGTGCTGATGATCGATATTTCGCACTCCATGATCCTTTACGGCGAGGACCGGATTACGCCGGCCAAAAAAGTGGCCATGGCGCTGGCCGAGCTGATCAGGACAAAATACCCGAAGGATACGCTGGATATAGTTGTATTTGGCAACGATGCCTGGCCGATCAATTTGAAAGACCTGCCCTATCTGCAGGTCGGGCCGTATCATACCAATACCTATGCAGGGCTTGAACTGGCGACCGATCTGCTACGCCGCCGCAAAACCCATAACAAGCAGATATTTATGATCACCGACGGCAAGCCTACCTGCCTGAAAGAAGGGACAAAATATTATAAGAACAGCATCGGCCTTGACCGGAAAGTGGTGAACAAAACATTGAACATGGCTGCGCAATGCAAGCGGCTAAAAATACCGATCACCACATTTATGATCGCCAAAGACCCCTACCTGCAGCAATTTGTTCGTAAATTTACCGAGACAAATGGCGGCAAAGCATTTTACAGCTCGCTGAACGGTTTGGGTGAATATATTTTTGAGGATTACATCCGCAACCGGAGGAAGACGGTAAGATGATGTGCGGATATGCAGATGTGCAAATTGCATGTTCAATAGTGACAGGATGCAAATGGCTAATGACAATTCAATGTCGTTTACTTAAGGAATTAGTATTTGCGCTTGGCACCGCGTTCGCCTCACCCCAAACCCCTCTCCAAGGGAGAGGGGCTTAAAAAAGGCAGTTTTCCGCTGTGCATCGAAGTCCT
>Ga0134127_10001069_pt1 | contig 21093 bp, 18 predicted proteins | sample KB31753_FD_96459 | JGI IMG/M metagenome (GOLD analysis project Ga0134127, IMG submission 96459) | Terrestrial soil microbial communities with excess Nitrogen fertilizer from Kellogg Biological Station, Michigan, USA - KB3-175-3 | ecosystem: Environmental > Terrestrial > Soil > Unclassified ... | reverse complement strand
TTGAACATCCTGACCGCTTCATCGAGATCGCCGAGCTCGAGGTCGATGTTGGCCATGCTGTTGGCCGTCGCGGCCACGAACATCGGATAGTGACCCGACGCTCGAAGCAGCTCGAGGCCTTCCCACAGCGCCTTCATCGCCAGGTCGAAGTTGCCGAACGTGCGGTATATCGCGCCCGTGAGCATGGCGGACAGGCCAAGGCCCTCGCGCTCGTCGTGCTCGGCAAAGATCGCGCGTGCGGGGGTGAGCAACTGCAGCGACGCGCGGAGATCGTCGTCCATGAAGCGATCCAGCGCGCGGAGGAACAGGGCGTACCCCCGCTTGACCGGTGGATTCTCCGGTGTTCGCTCGACCCAATCCGCGAACGCTTCCGCCGTCGAACGTCGGTGCGCGCGTGAGATGAAGCGGAAATGCCGGAGCATCTCCGGCATGTGTGCGCGAATGTCCGACGCCGGACAGGTCTTGAGCGATTCGAGGTGCGAGGTGACGACGTCGAGATCCGTCACGAGTGGGGGGCGGGGGAGGAGCCGCAGCGGTGAGACGTTCTAACGCGTGGCGCGAGAGCGCCGCAACATCCATCCGTAGAGCCAGACGATCACGCCGACGAACGCGAGCAGGCCGAGCCACTTAGCGGGAGCGAAGTCCTCGGGAACGAGCGCGATCGGCGCGTCCTTAGAGAGGCCGACAATCAGTCCGGCATTGAGCACGCCCCATAAACTTTCTCCCACGATCAGTCCGGACGCGACCAGCGTACCCAATCGCTCGGCGCGCTCCGGATTCGGCGATGAACGCACGCGCTTGTCGTACCAGTGAGAAAGGACCGCGCCGACGACGACGGCGAACGTCGCGGACATCGGCAGGTAGATGCCGATGCCCACGGCCAGCGGCGGGATGCGCACGAGCTTCATGAAGCCCATCAGTGTGTCCAGCAGAATCAGCCCAATGCCAACGAGCGCGCCGACGCCGATCAACCGCCAGTCCAGATTCCCGCCGATCACTCCCTGCGCGAGCGCGGAAATGAGCGTCGCCTGCGGCGCGGGAAGTGGATGTGGCGCCAGCACGCCGATGTTCGGCGCTCCGGCGAAGCCGTACGCCTTGGCGAGCAGGTTGAGCACGAACGGAATCACAGCCGCGCCCGCGAGCACGCCGACGATGAGCGCTATCTGCTGTCGCATGGGCGATGCGCCAACGAGCTGGCCCGTCTTGAGATCCTGGAGGTTGTCATTCGAGATCGTTGCGCACGCGAACACGATGGCCGTGATGAAGAGCGCGAGCGCCACGAGCGCCGGCTTGAGGTTCGCCGAGGGCGCGACCACCAGCGCGAGGATCGACGCGCAGACGACGATGGAAAGAATGCCAATGCCCGAGATCGGGCTGTTCGACGACCCGATCAGTCCCGCCATGTAGCCGCAGATCCCCGCGATGATGAAGCCGCCGATCAGCACGAAGGGAACCGAGATCACGGTGAGCTCGATCGACTTGGGCGCCAGATCGGTCGCGTGCGCAAAGTTGTACGTGATCGCAGCGCCAATCGCGAGGCACACGACGGCCAGCGCAATGATCCACGGCGGCGACAGATCGCGGTCGCTGTCATCCGCCGTTTCGCTTACACGTGAAGCGGCGAGCGTGCTCACGAGGCCGCCGAGGACCGGCTTGGCGAGGGTGGCCAACGTATAAATCGCGGCGATGCCAATGGCGCCCGCGCCGATGAAGCGGACCTGCGTGCTCCAGATGTGCCCCGTGTTGGCCGCGACTGATATGCCGGCGGCCGCCGGCTGCATCGACGTGAGGATCGGGACCGCGATGCCCCACGAGATGACGAGGCCCACGAGCATCGCGAGACCCACGGAGAGTCCCACAAGATGTCCGGCGCCGAGCAGCGCGAGCGACCAGGCCATGTCGTAGCCCGTGGCCGATGCGCCGCTCAAGGTGAAGTAGCCAGTCACCTCGGCCGCCGCGACGCGCGTGGCGGTGATGATCGCGAGGCCGCCGGAAGCGACGGACCCAATGATCACTGCGATCAACCCTTCCCTGGCCTCTCCCGTGTCGTCCTGCACGTCGCCGCGCGTACCCGATCCGACCTTGAGCACTTCAGCCGCGGCCACGCCCTCCGGGTATGGCAGGTCGGAGTCCGTGACGAGCGCGCGGCGGAGCGGGATCGTGAAGAGCACGCCGAGCACGCCGCCGCTGACGCAGATGAGGAACGACTCCCAGAAGGGGAAGCCGGTCCAGTATCCCACGATCACGAGCCCCGGCAGCACGAAGATGATCGAGGACAGCGTGCCCGCCGCCGACGCGACGGTCTGCACGATGTTGTTCTCGAGGATCGACGAGTCCTTCACCGCGCTCAGCACGGCCATGGAGATCACGGCCGCGGGGATGGACGACGCGAAGGTGAGCCCGACTTTCAGGCCCAGGTAGATGTTCGCGGCGGTGAAGACCGTTGTGATCAGCGCGCCGAGGATCAGGGCGCGGATGGTCAGTTCTTTGGGTTTCATCGGGGCGAAGATACAACGCGAGGGCCGAGTCCGCCTCCCCGGCCCCGGCGGCTACGGCTGCCGCACGCCCAGCAGCATTCCCCCGTTGTCGCTGATGCCATTCCGGAAGAGCTGGAATTGCATCCGCCATGTCCCGTCGATGCCAACGAACACGTCCGGGCTCGCGAACATGGTGTTGTCGACGACGCTGGCCGGCGGATGCAGAACGTCTCCGGCGTACATGGTGAAGTTCAATCCGTCGGTCGATCGTGCCATGCGAATCGACGAACAGCCGCCGGCCTTTCCGGTGCCGTGGGCGCAGTTGAAATCCGGGATGTCCGCCACGTACAGAATCACCGAGCCATCTGTGTCGATGATCGCCGACGGATCATCCACCACCGCGCCAACGGGTGCGCTCAGCCGGTAGCCAGGGTCTTCCTTCCACGTCACGCCGCCGTCGGTGGTCCGGGCACTTCCGATCGATCCGCCGCCGCTGCTGTAATAGGCGCGGATCGAACCGTCGGCCAGCAGGATCATGCTCGCCCGCGCCTGAACGGCCTTGTGCGTGTCAGGGCTCTCGTCGATGGTGGTCTCCGGGAGCATCACGGAGTCGCCCCACGTGATCCCATCGTCCGACACGAAGGCCGCCATCCGCCGCGGTGTCGGGGACGAGATCGTGTCGGTGACATAGTCGTAGATCATCAGGTACTTGCCGTCCGCGCGCCGGATGACGTCCGGGTGATCAAAGAACGGCTCCGACGCCGTTCCCGGCACGACGGTGGAGTGGAGGTTCGTCATCGTCGTGCTGGTGAACGTCCGGCCATCGACGCTCTGGGCGAACACGAGCACGAGCGGGGCGGATTTCGTCGCGTTCGGCGTCACGTAATAGGTCCGCAACACGCTACCCACCTTGAGCGTCCGGGTGGGCTGGTATCCGGCGCCCAGCGGCAGCGCGACCATCGTGGTGTCCGTGACCGCCCACGTTTGCGGGTTGGGCGAGAGCTCTGCCGGTGCGGCGGGGTTGTCGCTCGAGCTGCAAGCGACAAGGCATGTCAGGGCCACCAGGAACGCGACGTCGCGTGAGGTCGACATGAGAGTTTTCCAATTGTTGTGGAGCGATTGCTGTGAGCCCGGGCACCGTCGCCGGCTGACGCGTGTGATGACAATCGCGCGCACTAATCTTGGCGCGGCGCAGCGCACTCCGCGATGTCGTGGATCACACTCCGACCGATGGGCCACCATCGGTCATTCGCATCCCGCCTTGGCGCAAGAGACCCGCCGCCATCGCGGCGCTACCGCGTGATAGTGAATCCCAGCATGGCGCCTCCATTCGGCGCGGGCAGGACCGACACGCCAAGCAGCGCGCGATCGAGCTTGTTTCGGCCGTGCGTGTGCGCGTAGTGCACCACGCGATTGCCACAGAACGTCCCCAGCACGGCGCCGGCGACTACGTCGCTCGACCAGTGCTCGCCGTTGTAGATGCGCGTGAGACCCGGCACCAGCGCGACGCCGTAAAGGATCGGCGCGGCATACCACACGGCGCCGGGATCGCGATCGTGGATCTCGGTCGTGAGCGCCGACGCGAGCACGAAGCCGGCAGCTGAATGCAGCGACGGATACGAGCGATAGTCGAACTTCGAGAAGCCCTGGCCCCAGTGGAAGTGGTACACGTCATTCGGATCCACCGCTGGCCGCTGCCGGCCCAGCACACCGCGAATCGCCTGGCCGAACACGGTCGTGAGCGCCTGCGCCTCGAGCGTGTGCAGCGACACGTCGGCCGTCGTCTGCGAGTGGACGAGCCGGCCCACGCCGTAGCCCGCGACGGCGGCCCAGGTGAACCATGTCTCGCCGGTGTAGCGGGTGAGGTCGCCCACCACGCGCTGCCGCGACGCGCCGCCCTGCACGCTGGGCTGCAGCGCCCAGTTCGCCACCCGCTTGTCGAAGATGCTGACCGCGCCCGACAGGGCGACGCCGCCGCCCAGGACCACAAGATCGTGCCGTACGAAAAACGTTTTCGCCGTGTCGCTTGGCGCTCGCTGCGCTCCGGCGGTCGAGATGCCCATCGAGAGCAGACCCACAACGATGGCGAAGCGCGCTGTAAGCGCGCGGCGGCGGAACGGATTCATGGGGACACGCCTGATGCAAGGCGCTTGCCGGCCCACGCGGGGGTCTGGGGTCTGTCACAACCGCGAGCCAGCGGCGACAAGAGGAGTAGCCAATCCGACCGGCGGGCGTGGGGTGCTCATCATCCTTCCCGATGAGACTCCGCTTATTACGAAGCTTGCCAACGGCCGATCGGAACGACAGTATTGCCGCACAGCAGGCGGCCAGACATCGCGCCGGAGACTCCTATGCGTAAGACCTCGCGGCTGCTGGGTGCCGCTTCGCTCGTGCTGGCGGCCAGCGTCGTTGCCTGCGGCGGCGACCACCCAACCGCTCCCGTCGCGACGACGCTCGTCGTCAGTCAGCCGGCGGTGACGATCGACGGACTCGGCGCGACAACGCAGCTCTCGGCGACAGTCAACGATCAGCGGGGCACCGCCATTGCCGGCGCGACCGTGAACTGGTCGACTTCGGCCTCCAGCGTGGCGACGGTGAGCAGCGCGGGCGTCGTGACGGCTGTAGCCAAAGGCACCGCGACGATCACAGCGGCCGACGGCGCGGCCACCGGTACGTCGCTCGTCACGGTGACACAGAATCCGTCGGCGGTCGTGAAGGTCTCTGGCGACCTGCAGACAGGCGTCGTCGCCGTGGCGCTCGCCAACCCACTCATAGTCAGAGTGAACGATGCCCGCGGCAATGCGATAGCGGGCAGCACAGTGACTTTCAGCGTCACGAGTGGCGGCGGCACGCTGAGCAGCACGACAGGAGTCACCGACGCCTCAGGCGACGTATCGACAAATTGGACCCTGGGCGCCACAGCCGGAGCGCAAGCTGTTTCGGCAACCGTCGGCAGCCTGACCGCCGCGAGTTTTTCCGCGACGGCCGCCGCAGGGCCAGCGGCGCAAATCGCGCTCGTCTCAGGCAACAATCAATCAGCCCCGCCGTCCACGGCTCTGGCCGCCCCCGTCGTCGTGAAAGTCACCGACAGCCACGGCAACGCTGTCGCCGGTACGACAGTCACTTTCGCCGCGAGCGCGGGAAATGGCACAGTCACGCCTGGCACGACCGCCACTGCCAGCGACGGAACGGCGAGTACCTCGTGGACCCTGGGGTCCACCGCCGGCACGGAGAATCTGACAGCGGCGGCGCTGGGTCTGACAGGGTCGCCTGTGGCCTTCACCGCAACGGCGCTCCAGGCGGGCCTGTCGAGCATCGTCCAGGACACGCTCGTGGAAGGATCCACCGCGACGCTGAACGGCTTCGGGTTCAGCACTGTCGCGGCGAACAACACAGTCGACATCGACGGTGTCGCGGCCACTGTGACAGCGGCGACGGCCACGCAGCTCACTGTGACGGTCCCCACATATGACTGCCTTCCGGCGCGAGACGCGAATACGACTGTGACCGTCGGCGGCGCCACGACGAACGCGATCGTCAAGCGGATCAATCCAAAATCCTTCTTGAGTCTCGCGACGGGAACGCAGACAATCCTCGACGCCGCGGCGAACGGCTGTCTGGAATTCCCGGCGAGCAGCACCGGCGGCGACGGCTACCTGCTTGGTGTCGGGGCCGCCGCCGAGTCGCCAAGCACCCAATTCCCTGTCACCATATCCGCCGGCGTGGGGGCGACGCTGTCGAGGCTGAGCTCACGGCCAACGCCGCTGCCCAGCTTCACACGGAGCCCGGTCGCGACGACACCCAGAGACGCATCGCCCGTGGAGCGGGAAGTCGCCCAACGTTGGCGTCTGCAGTACTCGGCCGAAGCGCGCCTTCGCGACTGGGAGCGCCAGCACATGCGTACGCTGCGCAGGCCCGCTCGAGCGGGGTCGCTCGCCAGCGCGGCGCCGCAGGTGTTCGGGGCCGCTTTGCCGGCGATCGGCGACACGATGCGCGTCAACGTGATCGATTTCACCGCATCCAACCTCTGCTCCGGCGGCACGAGTATTCTGACGAAGGTCAAGGCCATTGGAGCAGCCGGTATCTGGGTCACCGACGTGACCAACCCCGGACCTGATTCGTTGACCGACGCGGAAATCAGAGCGTACAGCGACACGTTCGACCTCAAGATCTACGCATCCGACACGACGAATTTTGGCGCGCCGAGCGACATAGACGGCAACCAGCGGGTCGTGATCGTGATGTCGATCGCCGTGAACAAGGAGGCCAGCGGGAGCCTGGCGGGCTTCGTCTTTGGCGGAGACCTGTTTCCCAAGACGAGCTGCGGCACCAGCAACGTGGGCGAGTACTTCTACGGCAACGTCCCCGACCCGAACAACGCGGCCGGAACAGGCGCGCGCAGTCACGCGGCAATCTCCTATCAACTTCCGTCGCTGATCGCGCACGAGTTCACGCACGACATCCAGACGGCGCATCGCCTGTCGCTGGCCAGCGGGGTCTCCATGAATTCCTGGGAGGCCGAAGGGCAGGCCATGATGGCCCAAGAGCTCGTGGGGCACAAGGTGCTCGGCAACAGCGCGGGAAGCAATTACAACGACGCCTTCCTCGAGACGGGCAACGCCGGCCAGGCGCCGCGCTGGTACCACCAGGGATTCGACCTGCTGGCGGCCTACTTTGGAAGCAAGTACTCAACCGCCGGCAAGAACGCCAACGCGCCGGAGCAGTGCTCGTTGTTCGCGTCGACGTCCACGGCCAACATCGCCTGCTTCAACTTCGCCTTCTATGGCGCTTCGTGGTCCTTCCAGCGCTACGTCACGGACCGGTTCGGGCCGACATTTCCTGGCGGCGCGGTGCAGCTCACCCGCGACGTCATCAGCAAGAATGTCGGGAGCGCCGGCCGAGCCAACTGGCAGGCGCTGCTCGGTCTCACGTCCGCGGGTTTCGACAGCCTCTACGCGCAATGGGCAGGCATGCTGTACGTGGACGATCGCGTGACAGGCGCGAACGCGGCGCTGACGCTCTCGAGCTGGAACCTTCAGGACATTTTCAATCACCTCGGTACCAACGACCAGCTCCTGCCCACGGTGCGGACCTTCTCCGCCTTCAGCGACGCGAGGACGGTGAACGGCGGCGGCACCGCGTACACGACGATCAGCGCGAGCGGCGCGCACGGGGCCGTCGCGGTCAAGGTTCGCGGCAGCGGCGGAGTGGCGCTGCCCGCTTCGATGCACGCGGTCATCTGGATCGTGAGGATACAATGAGACGAATGCGCGGATTGGCGATGATTTGCCTGTGTTGCGCGGCCGCGGCGTTCACTGCCTGCCACGCTTCGCGGGTATCGCCGCTGGACGTCGGCCGCGGTGCGACAGTGGCACAGAGCTCCTCGAGCGACACTGTAGTTCGAGGGGTCGTGCGAAGCACGTCGGCGCAGCCGGTGCCGCAGATCGTGGTGCGGCCGGGTGATACAGGACCGGGCGTCGCTGTGGCCGGTCCGCTGCGGGAGGACATGGGCTCGCTGGACGGCGTCGAGGTAGAAGCCCGCGGCGTGGCGCAGGCGAATCAGCCGCCCACGCCGCCCAGGGCGGTGAACGTCACCAGCTATCGGGTGGTCTCAGTCGATGGGCTGGTCGCGCACGACGGCACACTGTCGCGCAGGAACGATGGTATGTGGGTGATCGGCGCGCGCGACACTGTGCAGCTCGCGGAGCCGGTTCCTGGCGCGCTCGCGGCGCTGGTCGGGCGACGCGTGTACGTCGCCGGTCCGATCCAGAACGGGCGTGTCGCCGTCCAGGCATTTGGAGCTGTGGGGAAGCCGCGCTAGCAGTCCGGTCTGTTCGAGAAGGTCGGCATGAAGACCTGCGTTTTGTAATATTGGGCATGCCGACTACCCAACCCGCGGCGCGTCGTACGCCGCTCCTGCTCCTGGTGCTCGCGTGCACTATCGCGGGCTGTGCCCACCCGACCGCGCGGCCCGCGCCGAGCGCCGGCGTTCACATAGTGGACCGTCCGGTGCCCTTTCCGCCGGAGCGCGTGGCGCTGACGCGGGAATACATCCGCCAGCACTACGGGCTCGACGTGCCCGACATTCGCATCGTCCCCAGGATCATCGTGCTTCACTGGACGGCCGTGGCGACGTTCCAGGGATCCTACAATGCATTCGTGCACACGACGCTGAGCGCCGATCGCACGGAACTCGCGCGCGCGGGCGACGTCAACGTCTCCATCCAGTTTCTGGTGGACCGTGACGGCACCATCTATCGCCTGATGCCTGAAACGTGGATGGCGCGTCACGTGATCGGCATCAATTACAACTCCATCGGCGTGGAGAACGTGGGCGGCGCCGGCGGCGCGACGGATCTCACGGCGGCGCAGGTGCAGGCGAACGTCTCGCTCGTGCTGTATCTCGCGCACAAGTATCCGACCATCCGCTACCTGATCGGGCATTACGAGTACAGAGACTTCGAGGGGCACCCGCTCTGGCTGGAGCGCGATTCCACGTATCGCACGCCCAAGATAGATCCCGGTCCCGGGTTCATGGCCGCCGTGCGCGCGGGCGTGGCGGACTTACATCTCGAAGGTCCGGCTGAGATTCAGCGCGAGAAGGCGGCGGCTAAGCGCCCGCAATAGCCGCGTCTATCGCGGTAAGAGTTTCGGCATCGAGATCTCGGTTCCCGAGCGCCGCAACTGCTTCTTCGATCTGCGACACGCGGCTCGCGCCTATGAGCGCCGAGGTCATCTGCCTGTGCCGCAGCACCCACGCGATGGCGAGCTGCGCCAGGGATTGTCCGCGCGCCGCTGCGATCCTGGCCAGTTCGCGCGCCCGCGCCACGCGCTCCCCCGTCGCCTGCTCCACGGTGAGAAAACCGTGCGGCTTTGCCGCGCGCGAATCTTCAGGAACGCCGGCCAGGTAGCGATCCGTGAGCAAGCCCTGCGCGAGTGGCGAGAACGCGATGCAGCCGATGCCGCGCTGGCCGAGCACGTCGAGCAGTCCGCGCTCCGGCTGCCGCTCGAACATGCTGTACTTCACCTGGTGGATGATGCACGGCGTCCCCAGATCTTTAAGAATCTGGTAAGCACGCACGGTCTGCTCGGGCGAGTAGTTGGATATCCCAGCGTACAGCGCGCGGCCGCTGCGGACCGAAAAGTCCAGCGCGCCCATTGTCTCCTCGAGCGGCGTGTCCGGATCCGGCCTGTGCGAGTAGAAGATGTCCACGCGATCCAGGCCCATGCGCTTCAGGCTCTGGTCCAGGCTCCCGATCAGATACCTGCGCGACCCCCATTCGCCATAGGGACCCGGCCACATGCGGTAGCCGGCTTTCGTCGAGATCACTAGCTCGTCGCGATACGGCGCGAGGTCTGATGCGAGCACTTTGCCGAGCGTGAGCTCCGCGGAGCCGGGCGGCGGACCGTAGTTGTTCGCCAGATCAAAGTGCGTGATCCCCAGATCGAAGGCGCGGCAGAGCATCGCGCGCGCTGTGTCCGGCTGATCCACGCCGCCGAAATTGTGCCAGAGGCCGAGCGAGATCGCGGGCAGGAGCAGGCCGCTGCGCCCGCACCTGTTGTAGGTCATGGCCGAGTATCTGGCGTCGTCGGGCGTGTACATCCTTCAGGCGGATCGACGACCCTTGGCTCGCGGAATTTCGCGTCCAGCTTCTCGTGCGGCTTCGATCCAAAGTGAGATGGCTGCCTGTGCGTTCGCTACGGCAGAAGCGGGCGTGGCGCCGTGGGCCATGCACCCTGGCAGTTCCGGCACGTCGACGACAAACGCATCGTCTTCCTGGCTCCAGCCAACGATCAGCTCATATCGATGCGGACGCATCAGTCCTCCTCGTCGCGGGCCAGCAAACCACCGCCCAGCGCATACTCGATCAACACCCTGCGCACCTGCCGGACCTGATAGGGCTTTGCCTTGGCGCCATCGCGCTGAAGGTTGATGATCGGGATCACGCCCGGGCGTCGAAAGATATGGTGACTTCCGCGAATCCGCTCAATGAAGCCCAGGGCCCGTAGCAAGCGACGCAGGTCGTCAAAGCCGACGTTTGCGTCGGACGCACCACTCACTACGCGGTTGAAGGTCTCGTGGCGGGACACGAATGGATGGCTGTAGATGGGTCAGTGACCCAAGATGCAATGCCATCCGGGATTGGCTTCATCCTTCTAATGCATAGCGGCGCCCCGTATTGCGCTTCACGACCGTTACCATGGACGCTCTGGAGGTTTCGGCGGATCAACAGCCAGACAGAGAAGAGCATCCCTCAAAGGCACCTGAATAGCTGCGGCGCCGTTCCGAGTCGCAGGTCGAAGGGCCCGAGTGTGTCGGCGCCCACGAGCACTCGCAGCGTCATGCGATCGCGAGCCACGTGTCCGATGTACCTGGCTGGCAGCGAGTCAGGAATCTCACCGATTTGCACGGGCCCGCCGTGCTCGGGCACGTGCACGCCGGCGACGTCGAAAAGACCTGTCGTGCCGGGCACTATAGGCGCCGAGAGTCCTCCGTGCGCGCAGTCGTAGGAGATCGCACCACCCGTCGCCGTGAGCGTCAGCGCCGCGTGCATCCCGCCCCACGCGCCAACGACTGGCGTTGTATCGCTCGACGTGACGCCGTTCGTCGAGCATGCGCTCGCGGCGGCGGCGGCAACGACGGACGCGACTATCAGCGTGAATCGGAGCGGATGCATTGGGCCCTCCTCGTGGCTCACGTTGAATAACTAGCCGCGGTTCTCGCCGGCACGCAACGTGAGCGCCTCGAACAGCTCCGGGACCGCCCGAACCCGATCGTCGTCGAACCACTCGGCCTTCACAGTGGCGCCCGCGTCGAGCAGCATGCGCACGATAGCGGGATACGGCTCCAGATTCCGCCGCCCTTCCGAGGTCCACGCGTACAACGCCCAGAGCATGGGCGTCGCGTGGTGCACGTCGTCCGTGATGTTGACGGGCGCGCCGCGACGCAGCAGCAGCTCAACGATGCTCACCCTGCCCTCGCTCGAAGCCAGATGGAGCGCAGTCCGAATCTCGCCAAAGCCAGTGATCTTTGTCGCCGGATCGAAGCCCCGATCCAGCAGGTAGCTCACGATCTCTTCGTGGTCGTACCAGATCGCGCCGATCACCGCGTCGCCCACCTCCTGCCGCCACGCGGGATCGTCAAAACTCCGCGCCGCGTCGAACTTCTTCTCCAGCATATCGAGCCGCCCGATGCCCGCCGCGGCGCCCAGGCCGACTGGCGCCCCGCGTTCCGCCATGTACGCGGCCGCCTCTGGGCAGCCATTCATGAGGCAGTAGCCGACGATCCGCTCAGAGATACGCGCCCCACGCTCGAGGAGCAGCTCAGCGAGCGGGATCTGGACGCCGGCGATGCGCGGATGCGCGCTCGTGACTGTGAGCCCGAGCGTCGTCGCGCCGCCGCCGTACATCTCCGCCTCCGCATCCACCTCGGCGCCCGCGTCGAGCAGCAGCCGGGCTATCTCGACTATGTTGGCCGGCGTCTCCTGCCGATAATTCTCCACGCCGTTCGCGGCGACATAGTGCAGCAGCGTGGCGCGATGCTCTCGACTCGAGCGCGCGCGTATCAGCGACGGATCCTCATGGAGCAGTCGTTCGATCGTCGCGCGATCGCCGGCGACTATAGCGTCCGCCGCCTCCTCGAAAGCGGACACAGGCGTGCGCGCCTCGAGAATCGCTTCTATATGATGCGCGAGCCTGGGCCAACTCTCGAAGCCGTGCGCTCGCGCGATGACGAACTGCGCCTGGCTCAGCGAGCAGTCGTTCGCGCCGAGTCGATTCGCCGCGAAGGCGGCAAGCTTGCCGGCGTACCGCGCCGAGTCGCGCGTCTTCCGCTCGCGATCGCCCTCGGCGTGCAGCTCTGCAAGATCGCGGATCCAGCGCTCGGCCCACGTGCCTATCGCCGACGGATCACCTGAGGCGCACGCTCTGGCCAGGTCCTTCGCGCGCTTGCGGTAGTGATTCAGATCTGGGCGCGGCGGGAGCGGCAGCGCTTCCTGCGGGTTCGGATACATACGAATCTCCTTTCAGAGTCGCCCGGAGTCCGCACTCGTCGGGCTGAAAGAAGGTTCGCGAATTGTCGCTGCGACTGTGGGTGGGCACTGCCCTTTCCGCGGACTGGATGCGCCCCTCGCGCGTGCTCAGTATGCGGTCACCTGTTGCGCGAAGCAACCGGGGCGCTGCGGGATGAAGATCTGCGCGGCGTAGCCGGCTTCAACGGCGGGCCGCTTGGCGGCGCCAGGGGCGAACGCCGCGCAGGAACGCGCGATTGCGCCACAGGCACGAGCACGAGGTCCTGCAGCAGACAATCAGTGGCAAGATCCGGTCTGAACCGCTGGCGCAGCCGATCGAAGATCCCATTGAAAGCGGCGGTCCCCAGTCGCGCCGGGCACATCATGTCCGCGTTTCCGTTGGCGAGGTTGTACCAGACGGAGAATTCGACGCGCCCCGTCTGGCCCACGCCAGAGACTGTATCGAAGCGCTGCACGGCGCCAATCGAATCCCCCGCCGCGACCACGTCACCCACCGCGACAGACGGCGCGATTACGTGGTCGTAGCTCATCGCCCACGTCTCGTTCCCCTGCGCGCTTCCAATCGGCTGGAAGTAGATCTCGTAGTCGCTCGTGGTAGGCTGCGGCGTGATGAGGATGACGACGCCAGGCGTCACGGCGCGCACGGCCATTCCGTAGCCGTGCGTGTCTATCTCCCAGGTAGGATTGAGCGGCTTGCCAGCAATATGAAAATCCTCTCCGAACACGTAGGCGAACGTGTAGACGGTCGCCGTGTCCAGGAAAGGCGTCGTGAGCACGGGCATCGCGACCTTTACTGACATCGTCGCGCTCAGAGAACCGGCGTGCGCGGCTATGGTCGTCTCCCCGCCGCCCACGACGGTGAGTCGCCCCGTTGCATCGACAGTCGCGACAGCCGTGTCGGACGACGACCACGTGAGCGCCCCCGGCGAGACCGAAACGCCTTCGACATCGCTGGCCGCGGCGGACACCCGGGACGTGTCGCCCCAGTAGTTGAATCGAAGTGTGTCGCGCGTGAGCGACAGCGTCGTGGCGACGCGGGCGAGCGCGGTCGCGGTGAAATCCACAGGCGAAAGACTTCCCGACTGAGCGCGAAGCGTGTTTGGACCGGGCGTGGCGCCGAGCGTCCAGCGGACGCGCGCAATGCCGCTCGTGTCGGTCACGGTTGAAGCGGCGGAGAGCGTGCCGCCGCCCGCCGTCACTGTCCACGTGACTGTGTCGCCGATTACGGGCGCGCCCGACGACGTCAGGATCTTGACCGCGGGACTCGCCGGCAGCGAATCGCCTATCCAGGTCTGCAGGGAGTCGGCGCCCGCGCGCTGCATTGACGCCGGCGCATCGTCTATGGCGGTCGCCGAGAAAGTGACAGGCGTGAGCGTGCCGACGGTTGCTGTCACCGTGTTGATTCCCGCATGTGCGCCGAGCGTCCAGTTGATCCGCGCAACGCCTGAAGCGTCGGTGCTGGACGAGGCGGCGCTGAGCGTTCCGCCACCCGCTGTGACAGCCCACGCGACGCTGATGCCCGTAAGCGCCGCTCCAGACGCATTTGTCACGACGACGCCGAGCGGAGCGGGAAGCGCGACACCCACGTGCCCCGCGAGCGTCGTAGTGTCCGCGGCGCGAACGCTCGCCGGGGTCACATCGGGCGGAGGCGGCCCGTTGCCGTTTGTGTTGCTGTTGGTCGCATCCGTGGGTGCCGAGCAGGATGCCGCGAACACCACGCCAGCGGCGAAGAGGCCGCGGCCAATGCCTGGGAGTCGCATGCTGTATTGAGGTCCTCGGAGCGGCGGGCGGATCTACGAAAGCGGGGGCGCCGCGAGGCGGGCCCAATTGGGCCCAATATATGGGTTACTAACTACGGAGCGTCAAGATCGGGCAAACATCTCGTACAGTCGCCGTGAAACCCGCGGCCGACCGTGTAAGCACTTTGGCCCGCCGCTGCATCCAATGCAGTGACAGTCGTTCCGACAATCACCCGTTGGAGGCTCGCGCCATGAATCGTCGCTTTCGACTACCCGCCCCCGCCCCCGCGATCGCCGTTGCTCTGACACTCGCCGCCGCCACTATAGCCCTCGCGCGCTTCACGCCCGCGGCGGCTGCCACGGCGGCCCACGCGGCCAAGTGGCCGGCATGGATCTCCATCGAATCCCCCGTCAACCCATACGATCAGACCGAGCGCGGCGCGGCGATGATCGTCCACGTGACGTTGCGCGACAGGGTCGCGGCGCTCGCCGACCTCAGTGGCAGCGCCGAAGGGCTCGTGAACGGCGCCCGCCGCACGGTTCCGCTCCGCTTCGAGGCCACGAGCCAGCCAGGCGCGTTCAGCCTGCGCCGGCAGTGGCCGAGCGGGGGCCAGTGGCTCGTCCGCATCTCGTTCGCGAGCACCACGGCGCTCGTGACGCTCGATCGCACAGGGAGCGTCGCCTCCGCCGTCGTGCCGACGCGCGCGGCTCCGGACGGGATGCAGCTTCCCCGCGAGGTCTCCGAGCGAGAGATTGCCGCCATGCTGGCGAACGCGGCACAGCGATAGCGAGGCCTGTATTCCGATCCAGAGCTGGCCCCTGCGCGCGCGCGGCGCCGACGACGCGGCGACCCAGGAGCACGACGCCGTGGACGATGTAGTTCGCCGCGCGCGCCAGGGGGACGTAGATGCCTTCGAGTCCATTTACAGAGCGCACGCGCCGGCCGTGTATGGCCTGTGCCGCAGGATGACCGGCGACGAGACCCGCGCGCGCGAGCTCACCCAGGATGCGTTCGTGAGAGCATGGGAGCGGCTCGCGCAGTTCCAGGGCCGCAGCTCGCTCCGCACGTGGCTGCACCGCCTCACCGTCAACGTGATCCTGCACAGCATGCGCGCGGACAAGCGCCACGCGGATCGGCTCACGGGATTCGACGAAGGTTTCGCGGCGCTGTCGCGCGAGAGCGGAATCGAAGAGCAGATGGACGTGGACGCGGCCGTGGCAAAGCTGCCCGCGAACGCACGCATGGTGTTCGTGCTGCACGACGTGGAGGGTTACTCCCACGAGGAGATCGCCGGAATGATGCATATCGCGTCTGGCACGGCCAGGGCGCATCTGTGGCGGGCCCGCCGCGCGCTCATCAAGGTCCTCGACCCATGAGAGATCAATCACAGCACCTCACCGAAGACGAGCGGCAGTCGTTCGCGGACGGTTCCGCGACAAGCGACGGGTGGACCGAGAGTCAGTCGCACATTGCCCTCTGCTCCGACTGCGCCGCGGACGTCGCGCGCATCCAGCGGCTGCTGACCCGCGTGGGAAAGAGCCGAGTTGAAGACGCGCCGCTCGACGACATGTGGAAGTCGGTGCGCGGGCGCATCGATCAGGCCAAGCAGGCGCGGATTTCCGCTGGAGGAGCGGTTGGTGGCCGGCGTCGGCGCGACTTGCTCATTGCGGCCGGAATCGCCGTGGCCGCGGGTATTCTGATCGCGATCGGGCTGACTGTGGGGAGGCTCATGCCACAGCGGGCGGCTGGTCCAGTGCCGTCATCCCCACCCGTCGCGAGCGCGACGACCGCCGCGCCGGGGCTGACTGCGGTGCTGGATTCGGAGCGCGAGTATCAACAGGAGGCGCAGACGCTCCTCAACCGGCTCGAGCTGGACAGGTCGCTGCTGCGCCCCGAAGCGTCGCGCTCCGCCGAGCACGACCTCGCCGTGGTGGACAGCGCGATCACTGAGTTGAAGTCAGCCGTCGCGCATGATCCCCGGAACGCCGCGCTGCACCAACTGCTCGCCGCGTCGTACAAGCAGAAAGCCGACCTCCTGAGGCGCATAGCGGATGCGGGTTGAGATGAGATCCTTCACGATGCTCTGCTTCTCCCTGGCGGCTGTCCCCGCCATCGCTGCCGCGCAGGCGCCCGTCCCGCTGCCCCGGCTCGCCGCGCGCGCGACGCATCCGGGAGTCGGCATCAAGATCTGGGCGGGCGCCGGCAGTCTGCGCCTCGTGTCATGGACGAAGGATTCGGTCGTCGTCCGCGGCCGCGTGCCGCGCGGACTCCGTGTGGGTCTGGTCGGAGACTCGGACGTGATGAAGATCGACGCGACGGATCATGCGTCGCGCGGCAATCTCCGGCCCACGGAGCTCGTCGTGTATCTGCCGCTCGGGGCGAGGGTCTCGGTGAAGACAGTGAGCGCCAGTATCACAGGAGCGAGCGCATCGGGCTGGTTCTATTCCGTCTCCGGCGCCATCCGCCTCACGGGAGTCGCGAGCTCGCTCGAAGTCGAATCCATGAGCGGCGACATAGACGTGGACGTGCGAGCGCCGTGGGTGCGCGCCCGCACGGGCGACGGCAAGCTCAGCGTGCGGGGATCCATAGACGACGCCGACCTCGCGACCATAGGCGGCGCGCTGGACGTAGGGGCCGCTGGACTCTTGCGGGGCCAGTTCGCGTCCGTCTCTGGCAACATCACCTTCGCGGGCGCCCCTGCGTCAGGCGCCATTCTGGATTTCTCGAATCACAGCGGTGCGCTCGATCTCGTGTTCCCGGCGAACGCTTCGGCGTCGCTCACGCTTTCGAGCCTCACGGGCACCATCGCCAACGGCTTCACGCAGGTGCTTCCGACGTCGGCGCCAGGTCACACAGTGCGCCTTGTACTAGGCGCGGGCGACGCGCAGATAACGGCGCGGTCCTTCAAGGGAGCCATTCGCGTGCTGCGACGCTGATGCACTTCGCCGATTTCGCCCGCGACGTTCGCGTGGCGCGGCGAAGCCTGCTCCGCTCGCCTGGCGTCACGGCCGCCGCCATCCTCTCGATAGCGCTCGGCGCGGGATCCACCATAGCAGTCTTCGCCGCCGCTGACGCGGCGCTCTTCCGCGCCCCGCCCGTCCACGACGCCGGCCGCCTCACGATCCTCTATATCGAAAGGCGGAAGCCGCGCGAGGCCGCCACGCGCGAGCGCTGGTCCTGGGCGCGGTCGAACATGCTGCGGTCCGCCAGCTCATTCGATCATGTAGGCACGTTCAGCCGAGCTGTGGTCACCCTCACGGGCGACGTTCCGTCGCCCGTGGAGGCAGAGGTGGTGTCGGCCGGCTACTGGGCGACGCTGCAAGTGAGCGCGGAACGTGGCAGAGTTTTCACGCCCAGCGACGAATTGGGCGGCGGCGTTACCATCGTGAGCGACGATCTGTGGCGGAGCCGCTTCGGCGGCGATGCCTCGCTGCTCGGCCGGACCATCGCCGTGAACGGCCAGGCGCTGGTTGTGGTCGGAATCGCGCCGCGAGGCTTCAGCGGGCTTTCCGGTCGCGCGCAGATATGGATTCCACCAGCCGCCGCGACCCGGCTCACATACGCCGGGTATCTCACGACGAATCAGAATTTCATAAGCGTCGTGGCGCATCTACGCCCTGGCGTGTCCTTCGGCGAGGCGCGCGCCGAGCTGGCGATTCTCGGTCCGCGGATCCAGCGCACTGTCCCGAGCGAAAGCGACGATCCTTCAACGACCTTCTCTGCCTCGCTCGAGCCGCTCGCCCAGGCCCGCATCGACCCGTCCACGCGCCGCCCGCTGCTCCTGCTGCTGATCGCCGTGTCCTGTCTCCTGGTGCTCGCATGCGCGAACGTCGCCGGGCTGCTCCTGGACCGGGCCATCTCGCGACGCCGCGAGATCGCCATCCGCGTCGCGACAGGCGCCACTCGCTGTCGCATCGTGAGGCAGCTTCTCGTCGAGGCGGCGGTGATAGCGCTCATCGGCGGCGCGCTCGGCGTCCTGCTCGCGTACCCGCTGGCAACGGGCCTCGTGATCCCGCCAGCCGCCGCGCGCGGCGGCAACTTCTACGGCGCGCTCGGCGAGTTCGCGTCACCGCGGATAGATCTGCGCGTGCTCGCCTTCGCGCTGGGCGTGTGCGCGGCCACGACGCTCGCGTTCGGCCTGGTGCCAGCCCTTCGAGCCACCCGCGTCGATCTCGTGGGCGATCTCAAGGAAGGCACGTCGGCCGTTCCCACGCGAGCGGGCCGCATGGGCGCGCGACAGTACATAGTTGCCATCGAGAGCGCGCTCGCCGCAACGCTGCTCTTTGTCTCGGCGCTCTTCGTGGCGAGCTGGCGAGCCATGGCAACGACAGGCGTCGGATTCGAGCCGGAGCGCGTGCTCGCGTTCGACATCCGGCCGTCGGCGGTGGCGTATCCACCCGCGCGGGCGGCGCAGCTCGTGAGCCGAGTGCTCGCCGAGGTCCAGAGAGTGCCGGGCGTCGTGGCGGCGAGCGTGGATGGGTGCGCGCCGGTGGCGGGCCGATGCGCCAACGCGCCGCTGTACATAGTCGGCCGGCCGCAGCCGGCGCCCGACGCGGCGCCTATCGTGCTGCGGCACTACGTCGGCCCCGATCACTTCCGCACGCTCGGCGTGCCGCTGCGGCGCGGCCGGTTCTTTGATGCCAGCGACCGCGCCGGCGGCGAGCGCGTGGCGATCATCAACGAGGCGGCGGCGCGGCGCTTCTGGCCAGGCCAGGATCCTATCGGACAGCGCGTCTGGTTCGACGGCGGCAGCAGCTTTGACAGGCCCGACTCGGCGGCCGAGATAGTCGGCGTCGTGGGCGACGTGGCATACCAGCCGATAGACGAACATCCCTTCCAGGCTGACTTCTACACGCCATACACCCAATTCACCTTCGCCGCCCGGACCGTGCTGGTGCGGGCGAACGGCGATCCGGCGGGGCTCGTGCCGGATCTGCGACGAGCCGTGCGGCGCGCCGATCCAGGTCTGGCCGTGTTCGAGCCGAGGACCATGGATGAAGTGATGGCCGACTCACGGGCGCGGAACACGTATCAGACGCGATTGCTCGCGGCCTTCTCGGCGCTCGCTATCGGGCTTTCCGCGATGGGGATCTTCGCGATCATCACCCACGCGATCGGGGATCGGCGGCGGGAGATCGGTGTCCGGATGGCGCTCGGCGCGGGGCACGGCCGGATCATCGCCGTCGTAGCGGATCATGGCGCGCGGCCGGCGATTATTGGTGCGGTCGTCGGCCTGGGTTGCGCGATAGGCCTTGGCCGGGTGATCGCCGCGGCGATCTACGGCGTGACGGCGTTCGATCCGTGGATCGTGGTTCTCGTGTGCGCGATCGTGCTCGGCGTGATAGCGCTGGCGGCGTACGCTGCCGCGCGGCGCGCGCTTTCGGTGCGGGCGGCGGAGGCGTTGCGGGCGTAGGCTAGTGGGTCACCATCTCGCGTACGATCTCGTACATCATCTGCGTCCCGACGCGGACGTTCTCGAGCGAGATGCGCTCGTTGTTCCCGTGCACGCCCGATTCGTCCGATTCAGGGATGAGGAACGGCGCGTATCCATATGAAGCGATCCCGCGGTCCCGAAAGAAATGGCTGTCAGTGAACCCCGTGCTCACAGCCGGCACTATCGCCGCGTTCGGATAATGCGCGTGCGTCACCTGCACCAGCGTGCGATACAGCTCGTTGTCCGTGGACGAGACGGCGGGCGTGAAGCCCAATAGCTGCTCGATCGAGATGCTCGGGTCATTGAGCGCATCGCTCAGATCGCGCTTGAACTCCGCGACGTTCTGATCCGGCAGCAGCCGGCAGTCGAGCTGCGCCTCGGCGTCCGGCGGAATCACGTTCACCTTGGCGCTGCCGCGCAAAATGGTGATGGAGCAGGTATTCCGCGTGAGCGCCGCGAGCTCCGGCATCTCTGTCTGGAGGCGCAGCAGCGCGTCGCGATTCTTGATGGTGCTGTCCATGTTCGCGAACGCGGCGCGCCACTGCGGCGGCGCGGTGGGCGCCAGGCCCTTGAAGTAGGTGTCCACGCACCTTCTGCGTGACCTCGATGCCGAACTGCTCGCGCCCGTCCTGCACACTGCCGCCGCCGCCCTCGTTGAGCACGAAGCCGGCGCCCTTGAAGGCTTCGGGATGATGCTCCACCACCCAGCCGGCGCCGAACGAAGCGCCGGCTTCCTCGTCGGCGGTGGCCATGAAGATCACGTCGCGATCGAGCGGCGTTCTCGCGCGGTGAAGCGCCAGGAACGCCTCGAGCTCCTCGATGCCGAGCGATTTTGTGTCGAGCGTGCCGCGGCCGTAGAGCATGCTGTCCTTCACGGTGGCGGCGAAGGGATCCACGGACCAGTACCTGGGATCGGCGGGCACCACGTCCATGTGGCTGAGCAGCACGAGCGCGGGCTTGGGGCCGCCCTTGAGCCGCGCCCAGATGTTGCCGCGGCCGGGCGCGGAGGAGGCCGTGTCGAACTGGATGCCCTCGGCGGTGAAGATGTCGGCGAAGAACTTCATCGTCGCCGCTTCGTTGCCGGGAGGGTTGGTCGTGTTGATGCGGATGTATTGGGTGAGGCGGGCGAGGGCTTCGGACTGGAGCGCCGGAATGGCGGTCGGGCGCTGGGCGGCGCCGGGTACGGCTATTGCCGCGACCAGGAACAGTGTCGTGATTAGGAGCGACCGGCAGGCACTGGGGCTCTTGATGGCTGTCATGCGCGCGAAGATACGCCGACCGAGTAGCCGCCGCGAGCGGCGATGCTCCCGCTGTCATCGCGAGCGGCTATGCTTTCGCAGTCATCGCGAGCGGCTACGCTTTCGCTGTCACCCCGAGGAGCGCAGCGACGAGGGGCCTACTGTCACCGTCA
>Ga0134127_10001068_pt1 | contig 21104 bp, 18 predicted proteins | sample KB31753_FD_96459 | JGI IMG/M metagenome (GOLD analysis project Ga0134127, IMG submission 96459) | Terrestrial soil microbial communities with excess Nitrogen fertilizer from Kellogg Biological Station, Michigan, USA - KB3-175-3 | ecosystem: Environmental > Terrestrial > Soil > Unclassified ... | reverse complement strand
TGCAGACGATCGCGTTCCAACCGGTTTCGTTTACCGGACGCGATGAAGACATCTCCGACGAACTGCGTAAGAAGTGGCGCTACACCCTCGCCGGTATGACACACGATCTGAAGGACCAGCTCGGCGGTCACATTCAACCGCTGCGCGACTGGTTCCCGCTCTCGTCTTACTCGGCTTTCACGAGCGTGATGGACATGCTTCAGGGCGCGGACGCACCCTGGGGCTGGTCGTCGTGTAATTGCCATCCAAACTGCGGCATCTTCACGTTGCTGGTTGTGAATAAGCAGACGGGCGAGTTTAAGTCGCTGTTTGAGTTCTTCAACTATGAGCAGTTTATGAAAGACGTCGCGGTGATCACCGACACAGCCCGCGGCCGCAAGCTTTCTTACGCGCAGCTCGGCATGGCGATCATGCGAAACTTCGACGCCGAACGTGCGCCGGAGGGATTTCCGATCTCGCAGATCATCAACCTGTTCAAGCCTTCGTCAACCAATTCCAACTCCGATCGCAACGACCGGATGGCCCAGAAGAACGCGGACACGAACGACATCTGGCGCGTGCTCTGCGTCGAAGGCATGTGGTTCCAGGATCTTTTCAATTACGACTTTCGCCGCACCGAGATGTGCGTGATTCCCTACGGCACACAGGAAGGCGAGATCTCGTTCTGCGCTTACAACACGGGCGTTGGCTGGCGGCAAATCATCGAAAACATGCACAAGACCGCCAACCTCGGCGAGTGGTATCAGGAACACGGCCGTCATAAAGTTTACGCGGCCGGCAAAGCCGTTCCTCTGAGAACGACGAAACATTCGTTGAGCCTGCCCATTATCCAGGCTGTGTTGGCCGAGGACGTGGAAGAGAAACCGGCATTAGTCAGTCCCTATCTTGTAGAGACACCTGAAGAAGAAACGGTGTCGCTGTAAGGTCCAGGTTTTATTGCTCACCCAACACCCTCCGCTGCGTTCCAGTGGCGGGAATTATTAACCCTCTCTCCCAGGAGAATAACTCAATGCAGAAAACTACCAATCCCTCCAGAGCGTTTCAGACTGTCGTGATGCTCGTGCTGGTTAGTTTCATTACTCCGAGCATCGCTTCGTTATCGGCAGCTACAAGGAACGACGATCCTCCAAAAGCAGAGAATGTAAAAGTCATACCAGACGGCTTTGAGTTTAATGTCGTCACAATCGATGAGATCACGAGTAAGACTGCGGCTGAAGGTGATCCGCTCACGTTCAAGGTCGCGGAAGATGTGAAAATCGATGGTCAGATTGTCATTGCGAAAGACAGCCTCGTGAAAGGCACAGTTGCGCAGGCGAAAAAAGCGGGGATGATGGGAAGAGGCGGCACCCTCGGTATCCGCGTTGAGTCTGCGATGACCGTAGACAATCAAAAGCTCAAGCTGCGGTCTACCAAAGGCAAAGAAGGCGATGACAAGACAGGCACCACAGTCGCGCTCGTCGTTCTTTTCGGCCCGTTAGGTTTTTTGAAAAAGGGAAAGAACGCGGTAATCAAACCCGGAACCTCGATCAAAGTCTATACGGATGAAGAGAAGAAGGTTGAGATCAAGGGTTAAGTGAGTAACTTGTGAATCCTGTCTTGATCTTGTAAATCCTGTCTAACAAACTGTCTAGACATGAACGTCCGCCGAAAATTCACGAAGCTCCGCGACATGACCAAACTATTTGTCTTTGGTCTGCCGAAGTTCGCCGTTGGCTCGATCGACGTCACCAACCGCTGCAACCTGCGTTGCGAACACTGCTACTTCTTCGCTGAAGATCACGACAACGAAAAAGAACTCTCCATCGAGAAGTGGCTGGAGAAACTCGAAGCGATGAAAGCGGCTGGTCATCCCATGATGCTTTGCACGTGGGTCGGCGGTGAGCCGATGGTGCGTAAGCAACTGATCGACGCCGGCAGGAGTTATTTCAAACACAACACCATCGTCACCAACGGCACGATGGAGTTGCCTGATTGGCCCAACTGCACGTGGGTCATTTCGATCGACGGCACTGAAGAAGCGTTCGCGCGTATGCGCGCGCCCGGCATCTATCAGAAGATCAAACAAAACGTCGTCAATCACCCGGAGCTGAACATCCAGATCTCCTGCGTGCTTACGAGCATCACGAAAGACTGCGTGGAAGATTTAGTCAAGGAATGGGGACCGCTCGCGCGCGGCGGCATCATCTTCGACTTCTTTACGCCAGTGACCGGGCTCGACGAAGCACTCTGGCTCGACTGGACCACACGCGATCGTTTGATCGACCAGATCCTCTCGTTGAAGAAAAAGTATCCCCGTTACATCAACATGCTCGACTCAACACTCGAGCTGATGAGATCTGACAAGGCCAGGAAGGTTACGGACAACTGTGAGTTTCGTTTGAAGGCGTTTGCGTTTGGACCAACGGGGGAGCAAAAAGGCAAGTGCATGATGGGCGACAACGCCGATTGCGATCGCTGCGGATGCGTAGTTCCCTTTCACATGGCAACGATCAGTAGCAGGCGGTTGATGCTGAAGGAGTCGATAAAGCGACTCACTCACTAGACTCGCCTTCGCCGCCCGGCCGCTGCACCTCACGCAACTGGGCCACAACATCGCGCAACCGTAATGCCAGATCTTCGATCGTTTGCACACGTTTTCGTGAGCGCTCGCTCAAGTCTTCTCGTAACAAGAGCTGGGCCTGGCCCAAAACACCGGTCAGCGGGTTGTTGATCTCATGACGGATGCGGGCTACTAGTGTGGCAGTCTCTTCGAGTTTTAGACGATATTGTGCAATCTGGTCTTCGTGTTCAGCCATCGATATACGTGTTTCTTTCTCCGGGAGCTCAAAGAAAGCGATTGTCTTTTAGTTTTTATTCAGGTGTGTGCCGCTGTAAGTCGTTACAGCAGACACATTGTGCCTCTTGAGAGCACCAGATTCAAGCATTTAGTTTTGAGCGGCGGAAGCTGTGTGGAATACCATACGGGCAGAATGTTACATAAAAGCGCTCGTCGCAGTGGGCGGGTTTAAGGTGACGGTGTTGAGGACCCCGTCCTGTAAAATCCCTGAAAATCTTGTAAATCCTGAAAATCTTGTAAATCCTGTCTAACTTCAGTTCTTAGCTGCAGTCGCTCGGGCTTGCATCACCTGCTTCAAAAATCTCTTCGCAACTTTCCCCGCGACAGTTCCTCCCAACGAGCTTAACTTCCCGCTTGCCAGGACCATGTTTGTCCGTGTATCGACTGCGGAGTAAACATACTTCGTCAGGATATCGTGATGGACCTCAAGGATCACATCCGCAGTGTCGACGTCTCTGGTGATGGCTAAACCCATCTGTGAGAACTCCGGCCGCTTTTGCAGCTTCTCTTCGATGACCGAAGCGCCCACCACCGCCGAATGAGACTTAACGTAGATGACCTTCGCCGATCGCAGTGCGGCAACTGGATCGTTAACAGGCGCCTGCGCTGAAGCGCTTGCGTTGCAAACCAGTAATAAGAAAGTTACGGCAAGGATAGGCTTCATGACCGTTAGAAGTATCGCCTTCCAACCAGTCTCGTGAACACAAATATGACAGTTTCACGATTGTCACTCGGGAGGGCCGAGAGCGCGGTTGACAACCGCAGCCTCGATACGTAAATTCAAATTCCTCTTGCTGGGAGGTCGTCCAATGGTAGGACTCCAGACTCTGGATCTGGCTATCGGGGTTCGAGTCCCTGCCTCCCAGCCAAATAGAATCAAACACTTACGGGCGGCCGAAAAACTGAGCCGCCCGTTTTGTGTGCCTATAGTGCGCCAAACGAAAAACTTCGATTATTGTGTGCCAGTTTTCGTGAAGAGCATTCGCTCCAACTTGTCGGAAGCACCTTGCTGCATATCGGGTAGTACGTGTGAGTATGTATCCATTGTGAGCGTGATCGACGAGTGACCCAGACGCTCACTCACCACCTTGGGATTCTCGTTCGCCGCAAGTTAAGAGCGTCGCGCAGCTATGACGTAAATCGTAAAGACGCAGTGTCACAGGCAGCTTCGCTCGTTCCAAGAGCGGCTTGAAGTGCTTTTGCACAACGTTCAGTCTGATTAGAGGTTGACCTTCCCAAGTAGCAAAGACTATATCAAGGTTTTTGTATTCGGGACCAGCTTTAAGCCGTTCTTCGCTTTGATGGCGCTTGTGCTCAATTAACGCTCGTGAGGCTGAGGCGGGCAATGGAATTCGGCGACGACTGCGTGGCGTCTTAGGCTCACCAAAATACCAATCCCCGCTTTTGTAGGTTCTCCAGTGCAAAGATCGTTGGACGTTAATGACGCCTTGCTCGAGATCAATATCAGCCCACTTCAAACCCAAATACTCCGAAGGTCGTAAGCCTGTAGCTAAGGCCAGAACGAAAAGTGCACTCCAGCGATCGCTCGCTGCCTCTTTGAGGAACCGAGCAGCTTCTGCCGGCGTAAGGGACTGCATTTCGTTGGCCGCTTTACGCGGTAGTTCGACAGAACTGCACGGATTGTGCGCCAGCATACGCCACCGAACCGCTTGCTTGAAGGCCGACGTGAGAACTGAGTGCGTATAGCGAACCGTGCGAGGCGAGAGCCCTTGTTCAGTCAGTCTGGTGTAGAAGCTTTGAATATCTAAGGGACGCAAGTCTGACAAGCGGAGCGGACCTAAAGCCGGCTTCACGTATCTCGCTATAAGCCCCTTGTATTCTCTATAGGTGTTTTCTCTGAGGCGCGGACGTGCAGCAGTCTCAAGCCATTTCTCTAAATAGTCTTCAACACTGTCGGAAGACGACTTAACGAACGTTCCTGAACTAATTTCAGTGAGCGTTTTGCTGAGATATTCATTGGCTTTTTTCTTAGATCCGCGAATGGTCTGGTTGAGGTAACGACGCTTTCCTTGTCCATCACGTCCCATGAAAATGCGGACCATCCACGTCTTATCGCCGCGCTTGGTGATTTGTCCGGCCATACTACTTCCCTCGCCTTCTTTTCTTTCGGTCTTCAACTCTAACCAGCAGATCCCCAGGCTGGCATTCGAGAACTGCGCAGATGCGATCCAAAACGTCCAGATTGAGCCGTGCAATCTCGCCCTTGCTCATCTGCCAGACGGTCGCATACCGGATTCCGGTCTGCTTCCAGAGCCAGTAAACCGTCTGCGCGCGTTCCTCAAGTATGTCGGCCAGTCGAATCGTGATCATACTGTGGTATATACCATAAAGGGATATATCCGTCAACAGGATATGCCTTCAGATAAGGAACAATTCGCGCACGTCGAGAGCGCAGTAGTGTTTCGCTCTGGAAAGGATTCCGCCCATGAGATGGCAACATCTACTGGCCTATGGCGGAGGAGGCAGCTTGGTTTTGAGCAACCCTACATCGACCGGTGGTTTAAGATCGTCGGATCTAGATGAGTGCGAAATTATGAACTGGCCTGCAAGTTGCGGGACCGTCGTATATTGGTTCCAAATAGCAGAGCGGAGCACAGGAAGCCAGCGTGGTTCCTATTGAAGGGATGGAATTGCCCTAACTGATCACATCCTGTGGACCTGAATTGGTCACATTCAAGCCCGAGTAAGGCGAGTCGAATGCTGGCATTTTACTATGATACCTCTTACTGTCGGCGACCCATTCGCACAACACATCAAGTGCATGCTCTCGACACCAATCAGCATCTAGGTTCCAGCGAACAGACCAATCATTGATCTTAGTCCTGAGGCTGCCAGTTTTCTCAGAGGTCACTAACGACTTCCAGTTTGGAAAAGCGTCCTTTAGTTGATCAGAGGTGATTTGTCCAAAGCGTCCAAAAGCTAAACACAAAATTGGTGCTTCGTCGAGGTTGCCGGCATCGCTCGTTTCCACCTGATGTTCAGCTTCGAGAAACAAATGGGCAAGGACTTGACCGCCGGAATTGACAGTGCTTGCCTGCTCACCGATGAGTTCATTCTTAAACCGATCGGATACGGCATATAAAAATTCACCGAATGCTCTGGTCCACAGATCTGTAGCTACGTCAGGCTGTAGATCTAAGAGCGATGAGAGGAATACTGCACGGGCTTCCAGAACAGAATTCGCCTGTTCACCCCTCTCCTTTTCTAAAACGTCTCGATTCAGTTTCCACAGCATGGTGGATCAAATTTGAGGGCCAGTGAAGCGGATAGAAATGTGCGCCAATTGTGTGCCAACTCTTCCAAACTGGGCTAAACTCTACCACACACAAATAGCGAGCGTGAGAGATAAAGTCAAACGTATCAGCACTATCCAGAAGTGAGGCTAACGGACTGTTGATTCCGAACAGCAGTTCGTCTCGGGTCTCTTTTATTTTCTTTTGTCGTCAATTCGTGCCAAAACTGAGAAGGCGACGTCACGCAGCCACGCCAACGCGCTGCACCAGTTCTGTGAATCGCGGGTCGGGACGCAAACGGTCCAGCATCGGGTCGACATTGATTCCAATCAGCCAGACGGAACGATCCTCATACGCATTTCTCAGCCACATAAGTGCCTTATCTTTGTCGTCAAGCCCAATATAAACAAGTGCCAGACTATAGGCTGAAACATGACGTTGAAGTGACAAAGCCTTCAATTGATCGAGCATCTCCCGTGCTTCCGTTGTGCGCCCGGTTATCGCGTAGACAAACGCCAGTGCTGCCATAACGTCAGGATCATTTCCTGACGGCGGCATTGCCAGTTGAAATTCATCAATGGCTTCCTCGTACATCGCCAGTTGTATGTAGGCCTGGCCCAGACGGAAATGCGCCGGAAGAAAATTCGGCTCAAAATCGAGAACCTCACGATAGTGCTTGATAGCCAGATCATAAAAACGCGCAAAATAATAGGTGCGGCCTAACTCAACAGTGATAATGAGCATGAGCGGATCAAGCTCATGGGCCATTTTCGCCTCTGCTAACGCTTCATCGAGCCGTCCCATTGTTCGCAGGCACATGCTCAACCAGTAATGGGCCTTGGCATAATTTGGACTGAGTTCGATGGCCCGCCGATACTCGCTTTCGGCGGCGGGCCAATCCCAGTCAAAGCGGTATTTAATGAACCCAAGCGCCGCGTGAGCTTCGGCAAGCATGTCGTCAAGCTTCAGGGCTTTCATCGCCGCTGCGTTTGCTTTCGTCATGGCCTCGTTTGGACCCGAGGCTGCCAGCGTGTCGTTGTCGACGAAATCCGGATAGCCGAAGCTGAACTCCGGATCGAGAGATAGGCCGCTTAGCGCATAACACTCGGCCAAGCCGGTGTAGCCTAGCGCAAAGCCTGGTTCCTTCTGGATTGCTTGTTGAAAGTACTCGAATGCTTTCTTCAGCCCGTCCTCCGTAAATTGATTCTCGTGATAACAGCCCTTGAGATAGAGCTGATAAACTTCCGTGTTGTTGGTGGGCCGTCCGGTGATTCGCTCCCGCTCTTCGCTGGTGCACTGTATTTTCAACTGCTCCAGTACGTCCTGCGCGATCCTTCCCTGAATCTCTAATATGTCCGTCATCCTTGACTCATACTGTTTGCCCCAGAACTGCGATTCATAAGGTGTGTTAGTCAACTCAATCTGGATATTTAAATCATCACCACGCGCAAGAATTCGTCCTGTTGCTACATTCTCCACGTTGAGCTCGCGCGCAACCTCTTGCACTTGTGTTTCCCGTCCCTTGAAACGAAAGACAGTAGGACGTGCGATAACCCGCAGATACGACACATGTGCAATACGGTTAATGATGGTTTCTGTGATTCCATCACACAAGTATTCGACGTCGGGATCGGCGCCCAAATTGGTTATCGGTAAGACGGCTATGGAACAAGTAAAACGATCCGCAAGTTCGGTCACTTGAAGATCTTTGGAGCTAGTCGCCTCGGGACCGGAGCGTTTGTCTGCTGCTTCAACGCTCCGTTCCATCTCCTCCCGCACTTTCCCGACAAACCGGTAGCCACGCCTCGGCACAGTCTCTATGTACTGGTGACTCTCGTCGTCAGTGCCCAGGACCTTTCTCAACAAGAAGATGTTTTGCGAGATGTTGGCTTCTTCTACAAAGGCGTTCGGCCAGACCAACTTGATGAGTTCTTCTTTAGACACTATTTGCCCGTGTTGCTCAACGAGCACGAGCAACAGTTCGAGAGGTTTCGGAGGTATTGCTATCAGCTTTCCCTTTGAGGATAAGAGGCGCCTTACCGGATCCAAACGGAAAGAGCCGAACTTATAAATAACTGCGTTCGCACTCATAAACTCCTAACAACTTAATGAGAACATATTGAGGGTCTTCTAAGGACTTTGAGGCTGCATTTACTTTACCCTCGCGGGAGTGAGGGAATGGCCTAAGTCGTTATGGGAGGGGTCATACGCCACACATGCAATGATTCTTACAAGCTCGAAATTATAAGTGGAACCTGAGACAAAGTAAATTCAATGCAGTTCGAATGGTAAAGAGCAGTTTGAAAGTTTTAAGTGCACTCCCGAGTGCAGTTAATAATTCACTGGCCTCCGGCTCATCCCTACTGCTTTTGGAAGTACTTACAGAAGTTTTGTGATGCACCAGGTAAAAGCAGTCCACACCCCCCGGTGGTACGCCGTCCATACACATCCGAAACAGGAGGATCGGGCCAACAACAATCTAAGGGCCTGGAAGGTGGAGACCTTCAACCCGAAGATTAAGAGGAGGCACCCGAATCCATACTTGCAGGTGGCGACTTACGTCAGTAAGCCGCTTTTCCCGGGCTATATTTTTGCGCGCTTCGACCTCGACAACATGTTGGGCAAGGTCCTGTTCACCAGAGGCGTGCGTAGTGTGGTTAGTTTTGGTGGTCTACCTGCTGAAGTTAGCGACGATATCATCACTCTTATTCAATCAGAGGTATCGGAAAAAGGTTTCGTCGAAGTCGGAGAGCAACTCAGGACCGGCGATAAAGTAGAGATACAAGATGGTCCACTGAAGAGCCTTGCCGGCGTGTTCGAGCGTAGTGTCAAAGGTAGTAACCGCGTATTGATACTGCTTGCAGCTATCAATTATCAGGGCAGCGTTGTAGTCCAAAGAGAACATGTCAGTAGGCGCTGCGCTTCCACAGGCGGCTGGGCCATCTGACGCCTGTCTTCCGCAAAATTTATCCGATAAAAGTAAATTGCTGGCGCAATATGCGGTAGCTGTGCTTACGCGCCGGCCCCAAAGGTCTGTTGATGGTTCTAATTGCTGGTAACGTTCAGCATCCTACCGGCAACTCCGCCCGTCGCACTCTTGCAATGATGCCATTAGCTTTCAAACCACATTTTCCGGTTAGAAATCAAATACTAGCGGGATTGCCTCGTGATAAATACCCGCATTTATTTTCTAACCTGAGGCTAATGAGCCTAAAGCCGCAGGAAGTCCTTTATGACATGGAGGATAACTTCCGGTGCGCTTACTTCATGAATTATGGGGTGGCTTCTTTTATTTCTTTTGACGGTGAGGGTGACAGTATTGAAGTCGGCAGTGTGGGCAGCGAAGGAATGATCGGAATCCCCATAGTCCTCAGAGAGACCAGGACACCTTATCGAGTCATTGTTCAAGTCGAGGGCGAGGCCCTGGTGGTAAGCTCCGACGTTCTCAGGTATGAGTTTGATAGGGAAGGTGAGTTGAGAGAGCGGCTGCTCCGTTACACTCACGCACTCTCAACCTACATGTCACAATTGGGAGTGTGCAATCACTTTCACACCGTGGAAAAGCGTCTCTGCCGCTGGTTGCTCCTCACTAGTGATCGTCTCAGATCAAACAACTTTGAATTGACGCATGAATCTCTCTCTGAAGTGCTTGGCACGGGCCGCTCCGGAGTTACGATGGCGGCTATCAAAATCCAAAGATCGGGATTGATCCGCTATCAGCGCGGCAAAATTACCATTCTTAATCGCACGGGAATGGAAACCGCCACCTGTGATTGTTATCGAATTAGCGTAGAAGTGTTTGAACGCTTTCTTAGCCTAAACTCTCAACCCTCTAGTAACGCAATTAACATGAAGCGGTATGTCACCAGGTGACAGACGACCGTCTCTTGCCCTGATAGTCTACGACCCTCGATCCGAATCTTTATAAGGAGGTATCACTATGGAAAACGTTCTCGCGCTTCAGATGTTCGAGAGTGACAGCAATCTACCCTGTGTATCTCAGGTGAGTTGCGACTCAACTGTGAGCTGTCCTTCACAGACTAGTGGTGGTGGTCCAGGCCCGATTAAGCCGCCCGAAACATAAACCCGGATGGTATCGAAGCCAAGAAACTCGCCCCGAAACTCCAAGTATTCATTGACTACTAATGCGAGTTCGGGGCGAGTCTCATCACGCATTCGGCTCCGAAAGCAAAATACTTCCATTTGTCGTCTTAGCTTGTACCCCACTAATCGTGCAGGGGAGGCATTTTTATGAGAAGCGACCAGCCTCGATTCTTCTTTACATTTCTCGATCGCGAATACTTTGAAAGCATCAGTCATTACCGACCCTCCAATGAACTAATCACCTTAGTTGAAGAGTTTACCGGTGGCAGTTGGAATATCAGTCCGGGCGGCTTTTGGACTAATTGCGCCCCCAGGGAGCGTGAATATCAAATCCAAGGATGGAAAATCCACGTCTCAAGCAATGTGAGGACGGCTGTTGAACTGTTGAAGCGGATTGTGCCGTTGATAGTGGCGGAGGGCATTGCATTCAAGTTCTGCTCAGACCTACGCATGGTCGCGTTAGGCAATAGCAAGAACTGGCCGCGAACGGGCGCAGGAAAGTTCATTACCATATACCCGAGGGACGAAGAACAATTTAAACGTCTTATCGAGCGTTGTCATGAGGCGACAAAGGAGTTTGCTGGTCCCTATCTTCTAACTGATCGTCCTTACAAGAACAGCAAGGTCATTTTCTATCGTTACGGAGAGCATCTGGGCGTACAGCACGTCAATGCTCATGGCTATCGCGTTCACAACATTTTGTCACCGGAAGGTGAGCGAGTCTCTGACGAGCGGGTACCATACTTTCGTCTTCCGAGTTGGGTGACCGATCCTTTCGGCGCAACCTCGATGCCCTCCAGCAATGGGGGTGAGGTGTGGCTGAATAATCGTTACCGGGTGACCGGTGCGATTCGATATTCAAGCTTCGGAGGTCTTTATTCCGGTGAAGATACGCATACTGGTCAGATCGTGATAATACGGGAAGCTCGACCGATGTGCAGCGACGAACATGAATGGGGGAATGCGGTCAAGCTGCTTGAAAAGGAAGCGCGGATTCTTCAAAAGCTGGGACCGCTGGGTCTTTCAGCGAAGTTCGTTGATATATTTAAGGAATGGGAGCACTGGTTCCTGGTCCAAGAGCAACTGGACGCTGAGTCGCTCTGGGGCTACACCATGAATCTCACACTCGGGTACGCTGACACCACCTGCGGCCAATTACTCCAGGGGTTTGTCGACACAATCCGCGTGCTCATCGAAGGCTTACAAGCAGTTCACTCGCAGCAGGTTGTTTTACGCGACTTCACCAAATCAAATGTTATGTTCACCAAGGAACACCAGGTGAAGTTCATCGATTTTGAACTGGCATATGAGCTGGACCGCGATGACTTGCCTATCCATGGTTGGACAGAAGGCTATGCCTCACCAGAGCAGCTAAGTAATAACCGCCCCACTCCTGAAGAAGACTATTACGCTCTGGGCAGCCTTATCGTGGACCTGATAAACGTTACGGCGTCGGGTTTGTCTTTAAATCGGGAAGGTGTCCTGACGGGTTTGAAACAGATCCTGGATGACTTCGGGCTTCCTCAGGTATTCTGCGACGTCGTAAGGGGTTTGACGGATCCGGATCTGACAAAGCGTTGGCGGCCTGAACAAACGCTGCGGGCTTTGGATGGACTTACCGTTTCCTCACCGGATCGATTGATCGACTTGCCACCCGGCGATGGTCCAGTCTCGCGACCTGATATCACTGATGAACTAAAAACCGAGCTTGAGACGACGGTGAGTGGAATCACCGACTTCATCCTCAACAAAGTCACTTACGAAAGAGCTGATCGCCTCTGGCCGGCATCAGGCGAAGTCTTCGTTAGCGGCCCAATCAGTATTCAATATGGAGCAACCGGCACAGCCTTTTACCTCTGGCGTACTGGCCAGTACGTACCTGAAGCTGCAATCAACTGGATTCTGGAGCGGGCAAAACCTGACACCTGCCCGCCAGGGCTCTACGTTGGACTTTCAGGCGTGGCACTGTTTCTTCTTGATATAGGTAGAGTAGAAAAGGCGAAAGAGATTCTTGCCATGTCGCACGAGTGGGACCGGATCTTTGAAGTTCCAGGTTTGTATGACGGAGCTGCCGGCTGGGGACTTGCAAATTTGCACTTCTGGCGGGCAACGGGAGAGAAGAGTTACCTGGAGAATGCGCTGGAGGTCGGTGAGCATCTCTTGTCCAAGGCAACGTCGGACCCACAGGGACTGTATTGGGAATCGGAGGACATGATTCCATTGGGATTCGGTTTTGGACCAACCGGGATCGCGACTTTTCTTCTTTATCTAAACGCAGCCCGGGCAGATGAGAGGTTTTTAATCGCCGCCGAAAAAGCACTTGACTATGAGACCGCCCAGGCAGAGTGGGTCGGGAACAGGCTCCTTTTGTATACGCACAAGGATGCGCCAATTAGCTCGCCTAAATCGCCGTCTATGCGTCATGGTAGCGGCGGCATAGGAACGGCATCGGTGCGATTCTATGCAGTCACTGGCGAGGCTCGGTTTAAAAAATTAGCGGACGCTTTCGCCTATGTAGTTAGCAGCCGGTATACGAACAAATTGTGGCAGGATTATGGCCCATCCGGCTGGGCAGAAGTCCTGCTCGACCTGTATTGGTTCCTCGATGACGAGAACTACTTAAATGCTGCTGCCTATCTGGCAAGTCACATCCTGCAACACAAAATATATAAACCCGAAGGGATCGCGTTCGCTGGAGCCGAGTTACTTCGGATCAGTTGTGACTTCGCAGCAGGCTCGGCGGGCATCGGCTATTTCTTTCATCGACTGCTTCATCCTAAGACGCCTCGATTGCTGCTACCTGATGAAATGCTCGTTAAGGGAGTCAATGATCTCGATAGCGTAACTCCCACTAATCAGCAGTTGGCAGAAGCAGTGATGGCATAAATTCTTTGACGCCGTTCAGCGGAGATCGGTAATATATCCGTGCCCACGGACAAACCTTCCGTCTGGAAAAAACTTCTCCGTATCTTAGCCCTAAGTCTGCCGTACCGCCGGCGGATCATACTTTCCATTGTTATAGCCTTAATCTCAGTGGCTGCGTCGCTGGCTGTGCCGCTGGGATTGCGCGAACTGCTGGATACGATCCTCTATCGTACTGATCGAAGACTGCTTGATCAGCTAGCGCTGGGACTCGTTGCGCTTCTGATTATCCGGGGCGCCTTAGGCTTCATCGGCGGGTATTTGCTGCGTGTAACTGGTGAGCGCATTGTCGCGGACCTGCGCTTGCGTATCTACACGCATTTGCACGTTCTGGGTCTGGATTTTTTTAGCGACCAGCGGGTCGGCGATATCACGTCGCGCCTTTCGAACGATGTCGCCCTGGTACGCACGGTAGCGTCTGAAGCGCTGGTTACCTGCCTATTTCAGGCGGCACGATTCGCGGGCTGTGTCGTTCTGGTTATGGTGTTGAATTGGCGTTTGGGCATGCTCGTGCTCCTCATCATGCCCGCAGCAACCTTCCTTTCACGCTGGGTTGGACACAAGTTACAACGATTGGCGCGTGAGTTACAGGATCAACTCGCAGAAACAACAGCAGTCGCCAGCGAGGCTTTAACCAGCATTCGACTGGTAAAAGCATTTGCACGAGAGCCGTATGAGATCGGGCGTTATCGCAAGGTGGTGGAGAACGTGTTCGAGAGCTCGCGTCGCGCTGGCTTTGTATCGACGTCGTTCAGTTCAATCATCGAATTGCTTTTCTCCGCCTCGACGATCGCGCTTTTCTGGTACGGCGGAATCCAACTCTTGCGGGGCAATCTCACGGCTGGTGCTCTCATTGCCTTTCTTTTTTACGCGCAGCAAATCTCGCAAAGCATCAGCGAGATGGCGGGGTTATATGCCACCTTTAACACCGGCGTCGGAGCCTCAGAACGAATCTTCGAGCTATTAGACACAAAGAGCAATGTTACTGATAGTCCGGCGGCCATAGATCTACCATCCGCGAGCGGCTCAATAGTTTTTGAATCTGTTTGGTTCAGCTACAGAAGCTCCCCGGTCCTCTGTAACGTAGATCTTGAAGTGCGGCCGGGCGAGACAATCGCGCTCGTGGGCCCAAGTGGCGCCGGCAAGACGACCCTCCTGAGCCTGTTGTCAAGGTTCTATGATCCCACGTCTGGCCGAATACTGATTGACGGACATGATCTACGGGAAATCCGTCTGCATTCATTGCGAGAACAGATCGCGGTCGTCTCTCAGGAAGTTGAACTATTTAGCACCTCCATTAAAGATAACATTCGCTATGGCCAGCTTGACGCAAGTGAGCGCGAAATTTACGCCGCGGCGCGAGCAGCTAATGCGCACGATTTCATCATGGAACTTCCGCAAGGATATGACACGCAGGTTGGTGAGCGAGGCATCAGGCTTAGCGGAGGACAACGCCAACGAATCGCGATTGCCCGCGCATTTCTGAAGAATGCTGGAATTCTACTCCTGGACGAAGCGACCTCCTCCGTAGATGCTGCGTCAGAAGCCCTGATCCAGGAGGCCATGGAGGAGCTAATTAAGGACCGAACTACTTTCATCATCGCCCATCGGTTTGCGACTGTCTGGAATGCTGACCGTATAATCGTGCTTGACAACGGAGTCGTCATAGAAGACGGAGTTCATCAGGAACTCATGGCGCGCGGCGGTGTATATTCCACGTTAGCAAAACATCAGTTTTATGGTCTTGATAAGACTGGCTACGTCGATGGCAAGGTGGCGCGCGCAATCAACATCGAGCTAACACGATAGGTTTACATTATGAGCACTCTACGTCAGGACTTACGTTACGGTGCTAGAGTACTCCTCAAGAACCGGCGATTCACGATCGTCGCGGTGCTCACGCTGGCGTTGGGGCTCGGTGTGAACACTGCAATATTTAGCATCGTTAACGCGGCCTTGATACGACCGTTGCCATATCCGCAACCTGAGCAGCTCGTGCGGGGTTATTGGCAGTGGCCCAATGACGATACGCCGGTAGTGACAGAATTGGAGTACAAGTTTTGGAAAGAGCACAGCGGTTCGTTTGAGCAGGTGGCGGCCTTCGGAGCGGTCAGTTCCGGTATGAACCTGGCCAGCGGTGACCAGTCCGAGCGTGTGCGGGGCCTACGAGTCTCCGATGGCTTTCTGCGGGTGCTCGGTGTGAACCCCACCGCTGGCCGTAATTTTACGGCTGAGGAAGCTCAGCCTAACGGTCCGCTAGTGGCCATTATCAGCGATAGCTTGTGGCAAAGATATTTTGGCGGTGCTTCCTCAACTGTCGGAAGACAATTGCAAATAAATGGGCGCACTCGGACCATCGTCGGAATCCTGCCGGCGGGATTCAAATTCGAGCTGCCGGCTGACGTGTTGCTGCCCATGCAATTAAGCGCGGACCCAAACGACCAGGGTCATAACACCGGCGTGCTGGCACGAATCAAGACCGGCGTCACTTTGCAGCAAGCCCAAGCCGAGATGGATCGGCTCCTGCCTGAGTTTCGCCAACAGTTCCCCAATCACCTCGGGCCCACGGAAAGAGGTATTCGACTTGAGCCATATCACAGACATGTGGTTGGTGATGTAGGGACGACGCTGTGGTTTTTGTTTGCAGCGGCGGGATTGGTTCTGGTGATTACCAGCGTGAATATCAGCAACCTCATGCTGGCTCGTTCAGCCGTACGCCAGCAGGAAGTAGCAATTCGCGCAGCTCTCGGAGCAGGGCGGTGGCGACTCGTCCGGCAGTTGATGACCGAAAGCATTTTGCTCGCGCTTATCGGTGGATTGGCTGGACTTCTGCTGGCTGTGCTTTTCATGCCTGCATTGCTGACAATTAGTCCAAAGAAGTTTTCACAACTCAATGAAATCTCCATCGACTATCAGACCTTGCTGTTCACCATAGGCACGACGCTTTTGGCTAGTCTTGTGTTCGGAATTTTTCCCGCTCTACGCCTCACGCACGTAAGCATCAATGAGAGGCTTAAGTCGGCCCGAAGAGGAATTGCGGGTGGGGCTCCGAAACGATTCTTGCGAGGGGCGCCGGTCGTGAGCCAGGTGGCGCTGGCTTTTGTGTTGTTGGTCGGCTCCGCACTCTTGATTAAAAGCTTCGTCAAGCTGCACAAGGTCGAGTTGGGGTTCGAGCCTGGCAATTTGACAACGATGCAGGTCGCCCTGACTTCAGAGAAGTATTGGACCACCAAAGGAGCTTGGGACTTTCAACGGCAGTTATTGGATCGTGTCTCGACATTACCAGGCGTAGTCTCGACTGCGACGGTTTCCAGCTTGCCAATGGAGCGCGGCCTGAATGTCTTTTTCACGGTAAGTGGAATTGATCCACAGAAAGGAAGGCTAGCCGAGTACCGTCCAATTACACCGGATTATTTTCGCGTTATGGGAATTACACCACTTCAGGGACGGACCTTTACAGATGTTGACATGCGGTCGTCCGTCTCGAGCGTGATTGTGAACGAACATCTCGCCGGTCTCTATTGGCCAAATGGCGACGCGCTTGGCCGTGAGATTTCGTTTCAAAATCGCAACTGGCAAATCATCGGAGTTGTGAGCAGTATCAGAGAAAAAGGACTTGCCAAAGCTATCGAGCCGACCGTTTACGTGCCGATGCCGCTGATATCCGATGAAATGACCATTGCGATGAATCGTTGGTTTCTTACAACCTTGCTGGTTCGGACTTCAGGACCGACTGATCTCGACGCTCAGCTAAAAAATGCAGTCAGGGAGGTCGATCCGCAAATTCCGGTTGCAACTATTCGACCCATGACCGAAGTGGTTAGCGCTTCAGTCGCCTCCCAGCGATTCGTAGTCTGGCTGATGGGAATTTTCGCTACTTTGGCGCTCTCTCTAACGATCGTCGGACTTTATGGTCTTTTGAGTTATCAGGTGGGCCGGCGCACGCACGAGATAGGTATTCGGATGGCCTTAGGAGCGCGACCACGGGACGTTATGAAGATCATCGTGGGGCAAGGATCGCTCTTGACCGTTATCGGCATCTGTCTGGGTATTGCGGGTGCTTTGGCAGCAACGCGCATCATCGAAAACCTGTTGTTCGGTGTCAGCGCCACTGATCCATCCACTTATATAGGTGTCACGTTGTTATTGTTAGTGCTTGCTCTAGTGGATTGTTACCTTCCAGCTCGCCGGGCAATGAAGATAGATCCTGTCACCGCGCTCCGGCATGAATAAACGGTAGGGTTATGAACAAAATATCACTCCTTGCAATAAGAATCGTTGCGGTCTGCCTTGTCCTCGCTATTTGTTCCGCTACTTTTGCGCAGCGTCTTCAATACCCGGAAACGAAAAAAGGTGACTGGGTAGACACCTACTTTGGCGTGCACGTCGCAGATCCTTATCGCTGGCTTGAGAACGGGAACGCGCCAGAGACCCGGCAGTGGATCGAAGCGGAGAATAAACTCACTTTCGATTATTTACGTCAGATCCCGTACCGGCAGCAGATCAGAGAGCGTTTAGAGAAACTTTACAACTACCCTCGGTATGGTCCACCTTTTAGAAGGGGTGAGTATTTCTTCTTCTTCAAGAACGATGGACTGCAAAACCAAAGCGTGCTTTACATGCAGAAGGGCTTGGAAGGCAAGCCCGAGATCCTGCTTGACCCTAACAAACTTTCGGCGGATGGTACGTTACGCTTCGGCGTTTTCTCTTTTTCAAAAGACGCCAGGTATGCAGCTTACGGTATCTCAACAGGAGGCTCTGACTGGCAAGTCCTATTCGTTATGGACGTGGCTACCAAAAAGACTTTGTCTGACCAGGTAAAGTGGGTCAAATCATCTGCCATCGCCTGGGAGGGTAACGGGTTTTACTACAGTCGCTACGACCAGCCTGCGGAGGGAAAAGAGCTCACCTCAAAAAATGAGAACCACAAAGTTTACTACCACACGATCGGTATGCCGCAGTCAGCGGATGAATTAGTTTACGAGGATAAGGCGAATTCACAACGACTCCATTTAGTTTCAACGTCCGAGGATGAGCGGTTCGCGATCCTCTCCGTCACCGACCGAAGCAAGGGGAAGAAGGGAAACGCTCTGTACTGGCGTGACTCATCACGGAGCAAGGCCTTCATTCCGATTATTCCGGAGGTCGGTGACAAAGTTTATGCGGTTATTCATAGCGCCGGTGGCAAGTTCCTGATTCTAACTAACCAGAACGCGCCTAATTGGCGCGTCGTTCTTTATGATCCGAAGGCCTCGGAAGAGAAAAATTGGAAAGAGGTTTTGCCAGAAGGTCCCGAGCCGCTACAAAGCGTGCATACAGGTGGAGGAAAACTCTTCGCTATTTATCTGAAGAACGTTATTACAAGAGCGTACGTCTACAGCCTCGAAGGGAAGCGGGAAAACGAAATCATTCTTCCCGCGCCCGGCATCGCGAGCGGTTTTGGCGGTTCCACGGATGATAAGTTTGTCTTCTATACGTTTACGTCGTTTAACTTCCCGTCGACCATCTACCGTTACGACATCGCAGCACGCAAGTCTACTCTCTTCAGAGCACCCGAAATACCCGGCTTCAAGACGTCGGATTATGAAACCAAGGCAACCTTCTACACCAGTAGAGATGGAACGCGCGTGCCGCTATTCCTTACTTACCGAAGAGGGCTTAAGCTCGATGGACAAAACCCCACGTTGCTGTACGGTTACGGTGGCTTCAACTCCGCAGTGGCGCCAAGTTTCAGCTCCTCACGCCTCGCACTGCTGGAACAGGGTTTAATTTATGCATCGGCAAACATCCGCGGCGGCAGTGAGTACGGTGAGAAATGGCACGAGCAGGGTGCGAAACTGAAAAAGCAGAACGTCTTTGACGACTTCATTGCAGCGGCTGAATGGCTTATCGCAAACAAGTACACCTCTCCGCAGCGGCTTGCCATTCACGGTGTCTCCAACGGAGGCTTGGTTGTTGGTGCTGTGGCCAACCAACGACCAGAGATGTTCCGCGTAGTCATCCAGCAAGCAGGCGTGATGGACATGCTGCGATTTCACAAGTTTACTGTTGGCGCTAACTGGATCGCTGAGTATGGATCGAGTGACAATGAGGCAGAATTCAAGGTGCTCTATTCCTACTCGCCTGTTCACAACGTTCGCAAAAGCGTGCAGTATCCGGCCACGCTCATCATAACGGCGGATCACGACGACCGCGTTGTGCCCGCACACTCATTTAAGTATGCAGCCGCGTTGCAGGCGAATCAGACTGGCGCCAATCCTATTCTGATCCGAATCGATACTAAGTCTGGCCACGCTTCCAGCAGCACGACGAAGGCTATCGACCAAACGGCTGACATCTACTCCTTTCTCTTCCATAATTTAGGTCTGACGCCGCAGTACAGCCTTCGTACTACACGTGCGGCGAGCTATGGATTAAGAAAGCATATCCCGGAAAGGTGGCAAGCGAGTTACAATCCCCGCTAGGCCGACTTACCTTGATCTTGCCACGTCGCCGCGGCGCGAACTCTTCGAGTTTTATCGCAACTTCGACAAACCTTACTTCAACATCTGCACGCGTCTTGATGTTACGAACCAGCTAGCAGAACTCCGTAATCACAAAGGCGTGAGCTCGCCTTAACCTATCACTACTTCGCGCTCAAAGCCGCCAACAAGATCGAGCAGTTTCGCTACCGGCTCTCGCCCTCCCCTAACACTCCTGCTCATTGCCCGCCTGCGCTCTCATCTTTTTCATTTTTCGTCTGACGCAAAAACCAGCGCCCACACCCATCGCGTGGCGCGCTCATGGTCACCACACTCGCCGGTAACGGCCCTCCACTCTTTCACCACAGCGAACATCCCACCCAAGCCGCCTTCTCAGATCCATTTGGAATCGCAATCGCCAAAGACGGCACGATTTACATCTCTGACGCAGGCGAGAGCAATCGTATTCGAAAGATCACCCGCGAAGGTAAGCTGACGACTCTGGCCGGCGGCAGCGAAGGATTTGCTAATGGCCAAGGCAGCGCCCCGTCTTTCAACATACCCTCCGGACTCGCCCTTGACTCCAACGGCAATCGCAACGTCGCCGATACCGGCAACAATCTTATTTGCAAAATGGTCGGCAAGGAGAAGTATCGACCCTAGAAATGAGGCGCGCGCGAGAAGCCGCGACTCGGCGAGGTATTCCGGCATTTGTAAGACATTGCGCTCAGTAGCCATGATTCTTGTGGCGCCTGAATCGGTGGGCGACCAGCTGAGTAAATTCCATAAACCCCTTCGTCAAAAGATCGGTGACTATCTAAGGCCGGACATGTAGAACCGACTCAAGGAAAACTGCACGGGCTTCGAGAGCAGAGCTCGGCCGTTCACTTGTTTTCTTCTCTAGGAACGTCCGGATTTTCCAGGTCTTTGCGAGTACACTTACAGGCGAGTAAACGGCGACAAAATGTGCGCCAATTGTGTGCCAACTCGCACAAACTGAGCTAAACTCTACCATACACAAATAGGGAGCGTGAGGAATAAAGTCAAACGTATCAGCACTATCCACACTTGTGGCGAACGGAACAAAATAACCGGTTTAAGACTCTGGATCTGGCTATCGGGGTTCGAGTCCCTGCCTCCCAGCCAAATAGACTCCCCTAAAATCCACGCTCTGGAAAACTGAAAATGTGTAGTTCTGCCAGGGAGAGTTATTGGTCCCGACCAGTCGCGGCGAGGCAAAGCACTGACAAGTCACCGCACTTCAAAGAGGTTCCGATCAGCTCATTCAGTTTTTACTGAACCCGAGGCTTCTCACCGTACCAGTACCATGTTGGTTCCGGTTCACTGCCGTAGCGTCTTAGTAAATCGTCAATTGGTTTGTTCACCGGAACATGGCGAGGCGGAACGTTTGCGCCGGCGGCGATTAGTGTCTTAATGATCTCTGCATACAGCTTTGGATCGCCACCGTGAGCTGCAGACCAAAGCGTCTGTCCGAGCACCGTGCCGCCGTAGATATTTCTCGCTTCC
>Ga0134127_10001065_pt1 | contig 21151 bp, 21 predicted proteins | sample KB31753_FD_96459 | JGI IMG/M metagenome (GOLD analysis project Ga0134127, IMG submission 96459) | Terrestrial soil microbial communities with excess Nitrogen fertilizer from Kellogg Biological Station, Michigan, USA - KB3-175-3 | ecosystem: Environmental > Terrestrial > Soil > Unclassified ... | reverse complement strand
AGACCTTCAAGGTGCCAGGCAACGGCACGATCCGTGTGGTGGATGCCTCAGGCAAGACTCTGTTGGAACACCAAGTCGAAGAAGGCGATATCTGGCGCATGTGTCAGGTGAAGGATGCGCCGATCAGGGACTGGGTGAAGCTGGCGGTGAGTCGTGCGAAGGCCACCGGGGCCCCGGCAATTTTCTGGCTGGACAAGACCAGAGCGCACGATGCGCAATTGATTGCGAAGGTCGAACGCTACTTGAAAGATCACGATACAACCGGTCTCGATATTCGGATTATGACCCCGGCTGATGCCACGCGCCTCTCATTGGAGCGAATCAAAGAGGGGAAGGACACGATCTCTGTGACGGGGAACGTGTTGCGCGACTACCTCACGGACCTGTTCCCCATTCTCGAAATCGGGACCAGCGCGAAGATGCTCTCAATCGTTCCCTTGCTAAACGGCGGCGGACTCTTCGAGACCGGCGCAGGCGGTTCAGCGCCCAAGCATGTGCAGCAGTTCCAGGAAGAAGGCTATCTGCGGTGGGATTCGCTGGGTGAATTTCTGGCCCTCGCCGCTTCATTGGAGCATCTCGCCAAGGTGGCGAACAATCAAGCGGCAAAAAATCTGGCCGACGCGCTCGATCAGGCCAATGCGAAGTTCCTGGAGAGCAACAAGTCGCCGGCCCGTAAAGTCGGAGAGATCGACAATCGCGGGAGTCATTTCTATCTGGCTTTGTACTGGGCGCAGGCCTTGGCCCAACAGACTCAGGACAAGGGTTTGGCGGCGCGCTTTGCCAAGATCGCCAAGGACATGGCCGACAATGAAGCCAAGATTTCAGGCGAGTTACTCGCTGCCCAGGGGAAGCCGGTCGATGTCGGCGGATACTATCATCCTGATGATGCAAAGGCGTCCAAGGCGATGCGTCCCAGCCAGACTTTGAATGCGATCGTGGATGCGATTGCATAGAAGAGCCATCAGCGGTCAGCCAATGCGAAGTTCAAAGGCTGAGAGCTGATAGCGGATTTTTGAAACAATGGCACAAGAAGACAGCAACGTCATCGATCAGCCGGAAGTCGTCCGGCACAAGATGGTCGCCGTCGAGATCGCCGGTAAGAAGTACGAGGTGCCGGAGGGGATCACGATCATGAAGGCCCTGTGGTATTCGGGCCAGGAGGTCGTCCGTGGGGCCGGCTGCCTTGGCGGGTTTTGCGGCGCCTGCGCGGCCTACTATCGGACCAAGGACGATCCCAAAGTAAGGACCTGTCTGGCTTGCCAAATGGCGGTGCAAGACGGCATGTCGATCACGATGATGCCGCCCTTCCCGGCTAGGAAGGCCACCTATGACATCCAGGCGCTCAAGGATCCGAAACAGGACCTCTTCAATCTCTATCCTGAGGCGCCGCTCTGCCGGAATTGCAATGCCTGCACTGAGGCCTGCCCGCAGAGTATCGATGTGCGTGAAGGCGTCTGGAAGGCCGTCTTCGGGGATTTCAAGAGCGTGTCCGAGATGTTTATGGATTGTGTCATGTGCGGCATGTGCACGCCGGTCTGCATTGCGGACATCGCCCCGAATCTCGTGGCCCTCTATGTAAGCCGGGCGCAGGGGGCTCACTTTACCGAGAAACCTCTGGGGCTGGATGCGCGCATCAAGGAAATCCAGGACGGCCGTTTCAACGACGAGTGGGCCAAGATCCTCAAGATGAACGAAAAAGAATTGGCCGATCACTGCGCCACTGTGAAATAGCATGATGAGCGGTCAGCCGTCAGCCCTCAGCTTCTGAAATTGAGGCAGAAGCTGAATACTGAACGCTGATAGCTGAAAGCACATTCATGGATGTCCACGCCCTTCAACAGATCGTACACCGAACGCGGGATGCACGACGCAAGCAGACCCTCCCCAAGTTCTCTCCGGCGGATCGCGACCAGCTGATCCATAAATATCATCCAGATTTTCGTGAGCGAGCCTATCGGCCAATCCGTTTTGGACCCAATAGCGGGGATAAGACGGTTGTCGAGTTGGCATCGTTGCTGGAGGGCGACAGCCCCATTGCCGACGAGGTCGATCTCACGGCGGATTACACGACCGACGTCCTGGTGGTGGGTGGCGGCGGCGCGGGCTGTGCGGCGGCGCTCCATGCGCATACGGCGGGCGCCAAGGTCATGCTGGCGACGAAGCTCCGTCTTGGAGATTCCAACAGTGTAATGGCTCAAGGAGGGATGCAGATTTCGGTTGCGCCGGAGGACTCGCCCGTCACGCATTTCGTGGATACGCTCAAGGGCGGCCACATGCAGAACGACCATCAGCTGCTCAAGGTGATGGTCGAGGAAGGCCCTTCAATTGCGAAGTGGCTGTTGAGCCTGGGAGTCCTGTTCGATCGCGACGGGGACGGCAATCTCCACGTCAAGAAAGGCGGCGGCAGTTCGAAGCCTCGCCTCCTGACCTGTTCGGACTATACCGGCCTTGAAATCATGAGGGTGCTCAAGGACGAGGTGCTGAATCAGAACATCCAGTTACTCGAGTTCTGCGCCGCGATCGAGTTGACGAGCGACGAAAAGGGAAATTGCACCGGCGCCATCTTCAAAGACCTCGACAACCAACGCCATGTTGTCGTGGCAGCCAAGTCCGTCATTCTGGCGACCGGCGGGATCGGCCGGCTCCACATTCAGGGATTCCCGACCAGCAATCACTACGGTGCAACCGGCGATGGGCTCTGCCTGGCCTATCGCATGGGCGCCAAGCTTATGCATATCGACACATTCCAGTATCATCCATCCGGAGCTGTCTACCCTGAACAGCTGATCGGGGCGCTGGTCACGGAAGGTATCAGATCCGAAGGCGGACATTTGGTCAATGCGAAGGGCGAACGGTTCGTCAACGAATTGGACACCCGCGACGTTGTGTCTTCGTCGATTATCCGTGAATGTGAAGAGGGGCGAGGTATCCGCACGATGTCCGGGCGCATCGGCGTCTGGCTCGATACGCCGTTGCTCGATGCCGAGCATGGTCCCGGCACCTTGGAGAAGCATTTCCCCGCGATGATGCTGCAGTTCGAACGGTTCGGCATCGATATCAGCAAGGACCCCGTGTTGATCTATCCGACGCTGCATTATCAGAACGGCGGAGTGAAGATCGATACCAACTCAGAAACCAACGTGTCCAATCTTTTCGTAGCAGGCGAGGCGTCCGGCGGATTGCATGGGCGAAACCGGTTGATGGGTAATTCGCTCCTCGACCTAATGGTCTTTGGGAAGCGATCCGGGCTGACGGCTGCGGCTCGTGCCGCCGCCATGCCGCAAGGGAAGTTGACGGTCGGGCATCTGAAGGGATTCCGTGCCGAGGCCAAGAAACACGGCAGTTCGAACGGGATCGTCTCACCCATGATCCTGCCGCCGTACACAAGAAAAGTAGAGTAGGACTGCGACGGGGACGTTTCTTGTGCTCGCGCAACGCGGCACGCAAGACCAATCGAATTTCTAAATCAAGGGCGGTGCTCGTTGGACGCGCGCAGTGAGAAACGTCCCCGTCGCAGTCCTTAAGAGTGAGGTAGAGAATGAACGTTCATGAGTTTCAGGCAAAACAGTTGTTCGGGCAGTTCGGGGTTCCGGTGCCGCGCGGGAGAGAGATCACTTCGCCCGAGGCGGGAGCGGCATGGGCCGCAGAGCTGAATACCCCCGTGTTTGTCGTCAAGGCGCAGATCCATGCAGGCGGTCGAGGCAAGGCTGGCGGTATCAAGATTACGAAGGACAAAGCGGCCGTTCCCGGCTTGGTCAAGGAACTGATCGGCAAGACCCTCATCACCCACCAGACCGGCCCCAAGGGCCGGGAAGTGCGGCGGTTGCTGATCGAAGAAGGAGCTGCGATTGCCAAGGAACTGTATGTGAGTCTCCTCGTCGATCGGGACAGCGGCTGGCCCGTGTTTATTGCGAGCACCGAAGGCGGGATGGAGATCGAAGAGGTTGCCGCCCATACGCCGGAGAAGATCATCCGGGAGGCGATCGATCCGGCTGTCGGGTTTCAACCGTACAACGGGAGAAACGTCGCCTTTGCACTCGGGCTTCCTGCCATAGAGCCGGCCGTCATGAATCCCTTCATTCAGATGCTGGGGAACCTCTATCGCCTATTCATGGAGAAGAACGCGGCCATGGTGGAGATCAATCCGCTGGTCATCACCGGAGACAAGAAGTTGATCGCGCTGGACGGCAAGGTCTCGTTCGACGATAACGCGCTGTTCCGGCATGCCGATGTGCAGCATATGCGCGACCTCAACGAAGAAGACCCGCTCGAAATCGAAGCGGGAGAAAATAATCTGAACTACATCAAGCTTGACGGCAACATCGCCTGCATGGTGAACGGCGCGGGCCTGGCTATGGCGACGATGGATGTCATCAAACTGGCAGGCAGCGAGCCGGCGAACTTTCTGGACGTCGGAGGCGGCGCGACGAAAGAAACGGTGGCAGCCGGCTTCCGGATTTTGCTGAAAGATCCGAACGTCAAGGGCATCTTCATCAACATTTTCGGCGGTATCGTTCGTTGCGAGCGAATTGCCCATGGCGTCATCGAAGCGGCCAAAGAGGTGAAGATCAATGTGCCCTTGGTCGTCCGGCTACAGGGGACGAATGCAGATGAAGGCCGCAAGCTGTTGGCCGAGTCCGGCCTCAAGCTCGAAGTGGCGAATGATTTGTGGGAAGCCGCTCAGAAGATTGTCAAGTTGACAGGCAAGGCTGCGTGAGGAGGCGGGTCCTGTCGCCGACCAGCCCGTCCGTCCTCGCACCCCGCCCGGTGTAGGGACCCCGCTGCGGGCGGACGGGCGCCTAGATCGGTGCCACCCGCCAGAAAGAGCTTGCTCGTCATGAAAGGGAGCGAGCTAGGCGATGTTGACGAGGTTGTCGGTTGTTCTAGTTGCTCTATATACGCTTCCTGCATTCGCGGCTGAGCCGGTTTTGTCCTGCAAAGACCGTGAGGCATATGACAAAGAGTTTGTGGCTCTGGATGAATTATTATCTAGTCAAAACCCCAAGCTTGAACAGTGGGAGTATTTGCATAGATTCTACCTTGGCCTTGTGAAGCGATTTCCAGGGTGTGATAACGGTGTTCGTGGTCAACGTCTTAGTGATGAAGTAGTGTATCTCTTGGCGTACTATTGGAACGAGTTTGATCGGTTCCTGACTGCTGAAAATCCAGACGATGATTTTAAGAATTTCATGTTGGCTCACATCGACAGTTCTGGTGACCGTCAGTATCTAGAAAAGATTGTGGCAAATGCAAGAGAAAGATGTTCGCAAAAGGCCAAGCCCTTGTGCTTAAAAATTAATACGATGGCTGAAACGGCAATAAGTCAAATAAGATAGGAGACCAGCGTGAGCATTCTCGTTAATAAGAATACGCGGGTGGTGGTGCAGGGGATTACTGGTAAGGAAGGCTCGTTCCATGCCACGCAGTGCAAGGCCTATGGGACGCAGATTGTCGCGGGTGTGACGCCTGGCAAGGCGGGGCAGGAGGTCGAGGGTATTCCGGTCTTCAATACGGTGCGCGATGCCGTGAAGAAATCGCAGTGCGACACCTCGCTCATCTTTGTGCCTCCGCCGTTTTGCGCCGATGCGATCCTGGAAGCGGCCGATGCCGGCATCAAGCTTGTGATCTGTATTACCGAAGGCATTCCGGTGAACGACATGGTCAAGGTCAAGCGGGCGCTCCGTGGCAGGGATGTCCGATTGATCGGACCCAACTGCCCGGGCGTCATCACGGTCGATGAAGCAAAGATCGGCATTATGCCGGGCTTCATTCATAAGAAGGGAGTCGTGGGCGTCGTGTCGCGTAGCGGGACCCTCACCTACGAAGCCGTACATCAACTCTCGACGCTTGGGCTGGGTGAAACGACGTGCGTCGGGATCGGCGGAGATCCGGTCAATGGCACAGGCTTTGTCGATGTGCTGGCGCTGTTCGAGAAAGATCCTGAGACTCAGGCGATCGTGATGATCGGCGAGATCGGCGGCGATGCGGAAGAAAAAGCCGCTGAGTTCATCAAAAAGAATGTGAAGAAGCCGGTCGTCAGTTTCATTGCTGGAATCACGGCTCCTCCGGGCCGGCGCATGGGCCATGCCGGGGCCATCATTTCCGGCGGCAAAGGCACTGCGACAGAGAAGATGAAAGCGCTCGAAGCGGCTGGAGTACGGGTGTGCAGCAATCCTGCCGAACTCGGCGCCACGGTGAAACTGGCCTTGGGCCGCTGACGTATCAACAACGAGAGAGAAAGTACGCATGGGACGCAAACGCGCCACGCCGTTCGACCTCAAAACATTCCTGACAAAGGTCGATAGCGGGAAAAAGATACTGCGGTGCCGGAAGAGACAGATCCTCTTTTCGCAAGGGGATGCGGCGGACGCTGTGTTCTATGTCGTGGGGGGCAATGTCAAGCTCACCGTGCTCTCCCGCAAAGGCAAAGAAGCCGTCATTACGATTCTAGGAAAAGGAGAATTTTTCGGCGAGGCCTGCCTCACCGGGCAACTGGCACGCACCATTACCGCAACGGCACTGGAGGAATCTACGATCATGCGCATCGACAAGGCTGCCATGATCCGCGTCCTTCACAAAGAGCCTACATTTGCAGATCTGTTCATGTCCCATCTCCTGTCCCGCAACATTCAGATTGAAGAAGCTCTGGTCGATCAACTCTTTAATTCCAGCGAGAAACGGCTTGCGCGGATCCTGTTGCTGCTCGCCCACTTTGGCAAAGATACCCAGGTTGTCGAGCCGACCATTCCGAAGATCAGGCAGGAGACTCTGGCCGAGATGGTCGGCACCACCCGATCAAGAGTCAGTTTCTTTCTGAATAAGTTCAGAAAGCTTGGATTTATCGATTACAATAGTGGATTACGCATTCGCAGTTCTCTTCTCAACATCGTCCTGCTCGACTAGCCATTATCATTTAGCCTTCAGCCTTCCGATCTCCGCTGCCGCCCGCCGTATCAGTTTTAAAATATGAGCAATATTGACCAGTTTATCCTGTACATTTCAGGCATCCTTTAATCATTTCGTAAAGATCCATCGACATTCTTGAAGCCCTGTACTCTGGAGTTTCCTTATGCCTTTCGTTTCGGCGTCCCTCCAATGAGAAAAAGAACGCATGGTTGAAGTGGCGTGGAAGCGCAGTGGTATTTCCTATCTCTTCACATCTAATCATGTTACCTTGCTACGGTCATCTGGGTTCTTCCCTTTCTTCCTATTCTCTCCCGCAGCCGCACTGCAGGTTAGAAGCCAGACTAGGACTTGTAAGACAGAGGCCGCTATTGCCTTAGCCAAGAAACGCTGTAGCCGGCTTGCGGTGAGTACAGAGTGTGAAGTATTCCACGCTTGGAGACCAGTATGCGCGTATTCCTGATTCACGTTCGCGACCCACAGTTTTACGCCCTTCCGGCTAAGACACGGGCAAAGAACGGCCGTATCAGGGTGATGGGCTTTCCCCCCATCGGCATCATGTCTCTCTCGTCGGTCCTCAAGCAGGCAGGCCACGAATGTGTGATGTTCGATCAGGCGAACCCGGACACACCGAACGAGGTCATCCTGGAAGAAATCAACCGGCAACAACCGGCCCTGGTCGGCCTCAGTTTCCTCAGCACCACCAGCTATCCCTACGCGAAAATCTTGGCCCGTCAGATTCGCGCCGCGAACTCGAAGGTCAAGATGGCTTTCGGAGGCGTCTTTGCAAGCTTGAACGCCGCATTGGTCAAACTGCAGTGTCCTGAAGTGGATTTCATCTGCAAGGGAGACGGCGAACAATTGCTCCTCGATCTCCTTGATCGATTCGATGATCCCGCTGATGTCGCTGGTCTGACCTGGGCCAAGGACGGTCGTGTCATACAGAACTCCGGTCGGCCGATGGAGCGCCATCTCGATCAGTGGCCCTTCCCAGATCGCGAAGGTCTTCCGCTCGACTTTATCGAGTCGATGCCGCTTGACGTGCCTGCCGTGCTTTCGATGGAGCGGTTTACGACGATGCAAACTTCACGCGGCTGTCCGTGGCCCTGCGTGTTCTGCGACATTCCGATCTTCAATGAAGGCAAATGGCGAGCGCGGAGCGCGCAACACGTCGTGAGCGAATTGAAGTACCTCGAAGAATGCGGCTATGGGTCCGTCTATTTTGTCGATGACCACTTTTTACTGCAACCTAAGCGGATCGAGGCGATTTGCCAAGGCGTGATGGACGAAAATCTCTCGATCCAATGGGGCATCGAAGGGCGGGTGGACTCGGTTGCCCAGCATCTGTTTCCTGCCATGGCCAAGGCCCACTGCCGGACGGTGATGTTCGGGATTGAAAGCGGGAGTCAGAAGATTCTCGATCGCCTCAAGAAAGAACAGACGTTGGAAGAAGTGGCCACTGCGGTCAAGAATGCCAAGAAGGCCGGCATCGAGATCGTGCATGGCTTCTTCACCGTCGGCAACCCCGATGAAACGGTCGAGGATATGAACGCGACGTTCGACTTGGCTTCCAAACTTCCGCTCGACACATTCGGTTTCAATCGGCTCTGTGTCTATCGGGGGACCCCGCTCTGGCAAGAATATGTGAAACGCGGGTTGGTCAGCGAAACCACCGATTGGTACAAGTATTTCAAATGCTCCACGATCGATCCGACCTGCTTGCCCGGAGAAGTGATCAACGAGGTCCGCCGTCAAGGGCTCAAGCGCCTGTTTGTGTACAAGCTTCTGCACTACCCCATCCAGACGTTCCGGCTGCTACGGCGGTTTCTCCGCTTCATGCCGGCGCGGGATGTGGCCTATCTCATCATCAAGCCGTTCTTGGGAAAGAGTAAAGGCGCCACGAAGGCTGAAGTGTTGTCCCGCGCCGTCGAGCATGCGGATATAAAAGATGCGGCGGCAGAGCTGACCCAGATAACCGATGATATGCTGCACAACGTGATGGAAGAATCGCGGTTGGAGCGGTTACGCATTCAGCAGGAAGCAGAAAGTTCGCGGGAACTACCGATGGTCCACAGCCGCTAGCGAAGGACGCTGAAAAAGTCCACCAGCGGCGTTCTCAGCTCGCAAGAATCCTCAACATACCCCACTTGGAGACAAGCTGTCTTGGCAGCTTGGGGTGGGCGGGTGTGAAATGCTACGCCTCCGGTTCTTGCTCCGCCTGCGGCCTTGCGGGACGGCCTTTTTGAGCGTCCTTCGAAGAGGCACTTCTGGTAAGCCGCAATCTCCCGCTTAACCGATCAGAAAATAGGCTCCAAAGCCGATTGCTGCGAGCGCGGCAACGCTGAGCATCACCTTCTCATGCCCGCACATTCCCGCCTGTGCTTTGCAGACTGCCAGGGAGCACATAATCGCCATCGTGGCCTCCTTCGGTCAGATTGGAATCAAACAGACAAAACGATACGCCGCTGAGAATGTGTAGTCAACGCCAACCCATTGATCCACTGGTCTTCACCTGCTTTCCTCTCAAGCGAATAATCCAGTAGCCGCTGTGGAAAATTCAATTTGTGGTTCGACGAGCTCACCACGAACGGAATGAATCCTTGACTCTCAGCATCACCTCCGTTCGCCCTGAGCTTGTCGAAGGGTGAACAGGGAGTTTCTCTGCGCCTTGCTACGAGGCATGTGATCGAAGGTGAACCTACTGAGAGAGCGCCTGTTTGGTTTCATCCAGGTGCTTTTGGAGGTACTGCATGAAGGGTGTGCCGCCTGTTCCCACAGCCGTGGGATTGCTCGAGAGGGATTGGTGTTGGCGATGGATATAACTGTCGGCGTAGCCGATGTGAATCTCGCGAAACTGTGCGAGGAGATCGACGCAAGCGGCATAGGCAGTCCAGAGATCGGGGTTGCGGCGTTTCCGATCCCGCACATAACCGGAGAGCAACGGGCGGCCAAGATCATCCGTGCTCTTCTCCAAGACCTCTATGAACGCCCGGTGGCGCGGAGGCATGTAGTCGCGCATTTCCTGTAAGTACAGGGTCAAGGGATCAGACGCATGGGCGATTCCGAGTCCGGCGTCGATGCATGGCACAATCGTGCTTTGCGCGCCGGTCTCGCCTCGGAATTGCTGCGGCTGCCCGGCATAGGACATCACGCCCTCGTAGGCGAGTCCGTTAGGTAAGGAGGGGCTGTTCTTCCAGCCGTGGATGTAGGGCCGCACTCGGTTGTAGTACACATAGGGATCGCAGCGCTCTTTCATTCGAATCAATGTGTCGCGCATCGCGGTTTGAGCCGACGCCAGGGTTGTGAGACCGAGCAAGACTTCATCCTCCCGGTCGTTGGCCGCCCCTTTCATCGCTCGCAGAAGCCCCGCTAGCCCTGGCCCCGCTTCCCGCTCGATCTGGATATGAACCACGACGAACCATTCCTCATCCAAACCGCCAAGAAAATTCTGGAGCAGCACGATGTTATCGAGCTGGACGGGTTTTGCCCGATCCAGCCTGCGCCAATTATCAAGGGCGTAAGAGGCGTAGGACAGCACAGGTGGGCGTCCAAGCCTCTGAGCCACTTCGTGCCAGGGTTGCGCCAGTTGTGGCGGTAGCTTTAGGGCGGGCTCGTCCGGCACTTCCCATACATAGGCGTGCCCGCAAAACGAAAGGATCCGCATCGCAGCCCGGTGTTCCTCTATGTGCCATGTTGACGGGATCGATGGAAGCAGCTGGCGTTGCTCGTTGATATACCGCCGGACCGTCCGAGCACTCAGTAATTTCGGCAGCTCATGCCCAAGATGGGTGAGCGTCGGTATGTCTGGAAGGTTTTCAAGAGGGTCCTTTGGAAGAAAACCCTGCTCAGGAGAGATCTCGTAGTCGGAGAGGGTGAGAGGACCGAAATTCTTTGATCTCATAGGAGTCTGGAATAGGTAAGGCTTCAGCACCTGAGCTCACTCTACCACAACTTGAGTGACTCATCATCGAGTCATGGATTGGAAAATCTGAATGCCTGGATTGCATTCTCCCCCGGCGGACTGACAATATTTGCGAGAGGTTTTGGGAACGAAGGAGCATGCCATGCTGAAGGGACCAACGAATTACTTATGGGTGCGGGGGAGGAATCAGGTAGGCGGCTGGCTCGTGGTGTTGTGCGTGCTGGCTGGTGCGGGATGCGTTGCCGGTCATTCCCGGCTTGATCGTCCTGCCTGGGAGCAGTCTCGACTCATCGACCTTACCCATGCCTTCGGGTCTGACACGGTCGTTTGGCCAACTGAACAAGACTTCCGGCTCGTTCTCCAGCAGGCGGGAGAGACCCCTGGCGGATATTACTACGCCTCGAATCGCCTGGAGATGGCCGAACATGGCGGTACCCACATCGATGCGCCGATTCACTTTTCTAAGGGTGGGCAGACACTGGACCAGATTCCTATCGAGCGCTTGGTCGGAGCCGGCATTAGAATCGATGTCACAGCCCAATGTGCAGGCGATAGGGATTATCGCATTACCACCCAAGACTTGGAGCGATGGGAAACAGAGCACGGACTGATTCCAAACAACACGATCGTGTTGCTCGACTCGGGCTTTGCGCGGTTTTGGCCGTCGCGGCAACAGTATCTGGGAACAGAGTTGAAAGGGCCGGAAGCGGTGCAGGCACTGCATTTCCCAGGTTTGCACCCCGAAGCGGCGGCTTGGCTTGTGCGAGAGCGGCAAGTCAAGGCGGTCGGAATCGACACCGCCTCGATCGATTATGGTCAATCCACTAAGTTTGAGACCCATGTCGCGCTGCTATCCCAGAATGTGCCGGTGTTCGAAAATCTGAGCGATCTACGAGATCTTCCACATCGGGGATTCGACGTGATCGCCCTGCCGATGAAAATCGCCGGTGGAACCGGCGGCCCTCTCCGTGTGATTGCGGTGCTCCCTCCTCTCCCCTAGTAGGTGCTGAAAGTGCGCTCTTCTCACCCGCTTGACCCCAGCGGATATTTCACCCGCCCGCCCTGGGTCTGCCGAGACAGTCCCTTTGCCCAGGGATGTGCTTTCCCCTGAGCGTCGTTCTCAGTCGCCCGTCTCCCTGCAACGTACCCCCTCGGTAATTGAGTTGTCTTGGCAGCTCGGGGTGGGCGGGTGGAAAAGGAATACGCTTCGGTCGCTGAGCTCCCTGCGGCCTTGCCCGTGGAACGACGCGTCTCGGCGCGACGGGGTTGGGAGGGTGAGACCAGCCGCCATTTTGAGCATCTCTGCCGGGGAGCTCTCTCCTGCCCAGGCCGTACCGGCCATCGAAGTTCTCACGTGCCAAAAGGGTTCCCGTGATCTGTGTTTCTATCCCGTCGGCGTGACTTTAGATTTAGCCGATGCTACGATCCCCTTGTGCCTCCGTATGGCTAACCGTTTGGGATTGATGCGTATGAGAGTAGCAGAAGGATTGTGAAGGATGTCGTGGATGCGTAGGGGATAGATAAAGGCCGAAAACGAGAAAGGCAAAAGAGCCACGTGTATGGTCAACCTGCAGTTTGAACTGCCAAGGTAGGATGAATAAGCACGTGAAGAGAATGTAAGAAAGGAGGGAGCAATGTCGTTAGGGAGAATCTTGGTGGTGGATGATGAAGCGGACGTCAGGAAATCAGTTCGTCTGATCTTAACGAAGGCCGGCTATGATGTGCGTGAGGCCGAGGATGGGGATCAAGCCATCAGACAAATTAGATCCAACGATAATCCATTTAAGGTTGGCCTCATTATCTGCGACATCCATATGCCAAAGGTCAACGGGATGGAGGCCATTGCCTTTTTCCGTCAAGAGTTCCCGTCTGTCCCTGTGATTGTGTTCACTGGGAAACCTGAGCTAGCCGGAGCCACACATCTCTTCAAACAGGGCATTGTCGACTACTTGGAGAAACCGATTTCACCGGAAAAACTGATTCAGGCCGTACACAAGTCAATCAAGGAGAACGTGTTCAAAGGGCCATATTAACCAGCATGCTTCACGAAGACTTCTACGATGATCGCCGAAGATCTGGCAAGTGGCGCAGGGCTAGAGACTAGGGGGATCAGATATAACCTCTTTCCACTCGCCTCGATCCTATCCCTAGCCTGGCCTCCATGCGATTTCGTCACGGATTCCCGTCATCGTCTTCGATGTGCTTAAACACAATGAAACCTACGGGGATGATTCCTGTCGCTGCGCCGAGCAGGGCGATCCAAATACCCCACGGCTTCTTGGATTCGGGAACGATCTCTTCCGCAAGAAAGTAGGTGGCGATGAGAAACACGCAGATGAACAAAAACTTTGCGAACCACAGTGGCGCTCGAATCAGATCGCATAATTTGCGCGCGCCGAAGACGAGTCCGATCGCCAGCGCCAGCGCGAGAAAGCCGCCCATGAAGAGCCTCGATTCCCCTTTAGATTTGCAATTCGGGGATAGTGGTTACAAATAGATCAAAAAGATACCCATCTCCACCAGGGCGCTCCTCGCATTTTGAGACAAACTCGACAGGGATGTCGAACAGGAATGATGCCCCTTTCCTTGGGTGAGGGGACACGAGGACATGAAAGCTTTTTTGACGAGTCAGATATTTCTCTATGTCCTCGTCAGAGGCATATCCAACATAAAAAATGATCCCATCATGTTTTTGAATCTCCAGCGAGAATGTGTCGCCTCGCGTCGCGCGTAATGCGTCGCCGCCGCACATGGAGAAAGCGTATATGCCGTTCGGCAATTCTTCTATCTTCGTGCCCTCTTCTTGTTTGGTCAGCGACCTCAGTTGGTGCTTGTGCCGCAGTCTCAGTATCTCTTTGGGAACTGCGTTTCCTTCCTGGATCTTTCCGGCCTCGCGCTGAATGTTCTTTGCTCGAGGGCCGTTACTCCACATGTCGGTGAAATGTACTGAAAAATTCAATCCGACGAGGTACACCAACCCTCCCAACCCAAGGGGCACAGCGATCAGATACAGAACCCACCGTTTCATGACTGGCAGGATACGCCCAAGTCGCCCAGGAAGTAAAAAGAAGCCTGCATGTGAGGGGTGTGGAGGGGAGGTGTCAGACAGCATCTTCTTGCAGAAGCAGCTGGGGGGTCTGAGCCTTTTTACTTTCCATATTCTTAGACAGGCGAAAAGTGGCGAACGATGACTTGGGGAATTTTCTGAAAATCGCGGTCGGATGTGAGAATCGGGAGCCCGTGCTGCATGGCGCTGGCGGCAATCCAAATATCGTTGCTTGCCACAGGAGTTCCGTTCTTCTTGAGGACGGCCGCAATGATGGCCCATCGATCCGCGGTTTCGTCGTCGATTGCGAGAACGCTCACTCGGGGCGATTGGAGAAACTCTCGTAGCGCTTTCTCATTTTCTTCGCCTCTTCTGCCAAGCAGGAATCCCGCCTTGAGCTCTCCCAAGACGATAGGGGTGAGGTAGAGGCTTTCTGCTGATTCGACCTGCTGGACCGTAGCTTGATGCTTTCGGAAGAGAGCAGAATAGGCCGAGGTATCGAGCAGTATCCGGCTCATTTCCACAAGTCGGGGTCGATTGTTCTAAAGGACCTGACGATCTTGTCGAACGCGTCTGCCTCTTCCTTCGTCCAGGTTCCGACGAGATGGTCCAGATCATGATAGCGGATCGGTGCTTTCTTTTTTGCCCTACCTCCAGCCGATTCCTCCAATAGCTCAATGACCGCCCTATTCACGCTGGTCTTCTTCTGCTTGGCCCGCTGTTGAACTGTCCGGGCGATTTCGGGCGGAAGATTGCGTAACGTAATCGCTTTCATGAGCAAGACCTCCATGCTTCACAAGTGCATCAGAGTGATGCATATCCTACTGCATGGGAGGGGGTTCGTCAAACTGGTGCGGTTGTATGAAAGTGGGGGAGAGGGGCGACAGGCAGGCCAATAACATATCGTGCGACATGCTCTCCATCGAACACCGTAAAGACACCCATCGGTAGGCGGGGCAGTTTCTCCCGCATTTTCCGGCGCGACCCACGGTCTTGGCCAGGTGGAGTGCCTTCGAAAATTCTCTCGCTCATTCAGTTTCCGTGGCCAAGCCTCGGCGGGGGTATTCGGTTAAGTTGAAGTGCTGGAATTGATGAAAGCCCGCTGCAATCGCAGAAAAGTGTCATTCCAAGCGATTCTCAATACTGCATTCGGCTCCCTGCTCACTTCCCCAAAGTTGTTTTCCAACTCACATAGACGATATATGGCATGTTAAGGTAATAGCCACTTGACCAGGATCTAAAGGTTTTTTCATCACTATAGTGAATTTGATTATCTTCGACGAGTCTGCGCAGAAAGAACTCGGCATGTGTGTTGAGAGTTGACACGTTTCTCTGTACATCTATCCTCTCTGCATAGAAGACCGCACGCCAGAGAGAAAAAGTTGCACCCAAGAGTAGATTCCACCTGTCTGCCTCTTCTTTGGCGGGCTGCGGTGCTTTCCATCCTTTCATGTCCCCATCATATTTTGATTTATACAGTTCGCCTTCTTTGAAGACATGCAACATGAAAGTTTGTATATGATTCCTTGCTGCAACTAACCAGTCCCAGTCTTCTAGCGTGTTTAATTCCTCTCCTAATATGGGCATAAGGTCGTCCTCCCGCAGACTTCCGTCATTTAATCGACTCTGCGCACACCAGACACGTTATTTTTTCATGTTATACAACGTTCCCACTCTGAACAAACAGCGAAGCTTAGGCCTGCCAACGACCTTTGTCTAACTTCCTGGTGATCCGAGCCCGGACCGTGCCGAGTTGTCGTCCACGCGGAGCCTCGCGGACCGTCACTTCGACATCTTGCCCAGCAATGAGAGGCATCCGACTGGCTAAGGGCTTCGACACCTTGGCTTGATGGATGCCAAACCGTGCTGCCGCCTCCACCTGTTTCCAGCTTCGATCTTTGATCGTTTCTTGAAGGGCTTGAAACAGGCTGCTTTTCAGAATCAGCTCAGCGGACTTTTCTTCGGAGAATCCCATGTCTCGAAACACATTCCTGCTGCCCTTGGTTACTACCACGCGTGTCATGAGTATTCCTCCTTCCTCCACTTCAGTAAGTCAGTTATCGATGTTTTGCTAGCTGTGCAGCATTCTCTATTCTCACGGAGTGGGTGTAGGTGCTCTCTAATGCGCATATCGACCGAGCACATTCTCATCGTGCGCGGTCTGCGAGCAGTAGGGAGCATCTGTCTCGCTCCATCCTCCTCAATGTGGGGTGGTATCAGCCACTGCTGGTTCGACCGCAAAACAAAAAAAGGCCACCGTTTCCGGTGGCCTTTTCCTTATTCCCCCCTCCATAGCGGGCAGGAGTGGTGCGGGGTGGTCCACTTGCGCGCATCGGACGAGCACTGCTTTATCGTGCGCGTTCTGCGAGCACAGGGACCATCTCGCGTTGCTCCGTTCCTTACGTCCCCATCTCCCAACTCGCCAGATATTTTTTTTGCTCCTTCGTCAGCGTATCAATCTTCATCCCCATGCCGGCGAGTTTGAGCCGGGCGATTTCTTTGTCGATCACCGGTGGGACCGGATAGACCTTCTTCTCAAGGATCTTGTAATTCTTTACCAGATATTCAGCCCCGAGTGCCTGGTTGGCGAAACTCATGTCCATGACGCTAGAGGGATGGCCTTCCGCGGTAGCGAGATTGACCAACCGTCCCTCGCCGAGCAGGCTGACCCGACGGCCGGTCTTCAGCGTGAATTGCTCGACGCCCGGTCTAATGAGGCGCTTCTTGCGGCTCAATTTTTCCAAGGCAGGAATATCCAGCTCGACATTGAAGTGTCCTGAGTTGCAGACGATGGCCCCTTCTTTCATCGCGGCGAAGTGCTCGCCGCGGATGACTTTGAGGTTGCCGGTGACTGTGACGAAGAAATCTCCCAGCAGCGCGGCTTGTTCCATCGGCATGACGCGGAATCCATCCATCACCGCTTCAATCGCCTTGACTGGATCGATCTCGGTGACGATGACATCGGCGCCCATGCCCTTGGCGCGCATTGCGATTCCACGCCCGCACCAGCCGTATCCGGCAACCACGAAGGTGGTGCCGCAGATCAACCGGTTCGTCGCGCGGATGATACCGTCGATCGTGCTCTGGCCGGTCCCGTAGCGGTTGTCGAACAGGTGCTTGGTGTCGGCGTCGTTCACGGAGATGACCGGGAACTTCAGCACTTTCTTTTCGGCCATGCTGCGGAGCCGGATGACGCCGGTGGTGGTTTCTTCCGTGCCGCCGATCACGTGTTTGAGCAAGTCTTTGCGCTTGGAATGGATCAGCGAGACGACATCGGCCCCATCGTCCATCGTGATCTGCGGTTTGTGGCCGATCGCCGATTGTATGTGCTTGTAGTAGGTCTTGCTGTCTTCGCCCTTGATCGCGAAGGTCGGAATGCCGTCATGTTTGACCAGCGCCGCCGCGATCTCATCCTGTGTGCTCAAGGGGTTGGAGGCGCAGAGACGGACATCGGCTCCACCGGCCTGGAGCGTTTTCATCAGATTGGCGGTTTCGGTCGTCACGTGGAGGCAGGCCGTGACGCGGAGCCCTGCGAAGGGCTTCTCTCGCTGAAACCGTTTCTTGATCAGCCGCAGCACCGGCATGGTGGCTTCGGCCCATTCGATCTTGAGTTTGCCCTGGTCTGCCAGCTCGATATCTTTCACATCGTATTCCACAGAAACCTCCAGTACTGGTGATGAGTGATGGGTGGTCAGTAAAAGGGGGGCGGATTTTTTCAATCCGCCCCCCTTTGGAATCGGTCCGGTCTAAATTACAGCCCTGCGTCTTTGCGTAGGACTTTGGCCTTGTCGGTCTTTTCCCAGGTGAACTCCGGTTCGTTCCGACCGAAGTGCCCGTAGGATGCGGTCTTTCTGAAGATCGGACGACGAAGCTTGAGGTAGTCGATGATGCCGCGCGGGGTCAAGGGGAAGTGTATCCGCACGAGCTTATCCAGACTCTCGACCGCCACCTTTTCCGTGCCCTTCGTGTCGACCAGTACTGAGACGGGATCGGCCACGCCGATCGCATAGGCCAACTGTACTTCGCATTTCTGGGCCAAACCGGCGGCGACGATGTTCTTTGCGATGTAACGGGCCATGTACGAGGCCGAGCGGTCCACCTTTGTGGGATCCTTGCCGGAGAAAGCGCCGCCTCCATGGCTGCCGTGGCCGCCATAGGTGTCGACGATGATCTTGCGGCCTGTCAGTCCTGTATCTCCCATCGGGCCGCCGACTACGAAGCGGCCGGTGGGATTGATGTGGTGTTTCACGCTCGTCGGGTCGTAGAGCCCTTTCGGCATCATGGGCTTGATGACTTTCTCCATGATGTCGCGCTCGATCTGCTTGTTCGTCACGTCGGGGCTGTGTTGCGTCGAGACGACGATGGTGTCGATCCGCACGGGTTTTCCGTTACGATACTCCACGGTCACTTGGGATTTTCCATCGGGGCGGACCCAAGGCAGGATATTCTTCTTTCGAACATCGGCCAGCCGCTTGGTGAGCCGATGGGCGAGGACGATCGGCATCGGCATGAGCTCGGCCGTTTCGTTGGTGGCATAGCCGAACATCAGGCCTTGGTCGCCGGCGCCGCCGGAATCCACACCCATAGAGATATCGCCCGACTGCTGGTGAATGGCAGTGAGGACGGAACAGGTATGGTAGTCGAATCCCCAGGCGGCGTCGCAGTAGCCGACATCCTTGATGACCTCGCGAATGATATCGGGAATTTCGACGTAGGCCTTGGTGGAAATTTCACCGGCCACGAAGGCGATTCCGGTGGTCAGAATAGTTTCGCAGGCCACTCGGGCATGCTTGTCTTGGGCAATGATGGCATCGAGGATTCCGTCGGAGATCTGGTCGGCGATCTTATCCGGATGTCCTTCCGTCACGGACTCTGATGTGAACAGGTAGTTATGTCTCATTGGTTCCTCAACGTTGGATCGGCGGTAAACAAGCGAATTGCCGTGCGATATTAGTATGTGCGCCCACTCTTTGTCTAGCGGACATTTCGGTGAATGCCTGATCCGGCATCGCGGCTGACTTGCTTGACACCCCTTTTCTGGCACTTGTAAGATGACTCAAGTCTTTCAACTCTCGCCTCGTCGATGCGTTACAATCATGGTCGGGCTTCCCTTAACTGGCCTTCAGTACCATACTTAGGGCGGTGCGGGGCAATTATGTCTTTGGGTAGTTGCGGGATTGAATCTCAGTGTAAGGCGTCGGTGCTCAGCCGAGTGAGGCGGGGATGATGAGACCCTGGATTGTTGGAACGGCGCTCTGTCTGATGGCTGCAGTGGCAGGCGTGGATGGCGTGTCAGCGCAGGATATGCTTCCGGTCGCCGGGCGCAGTGTAGTCAAGCTGGGTGAGCCGGCCCCGGATTTCCAGCTCCAGGATTTGGATGGGCGATTCGTGAAACTCTCGGACCTGCGCGGCAAAGTCGTGCTGCTGAACTTTTGGGCTACCTGGTGCGGCCCCTGTCGGGTCGAGATGCCGGCGATGGAAGAGCTCTATCGGATGTTTCCGCGGAAGGATTTTGAAATACTCGCTGTATCTACCGACGCGGAGGGTATGTCGATCACGAGACCGTTTCAGAAAAAGAACCGCCTGACATTTCCCATCCTTCACGATTCAGACTATCGTGTAGGAGTGACCTATGGCGCCCGGAGTCTCCCGATGACCTTCATGATCGATCGACAGGGTGTTGTCCGTCACCAGATCTTTGGGGCGCGTGACTGGGGTGCGTCAGAAGCGCAACAGCTGGTGCGGATGTTGATGAAGTCCTAGCAGGATGCTGAAAAAGCCCGCCAGCATAAGAACACCGTTGTTTGGTTTGTCTGGTCTATCTAGTTTTCAAGTTGAGCGAAACTAATCAGATGAATCAAACAAACCAGATCAACAAAACAAACCAGATCAACCAGATAACCAGATAAGCCTGATAGGAGTCTGTCCGACATTGTCGCAATCGATCACAAATATCTCGCTCATAGCAGCCTTTTCAGCCGGGTTGCTGTCGTTCGTCTCACCCTGCGTGCTCCCGCTGGTTCCCTCCTACATTTCCTACGTCACAGGGCTGTCCATCGAACAACTCACCGACTCGACGGTGCGTTCGAAGCTCAAGAAAACCATTGTCATCAACGCCCTGTTGTTTATCGGCGGATTTTCAGCGGTGTTTATCTCATTTGGCGCATCGGCCAGCTTCATTGGACAGGCGCTGGTGACCTATCAAGATTACGTTCGACGGATCGGCGGGATCGTGATCGTCATCTTCGGCCTCTATTTGTTGGGGATCTTGAACATCAGTTTTCTCAAAATGGAACATCGGTTCCAATTCAGAAATCGGCCGGTTGGGTATGTGGGATCGTTCTTAGTCGGCGTGGCGTTTGCCGCCGGGTGGACACCGTGTGTCGGTCCCGTGCTGGGGACCATCTTGTTGTATGCCAGTACCACCGAGTCGATGCTGAACGGGGTGCTGTTGCTGGCGAGCTATTCGCTGGGGCTGGGGGTGCCGTTGTTTCTCACGGCTCTGGGGGTGGATCGGTTCCTCGCCTATTTCAAACAAGCGCGCATGTATTTGTGGGGTGTCTCCACGGTGAGTGGCGTCATGCTCATTGTCGTAGGTGTCATGATATACGCGAATAGCCTCACGATGATTACCAGTTTTCTGGAGCGATATGGGATTGGCTGGTACCTCGGCCAGTAATCAAAGGCTCGACGGCAGTGCTGAGTCACCGAAGCTTCACTTTCGGAACCGATCGCCGGTAATCTCAATCCAAGTCTCAGCACGCAGCACTCAACGCTAGGACCGCTTCTCTCCATGCCCACGTTGCCAGATGTGAAAGTATACGACGCGCTTGTGATCGGCATGGGGCCGGCTGGGGCGGTTGCTGCCTATGAACTGAGCCGTGCCGGCCTGTCGGTTCTCGCCATCGACAAACACACACATCCTCGCTACAAGGTCTGCGGCGGCGGTTTGTCGGTCCGGATCGAGCAACTTCTTGATCCAGAGTTCAAGTCCGTCGTCGAAGACACCATCTTCGGATTTCAGTTTTTGTACCGGGGTGAGGAATCCGTTACAATCGAATCGCCCAGTCCAATCGCCTACATGGTCATGCGTGATCGGTTCGATCATCACCTGGTTCAACAGGCCCGACGCGTCGGTACGGAAATTCACGAAGGGGAGCACCCGCAGTCGCTCCGTCACGTGCCGGGAGGTGTCGAGGTGACAACCGATCGCGGGTGGTATCATGCAAAGGCCTTGATCGGTGCCGACGGCGCGAACAGCCAGGTCGCGCGGCATCTTT
>Ga0134127_10001063_pt1 | contig 21171 bp, 18 predicted proteins | sample KB31753_FD_96459 | JGI IMG/M metagenome (GOLD analysis project Ga0134127, IMG submission 96459) | Terrestrial soil microbial communities with excess Nitrogen fertilizer from Kellogg Biological Station, Michigan, USA - KB3-175-3 | ecosystem: Environmental > Terrestrial > Soil > Unclassified ... | reverse complement strand
GGTATCCGGTTGAGATTTAACTAATCCTTGGATCTTTGGCCTTGGGTCTTTGGTTTTTGACCTCGAACTCTGTACTTAGAATTTTCTGGTACTTGCTTTGGTTTGCAAACCGTTTTCACTCAATTGACGATGGATCTACGAGGGCCCCGAAAAGCGAACAAAGTACAAAGACCATTTAGGAATATATGTTCATCGGACGCGTCAGCAGTTCTACCGGATCATCAACGTTGAGAGCCTCGCGCACATAGAAAGCCTCTCCGGCAGTGACGCCAATCATTGATCCGAAATACCTCATCCTGAATTCTATCTGTTCAAGAAAGCCCGCTTCGCTAATACGCGTTACCGGCTCTTTTGATTCCTCACTGTAAAACTGCGATGCATAAGCTTTGATAGCCCGCATTTTCGCTTCCACGAAATCAGATACATCGACGATGAATGAAGGCACGACGAGCCGGGAATAGAGCGAGTGCATCACTGCCGGCATTTTCGCCGCCGGAAGACCTGCGTCAGCGTCGTAGCGCACCATCGTCGCCAGTCTTGCCGCTTCGCGCACAATACGAGCGGTGTTTGCATGATCGGGATGCGGGTCGTCCCAATGCGTTGTCAACAAGACCTTCGGCTGATATTGCCTGATGACGCGAACCACAGCAGTGCGCGACTCATCGTTGAGCCAGACGTGGCCGTCCGGCTGATCAAGATTCAAACGCGCATCTAAGTTCAGCGCTTCCGCCGCCGCCTGGGCTTCCGCTGCACGAATCTCTGGTGTTCCGCGAGTGCCCATCTCCCCGCGCGTCATATCAACTACGCCTGTGCGATATCCCTGTTGCTTGAGTTTTAGGAGTGTGCCGGCGACGGACAACTCTGCATCGTCAGGATGAGAAAAGATCGCGATCGCGTCAAGCTGATTTGGTGAATCGCTCATAACGTCAAAGTCCCAGGTCCAAAGTTCAAGGTTGAAGGTTAAAGGTTCAAGGTTAGAAGTTCAAAGCGTCCAAGGTCGGATGATAAGGGCTTGACGGTGAGCGAGGCTAATAGCAAATTACGGAACACGTTTTGACGTTGGACGTTAGACTTTGGACTAGAATGACCTTGGACGTTGGACGCTACCAACCATGAAACGGTTTCACTTAATCTTTGGCCTGCTCGTGATCGTGGTCTTTCTTCTGACGGGTCAATATATGGACAAGTTCCTACAGCATCTGGAGGGAATGCCTGACGGCCCAAGAATGCTGTACCGCACAAGGCACATCTTCATCCTTCTTTCAGGACTGCTCAATCTGGGCATTGGAACGTATTTCAGTTATGGAGTGACGCGCGGGCGCAGAGTACTACAGTTTCTTGGTTCCGGCTTGATCGTCGTCGCTACAGCATTCTTTGTCGTCGGCTTCTTCACGGAACCGAAACTTGCGGACCTCGCAACGCCCTGGTCCCACCGGGGCATGTATCTCATCGCCTACGGAACGCTTCTGCACTTCTTCAGTGGCTTGGGAAATACTCAGCGCCCAGGAGCACGCACCTAGTTGGTCTCATTTCCCAACCGTAATCTGTTTCGTCTCGGCCTGACGTTTGACGATGACGAGGGTAATGTCGTCGGCGGCCTGGGTTCCCTGTGAAAACTTTGTCAGGGCCGACTCGATCCGGTCGCGCAAACCCGCAGCTGAGGCGTCGATGTTTCTCGAAACAACTTCGTAGAGTCGCGTGGGTCCAAACTCCTCGCCTGAGGGACTCGCTGCTTCCGTGACTCCATCAGAATAAATCACAAGCACGTCTCCCATTTGCAACTGCGTTCGCCCTTCGCGATACTCCGCGTCGCGCTTGATTCCCAGTGGCAATCCACCAGAAGCAAGTTGTTCCACCGTTCCTGCGGAGTGGACGATCAGAGGCGGGTTATGTCCGGCATTAAGAAACGAAAGCGCACCCGAGGCAGGGTCTAACTCCGCATAGAACAACGTCACAAAACGGTTCGGCGGAATGTTATCGGCGAGGTAACGGTTCACTGCCGAAATTGTTTCCACAAGTGTCTCGTGCGAACCCGCCTGAGCGTGAACCGCTGCATGGAGCGATGACATCAGCAGTGCGGCCGCAGTCCCCTTTCCGGAAACGTCGCCGAGTGCAATCACAAGACGGCCGTCCTCACGTTCAATGAAATCGTAGTAGTCGCCGCCGATCTCATAGCAGGGGAAACTAATGCCCTGGAGTTCATAGCCGGGGACTATCGGCGGCGCAGTTGGTTGAAAGCGCTGTTGAATCTCCATCGCAAGTTGCAGCTCGCGCTCGAGTCGTTCCTGTTGCAATTGAGCTTCGAGCAGGCGGGCATTCTCAACACGGATGGCTGCAACCGAGGCGAGCGTGGTAAGCAGCTTTAGATGGTCCTCGGTGAAGCGTCCTTCGGCGATTGGCGAGTCTGCGTAGATGATCCCGAAAACTTTGTCCGCAACTCCGAGGGGCACCGCGAGCACGGAGCGTATCCCCTGAAGGACGACGGTTCCACTGGCAAAACGTGGATCGTGTTGCGCGTCAGATGTAAGTACTGACTTGCCACGAATCACCACCTCGTCCAGGACGTTTCGACTGACGCGAATCTCGCCCACTTCTCCTACCCGATCACGGAGGCGAGCAACAGCAACGCGCAAGTCTTCGCTTGCTTCATCGCGCATCATGAGAAGGCAACGATCAGCCGGTACTGCCTCGAAAACGAGAGAGACTATTTGATCCAGAGTTTCACTCAAACTCGCAGAAGCGAGGAGCGTGATTCCCACCTTGCTGATGAGGGCCAGCAGATCTCCCTGTTTAGCAGAACGTGCGGCGACAATCTCTTCAGGTTTTGTGCGCGCCCCCTCAATGGCTTCCAGCAGCCCCGATGTGGTCCGGTCACCCGAGGCGAGGGCAATCGTCGCTTCCGGAATCGAGCTACTGTTGTCTGTGATCATCGTGGCGCCCATACTCGAATTGTAGGTGCCATCGTCAAAGACAATCTCAGTCTCACCAATCTGGATTCGTCCCCCCGCAGTGAGTGGGACAGTTCCCTGCACCGCCGCTCCGTTGTAGAGCGTCCCATTCGCAGAGCCGAGATCCTGCAGAAAATACTCATCGCCTTCACGGCGCACTTCCGCATGCACGCGGGAAGCAAAGGGATCCGGCACGCATAAATCGTTGCGAGCCGAGCGGCCCAGTGTTATGCGCAGACGGCCAAGGGGAAAATGGTCGGGAGGTCGGTCGGGAAATCTTACGATCAGTTCAGCCATTCCGGGTCTCAGGTGCTATTTGTTAGTTGTTAGAATGCGCCGCCGTCGCGAACCACCACGGTGCGGGCAATCAGATCGTGCAGGGTGCGTCCACGTTCGCTCAGGGCGGCGAGCAGGAAGCCTAGTCCCAATGTAAGAAACGACAAAGGGTATCCGACAAAATGGCGTAGGAGCGCAAAACCAATTCCAGGCTCGCCGCCAGCACTTCGCTCAATTCGCAGGCCCGTGGCCCACTTTCCAATCGTCAGACCAGTCAGCCCGGCAAAGAGACCGAGGTTCAGAAAGGCGACGACGATGGCAATCACGATGCCGAATGTCTCAGCAGAATTGCCGGCCGAGCGCGCACCACCTCCCATCATCCTGGCGATGAGGGTGCTAAAGGCCACGATTCCAACCAGCAGTATATAGTCAATCAGGACAGCCCCGCATCGCAACGAGAAGGGTGCCGGGCGACCTTCAACGTTCTGCCGGCGCGGGCGTTTTATCACCTCAGACCGCTTGATTGCGGCTCGTTCAACTCTAGCGGTCATTTGGTGTTTTCAGTGACCTTTGATTTCTGGCTGGCAACTGGCAGTCAACCCAAAAGAAAATGAAGCGTTGTTTCCCCAAGCCGGAGTTTGTCCCCGCTGTCCAACACTCGTGGCTGGCGTGGCGCCAGCCTAACTGAGTCGTTGATCACCGTTCCGTTCACCGAACCCAGGTCTTCGACGAGAAACGTCTCTCCCTCCAACCAAATTCGCGCGTGTCGTCGAGACACCTTGGTCTCCAGGTCGAAGCGGGAAAGATCAATTTCCGGGAAAATGTTCGAGTGTGGATCGGCGCGTCCGACAAGATTGTTGTCTTTCTTCAAGATGAAGGACGCATCCAGTTCCGTAGTTCCAGCCACGACGAGTTTCGCCGTGGGACGGGAGGTTCGCAGCGTCGCGCTCGCACCCACACCTGCGAGCGGCTGGCGCGCGCCGCAGTGGGCGCAGAACACATCGTCCGCGGCAATTCTGCCTCCGCAAAAGCCGCAATAGACGGTCTGAACTTGAACCGTCTCGCTGCCGAGTTGCGACGCGGGCATTCCGTAGCTGACGCGCCCAGCCATCAGGTTCTCAAGATGTGTCGCCAGGGCGTCGCGCATCTCTCCCGCTGATGTGAAACGATCCTCGGGTTTGTATTCCACCGCGCGCATCAGAATCTGTTCAAACTCACTCGAGATTGACGGCACAATCTGGCGCGGGCGCGGGTTCTTGCCGAAATCAAAAATCAGTAACGGGTTGTCCTGCGGATCGGATCCGGTTAGCAAATGGAATAGGGTTGCGCCGAGACTATACACATCGGAGCGGGCTTCAACCCGGCCGGCAAAGAGTTCAGGAGGTGCGTAACCCATCGTACCGACGGCCGTCACGCCTTTCTCTTCCTGTTTCACCCACCTCGCGATGCCGAAATCAATAAGCATCACGCGCCCGGTGTTACCGTCGATCATCAGATTGGCCGGCTTGAGGTCGCGATAGATGATCTGCTTCGGGCGAGTGTGCAGATACTGCAAAACGTCTGCCACCTGCATGCCCCAGTCGGTGACAGTCTTCTCATCGATCCTGCCACCCGGCGCATTTCGCAGCCGCGAAGCCAGGTCGCCTCCGGAGATGTACTTCATCACCAGATAGAAGCGTCCCAGCGGCTCGTCGTAGAAGTAGTCGTAGATTGTGGGAATGGAAGGATGCTCAAGCGCAGTTAACAACAACGACTCGCGCTTGAAGTCGCCGATCGCTTTCTCGTGCTGCAAAGGATCGAGATGGGCCTCGACCATCTCTTTCACCGCTCGTGACGCATCACCGAGGTTACGGTCCTTGGCCAGGTAGACGGCGCCCATTCCCCCGCCGCCGATTCGGCGCGTGATCTCGTAGCGCCCCGTCAGGACGGTTCCGGGATCCAGTTGCTTGACTGTCGGCTGGTGTCCGCCTGTCGTTCCTTTGTGATGTTCAACTGTGGGATTCGCCGGAGGAAAGTCGCCGGTTGAAGAACCACCAAGCGAATGCGGCGACACGGCGCTCTTTTCTTCGCCAACGGGTGCCTCGTCAGGTTGCTTCTCAGACTCGCTGCCTGCCGTCGCGGCCTTGGTCAACTCGCCAGTTTGTTTGTTTGGCTTTTCCACCACAACGTTTTCGAGAGTTTCCTGATCAGAGTCACCGCTCGGAAGGTCGGCGACGCTTTCTGAAGCTTGCACAACTTCGGGCTGCTGGGTACCGCAGGCGCCGCAGAAATGCTCGCCCTCACGAATCGGCACACCACAATCAACGCACTTAGCCATCAATCGCAATCCGTTATTTGGCGACCTGGAATCGTAGAAATGTCTTCCCTACAATGATCTCATCGCCATCTTTCAAGGGGTGACGCTGGCCCGGCTCCAATCTCCTGCCGCGATTAACAAACGTGCCATTCGTCGAGCCCTGATCCTCAAGAAAGTATTGGCCGTCCAACAACGTAATGCGCGCGTGTCGTCGCGAGACCTTTGCTTCCGGGTCGTCCGAATCAAGATCAACGTCGGGAAAAATTCCGCCATCCGCATCCCAGCGGCCTATCTGTGATTCAACGTTGCTGAGCATGAATTTCTTACCAACGGATCGCCCGCGCTCCATTACAAGCCATGCGTGGGGCTTGTTCGTCGCGCCAAGAGATGGAGAAAAGTTAATTCCGGCGCCTGAGTTTGAGGCAAATTCCGGCTGCTTACTCAGAGCATGAGAGCCATTCTGTCCATCGGGTTCTGGGCGAATTCCGTTGGCACCTGGTGTTGCGGGTCGGAAGTTTGGTCGAAGCGGAGCACCACATTCGTCGCAATACTGCGCGCCTTCGACGTTCTCGGTTTTGCACCTTTCACAGCTAATCATCTATTCGGTGGTAATCCAGGACTACGCAGTAAGACAGTGGATCCTAAGTTGATGCCACTCGACTGGTTAAACGCAAATTATTCTAGCGCGAAAATGTCAGTCGCGCCAACGCTTGCCCTATTCACGTTGTCGACCGGAGTCTCATTCACACCTGACTTTAGCCCGCTGACCGCGATGTCTCACCAATCGGAGAAACCCCGTTCGGCAGGGTGCCAGGACTCGGGCGCATCAGCGTCTCGTCCAGACTCTGAGCGCTTTACCAAACCTCTGACTTGGTTACTGCATCAAAGCCGTTCGTGCGAATTGAAGCCCACATGCTCGTTTTCCAACCCCAGAACTTCCTAAGTGGGTATAAATGCTCATAATTGAAACTGTTTCGGGTTTTTTGACGTAAAGGCTTCTCGAATACGGATTTGTCGTTGAGGTCTATCCGTGCAAAATTATTGGTTTGAACGCGCAATCCAAGCAAAACATCTTATTGAAGGATAAATCATGGCTTTAACTCGGAAGAAGAAGATCATCATCGCAGTCGCCGCCGTAGCTGTACTGGCTCTGGTAGTCATCATCAGTGTATTTGCCAGCCGGAAGGAAGAGGCCGAAGTCACTACCGTCAAGATCGACGTCAGGCCTGAACTGCGTCAGACCGTAACCGCATCAGGGGAAGTCAGGCCGATTCGCTACATCAAGCTGACCAGCGAAGTCCAGGGTCGTATTGAGGAAATCTACGTGAACGCTGGTGACCAGGTTACTCGGGGCATGCCGCTCGTCCGTATCGACCCCACCCAGTTGCAATCGAATCAGGAAGCACAATGGGCAGCCGCCCAGGCATCTCTTAATGATGTGCAATCTGCACGCAACGCGGTCTCCTCAGCGCAACAGGGTTTGGTTGTAGCCGAAGCCGGAGTCGCGCAGTCGAGACAGCAGCTGGTCGCGATACAGAATTCAGTGGAACGCGCTCAGGTTGACCTCAACACGGCCCAACGCGAACTCAAACGCTTTGCTGACTTGATTGAAGCCGGCGTGTCGTCGCGTTCTGAATACGACAACGCCAGAGATCGTTTCGACCAAGCCAAGATTGCGCTCGACACTGCTCGTGCGAATCTTGAGTCGCAGAAGATTGCGGTCAAGGAAGCCCAGGAACGTGCAAACCAGCAACGCATTGCCGTCAGAGATGCCCGCACCGGAATCAAGTCGTCTGAGATGCGCGCCAGTCAACAGCAAGCTCTGCTTCGCGGCCAGTCAAGCCAGCGCTCAAAAGCTACGCAGCTTTCGCCGTTGAATGGCGTCATTGCCGACATCCCCGCACGCGTCGGTGAGTTTGCGGTTGCCGGCCTGTCGACGACATCCCTAATGACGATTGCTGACATGTCAACAATCAATGTCGAAGTGAATGTTGACGAGACTGAGATATCAAATGTTGAAGTTGGTCAACCGGTAAAGGTGAAAGTGGACGCGCTCGGTGAAAAAGAAATCATTGCCGTGGTAACTCAGAAGAACCCTCTCGCGGTGTCTAAGTCTGACACGCAGGGCGGTCTTTCCGCGCGGGTCAACGTTCAGGAAGCAAAGGAATTCAAAGTAACGGTCGAACTGAAAGACATGCCCGACGAGATCCGCAACGGCCTGCGTCCGGGAATGAGCGCTACTGCAACCATCACCACCAAAGTGAAGAACAATGTCGTGGCAGTTCCGCTGGAGGCGATCGTGGAGAAAGCGCCCAACGCATCTCCTTCACCCGCAGCAACGGTTGCAGGCTCAACTCCGGCGCCGCCAAATGGTGAGAAGGTAAAAAACCTTAAGGGTGTCTACGTTATCGAAGGCACTAAGGTGAGATTCATCGAAGTGACAACCGGCATCACCGGTGAAGCGGACATTGAAATCACCAGCGGTGTACAGGCTGGCATGGAGATCGTTCGCGGTCCGAGCCGCGTGCTGAAGACCCTAAAGGACGGCATGTCAGTAAAACGGCAAACGAAGAAACCCGGCGCTAACGCAAACGAGGCCAGTTAATGAGCGACGCTACACTTACAACTCCCCTGGTGGAGCCGGCCATCCAGCATGGCGCGCAACTCAATGGGAAACTCGATCCCGCCGTGCTCATCTCGATGCGCGATCTCTGGAAGACGTATCAGATGGGAACCGAGCAAGTACACGCGCTTCACGGTGTTTCGTTTGAGGTACACAAGGGCGAATATATCGCCATCATCGGACCCTCTGGCTCAGGCAAGTCAACACTTATGAATCTGATTGGCTGCCTCGATACACCTTCGAAGGGCGAGTATTGGCTAAACGGTAAGAATGTGTCCGAGATGGACGACGACGAACTGGCCCGCATTCGCAATCAGGAAGTCGGCTTTGTTTTTCAAACATTCAACCTGCTTGCCCGGGCGACGGCGCTGCACAACGTTGAGCTTCCTTTGATCTATGGCGGGATTTCTTCGTCGCAACGCCACGAAATGGCCAAGAAGGCGCTCGGTGCAGTTGATCTCACAGATCGCATGATGCACCGTCCAAACGAGCTCTCCGGCGGACAACGACAGCGTGTGGCAATCGCGCGTGCGTTAGTCAACCATCCATCGATTCTGCTGGCTGACGAGCCGACCGGCGCGCTCGACACACATACCAGCATGGAGATCATGGATCTTTTTGAACGGCTGCATTCCGAAGGCAACACGATCATTCTGGTCACCCACGAGCACGACATCGCCGCGCGGGCTCACCGCATCCTTTCAATTCGCGACGGACTGATCGAAAAAGACGAAAAGATCAGATAGTGAGCTGGTGACGAAATTGGAGCAGAAGCTCTGATGAGACGCGATCAGCCCGATAAGATCAATTCACCCGAGGTTCCATCCACCTCGTCTCGCCCCTTTGGCGTCAAACGACAAAACGCCTCCCGGCAAAAATCTCGCTCGCTTGGTCTGTTTCGTCTCACGGCGATCTGGGAAGCCTTCCTCGTAGCAACTTCAAGCCTCCGCACTAACAAACTACGCACGGCACTTACGTTGATGGGCATAGTCGTCGGCGTCACCGCTGTGATTGCAGTCGTGACGATTATCAAAGGTCTCGATAAGACCGTCGCGCAAACTTTCTCCTCTCAGGGTTCTACGGTTTTTACAGTTTCCAAGAAGCCTCAGATCATCAAATCGCGCGAAGAGTTCATTACCTTCAACAAGCGGAAAGACGTCACACATGAAGACGCCGCGGCCCTCGCCAGGCTTTGCACTGCTTGCTGGCGGGTCGGCATCGCGGCTAATGCTTTTGAAACGGTCAAGCACGCGGATCAAAAAGCTGACAGTGTCCGTGTCCGCGGCGTGACTCCAATTACCATGTTCGAGATCGACGGGGTTACGATCGACGCAGGACGAGTTTGGACTGAGGGCGAAGGCGAATCCGGGCGTGCGGTCAGTGTCGTCGGGCCAGACATTCTTAAGAATCTCTTTGGCGGTGCACCGGCTGATCAGGCAGTGGGTCAGGAGATTCGCATTGCCGGCCGGCCTTACACAATAATCGGCGTACTCGAGCCGCTCGGTTCAATTTTTGGTTTCTCGCGCGACAACGTCGTCTACATTCCTTACTCGGCTTATCAGCAATCATTCGGCTCCCGCAGTTCAATCGTCGCGTTTGTTCAGGTACCGACCGCTGAGCAACTCGAAGCGGCCGAGGATCAGGTGCGAACCATCATGCTGAATCGCCGCGGCAAGATATTTGGCGATCAGGGTGATGAAGGGTTCTCGCTGGAAACTCAGGATGTATTTTTGGATCTTTACGGCAAGGCGACTTCCAACATCTACATCGTCACGATTGGTGTTGCTGCAATCTCGCTCGTGGTCGGCGGGATTGTTGTAATGAACATCATGCTTGTCTCAGTTACCGAGCGAACGAAGGAGATCGGGATTCGCAAGGCAATTGGCGCGCGTCGCAAAGACATTCTTGCGCAGTTTCTGATCGAAGCAGTCACCGTTACGGCGATTGGCGGTGCGTTGGGAGTCGCAACCGGCTTTGGCCTGGCTTACATCATCTCAATGCTGATCGGGTTTCCCTTGCTGGTCAGCGTTGCTTCTGCGGTTCTCGGAGTTGGAGTTTCTTCGGTGGTAGGAATCATTAGTGGTCTCTGGCCGGCCTGGCGCGCTGCAAAGCTGGATCCGATCGAGGCACTCCGGGCCGAATAAGAGATGCCGATTGGCGATTGCCGATTGCCGATTTCGTCTGGCCGATCGCGCAACTGTCAACAACGCGGGCCAGGGACTTGTTCGCAATTGAGTTATCTCTCTATCGGCAATTGGCAACCGGCAATTGGCAATCGTTATGAATCTTGACGACGTAAAAGAGTCTGCTCTGATGGCCCTCGACACGCTGCGCGCCAACAAGCTGCGTTCGTCCCTCACGATCCTTGGCGTCAGTGTCGGTGTAGTCACCATCATTTTCATGGTGTCGATCATTCAGGGCTTGAATCGCGCGTTCGCTGACCAGATCGAGTCGCTTGGCTCCAACACGATTTTTGTCGCGAAGTTTGAACCAAGTTTTGGCCGTCCTCCCGGACCAGACGAAATTCACCGCAAAGATCTAACTATGGACGACGCCGAAGCGCTGCGACGCGAGGCTCCATCAATCGCCGGCGTTTCGCCAATCCACCGCATGATCGCTGCCACAGCACGTTACCAGGACAAGCAGACCGACACGCCAATCCTCTTCGGCGTAACGCCATACTACGAATTCGTTCACACTCAATATGTCGCCAACGGGCGCTTCATCAGCGAAATAGACATGCAGGATCGCTCAAATGTCTGTGTCCTGGGTGTTGATGTGATGCGCGCGCTTTTTCCTTACGAGAACGCGATCGATAAGGAACTCCGAATTAACGGAAACCCCTATCGCGTGATCGGTGTGATGGAACCGCTTGGCAACTTCTTCGGGCAGTCGCGCGACAACTCGATCTTCATGCCGATCACAACCTTCGACAAATACTATCCTGATCGACCGTTTCCTGAAGTTGTCTTCTTCATCATCGTGCGGCCGCAATCGCGCGCCCACGTGAAGACGGCGATAGATGAGATAACCGACATTCTGCGCCGCCGGCGCCGCGTGCCGCCAAATGCTCCTAACAACTTTGGTATTTCGTCCCAGGACTCTTTGCTCGACGTTTATAACCAGCTAACGGGCGCGACTGCTCTCGTGCTGACTGCAATCTCGTTTGTTGCGCTAATGATCGGCGGGATCGGGGTGATGAACATCATGCTGGTGTCTGTGACCGAACGAACCAAAGAGATCGGAATCCGAAAAGCGGTGGGCGCAACTAAGTTCAATATCCTGTCGCAGTTTCTGATCGAAGCAGTGGTGTTAACTGCGATTGGCGGTCTTGCCGGCCTTGTCGTCGGCGAAATCGCGAGCCTGCTCATGAACCGCTATTCGCCTCTTCCTGCTTTCGTGCCCTTGTGGGCGATAGCAATGGGAATTGGAATTTCGGCAGCGGTTGGTATTGTCTTCGGACTTTGGCCAGCCTGGAAGGCAGCGCGGTTGGACCCAATCGAGGCGCTACGCTGGGAATAACTCTCCGGGTGTCAGGTTTCGGGTTTCAGGTCCCAAGTCTCAGGTTTCAGGTTTCAGGTTTCGGGTGTAGGGTTTTGGCTGTAGGTTTCAGTCCTCAACTACACCGCGAAGCAGCGGCGAGAAAGTAGTCAGCCGCTCCGCGGCAGCACTGCATCCTGAGGAGTAAAACCTGAAACCTGAAACCCGAGAACTTGGGACCTGAGACTTGAGCCTTGAGACTTAGGTTTTGCAACCATTTTCCTCGCCGAACCGTAGTAACTGAACCGTGAAATTCATCGAAACATTGAAACTTGCCCTGGCCGCAATTTGGGCGCACAAACTGCGATCCGCGCTGACACTCCTCGGAATGATTATCGGCGTTATGGCAGTGGTAGTTGTTTACTCGCTGATCCAGGGATTCAATACGTACGTTGACGAAAAGATTGCCGGCATCGGCGCGAAATCCTTCAACGTCCAACGCTTCAACCCGCTCGAAGATTTCAAGGACACTGACACAATCGCCGCCGCACAACGCCGCAACAAAGACCTGACGATGGAAGACTTCGACTATCTGAAGGAACGGGCCACGCTGATCGGCAAACTCGGCGCCCGCGCTCGCGGAACACCGTCGGAAATCAAACGTGGCGATCAGACGCTTGAAGATGTTTTCGTCTCAGGCGCGACCGCCGCTATCGCGGACATCGAAAACCGTGACATCGCTGACGGCAGGTTTATCGTGGATCCCGAAAATGATGCGGCCCAACGCGTCGCATATCTCGGCGCTGACGTGGCGACCAAACTATTTCCGGCCGGCAGCCCCATCAGTCAGGAGATCTCGATTGCCGGTCTACCGTATCGCGTCATCGGTGTGGAAGTAGCACGGGGCACTGTCTTCGGGATACCTCAGGACAACTTCGTACTCGTTCCCCTAAAGACATATGCAAATAACTTCGGCGGTTTGATTCGGCAACGTTCGCTCTATTTTGTCGCCACATCCAAAACCGACGACACTTTCAACGACGCAGTTGATGAAGCCAGATTCCTGATGCGTGTGCGTCGCAAGCTGGGTCCAAACGAGAAAGACAACTTCGGCATTGTCACTCCCGACGCGATAACCGGACTTCGTGATCGCTTGTTCGGAACCATTTTCATTGTCGCGATTGCCGTTCCGAGTATCGCTCTGATTGTCGGCGCAATTGTGATCATGAACATCATGCTGGTCTCAGTGACCGAGAGAACCAAAGAGATTGGCATTCGCAAGTCTCTCGGTGCTCGCCAGGTAGATATCTTGAAACAGTTTCTGGTGGAAGCGGTGACGCTCTCCGCGTTTGGTGGGTTAATTGGCGTGTCGATCGCCTGGATTATTGGCCGGGTACTGACAGCGATCTTCTTCCCGACTTTTCTTTCCATCGGCGCCGTCTTGATCGCTGTAGGCGTTTCGATGGCTGTCGGTGTCGCCGCCGGCGTCTTCCCGGCATGGAAGGCAGCGCGACTGGATCCGATTGAAGCATTGCGGGCGGAATGAACATTTGGTCTTGGGTCTTAGGACTTTGGTTTTTGGAATACTTATAAGTCCAAGGCCTACCAAAGACCCAAAACAATAAGGGTTCAGATTTGATTAGGCAGCGATGAAAATTTTAAGAAGTGACATCTATGAAAACTTGAGAATGGCGCTCTCTACGCTTCTCTCAAACAAGCTGCGCTCATTTCTAACAGTCTTCGGCGTCGTCATCGGCGTGATCACCGTCATGCTGATCGCGTCGATCATCAGCGGCATCGACGTCTCCGTAAAGAAGGAAGTGGAATCTTTCGGGACCCGTTCGATCTTCATCAGCAAGTTCAATCCCGGCATCCACGTGGGTCGGCTTTCGCGTGAAGAGAGAATGCGCAAGGAACTGACCTACGACGACGCCATTGCGCTTGGCACACTACCGGCAGTTGAGATCTCGGTTCCCTTCCTCGATATCACCAACAACTTTTTCGGACAGAAACTTTTGGTGTCGGGCGGCGGCAAGACTACTGCGGGAGTGGCATTGCAGGGCACGCTGCCGGAATTCGAGCGCGCGGGTACGCAGGTCATCTCCGAAGGAAGGTTCTTTACCCAATCTGAGAACGACACCAAGCAGGACGTTGCTGTTGTCGGCTCGAAGGTGGCTGACGACTTTTTCAAGTTCGGATCTCCGGTGGGTCAAACTATCAAGATCGGAGCGGATGACTTTCGCGTAGTCGGCGTCTTGCAGAAACGCGAACAGTTTTTGATTAGCGGTGGTAGCGACGATCAGAACAATGTGATCTACCTTCCCTACGAAGTTGCCCGCAAACTCAAACCCAACGCGGATGATGTCTACATCATGGCGGTGGGCAAACCAGGAATGATGGATGAAGCCAAGGACCAGGTGCGGGACATGTTGCGCGTTCGCCGCCAGGTTCCTTTCTCTGCGCCCGATAACTTCGGCATGGAAACCGCTGAAAGCATTCTGGACAACTTCCGCTCGATTACTGCCGGTCTGGCCATCGCGATGGTTGTAATCTCGTCAGTGGGATTGATGGTTGGAGGAATCGGCGTGATGAACATCATGCTGGTTTCGGTAACCGAGCGCACGCGCGAGATTGGAGTGCGCAAAGCAATCGGGGCCAAGCGCAGCGACATCATGTGGCAGTTTTTGATCGAAGCCGCGACGCTCACGGGAATTGGCGGCATCGTCGGTCTCTCAATCGGGTGGGGACTTACACTCCTGTTGAGCCTGCTGCTTCCCTCTTACGTCCCACTCTGGGCGCCTATCGGCGGCCTGGTTGCGAGCGTCGGCATTGGTTTGATCTTCGGGCTCTGGCCCGCCTGGAAGGCCGCCCGCCTCGATCCCATCGAATCCTTGCGGTACGAGTAAGAAAGCTTCACGCTGAAAGCGTGAAAGTTAATAGCCGTGGGCAACGCCCACGGAACACGACACCAGTAAGTATTTCCGACCCTGAAAGGGTCGAACTCAATTCCACAAATATCGTTCGTCGTATTCCACTCCATACTCTTTGAGGAATTGAATCAACTCCTCCTGAAACGTCACCTTCCGGTGATGCTGCTTCTGATTGGCTATGTATCGTTTCACTCGCACTATCTCCGACGTGCCAACTGAAAAGGCTGCATAGCCATCCTGCCAGTGAAAATTCCTGAAGCTCCTATCCTGGGTCTTGAGCCACGATGAACTGTCCTTTTTCACGTGCATCAATAGATCACTGACCGCAATGTTTTTTGACTGTGAAGCCAATAAGTGAACATGGTCAGTCGTACCACCTGCAGTAAGCAGACGAGAGTTATGGTTGTTAAGAATTCCTCCCATGTAGGAGAACAGGTTCGCTTCGATTTCCGGGTAGATGAGGTGTTGGCGGTTCTTGGTGGAAAAGACAATATGGATCAGTAGACTGGTGAGGGTTTGTGCCATCTTCATAACCTTTCGTGAGGTTCGACCCTTTCAGGGTCGGAACGGTTACTGGTCATGTACCGTGGGCGTTGCCCACGGCTATTAACTTTCACGCTTTCAGCGTGAGAACGCCACGGCCATCAGGTAACGACGCCCACCGCTATTGACGGTGTCCGTGCACAATGAACAACGATATTATTCCGAGGTCTCAGCTTCACCAACAACAGCTAGCTTCGCTCGCTTCACAGATTGATACCAGTTCTTTTGTATGTGGTGCGACAAGAAAATAGCCGCGGGCTACTCGGCCCACGGCTAAAGCGTTTACCTATCGATTAGAGGGTGGCTTGACCCCGCTCGCTGAATTTACTCAACCAGCGGGGGTAAACCACCCTTCCCTACTGCAATTATCAACTCTGAACTCAAGGAACCCCTCCCCCATGTCTTGAACCTTTAACTAATGAAGCTTGGGAAGAGTGCGGTGATGCTGACAAGAAAGAGCAACCCCAACACCCAGAAAAGAATTGCTGTTCCCCACGCGGCACCCTTGCTCACCTTCTGACCACCATGCTTCAGGCCAGTGGCTTTCAACCATAGCCCGTAGAACGACAGCAACCCGATCGCGCTTGCAGTAACGAACAGTACAGGATGCTCAGCGGGCGTAAACAAGACTCCAAGGTTGTCCTGCACAAGACTCTCCTGTCCCATGATCGGATGAATGTCGTCAGCCGACTTGATGAGCAGCAGGATCAGACTTATGACTTTCTGAATCACCACAATTGGCACTGACGCATAGATCACCACGACCAGCGCCTGCCAGAAGTTGATGCGACCGCCGAAAACCAGCACACCAAGCAGGTAGAGCGAGCCGATGACGCACATGAACACGAATACACCCACTACGCTCTTGATCGCGGTGCCCGCACGCTGCACTGGATTCTTCGCCGCCTCCAGACCTTCGTCGCGCGTACGCTCAACAGCCTCAGGTGGGATGAAGGGCGTCTGGGCCATTTTGTCTGCGGTGTAATTAACAATCCGTTCCGGCGTCAGCTTTTGAGTGAAGGCGACTGAATAAGCGATGTTGAGAAGCGCTATCAACAGCAGGCCCGCAAGCCACTTCGGATGTGAACGCAAATTGTTAAAGACACGTGACGGCTCATAGAACATGCCGGTCAGCCGTTCAATCGCTGACATCGGCGCGGGCGCGTCAGGCCCCGCCTTGGGCAAGCGGATGAAACTCAGCCCAAACAAAAGCACTCCCCAGAAAGCAACGGCTCCACCTGTGCCGATGCCCCCCGGAATGAACTTGGCAACACCGCCGATGGCGATCAGCGCACCGATCGCAAAAAGAACTATCGCCGGCTTTCGGATATACAGCGGTCGCGGCGCGGGAGGTTCGCCCAAAGGTGGTGCCGGCGGCGGTGGCGGAGGTGGGGGAACGGCATTCTGCGCGAGACCCTGATCTGGATTGACGTCACTCATTCGGTTTTCCTCCAGGAGAAGAGGACGGGGAGATAGGTCCGTCCGTGATGATGTTCGGGATGGTTAAGCACAGTTGCGTCTTCTGATACGTCGCAACCAATTCCTATGTTTCAGATCTTGCGGTCGCTGTCTCCCAACCGGGCACGCGAATACAGGCGACTTCATGACCAGGGGCAACTTCACGCAACTCCGGATCGATTTGTGCACACTCTTCAATAGCGATGGGACAGCGAGTGCGAAAGCGACAACCTGAAGGTGGATTGATCGGCGTCGGCACATCGCCCTGAAGCACGATCCGTTCGCGGGAGCGTTGTGGATCCGGAATTGGAATCGCGGAGAGCAGCGCCTGCGTGTAAGGATGCAGCGGTCGCACATACAGATCCTTGGCCCCGGCAATCTCCACGATCCGCCCGAGATACATGACAGCCACGCGAGTTGAGATATGTTCCACGACAGCGAGGCCGTGGGAGATAAACAGATAGGTCAAACGAAACTCTTCCTGAAGTTCCTGGAGCAGGTTTACCACCTGCGCTTGCACCGAAACATCGAGCGCTGACACCGGTTCGTCCGCCACAATCAACTGCGGATTCAGAGCGAGCGTGCGCGCTACGCCGATGCGTTGTCGCTGCCCACCGGAAAACTCATGCGGATAGCGTTTGCTGTAATCCGGATTGAGGCCAACGCGGCGCAGCAGTTCCCTGACACGCTCGCGGCGTTCGGGCTTAGTGCCGATTTTATGAATTGTGAGCGGCTCACCGATAATGTCGCCAACCGTCATGCGAGGATTAAGAGAAGCGTAGGGATCCTGAAACACAATCTGCATCTCACGACGCAAGCGCCGCATTTCATTCTTACCCAGGGCCAATACATTTTGACCGTCGAAGTCGACCTCACCTGCTGTCGGCTCGATTAATCGCAGCAGACAACGTCCCACCGTCGATTTGCCGCAGCCGGACTCACCGACAAGGCCAAGCGTCTCACCGCGCACGATGGAAAAAGAAACGCCATCGACGGCACGCACCACATCATCACTTCCCTCAACAGGGAAATGCTTTACGAGCCCGCGGACGTTTACGAGGTCCTGATCGGATCTTTGTAGCGGTGGACCTCCGTGTCCACCCCCTCTTACCGATGATTCGGATTCATGAAGCATATGTAAATCGTTAGGTTTGTCTGAATTGGAATCGCCCGTCCCCAAGCAAAGGGGCGGACACAAAGTTCCGCCCCTACGACTCGTTTTGACCCAGTCTATCTCCGGCATGATGATCAGCGGTCACCGCCGCCGCAAGATCAAACAAGACGCATCGCACTCTCACGCCGCCGTCAAGATCATAGAGTGGAATCTCGCCTTCCTCGCAACGCGGCATGCGATATTGACAGCGAGGTGCGAAGTGACAACCCGGCGGGAGCTCCGTTGGATTGGGGACCACTCCTTCGATCGTTTCCAATCTTTCCTTTTTTGCGACGTGTTCCGCAGTGAGCTTCGGCACTGATCGCAGCAGCCCCTCGGTGTAAGGATGACGTGGACGAGCGAACAACTCTGTTACCGGAGCTTCTTCCACAATCTTTCCGGTGTACATCACGGCCACGCGGTCTGCGACTTCGGCAACCACGCCGAGGTCATGCGTAATCAACAGGACCGCGAGTTCGCGCGTTTTTCGTAAGTTGTCTAGAAGTTCGAGAATCTGCGCCTGGATGGTGACGTCGAGCGCGGTTGTTGGTTCATCCGCAATCAGCAGCTTGGGATCACAGGCCAACGCCATCGCGATCATCACGCGCTGGCGCATTCCACCCGAGAGTTGATGCGGATAATCATCTGCGCGACGGGCCGGATCCGGAATCGCCACTTCGCGCATCGCTTCAATTGCGGCGTCGCGCGCAGCTTTGCGGTTGAGTTTCCGATGCAGTCTCAGCGCTTCGGCAATTTGCTCCCCCACAGTGAAGACAGGGTTGAGCGACGTCATCGGATCCTGAAAGATCATGGCAATGTCGTCACCGCGAATCTGACGCATCTCCGAATCAGAAAGCGTAAGCAGGTTTCTGCCATCGAAGACAATGTCACCCGCGACAATCTTCCCCGGCGGCGCTACGAGACGCATGATCGAAAGCGCGGTTATGGACTTGCCGCAACCGGATTCTCCCACCAGGCCCAACAGCTCGCCGCCATCGAGATAGAAACTGACGCCATCAACCGCACGCACCAACCCGGCACGTGTCGGAAAGTGTGTCTTTAGATTTGTGACTTCCAGCAGGTGTGACATCAGGTGATCTTAGCGCCGAGAATATATGCCTTGGAGTTGAGCTGCTCCTTCAACGAACGCAACGGCTTCGTGCGGCGGCGTTCGGTAGCTTTGTCGGAAAATGAAAAGCTGATTGCCGCCGCCGTCCGTGCTCATCCCAGGGTTCGCTTCATAGAACGCAAGCAGATCATCACTAAACGTGTTGCGGATTGCCATCTCACCGGTGCCCCGCAGAAGATATTGATTCGAAAAGACTGGACGATTAACAAAATCGATGTCCTGATACCCAAATGCAGTGATGACCTTATGCAGGACGCCTTCGGGACGCAATGAAAAGTAGGGAAGACTTAGATCGCGTGGCTCAAAATAAGCGACCGACTGATAGTAAGTATGGCTGTGCTTCCCATAGCCGTCAGTATAGTTGTAGTCAAAGAAAGCGGCCTTGACGCCATTTCGCTCACCCGTCATCAAATTCCTGATCTGCTTGCTGTGGCCGTCAGAAAATAGCGCGAAGCTAAAGAGGTTTGGAAGATAGTCCAAAGGAACCTCTTCAGTAAACTGCCATCCAAGAAGAGTTGCCGCAGACTTCAGACCCAGCGTTCGTTCCCTCTCAAGTCTTCGCTGGTATCTTCTGAACAAAAGCACAACCGCGATCAGCGCTCCCATAAACACGGTGAACACCGCCATGAACGTGAGTACATCGGTCATGCTGTTTCGAGTGGGCCTAACTATCGACGCGTGGTTCACAGACCGAGCTTATCCATCTTCGCATTTTCGTATTCGCTGTCTTCGCCGGGATAGCGGAGTAATTTATCAAACTTGCCCGATTCTTTCGCGAGAGCCCAGATAATGCTTTCGCCAGCCGGCACGATGTTTGGAGCCGCAGCAAACACGGGGTCCTTGAACGCCTCCGCGGCGTCGATCAGTTTCCAGCCTTTACTCTCGAACATATCCAACAGGTCGCCGAGGAATAGAGCGTTCAGAAGATTGTAGTGCATCAGGATCGTGTGCTTCACATGTCGGCCCAGCACCTTCTGGGCGAGATCGTCGTAGTAAAGCGCGCGCTCCCACATGTGGCTGAGATAGAAATCGCGATAAGGGGTAACGTCGGCAGCAGGTTCTTTCGTGAGACGAGCGGTCAAACGATCGTCCACGGCCCAGTCTGAGGCATCGATAGTGACATGGCCGACGCTGTAACCGTGTTCTTTGAGATACGTGCGCACGGCATCTCGTTTGACAGCGGTCTCACCTTCCTTCAGGTACGGAAAACGAAAGCGTTTTTGAAAGTGAGGAAAGGTTTTGATGACGGCGTCGCACTTCTCAATGTCGGCGGTGTAGTCGGCGGGAGTGACTCGAGTGCTGTTTAGGTACTTGTGTGAGTAGGAGTGATTACCAATCAAATGACCAGCCCGGTCCCAGTCCTGCAGTAATTCCCTTCCCTTGTCATTGTCGGCGAACTTACAAGCGACGAACAAGGCTGTTTTCAAATTATTGTGAGCGCGCAAGGCGCCGAGCAATGCTCGGTTGCGTCGATCCGGATCGAGCTTGACCGACTTGTTCCAGTTGAAGTCGTCGATGGTGATTGCGATCTCGGGACGATCTTTGGAAGCAGGGAAGATCGAGCTCGGCTGAATGGATCCACCCATTCCCAAAGCTAACGCGCTCATTCCCAGAGTCTTAGTGAAAGCTCTTCTGTTCATGTTGTTGTAGGAGCGTCACTCCGTGGGCGCCCCTCGTTTCCGCTCCCGCTGGGAGTGCCCATCGTATTGGGGCGGACACGGAGGTCCGCCCCTACAATCGGTCCGAACGCGTAGATGTTCACTACACGGTAGCTGACTCGCGATACTCTCCCCAGACTTTTCGCAACCGATTCCCGATCTCGCCGACGGTCACGTACGACTCAACGCAGTTAAGAATTCTGGGAACCAGGTTTTCAGTTCCGCGTGCTGTTTCTTCCAACGTGACAAGAGCTTGCTCGGCGGCGTTTGCGTCACGACGCGCACGCACAGCACGAACACGTTCGATCTGCTTCTGCTCAACCTCCGGATTGACGGTCAGAATCGGGATAGCCGTTTCCTCTTCAACCTGATACTTGTTGACGCCGACGACGACTGCATCACGCGTTTCGATCGCGCGTTGATAACGATAAGCAGCTTCCTGAATCTCGCGCTGCACATAGCCCAACTCAATCGCGCGCAGCATTCCTCCCATCGCGTCAATTTTCTCCAAATACTCACGCGCCCTGGTTTCGATCTCATCGGTAAGCGCTTCGATCGCGTAAGAGCCTGCGAGCGGATCGGCGGTGTCGGCGACGCCTGATTCGTTGGCAATCACCTGCTGAGTACGGAGCGCAATGCGCGCCGCTTGTTCAGTCGGAAGTGCGAGCGCTTCGTCC